>Ga0307508_10004130_pt1 | contig 14298 bp, 10 predicted proteins | sample 9_EM_MG_FD_203089 | JGI IMG/M metagenome (GOLD analysis project Ga0307508, IMG submission 203089) | Populus trichocarpa ectomycorrhiza microbial communities from riparian zone in the Pacific Northwest, United States - 9_EM | ecosystem: Host-associated > Plants > Roots > Unclassified | place... | reverse complement strand
GCGTGCGTCGCGCTGGAACTGGGTCATAGCCGCCGCGGATCAGCGGGTTACAGCGCAAAATGCGCCAGATCGCGAGGCCGAGGCCGACGACGATCCCGCGCTGCTTCACCGCCGTGATCGCGTACTCGGAGCACGTCGGCAGGTACCGGCAGCTCGGCCCGCGCTTGAGCGGTGACAGCACCACGCGATACGCGTGCACCGGGAGGAGCACGAGCCACACGAGCGCTGAGTAGACCGAACGAATCATGAAAGCTGGCGAAGGATCCGAATAAGATCGGGGCCGAAGTCGTCTGGATGAAGCTGCCGCGCCGCGCTGTCCTTGGCAACCAGGACCATGTCCCACCCGCCGGGCACCCAGCCGTGAAGCCGCATCCACTCGCGCAACAAGCGCTTGATCCGATTCCGAACGACCGCGTTCCCCACTTTCTTGGTGACCGTCAAGCCGAGTCTGCCACGCGGACCGGACTCCGCTCGCTTTCGCGCGATCGCCAGCACGTGACGGCCGTGCAGCTTCCTGCCGGCGGTCTGGGTAGCGAGGTAATCGACGCGTTGCCGCAGCCGCATCTCCTTGGAGATCGCCAACGACGTGCGACGCGGCATGGCGCGTCCAAGCTACTTCTTCGCGATCGTGACCGAGATGCGCTTGCGTCCCTTCGAACGGCGACGGCGGAGCACTTCGCGCCCCCCGCGGGTTTTCTTGCGAGCGCGGAACCCATGGGTGCGCTTGCGGCTCTTATTGTGTGGCTGGTAGGTACGCTTCACGGTTCAACTCCACCCTGCGGGGAGCGGGATCGATACTCAAGTGCGCGAATGAAGTCAAGCTGCCGTCGGGCTCGTCCGCAACACGCCGGGTTTCCGACGAGGTCCGGAGTACACTTGGCAGCGTTTTCAGCTTGCAACCCTAATTCGCGGTCTGCTACCAACGCGAGGTTTCCTCGCCTGTGGACAAGCCATGGAGCATGGCCGTGGGTGGGGACCAGAAGTCCTTGTGGATAACTTCTGGATTGGTTGTCTTTTGTCTGTGCGTCAACTCAGCCAACCTAAAGATATCACAGGGATTTCAAGGGGAATGACAGTACAGTTCCTTTGGGACGAAGCCGTCGGGCGACTTCGCTCCCGGGTATCTCCTCAGAATTTCGACATGTGGCTCCGCCCGATCGAGCTCCTGTCGTTCGATGGCGCCACCTTGCGGCTTCGCGCCCCGAACAGCTACGTCCGGCTCTGGTTCGAGTCGAACTTCCTCGGCACCCTCCTGAAGGAAATCCACGAGCTCGGCCACGACGTTCGCGTCGAGTTCGAAGCCGACGGACCCGACGATCGACCGCCTCAGGTAGTCGATCTGGTTCCACGGCCGCCTCCCCCGGCACCCGCACCGGTACCCCGACCCATCGTCCAGGTCGACCACGAGGCGATCGCTGCGCCTGAAGCGGCCTCGCTCAATCCGCGTTACACGTTCGACACATTCGTCGCCGGACCATCGAACCAGCTCGCGTTTGCCGCCTCGCAGGCCGCCGCTTCAAGCTATCCGCCCAAGTACAATCCGGTCTTCCTGTGCGGCGGCGTCGGCCTCGGCAAGACCCACCTGCTCCACTCGATCGGCCACCAGCAGCTCGCCAACCGTCCGTCCGCGCGGATCGTGTACCTGTCGAGCGAGCGGTTCATGAACGAGTACGTTCAGGCGATCCGCACCGGGCGGATGCACGAATTTCGCCGCAACTATCGCGAGGGGATCGACGTACTGTTGATCGACGACGTGCAGTTCCTCGCCGGCAAAGAGAGCACGCAGGACGAGTTCTTCCACACGTTCAACGCGCTGCACGAGAACCACAAGCAGATCGTGCTCACCGCCGACCGCAAGCCGCACGAGATCTCCGACATCGCCGACCGCCTGCGGACCCGGTTTGCGTGGGGCCTGCTCGCCGACATCGAGCCGCCGGAGCTCGAGGTCCGGATCGCGATCCTCCGCAAGAAGGCCGCCGTGGAGGCGGTCGTCCTGCCCGACGACGTCGCGCTCTACATCGCGTCGTCGATCAAGTCGAACGTGCGCGAGCTCGAGGGCGCCCTGATCCGGCTGGCCGCGTACGCCTCGCTGTCGAAGAAGCGCATCGACCTCGAGTTCGCCCAGGAGACCCTGGGCGCCGCGATCACCCGGCCGCGCGAGGTCATCACGGTCGACGGCGTCATCAAGGCCGTCGCGAGCTACTACGGGCTCAAGCCCAGCGACATCAAGTCCGAGCGCCGCCACAAGTCGGTCGCCACGCCGCGCGCGGTCGCGATGTACATCTCGCGCCACCACACCAAGGATTCCTACCCCGACCTGGCGCGGGCGTTCGGCGGCAAGCACCACACCACGGTGATCTCGGCGGTCCAGAAGATCATCGAGCGCGTCAAGGACGACGCGTCCCTGCGGTCCGAGATCCACGCGATCGAATCGATGATCCTGCGATGACCCAACCTGTGACTTATCCTGTGCCTGCGGCTGTGGATGATCGGTGGACGGCCGAGGTCTCCCCGGTTGTCCACACCGCCACTTCATGGCATCCACCGGACTGCCCCCACGTTTCGCTGTCAGGGCGGTCTGGTATTTCAATAGCCGAAACACCGCGTTGCCGAGCTGTCCACACAACCCACAGCGTCTACTTACTACTACTTCCAATAAGATCTTTCTCTTCCTGATCAGATCAAGAGACGCACGAAGGTCGAGGAGCCATGGAGTTTCGCATCGCAAAGACCGAGTTCCTGCGCGGGTTGCGCCTCGCGCAGGGCATCGCCGACCGCAAGAGCACGATGCCGATGCTCGCCAACGTCTTGCTGCGCACGCAGGGCAAGAACCAGCTGCTCGTTGCCGCGACCGACCTGAACGTGTCGTTGACCGCGGAGCTCAAGAGCACCAACGCGAGCGACGGCGGCATCACGCTCGGCGCCAAGAACCTGTACGAGCTGATCGCGAACGCCCCCGGTGACGAGATCACCCTCAAGAAGGCGGACAACCACTGGGCGGAGATCAAGAGCGGCAAGGTCACCTATCGCATCGTCGGCATGCCCGACCGCGACTTCCCCAAGGTGCCGGATCACCGCGAGGCGACGTACACAACGCTCGAGAGCGCGGTGCTGCGCGAGATGATCGAGCGGACGCTGTTCTCGGTCTGCAACGACGAGACGCGGTTTCACTTGAACGGCGTGTTCTTCGAGAGCGACGGCTCCAGGAGCCGCATGGTCTCGACGGACGGCCATCGCCTCAGCAAGGTCGAGCGCACGATCGCCAACGGCCCCAAGCTCTCGGCCGGCGTGATCATCCCGAAGAAGGGGCTGCTCGAGATCAAGAAGGTCCTCGAGCAGGGATCCTCGTGCAAGGTCGCGATCAAGACCCCGCACCTGTTCCTGGTCCAGGATGACATCGCGATCGCGGTCAAGCTGATCGACGCGCAGTTTCCGCCGTACGAGCAGGTCATCCCCAAGGAGCACAAGAAGATCATCACGGTCGATCGGCTGCGCTTCATCGACGCGCTGCGCCGCGCGCAGCTCATGTCGTCTGAGACTCGCGGCGTGAAGGTCGCGGCGACCCGGGACGGCATCACGATCACGAGCGACAACCCGGACCTCGGCGAGGTCCGCGAGGAGCTCGAGGCCGAGTTCAACGCCGAGCCGATCGCGATCGGGTTCAACCCCAAGTACGTGGTCGAGCTCCTGACCCAGATGACGAGCGACCAGATCACCATCGCGCTCGGAGGCGAGCTCGATCCTGGCCTGATCCGGCCGCTGGTGGGAGACGACTACCTCGGGGTCGTCATGCCGATGAGGATCTGACCCGATGTCGCGGTGGCCCGCGGCGAGCGCGGAGCGCTGAGCTGAGGATCGAGGCGCTCGTGGCCCGCGGGGTTCGCAACCTGCGCCCGCTCTCGCTCGAGCCGCGCGCGCGGTTCAACGTGTTCTCGGGCGACAACGGCCAGGGTAAGACCAACCTGCTCGAGGCGATCTTCGTGATCGCCACGCTGCGGTCGTTCCGGACCGCCAGGCTTTCGGATCTGATCGCGTTCGGTGATGACCGCGCCACGCTGGGGGCCCGGGTGCTCAAGGACGATCTGGTCCGGCGCTACGAGGTCGAGCTGGTCCCGGGTACCCGCAAAGTCACGCTCGATGGCAAGGCGGTGCGGCCCCTGGCGCGCTACTTCGGTGGTTTCAACGTCGTGGTGTTCACGCCCGAGGACCTCGGCCTGCCGCGCGCGTCTCCCGGTGACCGCCGTCGCTTCCTCGACCGCGGGGTGTTCAACCTGCACCCGGAGTACCTGGGCACGGCGCAGGACTACGAGCGCGTGCTGAAGACCCGGAACACGGTGCTGCGGCAAGCCGGCGACGCCGCGCTCGACCGCCACCGCGCCGAGGCCATGCTCGCGGTCTACGATCACCAACTCGCGGAGATCGGAGCCCGCGTGATCGCCGCGCGGCAGGCGTTCCTGGAGGTCGTGAGCGGCGAGCTGACTGCGGCGTTCGCCTCGATCACGCGGGTCGGCCTCACGGTGTCAGCGCGCTACGCCGTGCGCTCGGAAGCGGTCACCGCGGCTGACCTGGTCGCCAAGCTCCAGGGCAGCCGGTTCAAGGACTTCGCCACCCGCGCCACCCAGGTCGGACCGCACCGCGACGATGTCGTCTTCGAGCTCGGCGGACGCGACGCCGGGACCTACGCCTCGCAGGGCCAGCTTCGCGCCATCATGCTGGCGTGGAAGACCGCCGAGCTGGCCGTGCTGGGCCGCGCGCATGGCGACCTGCCGATCCTGCTGCTCGACGACGTCTCGAGCGAGCTCGATCCACAACGCAACGCGTTCCTGTTCGAGCACCTCGCGACCCTGGCCGGGCAGTGCTTCATCACGACCACCCATCCGGGCCACGTCTTGCTGCGCCAGCACCGCGCCGACTACCGCCTCGCGAACGGCGAGATTCTCGAATAAATTTGAACCGCTAGGCATGCTCGAAAGGCTGCCGACGCTCTTTCCGACGAGGAATGGCTGTGGTACCACACAGCTCCGCGCTTGTAAGGCGTCGTCAGATGGCAGATCCCACAATAGGTACGCAGACTTCGGAGTCCGATTACGACGCTGGATCGATCGGCGTCCTGAAGGGGTTGGAGGGAGTCCGCAAGCGCCCCGGGATGTACATCGGGGACACCGATGACGGCAGCGGGCTGCACCACCTGGTTCACGAGGTCGTCGACAACTCGGTCGATGAGCACCTGGCCGGCCACTGCAACCGGATCGACGTCATCATCCACTTCGACAACTCGGTCACGGTCGAGGACAACGGCCGCGGCATCCCGGTCGACATCATGGCGACCGAGAACCGCCCGGCCGCCGAGGTCGTGATGACCGTGCTGCACGCCGGCGGCAAGTTCGGCGGCAAGGGCTACAAGGTCTCCGGCGGCCTGCACGGCGTCGGCGTGTCCGCCGTGAACGCGCTCAGCGACTGGCTCAAGCTCGAGATCCGCCGCCACGGCAAGGTCTACTACCAGGAGTACGGCCGCGGCATCCCGACGACCGAGTTCAAGCAGACCGGATTCACCGACTCGGGCGAGCGCCACGGCACCAAGATCACGTTCCACCCCGATCCCGAGATCTTCAAGAACGTGCTCGAGTTCAGCTTCGACCAGCTCGCCACCAAGCTGCGCGAGCTGGCCTACCTCAACAGCGGCCTCGAGATCGTGATCGTCGACGAGCGCACCGACCGGCGGCAGGTGTTCAAGTTCGAGGGCGGCATCGCCACCTACGTGGCCGATCTCAACGCCAACAAGACCGCCGTGTCGGACGTGATCGCGTTCACGGGTACGGTCGGCGGCGGTGGCAACGGCGAGGCCGCCGAGTGCACGGTCGACGTCGCGATGCAGTGGAACGACGGCTACTCCGAGCTCGTCACCTGCTTCACCAACACGATCAAGAACCGCGACGGTGGCACCCACCTGACCGGGTTTCGCCAGGCGCTGACCCGGACCATCAACAACTACGCCAACGAGTACAAGTTGCTCAAGGAGGCCAAGGGCGGGCTGTCCGGCGAGGACCTTCGCGAAGGCCTGTCCGCGGTGGTCTCGATCAAGGTCGGCGACCCCAAGTACTCCAACCAGGCCAAGGACAAGCTGGTGTCGTCCGAGGTCGCCACCGCGGTCTCCACGGTCGTCGCCGACAAGCTCGGTCAGTACCTCGAGCATCACCCCAAGGAAGCGCGCAACATCATCAACAAGGCCGTGGTCGCGTCACGGGCGCGCGAGGCCGCCCGCAAGGCGCGGGAGATGGTCCAGCGCAAGGGCGCGCTCGAGCTGACGTCGCTACCGGGCAAGCTCGCCGACTGCCAGGAGCGCGATCCCCAGAAGAGCGAGATCTTCATCGTCGAGGGTGAGAGCGCCGGCGGCTCGGCCAAGCAGGGACGCAGCCGGCAGTTCCAGGCCATCCTGCCGCTGCGCGGCAAGATCTTGAACGTCGAGAAGGTCCGGTTCGATCGCATGCTGTCGTCGCAGGAGCTGACGACGCTGATCACGGCGCTCGGCACCGGCGTCGGGGACGACAAGGATCTCGAGAAGCTGCGCTATCACAAGATCATCATCATGAGCGTCGATGCGCACGACCACGTGTTCGTGCGCGGCCGCGGCGGCGCGCAGCTGGTGCGGATCGGCGACTTCATCGACCGCGTGCTGACCGACGTCACCGCCGACGCGCACGGCGTCAGCCGCCGGCTCAGCAGCCACGGCGAGCTCGGCGAGGTGATGTGCTTCGGCGTCGACGATCATCGGGTGCGGTTCCGGCCGATCAAGGGCGTCATCCGCCATCCGCTCGACGAACCGCTCTACGAGGTCCGCACCGCGGTGGGCCGCTCGCTGCGGGTGACCGCGAGCCACAGCGTGTTTGTCCATGACGACGGTGAGGTCCGCCGCAAGCGCGGCGACGAGCTCGTGCCCGGTGATCGCGTGGTCGCGCCCCGCCAGCTCCGGCTCGCCGGCGAGGCCAGGGGGCGAATCGATCTCGTGCGCGAGCTGCACGCGGACCTCGACGCGGCGCCCACGATCTGGTTGCGCGGTCCTGCCATCGCGGCGTGGTTTGCGGCCAAGGTCACCGGCGCGGACGTCACGCAGGCCCACTGGGCCGCGCCGCGGATGGTGCTCCCGGAGCGCCTGCGCCGCGAGCTGGCGAGCCAGCGCCGCGCCGCCAGGATCTCGAACGGGCAGCTGTGTCAGCTGATGGCGATCCGCCAGCCCGGCACGTTCCAGGCCTGGGAGCTCGGGACCTCGCGTCCCACCCAGGGCCAGCTCGAGGCCTACCTGCTCGCGATCGGCGCAGATCCAGCGGCGGTGATGTCGCGGGTACAGCCAGGTCCGAGCCGCCTGGCCGCGCTGTGTGAGGCGCCCGGCGGCGGCGGCGCCGCCGGCGAGGCTCGCAACCAGGTCCGCCTGTCAGCGCTCGACCGTGAAGATCTCGACTGGTTTGCGGACCGCGAGGATCTCGAGCTCGTCGCCATGCGAGCGGGACGACCGGGCGAGCCCGGTTCGCTGGCCCGGGTCGGTGTTGCGCGCCACCTGCGGCTGACACCGTCGCTGCTGTCGCTGCTCGGCGCCGCCACCGCGGCCGGGCGAGGCACCGCGGAGGGGCTGATCCGGGTCGCGGTCGCGCCGGGGCGGTCCCGCGTCCTCGCCGAGCTCGCGGCGCAGCTGGCCGAGGTGTTCGGCTTGCGGGCGGATGCATGTGAGGTCGCGCCGCACACCGGCGAGGTCACGCTGCAGCATCCGGTCGCGGCCCGCGCCTGGCGCGTGCTGTGCGGAGCACACGAGGCCGACCCTGGGCCGGCGCTCGCGCCGCGAGTGCCCGATCTCGTGTGGTCGGTCAGCGAGGATCTGCGCACGGCGTTCCTGCGCGGCTTCTTGCTCACCGGGCTGGGCGGCGCCGCCGCGACCGAGCCTGGCTCGCTCGCCTTCACCGCACGCTCGCGCGACCTCGCGAGTGGCCTGCAGTACCTGCTGGCGTCGTACGGCGTCGTCGGTGAGACGCGCGAGCACGCGGCCGAGCACTGGACGATCACGGTCACCGATCCGGTCGAGCTCGGTCACCTGCGCGCGGCGTGGACCGGCGTGCCCGGAACCGAGGCCCTGGCGCGCCGCGGCGATGCGGCGTCAGGCGTCGCGGCGCCGCCGTTCGAGGCGCTCGACGGCGACCTGATGGCGCTGCCGGTGACCGAGGTCGTGGCGGTCGCGCCGAGCAACGGCAACGTCTACGACTTCTCGGTGGCGGACGACGAGAACTTCATCTGCGGGTTCGGCGGCATCGCGGCGTGCAACACCGACGCCGACGTCGACGGTAGCCACATCCGGACGTTGCTCCTGACCTTCTTCTTCCGCCACTTCAACGAGCTGTTCGAAAAGGGCCACGTCTACATCGCGCAGCCGCCGCTCTACAAGGTCAAGAAGGGCAAGACGGAGCTGTACCTCAAGAACGAGGGGGCCCTCGAGGACTACCTGCTCGACAGCGTGTGCCGCGAGATCGTGCTCAGCCGCGGCGACGATGCGCCGATCGCGAACGCCGAGCTCGTGGTGCTGGTCAAGCGGATCAGCCAGGCCCGCCGGTTGCGTGCGCAGCTCGACAAGCGCAGCGACGGCCGGATCACCGCGCAGTTCGCCGAGGCCGGGCTGTCGGAGGATGATCTCAAGGACCGCGACAAGCTCGCGCAGATCGAAGCCGAGGTCATGGCGGAGGTCTCCAAGCGCCACGGCGAGCTCGGCCAGGCGACCGCGGCGTACAAGCAGGATCTCGAGCACGGCACGTGGGAGCTCAAGTTCCCGGCCGGCGTCCATGGCATCCGGCGCGCGACGGTGATCAACTCCGACGTGGTGCGGTCGGCGGAGTTCCTCGAGCTTCGGCGGATCAGCGCGGAGCTCAGGGCCACGCTGACCGAGCCGATCTCGCTGCGCCACCAGAGCGACGACGCGCGGGCCATCGAGAACTGGGACGAGATCGCCACGGTGGTCGAAGAGCTTGGCCGCAAGGGGCTGCAGATCCAGCGCTACAAGGGCCTCGGAGAGATGAACGCCGAGCAGCTCTGGGAGACCACGATGGACCCGACGAAGCGCAACCTGCTCAAGGTCAAGGTCGAGGAGATGGAGGCGGCGGATGGGATCTTTTCCAAGCTGATGGGAGATCTCGTCGAGCCGCGCCGTGAGTTCATCGAAGAGAACGCGCTCAACGTGCGCAACCTCGACGTCTGAGCGAGGGGTTGCCCGAGGCGCGCCCGAGGCGCTGACGACGTGTGGCGAGCCACGTCGTCACGGCGTGGGCGCGTTCACAGTGCCCGGTGCAGCGCCTCCTGGAGGAGCGGTGCGACGTGCTCGGCGTCGTTGAGCCGCACGACCTGTAGCTCGGCGAGCGATGGCCCGGACAGCACGTTGAGCGCGGCGGGCGACTGGCGAAACGTCCAGACCCGCGTCAGTGGCAGGCCGAGCACGCGGCACAACAGGACCCGGTTGACCGCGTCGTGGGCGACGAGCAGCGCGGTCTCGTCTGCACCCAGCCGCGAGCATGTACGGACCAGCACCGGCCAGGCGCGCTCCTCCACGTCACCGAGCGTCTCGGCGTCGGGCCCGGCGGGAACGTCGCGGTCGGGATGCGCGCGCCAGGTCCCGAACATCTCGGCGTGTGAGATCTCGATCGCGCTGGCCAGCTGGCCTTCCCACTGGCCGTGCGAGATCTCGATGAGCGCAGGATCGGTCTCGAGCGCGACTCCGCGCTCGCCGAGCACGGCCTCGGCGGTCCTGCGCGTTCGCGTGAGCGGCGAGGCGAGGGCGAGGGCGATCGGCAGCCCCGTCAGGCGCGCCCCCAGCGCGCGGGCCTGCGCCTCACCCTCCTCCGACAGCGGCACATCGGTCCGACCCTGATAGCGGCCCTCACGGTTCCATGCCGTCTCACCGTGCCGGACGAGTAACAAGTTCATGCGCGCACGATACGCGCCGGCGCAACCGGCTCCTATGACTCGGATCCACGAACCCATACCCAGTCGGCCGGCTGGCGTCGCCGGAGGACGTGGTAACCGTGACGCGACGAGTCACCACGGAGGCCCGCGCGATGCTCGATCGCGTGTCTCGCGTCGTGGTAGCCAGGGGCATGAGTCACCGCAGTCGGCTCCTGGGCATCGGCATGAGTGTGCCGAAGCGCGTCGTCACCAATCACGAGCTCGCCACGATGATGGAGACCTCGAACGAGTGGATCATCGAGCGCACCGGCATCGAGCAGCGCCACTGGGTCTCGGACGGCGAGACCGGCGCGTCGCTCGCGACGGCGGCGAGCCAGCAGGCGATCGAGCGCGCGGGTCTGGTGCCCAAGGACATCGACCTCATCATCTACGCGACGCTGTCGCCCGACTTCAACTTTCCGGGCACCGGCGTGTTCGTTCAGCGAGCGCTCGGGCTCAAGGACATTCCCTGCATCGACATCCGCCAGCAATGCACCGGCTTCATCTACGGGCTCTCGATCGCCGATGCGTACATCCGCACCGGTAACTTCAAGCACGTGCTGTTGATCGGCTCGGAGGTGCACTCGACGGGGCTGGACATCTCGACGCAGGGCCGCGACGTGACGGTGCTGTTTGGCGACGGCGCCGGTGCCGTCGTCCTCGGTCGCGCCAGCGACGACGCGCACATGGTCCTGTCGACCCACCTGCACGCCGACGGCAGCGAGGCGGAGATCTTGTGGACCGAGTACCCGGCGAGCGCCCACAATCCCCGGATCAGCGCCGAGGCGATGGCTGAGCGCAAGCACTACCCGGTGATGAACGGCAAGCGCGTGTTCAAGCACGCCGTGATGAAGATGCCGGCGGTGATCATGGAAGGCATGATCACCAACAACGTGACCCTGGCCGACGTCGACATGGTGATCCCGCACCAGGCAAATCTCCGGATCAACCAGATGGTGGCGCAGATGATCGGTCTTGCGCCCGAGAAGACGCACAACAACATCCAGAGGTACGGCAACACGACCGCGGCCTCGATCCCGATCTGCATGAACGAGGCGATCGAGCTCGGCAAGATCAAGCCGGGCAACCTGGTCTGCCTGGTGGCCTTCGGGGCGGGCCTGACCTGGGCCTCGGCGTTCTTGCGCTACTGACCAAGGTCGCGTCGGTCGCGCGCCAGCGGCGCGCTCGATCCGCGCGGACCGTGCACAGCGCTGCAAGGATTGCCGGGCCGGCCGGGCCGTGCCGCGATCCCACCTCTGTTGTCGATCTGTCGACCTGGACCGACCTGCGCGCCGACGCTCAGGCCGCCGCGGGCGCGAAGATTGCGTCGATCTCGGTGCTGATCTTGTCCTCGCCGACGCCCTTGGCGATCGCGAGCTCCTTGATCAGCAGGCCGCGCGCGGTGTCGAGCATCTTGCGCTCGCCGAACGACAGCTCCTTGGTCAGGCGCAAGACGCAGAGATCGCGCAGCACCTCGGCGATCTCGAACACGCTGCCGGTCTTGATCTTCTCCATGTACTCGCGATAGCGGCGGTTCCAGGTCTGCGTGTCCCGCGGGATGTCGCGTGACTTCAGGATCGAGTAGACCTCCTTCACCTGCTTCGAGGTGATGAGGTCGCGCAGGCCTACCGACCCAGCGTTGCTCGTTGGCACCATGATCTTCAGGCCGGTATCGAGGACCTTGAGGATGTACACGGCGGTCGTGTTGCCGCCGATATCGCGCTGCTCGAGCGCCATCACCTCTGCTACCCCGTGAACTGGATAGACGGCCTTGTCGCCAACTGCGAATTGCTGCTTCAAGTCGGTTACTCCAACCCAGCTAGCGTAGCAGCGCGATCCTTGTATGTCAAACAACTCGCATAGTTAAGTCATCAAGATCGCTTGAAAATCAGGTAAGCCGGCCCACGCGGGTAGGAGAATCTCGGTGGATGGAGATGTAGGTCTCACGCGCGGGTGGCGTACTCGACGATCGTCGACACCGCGAAGCCGGTGCCGCCCTTGGGCTGCGACGGCCGCGTCGTGACGAGCGAGGCAGGCCCGGCGATGTCGACGTGGACCCAGGGCGTGTCCTTCACGAAGGTCTTGAGGAACAAGCCGGCGGTGATCGCGCCGCCGAATCGATCGCCGGTGTTTCGCATGTCGGCGATCGGGCTCTTCAGCTGTTCTCGGAGCCGGGCGGTGAGCGGCAGGCGCCACATGTCCTCGCCGGTGCGCTCCGCGACCGAGAGCCAGCTGCGCACCAGGCTCTCGTGGTCCGACATCACGCCTGCGGTGTAGGGTCCGAGCGCCACCATGCATGCGCCGGTGAGCGTTGCGAAGTCGAACAGCTCGTCGGGCTCGATCTTGGTGCGTGCATAGGTGATCGCATCGCCGAGGGTGAGCCGGCCTTCGGCATCGGTGTTGTTGATCTCGACCGTGGTGCCGTCCATCGAGACCAGCACGTCACCGAGCTTGTAGGCGCGGCCGGACACGAGGTTCTCGCAGCACGCGGCCACGGCATGGACCTCGTGGTCGGAGCCCAGCGTCGCGATCGCGTCCATCGCCGCGATCACCGCCGCGGCTCCGGACATGTCGACCTTCATATCCTCCATCGCCTGCGATGGCTTGAGCGAGTAGCCACCGGAGTCGAAGGTGATGCCCTTGCCGATGAAGCAGATCTTCTTCTTCGGCTTCTTCGCGGGCTTGTACGTCATGTGGATGAATCGAGGTTCCTGCTCGGAGCCCTTGCCGACGGCGAGGAACATTCCCATGCCGAGGTCCTCACACTTCTTGGCGTCGAACACGGTGACGCTGAGGAGGCCCTTGTGCTTCTTGGCGATCGCCTGGGCGTCGGCGGCCAGTGCGATCGGGGTCACGCTTGCCGCTGGCTCGTTGATGAGATCGCGCGCGTGGTTCACGGCGAGCGCGACCTGCGTGCCCCGAGCAAGCGCCGCGCCAAACGCCTTGGTTTGCGCGGCGGTGAGCTTCTTGCCCTTGCTGTCGGTGAGCAGCCCGAAGCTCTTGAGCGACATCGGTCGCTTGTGATCGTCGCTGGTGAAGTACCGGCCGAACTTGTAGGTCCCGAGGTGGACCCCTTCGGCGGCGAACTGCACGAGCCAGGGTTCTCGGTTGGCGCCAAACGTCGGGAGCAGAAACGCGAGCGTCGCGGCCCCCGCCTTGTTCGCGGCCTGCGCCACGGTCGCCGCCACGTCGCGAATGTGCGGGTTGGTGAACTCGGCTTTGGACCCAGCCCCGACGACGAGGACGCGCTTCGCGGCGATCCGTCCGTGCGTGTGAACCACGATCGCCTGGCCGGTCTTGCCGTCGAAGGCCTCGGACTTCGCCACGTCGCCAAGCACGCCGCCGAGCGCGGCGTCGACCGATTTGAAAATGGAATCCTTGTTCGGATCGCCGAATGTAGTAAATGCGAAAAGCTCGACCTGTGCCTCGAGTGGGGCACCTTGCAGCAGCGTTAGCTCGATACCACCCTTGGCGTCCATAAATCTCCGTAACTCCTAGAAAAGCGGGCGTGGTTATACGGCGCGCGCTGGCGGAAGTAAAGGAATCAGATTGCCTACATTGACAGTGGATTCACGGGATCCGTAGAGTCGAACCAAACAAAACTCCAGGGGAGTTTGAATGCGATCCAAGGTGATGACTGCGCGCCCGGCGGCGCGAAAGGGCAACGGAAGTCGCACGAAGAACACGGTGGCGGTCGCCACGCGCCGATCCGAGCCGATCATCCAGATGGTCGAGCGCGTTCGAGCTCCGTCCGCTTCGGCGCGGGTGGCACCCGAGCTCCCCAAGAAGGCCGGAGAGCTGCCGATTCCGCTGTCGACGTTCGTGTTCTGAGCTTCCCTTCACTCCTTGGTAACTTCTGTAAGTTCCAGGAGTTTCTTGAAGTTACGAGCATCTTGCCATCGCGCGGGCGAGGCGAGGGCGACGGTCAGCTCGATGCCCTGGTAGTGCTCGACAAGAGTGACAAGGTCCTCGAGTTTTTCGCTCCGGAGCGGGCCAGAGCGGCCCAATCCTCCGATCCGGAAGTACAGCGCAGGAGCTTCGAGGTCCTCGTAGACCTCAGCGGGCCTGGCAGGGTCGTAGACGAGCGGATCGAGTGCACAGACGACCCCGAGCTCGCTCGCAAACTTGACCGCCACGCGCGGCTCCCACAGTCCGTCTGGAATCCACACCCGTGCGGTTCCCACCGCCTCGGTGGTCGCCAGTTCTCCGAAAAACCTTCGGAGTTGCTCACGATTGGCAGTGGAAGGAGCGAACAGGGGCGGTGACCGGAACAGCACATGACGGGCAGTCACGGTGAGTACAGCCTCTCGCAGCACTGCGAGCGCG
>Ga0307508_10004129_pt1 | contig 14298 bp, 7 predicted proteins | sample 9_EM_MG_FD_203089 | JGI IMG/M metagenome (GOLD analysis project Ga0307508, IMG submission 203089) | Populus trichocarpa ectomycorrhiza microbial communities from riparian zone in the Pacific Northwest, United States - 9_EM | ecosystem: Host-associated > Plants > Roots > Unclassified | place... | reverse complement strand
ACCTGAGTCAGCCCATGTTAACCCACAAAACTCGTGATCTAGGTCATAAGACCGAGATAACCTAAGAGAAAGTAAACGGAAACAAATCTTGAAACCTAGTTCCTAATTAACCTAATATTGAAGGATGAAATTGAAAAAAATATCAATTAAAAAAAAAAATATGAGTCAACTAGAATAACTCACTAAACCCACAACACTTGTAATTAGATTAAGATAACCACCTAGAAATCAAACCACAACAAATCATAAAACTCAATCTCTAATAAATTAAATGTTGAAGAATAAAAAATAATATTTTAATGAATAGTATTTTGTGAGGTGGTGTACAGTAAAAGCCCACCTTTTTTAGGCTTTTTGTTAATTGTATAATATTCAATTTTATTAATTATTTATATATTTTTATCAACTTAAATTGGATTAAAAAGAATTAACATCATTATAAAAATGTAAGAAAATTTTTTAAAAAATTTATGTATGGGAAATCTTATATGGTAGATGCTTATTCATTTGAAATACTTAATTGTACTCGATTTTTAGAAAAAAAAATACTATAAATTATATAACATGATTTGATGTTTTTATTTGTAAAGAACTTAATTGAAAAATAATGAAACTATAAACAAAACATAGTTTTACTTTTATATTAAAATAAACTTTTAAACAACTTAAGGAACTTTCAAATCAATTGATCTTCTATAAGAAATGTAAGCCCCTGGTCTGAAAATAAAAAAACTAATGTTAATATAAAAATTCTCAATTGAAAAAAATAATAATTAAGAAGGAAGATTTTTAAAAGCTTAAATATTTTGTGTTGGATGTATTGAAATATTGAAATTTTGGAGTTGGCTAAATTGGGAGGAATTATGTAAGTTTAATGTTTTAAATGATGTTAGGAATGCCTAAATTTGAATATCATCATTGTAGATGTGGTTATACGTATGAAACGTAGGAAATGTAGAAAATAGATAAATTGTATAGACTTTAAAGTTTTATATGCTTGACAAAAAATGAGTAAATATTTATAATCAATTAATATGTGAAACATGAATATTATTATTAGGTGGTGATGTTATAAGAATTAATTTGAAACTTGGAAATAAAATAGACCTAAGTGAAGATTCAATGTCATAATATGGATATTGATTTATGGAATTAGATATTAATTAAAGTTTGAAGTGTGTGTGGTTATTAAGTTGGAACCTTTGATGTTGGAAGTCTAGATGAAATGAAATTTAAATAAGGAGTTTAATGGATGTTTAGGAATTTACAAGAATGCTTGAGATTAGTGTTGAATGTTATAATATGGAATATTAAGTGTTTAGTTGTTTTAAGATACATATATTGAAATTTTGAAATGTGTAAAATTATGTGTTGGGTAAAATTGATTTGTAGACAAATAGTTGGGTGTGTAGCTGTAACACCCCTAGTTTTTAAACACATATTTGGTCATTTAACCATGATATAATTGTGTAAAATAAGGTGATTTTTTTTTCGAACACATCAATATTAATCATTGCATATAAATATTAATTATGACAATATCTTTAACCAACCAAATAGGCAATCCTCAATACTAATGATCCCTTTTGCAGATATTTTTATTATATGATATTTATAATGACTTGTGATATTTTATTTTAAAGTTACTTCTTATTATTTTCCACACATATGATGCAACTTCAAAGTCTTGATCTTTTCCACCAAGGAATCCTTTATTATTCTCATCCCAAATTGATAAGTCCTAAAATCTAAAATGTTTAGAAATAAGGTTGATGTGTTATATGATTAGCTAATCTCTTAGTTCAAGCAATCTGATTCGTCATCCCTAGTCAAGGTGTCTGGTGACTTGATATGAAAATCTCATGGAACTGATAACTTGTAGTATGTGATGTCTAGTAAGTCAAGATGACCAATAGTTGTGTTAATAGCAAGGTTGCAGGGTAAGTCAAGGCGACTAGTAGCTATGGTAGTTGGTACCTATAAAAGGTTTTTTTTTTTTATTAAAATGGGACTCTTCGATGATAAAGTCAGTAACTTTGTAGAGAGAGAAAGTGCAATGATATTTTAGAGAGATATACTTTGAAAATATATGTGCTGAAAATGTTAAAAATAAAGATATTGTGAATCTTGTTTTTGAAGGATTCATGGGGTATTTATATAGCCCATGAGTTTTGTCATTTTATGAAGAGGAGAGAGTGGAATGTAATTTTATCTTTGTGATATTTTGAGTTATATTCTATTTAAAACAATACGTATTGAATTAGTATAAAATATTGAAATACTCGTATGAGATCTTAGAAAAATTTTCAAAGAAGAGTTGAGCTTGGACAAGTTATCTAAGTCTATTAAAGATAAAATAAATAAAAAATTTAGTCCAAAGTTCAAACACGTTGCTTATAAAAAGCTCATGAAGTCGGGCTCCTTTAAGAGATTATGCCTAGATATGTTAAAGGAGGCTTGTAGAGGAGGGGGTTTCTATACGGTATGGATGAAAACATTATATAAAATAAAATAAAATAATAATTTTTATTTTTTTAATGACAAAGAACTAAGCGATCACTTTACCATAGTAGAAGGGTTAAGCCTTCAATCACAATAAATTAAAACTTAGAAAATAAATAGACTATCAGAATTAGAAGCAAGGATTTAAAAATGATTGATTCGAATTAATTTATGTCCTACACGCTCATTTTCTAAAAAATAAATAAATAAACTAAGGAAAAGATATAAAAAGAAGGAAAAGCCTCTTTGTGACGTGGACAAAAAAGAAAAAGAAAAAAAAAACCCCCAGTCTGAGCTTGACTAAGCATCAACTTATAGTCCACTGGCACACGCTGACGCTGTCTTCTTTCTGGTGAATCCAATCCAATCCAATCCAATCCAATCCAATCCAATATGGATCCTCCATTGATAAACGAGAAGTCCTTCTCTGCGGCCAACCCATCTTCCTACTCATTAACTGAGATTTGGCCTTTTCCTCCTCCTTCTTCAACTGCTTTGGGCCTCCGGATGGCTAATTTGGCCGACCGAGATGGGTCCGTTGACGAATCCACTGTGACCGAGCAGAGGGGTGGAAATAGAAATGGAAATAGGAAGGCTAGAGATTTGAGTTCCGAGGAGGATGACTCATCCATAATGGTTTCTACCACCACTTGTGCCCACGATTTGGTTCGTTTCTGCTTCATTTTCTTGTCTCTTTTGTATTTTCTTTTTATTCATTTTGTTTGGTTTCTCAGAAAATGGGAGATGTTTTGTTTGTTAATTTGCTTTTTTTAAGCCTGAACTGATGAATGTGCAAACTTTTGCTGGAAAATGGAAGGAAAAAAAGAGAAAGGAGACTTTTATATATATATATATATATAGAGTGCCACTCTTTATACTTATGTATAAACTGGAAAAAAAAAAAAAAAAGAGATAGATTTTCAGTACGGGATCTGTTAACTGGGAATTAGTTTTTATTCTATTTACTTGCTTTGCATTTGAAATGGGTTGTTGGTTTTTATTTATGCAATTGAACTACTTTTCTTCCGCGTATGAACCTGTGATCTGTACAAGTTCTTGAATTGTCTTTTCCCTTGTTTGTCTGTGCTTACAATTCCTTTTCCGAATGGAGCTTGCGGTTGTTACTTTATTGATTGAGATTTTCAGCTTTTTGGACTGAAGATGTTAGGTTAGGGGATGGAAATGAACTATTGTCTTGAACTGGAAATGATGTATGTCTGTACCTTTTCATTGTGTTTGTGACAGAATGATTTGAATGGTAAGCGGAGGAAAATTTCGGGGTCAAGGAATGAAAACAATGATTCAAGAGCTGAAATAGAAGCAAGTTCTGCTGCTAATAACAAGCCAGCTGAACCAAGCAGTAAACCATCTGAGCCGCCTATGCAAGACTATATTCATGTCAGATCAAGAAGGGGCCAAGCGACTGATAGCCACAGTTTAGCAGAGAGAGTAATTTGCTTCAGCCCTCTTTAATTTGCTAATTTTTAAATCGTTTCTCAATTTGAAAAAGAATGAAGTAGGAATTTCATGTAAAATGGATTCAGGTTGATATGAAATTGTAATCATTTTGCTAGACTGTTGCTTCTTTTTTTTTTATCTGTTTGAACCTTCAGAGTTTAAATGGTGGACATTTTTTAAACCTGCTGCTTACTATAGACTTGCTTTTGGCAGGCTCGGAGAGAGAGGATTGGTGAGAGGATGAAGATACTCCAAGATTTGGTCCCTGGGTGTAATAAGGTGCTCATTTATCTTGCTGGTCTTATCTTAGTCATTTTGCCATAGTTCTGCAAAAAACTTTCTTAGGAAAATTTAAAGAAGAGGCCGAGGTAGGCTGAGGATGAATCTGTTACCTGGTCTCTGTTGTATTCCAAACTTCATGCCTCATAATTTAGCCATCCCATAACAGACATTTTGGAAGATGGAAGGTGTCAGCTGAAATTCCTCATTTTTTATTTTTTATTTTATCAGAATCACAATCATTTTTTAACGTAGTTCACATATGGATTATTCTTTTAACAAGGTCATTGGTAAAGCACTTGCCCTTGATGAGATAATTAATTACATCCAGTCACTCCAGTGTCAGGTTGAGGTAGTGTCCCCATCCTACAGTGCTTATTGCTAGTTCAAGACTATTTTTTTTCCTTTCTATTCTGTTGAAGTTGAACCTAGATTTATACTTTTTAAATTTGATTTTATAGTTCCTCTCAATGAAGCTAGAAGCAGTAAATTCAAGGATGAGCACGAGCCCCGCGATTGAAGGCCTTCATCCAAAAGACGTAAGTAGACATAACATGATTGAGCACTTGACTTTTACATCATCATAGAATTGATTTACCATTGTATGAGAGGTAGTTTCTGGCATCTTTCTTACAATTGCTCTGCCATTGTTGATTCCCATGTAATAACTATGACCACCAAGAAAATAAGAGCGTCATTGATACTGCTGCAATGTAAAGGTAATTGGTGAGCGCTTGTCAAAATTGGATATTCACCCAAATTGCTCCGTAGCAATTTTAAATTCTTACCAACTGATTCCATCTCATCCCTTGGTTAGGATCCCTGTTATCGAGGAGGGATGAGCCTACAGGTTAAAAAGAAAAGCTGCTTTGTTTTTATTTTTCATCTATTTGTAAAATTTCAGTGAAAGGTTTCTCTATGTACTTGTTCTGAAAGCCTGCCCGGAATTCTGATTGTTAGGCAATGCTGCCACTGTGCCAGCATTTAATAGCTTGCACAGAATCTGAACAAGTTAACATCTTCTAGTTTTCAGTATTTCTGATGTCTAAGAACAAGGATCTGCAATAAGGTTTTGTATACACAGGAGAAATTGCACTAAAGAAATATTGAATCCCAACTGCTGTTGCCCCAGTTTCGGAATGTAGGTTGAGAGGTTTACATTTGGAACACAAAAGGCAGACAAGAGAGGTTGCTCGTTGTGACAGCAATCTTAACCTCATCCTTTGTTGTATTTGTCAATCTCATATCATATTCTTCCAATTGCTCATGTCTTTGAACAAGCAAACAAATGAAATTTCTGATGAAATTACAAAATCCAGTGAGTAGAGCTGTGTCAGTAAACACTTCTGTTAGTTTTTTCTGTCTTGTGATTTGTTCAATGATGGTTTGTTGTAGCTTGGTGCACAGCCATTTGATGCTACTGGAATGATATTTGGCCCACAACCAACAAGAGACTATGTTCAAGGATCCCAACCGGAATGGCTACATATGCAGGTTGGTGGAAGTTTTAAAAGAGCCACGTAATCGAGGAACTAGATTTCTTCAGTTTATTGAGAAGAGATTTGTTATTGGCTTCCACATTAGATGCAGAAATGTGTTTGTGATATCTGTGACCATTACTGAAGTTGTACTATCATCTCATTTGTAGAAAATACATCTTATCTTTAATTGTATCATATTCAGTAATGGATATGTGAGAACTAGTTGAGAACCAAACTTAGATTTTATGATATCAATTACGTCATTTCCTTCTTGTAATGCCTTGGTTAACACATCACCGGGAATTGAAGGTTTTGACGCAAAGAGAGTTGTGGGGACGATGGCTGACCCAGGCAAGTGACTGTTGAAAGCTGTGAGAAGGAGGGCGTTCCCTTCTCCAACGTTCAGCTGAAAGCGGACAAGACCCCTAGGAACAACAATGCTTTGGAGTGAAAGACATTGCTAGTTGTTACAAATCCTACAAGTAGTTATATTAACCTTGGTACTTCCTTCCCGGTTAAGGTCCCCCCGCCGTACTTCAGAGATAGCTGCATTAAACCCTCTAGTTACGACCAAGCTAGTTGTCACAGTCAGTTCACACCTCTCTATTAATTGGTTTCCACTCTCTGCGAAGAGCCAAACTTCAATGGTCGGATAGCAGCGTCACAAAATAAAAGGAAGCCTCCAATTTGGGATTCCAGGGGGACAAGCGACTCCTTGAATAAACGAAATTGTGACCAGACTTGAAAAAATGATCACCATTACTTGTCAACATTCAATTTACTTCCATTTCATACAGAAAAGAGTTCGTCAAACAATGAAAAAACAAAGTATCAAGAAAGTTCGTTAATTATTCCAATACTTATTTCCAGTATCTCAACTTTGTTACATGCCAACCCATTTCACATCAAGCACTATTTCCAAGGACCAAATGTCATGTTCCTTGGACAACCAATCTTGGCCTCTCATTGACGGCATATCTGAAAGTTTAATCCTATTCCAATTGCAGAAGTCTAGCATTGCACGCCTTAAAGATATAAAATCCTCGTCATGTTACAGGCCAACCAAATTAATTTCTTGAAGGCTTTGAAGAAGATTGATGTGGTGTTTCAAAGTCCAATGTCAAATCTGCATTCTGTAAATGTACACACTAATCATGATACTAGAAAGTTTAACCCAACTCGTTAATAGAAGAACATAGGCAGCAAAACCTGTTTAAGGCAGCTTGGCTAATGGGAATCACTCCAGCTGGGGACACAAGAACATCCACCGGTACATCATTCAAAGTTACCGGTATAGCTCCATCATCTATGATTTGCAGAGAATATGAAAGTGCAACTACAAAACAACAGCATGTTGTTTAAACACAAAAAAGAAACAAACAAAACGAAAATCATCTGTCAAATGATTGTATTTATAAAGGAAGCAAACAAGTTTTCCACATCATACTATAAAGAGGTGAACAAGTGAATACCTAAGAGGGGTTGCCTCCAGTCCCTCTCCTCTGCAAGTTCTTGATACTTCCTCAGGAAAGTGTCATAATAACTAGGATTTTTCATTGCACATATAAACAAGAAAATGCAAAAATTAAAGAAAGATATAATTTGGTTGTAAATATTATGTTAGCAATGTATAGAAAGTATGCATTGGAAATGTGTGCAGGACACAGTAGCATGAGCTTATGTGTAGTCAGATGTGCTCGCTAGGTTAAAATTGTGATAACTGTTCTAATAGCCATGCAATTGGATTCAGTAATTACTGTGGAAGACCAAAAGTAATGCCCTGAATCTCGTGGCTGAAGCATAGCCTAGTTGATAGCTGCAGCTCTCCACTAGAAGAGATTCAAATTGGATGCCCTTCCCTTAAAACTGTCTAAAATAATACCCAAATCCCAGTACTATGTCAGTTCCGACCTTGCAACTTCCATGCTATTGGCTTTTAGAGGGTGTGGTTAAGGCTCCCATTTCTGTGCCATATGCTTAGTGGCTTCTCACCACATGTAACTTGACTATCATCCTAATATCATGGCTGATTTTATCCAAAAGGAAAAGTGAGGTTAAATCTCCAAACATCCAAAGCAAGGGTTTGGAAGAAATCTGGCATCATACCAAGGCTTTGAGATACAGATTGAAGGGCAAAATTTTTTTTCTAACAATTAGATAAGACATCCAAACAGTTCAGGTCACAATACTTCATATAGACTAAAATAGAAGCAGAGGCTACGATGCACAAGCTCACCCTCCACCACGGCCCAAGCGTCTTCCAGATTTGTCAAATGCAAGTCCTGACAACATAAACATGACATACATTATGTACTAGAATTTTTTTTGCTAAAATTCTCATATATATTTGCAGAGGAGGGGTTGAGTCAAAAAAAAAAAAAAAAAAGTTACCAGGCAGGAGGAACAAATCAACTGGGTCATTTGCCTGCATAACTGCATCAAGAAGGATCTTGAATGTGAATGGTTATCAGATATAAAGCAAAAATGATTTTATGAATCAATAAGTGTCTGCATTATATTTCTAGAGGCGATGCCTACAATTTAACACCAGCATTGACATGGATGGATGTGAGTACAGATTTTATGACTGAGGTTTTCAGGAAGCTGATATTCTCAACCTCCTCCTGAGCACAGTCATCCCTCCTCAAACCCAAAAATAGAAGGAAAAATTACATTGTTCAGAAAATTTGTAGTCTAATGCCCACAGAAAAATGTGTCGAATCATAGCAAAAATTACATACTTCCTCAGCACCTTGCCCCCTTTGATCCTCCAAACCCAAAAAGCATGTTAGAAGCAACTTATTTAGGGCATTCGGATGCACTCACCAGCCAGAGATCAAGAAAAGCCTGGTCCAAAGCCTCGCCCATTTGGCTTCTTGTTTATTTGTCTCTAAATTGAACTAAACAATTTTCAATTGTTTCCAACTTTGCCAACTCCTTAAAGAACAAAGGAAGCCAGTTGGCAGGGACAAAGCCTAGTTGCAAAAGATAAGGTTTGTATAGAGTCTCTCACCATGGAGGACAAGTTTATAAATTAACTGCTGCATACCAGACATCTATATTTGATGCTAATGAATGAATGGCAAACTGATTTCCTTTCTTTAAATCACAAAAACTAATTGAAGGGAATTCTCTAGATTTGAGGAGGCAATAGTTAGCAATCAAAATTTCAGAAGTTCTACTTCTCTGCTAACTAAGGAGCAAGTACAAATTTCCAAAGCAAACAATCATAAACAATAAGAACTCAAACCCTGTCCTTCCCTCAGAAAGAAGAAAGGGCTTAAAATTATTCCTTTTGTCATACATTCAATCAGAGAAAGGAAAAAAAACATAAATAATCTGTACTACAGGGAAGTCAGGGTTTATTTTTTGGACTGTAAAAAGATATCGTGTACGACACATACCATCTTCCCGTGCATTTCCATGTTGATCTACTGGAGCTGGTTCTAGAATATCCATAGAGTTTGCAATTAAATCATCCATACTTGAAATGTTGAGCATTCGCATGTGGCTATTCTTGTCCTCCACACGCGGAACATAAAGCTTTTTTGCATTCTCAACTGACCCATCTAGAGTTCAAGAAAACATATAAGAAGTCCACCCCCATCTAGAGTTCAAGAAAACATATAAGAAGTCCACCCCCATCTAGAGTTCAAGAAAACATACAAGAGGGATTTTCCTCACATACAAAAAGCATCAAGTCAAGAAATTGTTTATTCTACTAACCCTACCTTATAGCATTCTCGAATTTACGTCTCTATCAAGGTCATTGTAATGACAATTTTGAGAAATTAAAGAATACACAGACAGAGCTACCTTTGGTTGGATTTTGCAGGATTTGAGACAACAATTTTGAAGTGTCAACTTCACGCAGAGCACTACAAGTTATATAAGCACACAGCCTCTGGCTAGATTTAAACCATGGAGCTTCCAAAACAAGACTTTGAATTGCATCGTCTGATGAAAACCCAGATGAGAATTAAACATGAATGTATCAAAAAATAATGATTTTTATTACGATATGGTAAGGAGAAAAAAATAGATGGCCTTAATGGTACCTTCTTGAGATCTGAGGGAAGGGTCCATGGACTTGAGGGACTTGCGGACTTTGGATCGAAGGACCTGTTTCTGCTTGAATATTCCGTCGAGATTGGTGGCGGTGCTCATTGTGCCAGGCGAACACAGAGAAGCGTTGGCTAGGCCTAGAAGTGGCTTCTTGGTGAACGCAAAACGTTGTGAAGGTGAAGGAGAAGGTGGTAAAAATGAGCAAGGTGGGAGAATCATTAACAATTCCTTAACCCTTTGTCTAAGCCCACTTCTCCACATTATTATTTTGCACCACTACTCCATATCCTATTGCTATTATTTTTATTTAAGACGCCACATCAGATCTTTTCTTCTACTGTGCTGGTCTCCCTAGTAGTATGTCATGGAGTAATCTTCCACTTTAAAAAAATTAAAAAATATAATTAGAAGAAATAAATTTTATATTATTATTTTCGAATCATGGGTTTTATATTTTTTTTCATTTCGTATATATTTATTGTTTTAAAACGAGTCCTAAGAATATTCATAGTATGAAATTTCTTTTTTCTTTTTTTATGAGATATGAGTGAGTAGGATCGAAGAATTGAGAAGGGAAGCTGAAAGTTGGTTCATCCTCTGGTTATTTGGTTAGTTGTGAGGAGGAAAGATTTTCAAACCTACCCAAAAAAATCAATCTCTTCTCTTCTAATTTTTTTTTATTTTTTTTTATGAGTGTTTCGAGTAAGTTTTAATTTGTTTTTTATTAAAATTTAAATTTTTTATTTAAATTAATTTTTTTTAGTATTTTTGAATCGTTCTAATACACTAATATTAAAAATAAATTTAAAAAAATATTTTTAAAAAAACAATTGGAAATTTGTGCATCTATGTTTATTAAAATAAAAAAAATGAAAAACTTTCTTATTATGCAGACAAGATTAAGGTGTATTATAAGGAAATAAAAGTTGAGGTTGAGCAATTACAAAGGCAGATGAAAGAGAAGTTCATCCGTAATTTGTTTGGCACTGTGTTTTAAAAGTGTTTTTGAAAAAATTTAATTTTTTTTTTAAATTAATATGTTTTTTATGTTTTCAAATCATTTTTATATGCTAATTTTAAAAATAATTTTTAAAAAATAACAAAATATTATTAACATATTTTTTTGAATAAAAAGTATTTTAAAAAACAATCAGAACTACACTTCCAAACACAACACGCTAGTGCATAAGAAAACAAAAGGATGCATAAACTGAACATAATTGTCGTTCAAGGAATTCATTACAGAAAGATGTTCGACAAATCCAAAAGAGCTAAATATAGCAGCGAATGTTGTCGAAGGAAGTTAGCGACAAACCATCTAGCTATGTAGCCATGAATGAAGTTAGCGATGCAGGACATCTAGCTAAATATTGTTTTTTGTTTCAGCTATTGTTTCTGTCAACAGTTGTTGGGTCTCAATCTGTTGAAGTTAAACCCAGGAAAAGCTCGCCATAAGCAACCACAGAAACAGCAGCAAGTTGATGGAAAATCCAAGTGAAGCACGTCATCTACCAGGGCAAACAGTCCGGCTAAAGCTTTTTACTGTAAAGTTAATGGCCATAAGCTAATGGTTTTTATTCCCTTTTTTGTCTTCCAGTGTTTAGTCCATTTTCTTCTAAACCCTCAAAAACAAGGAATTAGTGAAGTTTGCTTTTGTTCTTTGTTTTGTCGGTTAATTCCTCTAGCAGCATGGAGAAAAAAGAAAGAAAGAAAACTGAGTACGATGGTGCATGGATAGAGATAAAGGTAAAGAAAGAAAGAATTAGAACTCAAGTTTCGGTTGCAAACCCATCGGTAAAGAAGGATTCGTACGCCGCCACCATGGCTGGCTATTCAGTCATTGCAGAATGGTGCTGGCTTTCCCATTTTCCGATTTCTCTGGCTGGATAGTTAATACTGGTCATCTACAGTATTAGAACAGCAACAGGATATTAACAGAAACGTCTACAGCAGAAAAATCCCAAATGATCCAAGAAATGTTTTGCCATATGATATCAGACAACATATCTGCAAAGTTTTGAGCATGAAAAGAGATTGAGTCCTGCAAACATATATAGACATATTAAATTTAAAAGTTAAGACTAATCAGGGCGCAAGTTCTTCGAGGAACAACATTTATTCCTTTTTCCTTGAGAGCATCACAGGCCATTTCATGGACATAGTTGTAGAGGGCGATGAAAGATATCTTCATGTGACATGGAAGCTGATCCATTACATTAATTCTCATATGAAATCCCATTCATCTTCAGGTTTAACATTTGCATTTATGTTGATCTTGTTAAAGAAGGATGTGAAATGTACAAAAAGTACTGTTAGTTGTTGAGCTCTAAACATCTATGAATAGCTCAAGTTTATTCAATATTGTACCATAAACATCATAAGCATCATCTACAGTTACTACCAGCACCTCCTCCAGAATTCTTTGTCGCCACCTAACACAAACCAGAAAAAGCAACAGACTTTTAACATACTCAAATGGACACTCGAAGAATTTCAAAAAGCTTAAACATAAAACCTCCCTAACATGAAAGTTACCAATACAGACATTAAGAGAACCTGAAAATTAAGATTAATTGGGTCTGGAAGTTGAAAATAAGCTAAAAGATCTTAGAGATATACAGTAATATGTTACTTCTGGCTTCTTGTCTTTAGGATCATGAACATTCTCCTTGTCGTCGTCCTAATCTTCAGGCTACCATTCAGGAAAGTGATGAAGACAGAGCACCCAAATGCTGTGATATGGGTCTTGGAGTTGAACAATCTACTCATGTTAGAGCTGCTGAATCTTCTCGGAGTCGGTTTTGAGATTTATTATAGCATTAGTTCTTCTTTTTTTTATCTCATAGCCTTTAATATTACTTTACTGCTTTTCAGTTCTCTATACCTTTGAGATGTATGGATCATGATATTTGATCCAGGTTTAATTACATTGCTATTCAGTTTGTTTTTGTTGTTTAAAGTTTACCCAACCCCTAACCTCCAAAGAGTATTAAAATAAAAACTAAATTATAAAAACTAACACTAAATTTTGGATCAATTCTGAATTTTATTTTTTTATTTGAGTGCCTCAAATTATTTTTATGAAAAATAAGTTCTTTTTATTAATTTTCATCATGAATAGATAATTTATTCGTGCCAAGCGGTTATAAAAAAATATTAAGAGGTGAAAATTGGACAAAAAAACCTATATTTTACCCCAAAAAATAGTTTATAGTATTCAAATAAAAAATAAAAAAACTAATTTCAATTCAGTATGATTTTGCTACATTGATTTTCCCATAACTTTTAGAATTTCTTATAATAATTATAACACTACTTTACTATTACATTTTATTCAATTTTTTAACCAAATATAATCATATGTCATTAATATTTAAATAGTTAAGAAGAAATTTTGTAGATAATTGGTGGTTAAAATATGGATCTAGTGTTCCAAAAAAACTTACAAAAGCTAGGATTTTGAGTGTGTTTCAGTGTGTTTCAAAAAACAAATTTTATTGTTTTCTTGGATGTATTGTTTGTGATATTTTATGAGTTGAGAGTTACATTCTTCAAAATGTAAGGTTTTACTAGGTTTAAGAGCTTTATTATAGTGAATTTAATTAGATATAATTTGGATTTGTTGTATAAGTAAATAATTAAAAAAAAGGACCAAACTAACAATAAGAAAAAACTATGTGACCAATCTCAAAATTGCACGAAAAGGTATGTTTTAGTCCACATATTCTCCATTGATTTCTTTTATGGTCCCTTTAGTTTTAAGATTTTAAGTTATGGTCCAAAACTTTATTATATATATATATATATATTTTAGTTCCTTAGTTTGATAAAGAGGAGAGAGTCATCGAAAAATAATGAAGGAGAGAAAAAATATTGATTAGTCATATTTTAATAACAAAAAAATCAATCTTGGTATTAATGAGTTTTATATAACAAGAATGACGTGTTAGAGATGTTTTTTTTTTTATCATTTATCTTGCCCAAAAAAATAAATTAAGGTTCATCATTTTATTCGGGATAACTTCTCCTTTTATAGACCAATTGAAGGTTGATTTAAGTCTAAAAATTGACTTATCAGGTATTTTTAGATTAAAATAAATTAAAATTAAATTTTTTAATTAAATAAATTAGAACCTAATTGTCCAATAACCTCAAATGATCAAAATATATACACAAAAACATGTTATTTGCCATTATAGGTGACATGTTATTTTTTAAAAAAATAAAATTAGAACAAATGAAACAAAAAAAAAAAAAAAGGTTACAGGCATAAGCTTGACAAGACTACACACCCCTAGCATTCTTTTTATTGGGCCAATCACACTAGCCCATCTAGAACGGAGCTCTTAGTCTTATTTGATACAATCCTTTATTATTATTATTATCATTATTATATTTAGGATGTTATTTTATTAAATATTATTCAATTTAAACTTGTTTTTAAATGAGGTTATAATGTTTTTTATGATATTACTTCTTTTTTTACAACACTTCACGGTTTTCTCCTTAAAGT
>Ga0307508_10004128_pt1 | contig 14300 bp, 9 predicted proteins | sample 9_EM_MG_FD_203089 | JGI IMG/M metagenome (GOLD analysis project Ga0307508, IMG submission 203089) | Populus trichocarpa ectomycorrhiza microbial communities from riparian zone in the Pacific Northwest, United States - 9_EM | ecosystem: Host-associated > Plants > Roots > Unclassified | place... | reverse complement strand
GCTGGCCGAGCGCAGCCAGGTGGCTGCACAAGAGATCGGCACCGTGGCGGGCAGCAGCGTGGAGCTGGCCGAGAAGGCGGGCAGATTGCTCGACCAGATGGTGCCCAACATCAAGAAGACTTCAGACTTGGTGCAGGAGATCACGGCGGCGTCCGAAGAGCAAAGCTCCGGCGTGAACCAGATCAACTCGGCGGTGAGCCAGCTGAGCCAGACGACGCAGCAGAACGCAAGCAGCTCCGAAGAGCTGGCCGCCACGGCCGAAGAGATGAGCAGCCAGGCCGAGCAGCTTCAACAGATCATGAGCTTCTTCAAGCTGGCCGGCGGCCGCATCGCGACGCACGCATCGAGCGAGCCACGCCGCCTTGTACCGCCGAAGCCTGCCAGGTCTACCGCGGCGGCCAAGGCGAAAGCGCCTTCCGGCACCGTTGACGCCTTCAGACTGAAGCCGGGCAGGGCTTACGCCACGGCGGACGCGCCGGACGAAGCGCAGTTCGCCAAGTTTTAAGAAATTCAGGAGTCGATCGACGACCTGACGGTGCAGGCCCCTACTACCGAAGCGCATGAGTCCGATGCCTTCCTTTTCAACATCAGTTTATGGAGTTCCGAATGTTCAAGAACATGAAGGTGGCGACACGGCTGGGCCTGGGTTTCGGCTTGGTCAGCATGCTTTTGTTGATGGTTGCAGTGCTTGGGTTGGTGCGCTTGTCGGGCATGAACGACAGCATCGAGTTGATCGTGAAAGACCGCTACACCAAGGTCGTGCTGGCCAATGAGGTGGGCGTCGAAGTGAACAACATTGGCCGCTACATGCGCAATGCCATTCTCACGCCCGACGCGAGCCGCGCAAAGGAAGAGGCCGAACGCATCTACGCGGCCCGCAAGCGCATCGGGGAGCGGATCGACAAGCTTGATGCATTGGTCAAAATCGAAAAAGGCATCGTCCTTCTGAAGCAGATCAGAGAGAACCGCGCCAAGTTCGTGGCTGGGCAGGACCGTGTGATTGCGCTGGTGGCCAGTGGCAAGCGCGACGAAGCCGGCCAGCTGCTGCTGGGCGAGTTGCAACCTGTGCTGCTCGAATACATAAAGAAGACGGACGAACTCTCCAACTTCCAGGGCGAATTGATGATGGCTGCCGGCAATGAAGCGTCGGCTCAGTACATCTCGGCACGCAACATGACGCTCGGGCTCGTCGCTATGGCGCTGGGCCTCGCGGCTGGCGGAGGCTACTGGATCACCCGTGTCATCACGCGCCAGCTGGGCGGCGAGCCGGCCCATGTGGCCGAGATCGCCATGGGCGTGTCCAACGGCGACCTGACGCTTGCGATCGACACACGGCAGAACGACAACTCCAGCGTGCTGTTTGCGATGAAGACCATGGTGGCCAAGCTGTCGCGGGTGGTGACCGAGGTGAACAACAGCGCCGAAGCGCTGGCCGGTGCGTCCGAAGAAGTGAGCGCGACGGCGCAATCGCTGTCGCAGGCTTCCAGCGAGCAGGCCGCAGGCGTTGAAGAGACCAGCGCGTCGATCGAGCAGATGACGGCATCGATCACGCAGAACACCGAGAATGCGAAGGTGACCGACGGCATGGCCACCAAGGCGGCGAGCGACTCCGCCGAAGGCGGCGAAGCGGTGCGTGCCACGGTGGCGGCGATGAAGCAGATCGCACAGAAGATCGGCATCATCGACGACATCGCCTACCAGACCAACCTGCTGGCGCTGAACGCTGCCATCGAGGCGGCGCGTGCTGGCGAACACGGCAAGGGCTTTGCGGTGGTGGCAGCCGAAGTGCGCAAGCTGGCCGAGCGCAGCCAGGTGGCGGCACAAGAGATCGGCACCGTGGCCGGATCGAGCGTGGAATTGGCCGAGAAGGCCGGCCGGCTGCTCGACCAGATGGTGCCCAACATCAAGAAGACCTCGGACCTGGTGCAGGAGATCACGGCGGCGTCCGAAGAGCAAAGCTCCGGTGTGACCCAGATCAACTCGGCGGTGAGCCAGCTGAGCCAGACGACGCAGCAGAACGCAAGCAGCTCCGAAGAGTTGGCGGCCACGGCCGAAGAGATGAGCAGCCAGGCCGAGCAGCTCCAGCAGACCATGAGCTTCTTCAAGCTGGCGGACGACCACCTGGCGGCGTATGCACCGAACGAGCCGCCACGCCGCCCGGCGGCAAGCAAACCTGCCAAGGCCAAAGCCAAGGCGCCCGGTCGCGTGGGTGGCGGCTTCAGCCTGAGCCCAGGCATGGCCTTCGCCACGGCCGATGCCCCTGATGAATCGCAATTCGCCAAGTTCTGAGGAGATCACACATGAATGCCGTTACCCAGGTTCGCGCTCCGCACTCCGTGGCCGCATTGGCGCCCGCTGCCGTGCTGGAACCGGCGCAATACCTCACCTTCATGCTGGCTGGCGAAGCTTTCGCCATCAGCATCCTGTCGATCAAGGAAATCATCGAATACCACAGCCTGACCGAGGTGCCGATGATGCCCGCCAGCGTGCGCGGTGTGATCAACCTCCGTGGTGCCGTGGTGCCGGTGATGGATTTGCTGGCCCGCTTCGGCCGCAAGCCGAGCGCGGTGACCAAGCGCACCTGCATCGTGATCGTGGAAGTCGAAGCCGACGTCGATGGTGACCGCGAGCGCCAGGTGATCGGCGTGGTGGTCGACGCCGTGAACGAAGTGCTCGACATCGCGGCGGCAGACATCGAGCCGGCACCGGCTTTCGGCGCCCGCATCCGCACCGATTTCATCCAGGGCATGGGCAAGGTTCGCGGCAAGTTCGTGATCCTGCTCAACGTGAACCACGTGCTCTCGCTTGACGACATACACGCGACAACTGGAGCTGCCGAGCAGCTGCAGCTTGAAGCGGCAACGGCGCAAGCCGACTCACATTGATTCATTCAGCCAAAGAGATTTCATCATGCTCAATCGTTTCAAGATCGGAACCCGGCTGATTACAGCCTTCATCGTGGCAGCGGCCATCAGCGCCGTCGTCGGCTTCATCGGCATCTCGAACACGAGCCAGATGAACGACATGGCCGACAGCATGTACAACAAGGAATTGCTGGGCCTCTCCTACATCAAGGAGGCCAACATCAACCTGATCTACATCGGCCGGGCACGCTCCAACTACCTGCTGGCCGCCACGCAGGCCGAACGCGACAAGCACCTCGCCTCGATCACCAAGAGCCTGGCGACGATGAAGGACTACATCGAGAAGGCCAAGCCCCTGTTCGTCACCGACCGTGCCAAGGAAGTGTTCGCGGCCTTCGGCAACATGACGGTGGACTACCAGCGCGAGATGCAGAAGGCGCTGGACATGGCCTCGGCCAAGAAGCTGCAGGACCGTGACGAGGTGCTGGGCCAGACGCTGGATTCGGTTCGCGACAAGGCGAACAAGCTCGACGAGATGCTCGACGAGCTGGTCCAGCTCAAGGAAACCCGAGCCAAGCAGGCCGCCGACCAGACCGAGGCACTCTATCGATCGAGCCGCGTCGTGATGCTCGGCATCATCGGCAGTGGCGTGCTGTTGGGCATCGTGCTCGGCTTCTTCATCAGCCGCAGCGTCACCCGGCCGCTGGCCAGCGCGGTGCGGGCCGCGAACCAGCTCGCCAAGGGCGACATGGCGGTGGAACTCGAGGTGGAGGGCAAGGACGAAGCGGCGCAGCTGCTCCAGGCCATGAAAGACATGGCCGCCGCCACCGGCGCCAGCGTCAATGACGTGGTGCGCGTGATGGGTGCCATCGCCGAGGGCGACCTGACCCCGCGCATCACCAAAGACTACGAAGGCGTCTATGCCGAGCTGAAGACCTACGTCAACACGACCGTTGAGAAGCTGTCGCATGTGGTGGCCGAGGTCAACAGTAGCGCCGAGGCGCTGGCCGGTGCGTCCGAAGAAGTGAGCGCGACGGCGCAGTCGCTGAGCCAGGCATCGAGCGAACAAGCGGCAGGCGTTGAAGAGACCAGCGCGTCGATCGAGCAGATGACGGCATCGATCACGCAGAACACCGAGAACGCGAAGGTGACCGACGGCATGGCCACCAAGGCAGCGAGCGACTCCGCCGAAGGCGGCGAAGCGGTGCGTGCCACGGTGGCGGCCATGAAGCAGATCGCGCAGAAGATCGGCATCATCGATGACATCGCCTACCAGACCAACCTGCTGGCGCTGAACGCAGCCATCGAAGCGGCGCGTGCCGGCGAACACGGCAAGGGCTTTGCGGTGGTGGCTGCCGAAGTGCGCAAGCTGGCCGAGCGCAGCCAGGTGGCTGCACAAGAGATCGGCACCGTGGCGGGCAGCAGCGTGGAGCTGGCCGAGAAGGCGGGCAGATTGCTCGACCAGATGGTGCCCAACATCAAGAAGACTTCAGACCTGGTGCAGGAGATCACGGCGGCGTCCGAAGAGCAAAGCTCCGGCGTGAACCAGATCAACTCGGCGGTGAGCCAGCTGAGCCAGACGACACAGCAGAACGCAAGCAGCTCCGAAGAGTTGGCGGCCACGGCCGAAGAGATGAGCAGCCAGGCCGAGCAGCTCCAGCAGACCATGAGCTTCTTCAAGCTGGCTCCGGGCGGCGAATCGCAGGCCAAGCCAATGGGCCGCAAGCCGCCGTCGAGTTCGGCGCTCGCCAAACCCGCGGCGGACAGAAGAGGCAACAGGCGTGCAAACGAAGCGGGCCAATCCAAGGGCTTCGCGCTCGAGGCGGCCGGAATCGATGAAAGCAAGTTTTCCCGCTTCTGACCTGACCAAGCGCCCATGAATACGATCACCGATGTCGAGTTCGGGCATTTCCAGCGCTTCATCTTCGATGCGGCGGGCATCACGCTGTCGTCCGCGAAGAAGGCGCTGGTCACGGGCCGGCTGGCCAAGCGCCTGCAGGCCTGCAACCTGCGCAGCTACAGCGAGTACTTCAAGCTGCTGAGCAGCGGCAGCGCGCCCGCCGAGGTGCAGAACGCGGTCGACTTGCTGACCACCAACGAGACCTATTTCTTCCGCGAGCCCAAGCACTTCGAGCTGCTGCGCCAGATCGCGCAGCGCAGCGCAGGCGGGAGCCTGCCGTTCCGCGTGTGGAGCGCGGCCAGCTCCAGCGGCGAAGAGGCCTACAGCATCGCGATGGTGCTGGCCGATACCCTGGGCGACGGCCCGTGGGACGTGATGGGTTCCGACATCAGCACCCGTGTGCTGGAGCGTGCGCGCACCGGCCACTACCCGATGGAGCGCACGCGCCACATTCCCGAGGCCTACCTGAAGCGCTTTTGCTTGCGCGGCATGGACGAGCAGCAAGGCACCTTGCTGGTGAGCCGCGCGCTGCGCAGCCGGGTGAGCTTCACGCAGATCAACCTCAACACCAGCCTGCCGCGGCTGGCGTCATTCGACATGGTGTTCCTGCGCAACGTGATGATCTACTTCAACGGCGAGACCAAGCGCCAGGTGGTGGCGCGCATCGTCTCCACGCTCAAGCCGGGCGGGCACTTGTGCATCGGCCACTCGGAAAGCCTGAACGACATCAACCCGGGCCTGCTGCAGGTGGCGCCGTCGATCTACCGCAAGCCTTGAGAGCCTGAGCCCGAGCAGGCCGAACGATGCCGCCATGACGCGCCCTGCCATCCGGGACTTGCTGCTCCAGCCGGGCGAGTTCGCCGTGGGCGATGCAGCCTGCCGCATGCGCACGGTGCTCGGCTCGTGTGTTTCGATCACGCTGTGGCACCAGCAGCGCCGGGTCGGCGCGATGTCGCACTTTCTGCTTGCCACGCGGGGCTCGGGACCGGGCGACCGACTGGACGCACGCTACGGCGAAGAGGCCCTGACGCTGATGTTGCGCGAGCTTGCCCTGATCGGCGTGGCGGCGCACCATTGCCAGGCCAAGATTTTCGGAGGCGGCAACATGTTCCCCGAGGCAACCCTGCCGGGCACACTGCATGTGGGCCGGCGCAACGGCGAGAGCGCTCGCAGCCTGCTGCGCGAGCTGGGCATCACCGTTCAATCCGAAAGCCTGTTCGGTTTCGGGCATCGGCAGATCGTGTTCGACGTGGCGAGCGGCGACGTGTGGTCGCGCCAGGTGCATCCCGCGTCCGGCCTCAGCCAACTGGAGGGCTGATGAGCAAGGTGCGGGTGATGGTGGTGGACGACTCGGCGGTGGTGCGCCAGGTGCTCACCGGCCTGCTCGAAGCGGCCCCCGGCATCGAGGTGATGGCTGCCGTGGCCGACCCCGTGCTGGCCATCGAACGGCTGAAGCTCGATTGGCCCGACGTGATCGTGCTCGACGTGGAGATGCCGCGCATGGACGGCATCACCTTCCTCAAGCTGGTGATGCAGCAGAAGCCCACGCCGGTGGTGATCTGCTCCACCCTCACCGAGAAGGGCGCCCGGACTTCGATGGAGGCCATGGCGGCCGGCGCGGTGGCCGTCGTCACCAAGCCCAAGCTGGGGCTCAAGCAGTTTCTCAGCGACTCGGCCGACGAGCTGATCCATGCCGTTCGCGCGGCCGCCCGCGCCAACGTGCACCGCCTGGCGGCCGGGCCGAGCCCGCTGCAGGCGCCAGCGGCCAAGCAGACGGCCGATGCCATCCTGCCGCCGGCCACGCGGGCGATGACCCAGACCACCGAGCGCGTGGTGGCGCTGGGCACCTCCACCGGCGGCACGCAGGCGCTGGAAGAGGTGCTGACGGCCTTGCCGCGCGTGTGCCCCGGCATCGTGATCGTGCAGCACATGCCCGAGAAGTTCACCGCCGCCTTCGCCGCGCGCCTGGACAGCCTATGCCAGATCACCGTCAAGGAAGCCGAACAGAACGACCGCGTGCTGCCGGGCCGCGCGCTGATTGCGCCCGGCGGCCGCCACATGCTGCTCAAGCGCAGCGGCGCGCAATATCACGTCGAAGTGATCGACGGCCCGCTGGTCAACCGCCACCGCCCGTCGGTGGACGTGCTGTTCCGTTCGGTCGCCAAGAGCGCCGGTGCCAACGCACTCGGCGTGATCATGACCGGCATGGGCGACGACGGCGCGGCCGGCCTGCTGGAGATGCGCAACGTCGGCGCGCGCACGCTGGCGCAAGACGAAGAAAGCTGCGTGGTGTTCGGCATGCCCAAGGAAGCGATCAAGCGCGGCGGTGCCGAGCGGGTGATCCCGCTGTCGTCGGTGGCGGCGGAAATCCAGAAGCAGCTGCTCTGACGCGGATGGGCAGAGCCTACGCCGCGGCAAGCAAGTCCATGGCCGACCGGCCCCGGCCGCTGCGTCGCTGCCAAAAGCTGCTGGCAAAGCGCGCTTCGGCCTCGTAGTACTGCGCGCGTTCGATCAGGAACAAGCTGCATTCGGCATCACGCTCGGCTTCGTAGGCCGCCAGCGGGGCGCGCCAATCGTGCCCTGCGGCGAGCATATGCTGCACGGCCTCGGCCGCTGCCTGCGCCGTGTTCAACGCGCGCAGCACGCCGCTGCCCGATACCGGATCGACGGCGAGTGCCGCATCACCCACCGCCAGCCACGGGCCCTGCGCGCGCGCCGGATCGTGGCGCAGCCGCTGGCTGTGCGCGCAATGCACTTGCGGCGCCGATTCGCAGCGGGCGGCATTCAAGCGCTGCCGGCTCGTCGGCGCCGCAGCGAGCGCGCTGTGCCAGACCGGAGCGCGGTTCAGGCGCGTGCTGGCGCATAGGTCGGCATCGGTCATCAGCATGGCCACCATGCCGTTTTCGGGCAGCGGTGCCGAGTACCACCAGCCCTCTTCAGCGGCTTCCACCAGCAGGTGGCTTTGCTCGCCCGCGGCGATGCCGGACCAGCGCACCGCAACACCGACCAGCGAGTCGAACTGCAGCCGCTGCGCGCCGAGTGCGCGGGCCACCTGGGCGCGGCGGCCGGTGGCGTCCACCACCACCCGCGCATGCAGCGGTGCTGCCGCGGCATCGGTGGTGTGCAGCACCCAGGCCGCGCCTTCGAACTGCAGGCTGCGCAGCCCGGTGCGTTCGCGCAGCTGCGCGCCGGCTGCACACGCGGCCTGCGCGAGCATGCGGTCGAAGGCGGCACGGTCGACATGCCAGCCGCAACCCCACGGGCTTTGCAGGTGGGAGTGCGACTGGGCTTCGGCTTCGCCCCACACGCTGCGGGTGCCCCAGGAGGGCAGGGCGCCGAGCGCCATGAATCGATCCCACAGGCCCAGGCTGCGCAGGGCCGGCTGTACGGCAGGGGCCAGGCTTTCGCCGATGCGGGCCGCCTCCATGGTGCTGCGTTCGAGCAGCAGCACGCGCAGCCCGCGCTGCGCGAGCCGGCACGCGGTGGCCGCGCCGGCCGGGCCGGCACCGACCACGGCCACGTCGAACATCGCTTCGTGCTTCGTCGGCATGCGATTCAACCGTCTTGCCGCGGGTCGCGCTTGCTGTCGTGGGTGCAGTGGCCGGCGAGGCACTTGCGCAGCGCATCGAGATCGAGCCCGGCCGCACGAAGGCGCTTTTCGAGTTCGGGCTCGATCACGCCGCCGCGCGCCAGCAGGCACTCCAGCAACTCGCACAGGCGGTCATGCCCGCCGTTCGGGCGCCCGCCGTGGCCGGTGCTGGTGTCGGCATCGTGGTCGCCACCGCGCCACACGGCAGCGGTGAGGCTGCGTTCGCGCGTGAACGGCAGGCCTCGGCGTGTCTGGCCGCGGGCGCGCACGCGCAGCCGGTAGGTGCCGGCGCTGCCGGCCACGAAGTCGGCCGCAAAGTGGCCTGGCTCGGTGGCGAGGAAGCTCAGGGTGGTGCTCGTGCCATCCGGCCGCGTCAGCTCGGCCCAGACCGTGGCCGAACCATCGAGCGGCAGGCCCGACTGCGTCAGCGTGGCCTGCACCTTCATGAGGGCGCCCGGCTCGTAGCCGCCCTGCTGCATCTCGGCGCGCAGCGACACGCTGGAGTAGCTGTGCACGATCACGCTGTAGGGCAGGGTGCGGCGGCCGCCGGTCGCGGCGGGCTCGGCCACTGCCGCGGCGGCACGCCCGCTGCTGAAGCTTTGCGCCAGCGCGAACTGGCGTTGCAACTCCGTCGGTGCACCCGCGGTGCGCTGTGCACGTGCCCGCATGGCGGGGCTCGCATGCAGGCCGCGCAGGATGGACAGGTCGACACCATCGCCGCTGCCTTCGCTGGGTTTGGTGCGGGGTTTGCCGATCGTCAGCAGCGCATGCCAGGTGCCGCCCTGGTCGTAGCGGTCGGCCACCAGCTGGGTGGGCAGCACGAGGCGGTAGTAGCTCACCTCCTTGCCGAGCACGTAGCGCATGGCCGGCTCGCTGAGTGCGCGCCAGGGTTCGAGGATCAGGCCGGTCGGTGTCTGCAGCCGGAAGTCGATGGCGTGCACATACGGGCTGAGCAGGATCACGTCGACGCCGTTGTCGGCATCGGTCAGCTGGAACGGGATGCGGTGCACCGCGCCGGGCACCAGCTGGCCATCCGGGTCGAGCACGATCTCGGCGTTGCTCACGCCGGCCAGGATCTGCAGGAAGTACTTTTGCAGCAGGAAGCGCTTGTCGGTATCGATCGCGCCGGTGATCAGCAGGAAGCCGCCGTTGTTGCCCGAGATGTTCTGCAGCGCGGCCGCGCTGGTGTTCTGCGGCGTGCCCAGGCCGATGGCGTAGGTGAGTTCGTTGATCGAGCCGGCCACGTCGGAGATGTAGCGGTCGCGGTTCTCCACGCCGTCGGTCAGCACCGTGAGCGCCTTCACGTCGAAGGCACCTGCGCTGTTGAGGATGTTGCGCCCCTCGAAGATGCCGTCGCCGATGGAGGTGGCGCCTGCCGGGTCGAAGCTGTTGCCGCGGATCAGGTCGATGGTGTTGCCGCGGTTCAGATCGCTCAGGCCGCCACTGCCGAGCAGCACCACCGGCTGCACCACCTGAGCGTTGTCGTCGTAGCGAACGAGGCCGACGCCATCGCCTTCGAGCATCACGTCGACGAAGGTCTCGGCGGCCTGCTGCAACGAGGTGTGCTTGCTCTGGCCGTCGCCACGGTCTTGGCTCATGCTGCCCGAGCGGTCGAGCACCAGGGCCACCGCGGCGGTCTTGCGGGCGATGGTGTTGGCGTCGATGCTGATGTTCCAGGTCTGGCCGCTGACCGGTTCACGCACGGTCACGTTTTGCGTCGGGATGGCCGAGGGCGCGGCGCCGGTGCGGTAGATCACCCACAGCCGCGCCGTCGCCACCGAGCTGGCGGAGGTGGGGCCCACCGTCACGCTGGTGGTGCCCGGCAGCAGCTGCGCATGAGTGAGGCCGCCGCCCGGTGCGTACTCCAGCGTGATTGCGCCGCTGGGCGCGCTGACCTCGAAGCTGATCGCCATCGGCTGCTCGCGCACCATGCCCATCGGGCCCTGCGGGACGTCGGCGAAGTTGAGGTACGGCGTCAGCAGCGTGATCGAGGCCGTGTCGCAGCGCTCGACCTCCACATGTTCGTTGCCTTGCTTGACCACGAAGCCGAGCATGTGCCAGCGGGCCACCATGTCTTCGGAGCCGGTGATGCCGCGGGCCCAATCCTGGTAGCTGTTGGTGCCTTGCGGCTTGACCTGGTTGGGGCGCGGTACCGGCCACCAGTTGGTGCCGCAGGCAATGAAGTCGGCCTGCCAGGGCAAGGCCATCGACGCGCTGATGGTGCCCGGCGCGACGCTGGCGGCATTGATGCGAAAGGCTTCCGAGTAGTTGCCCGTGTCGAGGATGGGCCGGTTGCTCGGGTCCTTGCCGCCCGCCTCGATGCCGGGGTAGAAGGCCGCGCCGACGCAGGCTTCGAGTGCCGCGCGGTCCAGGCCGGCGGGTGAGACGCTCGCTTCGGGGGCCGGCACGCCGGCCCAGTCGTTGGTGAAGTTGTTGTTGTTCCAGCGCTCCATGTGCGCGAACTGCAAGCTCGTCAGCCCGGGGTCTGAACCATTGAGTGCGGGCATGTTGCTGTTCGGCCGCAGGCGGCCGAAGATCATGTTGCGGTCGGCTTGCGCGATCACCGGGTCGGGCCAGCTGTGTGCGTTGACGTTGGCGACCCATTTGATGCCGCGTGCGCGTTGAAGGATGGGATAGACGTCGCTGGTGTACGAGGTGCTGGCCGGTGCGCTGGCGAGGTTGGCGCCGACCATGGCCTCGAACACGCGGTCGTACAGCGTGGTGGTGCTGTCTTGATGAGGCGAGAACTTCGGCGGTGCGGTGATGACCCAGGCCCCCACCACCGGTGGCGATGTGTTGCTCGCGCGCAGGGTGATGCTGGCCGTCACCGGGCCGTCGGCCACGTCGTCGTACCAGCCCGTGTTCCCCCAGAAGTCGCCGATGCCGTTGCCGCCGGGCGAGGCCGAGGTGCCCGAGCCGCCGAGCACCAGCAGGTGGTTCTGCGTGTCGCTGCGCATCTCGCCCAGGGGCACGGTGGTGGCAGGCTGGCCCGAGAAGCGGATCACGCCGGTGTCGAACAACTGCTGCTGGTTCGGCGCGGTGGTGCTGCGCGCGCCGGGGTCGATGCTCAGGTCCGAGGCCGACTCGCTGTTGCCGCGGCCAGGGTAGGCCGCCTTCTTGTTGACCAGGTGCACGGTCCAGGTGATGTCGGCCTCGGCATCGGTGATCTCTTCGACCGTGCCGTTGTCATGGTGCGCGTAGATGCGAAAGCGCGCTGCCTGCCGCTTGACGCGGCACTGGTCGTCTTTGAAGCCGCCGGTCGGCTCGGGGATCTCGCGAAGGCGCTCAGGCCCGATGAAGAACTCGGGGCTGTTGCCGGTGCGTGCAATGCCGATCGCCGGGTGGATGCGGTAGGTGGTGGCCATGGGTTGTCTCCCTGATGAACAAGCAGGCACAGGCCCGCGGTTCATGCAGTGGGCGCGCCGAGAGCGGCGGCCTCCAATCCCTAACTCGCTTCCTACCCCTACCTTGAAGGAGAGCGCGGTTGGGGATGACTTGCGTCACGCCGCTGTCATGGCGCGAGGCTGTCGGCTTGCACTGCACAACAAAAATGCAACCGATGCAGTAGCAAGCAATCGAGCAAGCCATGTGTGCAAGGTGCTCGCCGATGGCTTGGGCCAAAGTCAGCGTTATTGGTGTTGATCCCACTGCCAAATGGTGACGCCGTAGTCGCCGCCGACTGAGGGCATCACCTCGCCAGCCGCAAAGAAGCGGCGGCTGCCGGCCTGAGCAGGAGTGAACCAGAAGCCGGCGCGCGGGCAGGGCTGGCCGGCCTCGCAGCGCAAACGAATAGGGTCGCCCGCTGTGCTTGGGGCGGTGGCCTGCGGCGTGGCGGCGTGCGCGCGTGCGTAGTCCACCAAGTCGCGCGGGTAGAAGTCTTTGTTACGGTAGCTGGCGTCGTCAATGTTCAGCAGCCAGGTGACGGCGGCGGACTCCCACGACCAGTAGCCGTTGAAGTCGTAGGAATCGTGTTGGTCGATGTAAGGCTCGCGTCGGCTGGCTTCGTACCAGTCATCCAGGTACTTCACCATCAGTTCGGGGCGCTTGGCTTCTGGCGCTGCAAAAACCTTGAAGAGTTTCCGATAGGGCAGGTGGCGCGTGCATTCGTCTGGCGGGTCGGCGCGGCCTGGAACAAAAGGGGCCACCAAGCGTTCGAGCAAACCGTCATAGACATTCATCAGCTCGTTGCCATAGTCGAGAAACTTCATGACCTGCGGCATTTCCCTCGCATAGCCCGTGAGCATGCCGAAGCAAACCAAACGCAGAGCAACGACTGAGAAGTCTTCCGTGCGCAGGGCTGCATGCGGCACCATCCGCCCCTCGGCCTGCGGGGACTTGTGATAACGCTCGTGAAACTCTCCGAACTCCTTGGCCCAATCCAAGGCATGCGGCCAAACGGTCGTGATTTGTCCTACATCCGCGCCTGCGCTGTACTGAAGACTGAGCCAGTCCAAGACATCCCACAAGCGCCGTCTCGTAGAAACCATCAGCCCATCGGCCTTGGGTTGATCACGGTACTTTGGGAGGTCAGTTGTCACCATGTAGAGGCCACCAACGACGGAGTCGAACTCCGTTGCATAGTTTCCCGCTTGAAGGAACGGCTCTCGGCGCCTTTCCAACTGCTCTGGTTTTAGCTTCCAAGCAAACCACACAGGCCAATCAATTGAACTACTGTTCATCGCATCACTCCGGGAGCATTTCAGTCGGCATCACAAACTCGGCAGCAATCTGGTGAACCTTCACCGGACGCGAGCATCTGGGCAAGTCGCCACCCTTGGATTTGTCATGCAGATCCAAGTTGGAGCCCACCACCGTGACCAAGCTCCGGTCATAGGGGCATCTCACGGCTATACGCTGTGGTTGACCGTCTTTTAGTTGAATTTCTGTGGCAGGTTTGAACTTCACTCGTTCCCACGCCTTGATGGCCGCGCGCAGAGTACTTTCGTGCGAGCCAACCAAACCGGCTGCTTTGATCTTCCTCGCCACCCAAAGATGACTCAACTGCACCCCATCTCCAATAGTCGTCCCCACCGCACGGGTAGCGCGCTTCTCATCGTCCATCCCCAAGTAGATGTCCACGCCCATCTTGAGCGCCTCGAACGCGGCCTTGGGCGTCATCAGCATGTGCCCCTTCTTGCCGGTGGCCTTGGTGTCGGTGATGCGGTACTTGAACGGCAGCCCCGCGTGGTGCCACACGTGGTCGATGCCGTTGTGCCCGGGCTGCTGGTATTCGTACAACACGCCGCGGTTGCTGACCTTGGCCCGTGTCTTGTTGCGCTTGACGAAGTAGTAGTCGGTGATGTGCTCGCCCGAGGCGCCCAGCGTCGAGTTGCTGCGCTGAGGCGGGCTCTGCCGGTGCGTGCCGCTGGCCTGCCCTTGCGCGGGCGTGTGGTTGCCCCCGCTGGTGGACTTCACGCTGCCGCTGGCACCCGACCCCGGTGGTCCGGCTTTCGTCGTCACCCTTGCTGACGGCCCGGCGGCGGCCGTGCTGGGCAGCGGGTCACCCAGGGCCTTCTTGTAGCTCGCCTGCAAGCTTTGCATCACCTCGTCGATCTTGCGCTGGGCGATGCCTTTGACATGCTCCAGCTGCTTGACCACCTGCTTCACCCGCGCCTGGCCCATCACCGCCCGCGTCACCCAGCCATCGAGGACGCTGATCAGCTTGCCCAGCATCGTGTCGGCCAGGCTGGTGATGTCGCGGGTGTAGCGCACCCAGTCGAGCGTGCGGAACCACTTCTCCACATTGCCGCGTAGCTGGTTGGGCAAGGCATCGAGGATGCGCCCCAGCGGCTTGCCCAGGCGCAGCATCTTGAAGACATTCTTCAGCGCATCGCCGAAGCCCGGCACCAGGGCCACCAGTGCCAGCACCAGATCGATCCAGCGCTCGGTGTTGTCGGGTTCGTCGGCCACGTCGATCACGCCAATGATGATGTTGCGGGCATCGAGG
>Ga0307508_10004127_pt1 | contig 14301 bp, 11 predicted proteins | sample 9_EM_MG_FD_203089 | JGI IMG/M metagenome (GOLD analysis project Ga0307508, IMG submission 203089) | Populus trichocarpa ectomycorrhiza microbial communities from riparian zone in the Pacific Northwest, United States - 9_EM | ecosystem: Host-associated > Plants > Roots > Unclassified | place... | reverse complement strand
GATGAGGTCGCGCAGGCGGCCCGGGGTGGCGACGAGGACGTCGACGCCGCGCTCCAGGGCGTACATCTGGTTGCTCATGGACGTACCGCCGCAGACGACCTTCATCTTCAGGCCGAGTACGTCGCCGTACGGCTGAAGCGCGTCCGCGACCTGCATCGCGAGCTCACGCGTCGGCGTGAGGATGATGCCGCGGGGCTTCTTCTTGTCGGTGTGGCCGCCGGACAGCGACGCCAGCAGCGGCAGACCGAAGGAGAGGGTCTTGCCGGAGCCGGTGCGGCCACGGCCGAGGATGTCCTTGCCGGCCAGGGCGTCCGGGATGGTCGCGGCCTGGATCGGGAAGGGGGAGGTCACACCGTTCTGTGCGAGCTTGCGCACGACGCCCTCGGGGAGACCGAGGTCCGCGAAGGTGACCGTGGGGGTCTCCTCGGCGGACTCGACAGCCTCGTTCACGAGGTTCTCGTCGTTGTCGCCGTTCTCGGGCACGACGATGTGATCAGTACTGGAAATGGACATGCGTATGCGAAACCTTCCGGAGTCTCGTCGGCACGCGCCCGTCAACTCCGTGATTCGCAATACGACCGCCTCTATGCGGTCAGCCACGGCAAGGGAGAGAACGCGCCACACGGCGCGCTTCTGCGTTGGCGCCGGGCAAATGATCAAACGATCTATAACCATACGCACCCATCACCGACGAAGGCAAACCGATCCCCGCGCATGTATCCAAGGTCACTCGGCGGCCTCCGTCGGCACGGGTTCTCACACCGGCGAGCCCGCGGTGGGCGCCGGCTCCCGCTGTCCCAGCTGCGTCCCCGTCTCCGGCTGAGCGGACGACGAGGGCTCGGCCGGCGGCGGCGAAGGAGTGGGGGAGGCGGGCGGCTCGCTCGGCGCCGACGGCTCCGGCTCGACCTTGGTGGGCGTCGGATCGGGCCTGGTCGGAGACGGTGCCCCCGGCTTCGCCGACGTCCCGGGCCTGGCCCCCGCCGAGGCCGACGCACTCGCCCGCGCCGAGGCGGACGCCGACGGCGAGGCCGACTCCTCGCCGTCCTTCCCCTTGCCGTGCTTCCCGTGCTTGCCGTCCCCGGCCGCCCCGCCGAACCCGGACCCGCCGCCGGAGATCGCCGACCCCCCGTCCGGCGCGGCCCCACCGCGCTCGCCGGCGGAGTGCGACGGCTTGGCGCCCCCGCCTCCGTCGTCCCCGCCCACGCTCATGCAGCCCGCTGCGGCGGCGACGGCCATGACCGTGGCGGCCAGACGGACGGGTACGTACAAGGGGCGCACGAGCAGCCACCTCCGAGGGCGGTCGTCAAAGAGTCAACCTGCCCAACTCCCGCCGCCCACAAGAGGACACGCGAACCGCTCAGCCGTACCCGAGTGCGTGCAGCCGCTCGTCGTCGATCCCGAAGTGATGGGCGATCTCGTGCACCACCGTCACCTCGGACTCCGCGACGACCTCCTCGCGCGTCTTGCACATCCTGAGCGTCGGCCCCCGGTAGATCGTGATGCGGTCCGGCAGCACCCCGGCGTACCACTCGCCCCGGTCCGTCAGCGGCGTGCCCTCGTACAGCCCGAGCAGCTCGGGATCGTCCGCCGGCGGCTCGTCCTCGACGAACACCGCGACGTTGTCCATCAGCCGCGTCAACTCCGGCGGAATCCGGTCCAGCGCCTCGGACACCAGTTCCTCGAACTCCTCGCGCGTCATCTCCAGCACAGACCCATTCTCCGGTACAGAACGCCCGTACGAGAGTCAGGGGCGCGCCCGCATATCCGCGCGTGGACTTGGGCATACGGGACCAATGGCCCGCGTCCCCGTCGCAGCCCTGACCATCCGGAACGTCCTCAACGCCGTACGCACACCCCCACGCGCCCTGGCCCGCCTCTACGGCAGGCGCCGCTCCCACCCGTCCGCGGAGCTCGTCCACCAGCCCCACCCCTGGACCCGCGCCCTCGGTCTGGTCGCCGTCGCCCTCCTGGGCACCTGGCTCGGCCTGCTGATCGTCGGCAACGTACGGGTCCCGGTCGGCCCCATGAACACGACGATGACCCTGCGCCCGTCCCTGTCCGGCGGCACGAAGATCAACGTCTCCCCGCTCGGCGCGCTCCAGCTGGACAGCCACCATGCCCCCGTCCGACTCGACGTCAACGTCGACCAGCTCGACCCGGAGCGCTCCCAGGCCCTCGTCGACCACCCCGAACGCCTCTCCGGCCTCCAGGACGAGGTCGCGGCGGACGTCGAGCACGGCACCCTCGACCTCGCCGTGCGCTCCTGCGTCGCCGTCGTCTCGGGCGCCACGGCCCTCGGCCTCGCGGTCTACCGCCGCCCCCGCCGGGCCCTGGCGGCCGGCGGACTCGCCCTGACCGTCCTGGCCGCCTCGGGCGGCACGGCGTACGCCACCTGGAACCCCGAGTCCGTGCTCGAACCCAAGTTCTCAGGACTGCTCTCCTCCGCGCCCTCCCTGGTCGGCAACGCCCGCAGCATCGTCACCGAGTTCGACGTCTACCAGAAGGAACTGGCCCGCCTGGTGACGAACGTGACGAAGCTCTACGACGTCACGTCCACCCTGCCCGCCTACCAGCCGGACCCCACCACCATCCGGGTCCTGCACGTCTCCGACATCCATCTCAACCCCGCGAGCTGGAAGATCATCGCCTCGCTGGTGGAGCAGTACGAGGTCAACGTGATCGTCGACTCCGGCGACACGATGGACCACGGCACGGCGGCGGAGAACGGCTTCCTGGACCCGATCCCCGACCTCGGCGCCCCGTACGTCTGGGTCCGCGGCAACCACGACTCCCTCACCACCCAGCGCTACATGGAGGGTCTGAAGCGCGTCCACGTCCTGGACAACGGCAAGGCGGAGACCATCGCGGGGCTGCGTTTCGCCGGCATCGGCGACCCTCAGTTCACCCCGGACCGCTCGACGAACCCGGGTGCCGACGAGTCGCAGGAGGCGGCGGGCGCCCGGCTGGCCGCGGCCCTGCGGGAGCAGCGGGCCGCCGGAACTCCGGTCGACCTCGCGATCGCCCACGAACCCTCGGCCGCCCGCCAGGTCGACGGCGAGGTCCCGATGATCCTGTCGGGCCACCTCCACCACCAGGAGATGGAGGTCATGAAGAAGGGCACGCGTCTGCGCGTCGAGGGCTCGACCGGCGGCAGCGGACTGCGGGCCGTCGAGGGCAAGTACCCCGACCCCATCGAGGCCTCGATCCTCTACATGGACCGCGACACCCACCGCCTCCAGGCCTGGGACGAGATCAAACTCGGCGGCCTCGGTCTCACCACCGCGGAGGTCAGCCGTCACCTCCCGGAGGACAACCAGCCAGGAGCGACGCCCTCACCCTCGGCCACCCCGTAAACCGTTTTGGCGATACCTCCCGGCATCCCATATGCTTCTCACGTCCCCGACGCGCTGAGAGGCGCCCAGGCGGGCCGATAGCCCTCATCGTCTAGCGGCCTAGGACGCCGCCCTTTCAAGGCGGTAGCACGGGTTCGAATCCCGTTGGGGGCACGCAAGACCGTGTGCGAGACTGTTCGTGCACAACGCTTGGTCCTGTGGAGCAGTTTGGAGTGCTCGCCACCCTGTCAAGGTGGAGGCCGCGGGTTCAAATCCCGTCAGGACCGCTGAGGTTTCTCTGGAACCTCTCGGCTGGGTAGCTCAGTTGGTACGAGCGACCGCCTGAAAAGCGGTAGGTCGCCGGTTCGACCCCGGCCCCAGCCACAGCAAAGACCCCGATCCTCGGATCGGGGTCTTGTTGTATATGTCGCGGAAGACGCGGAAGACGCGGAAGAGGGCGGGGACGATGACGCAGGACGACTCCCTGGAGAAGCGCCGGGCGCTGTACGGGATGCTGGCGGTGATCTTCACCAATCTGGCCATCGCCGGGGTCGCGATCTTCGGGGTGTGGCGGCTCGGCGGCGACACGGCCGTGATCGTCGGGGTGCTGACCTCCGCGTTCACGGCGGTGAGCGGTGTGACGACGGCGTACCTGGGCATCAAGGCCGTATCCAACACGGCGCGAGCGATGTCGATCCAGCAGACGTCCCAGCAGGAGTCCCAACAGACGTCCCAGCAGGCATCCGCGGCACCGGCGCAGGAGCAGGCCGGGTCGGAACCGGCGAAGACGCCGGCCCCGCGAACCCCGTAGTCAGGCCGCTCCACCGCCCCGCGGCAAAAGCGTTCGCCACGAATTTCCCCGGGATGAGATCCTGGACCGCGTATGTCTACGCACCCTGCCCCCGCCCCCGGCTCCCCCGCCTTCGCGGACCTCGCCGCCCGCCTGACCGAGCTGTCCCTGCGCGACGCGCACCGGCTCGGGCGCAGGCTCGAAGGCGCGCGCAGGATCCGCAAGCCTCAGGCGCAGGCCGCCGTGCTGACCGAGATCGAGGCGGAGGTCGACAAGGGCCAGGAGCGGACCGCCGTACGGCGTGCGCTCGTGCCCGCGGTGACCTACCCCGAGCAGCTTCCGGTCAGCCAGAAGAAGGACGAGATCGCGGCCGCCATCCGTGATCACCAGGTCGTGATCGTCGCCGGTGAGACCGGGTCCGGCAAGACCACGCAGATCCCCAAGATCTGTCTGGAGCTCGGACGCGGGGTGCGCGGCATGATCGGGCACACCCAGCCCCGCCGGATCGCCGCCCGCACCGTGGCCGAGCGGGTCGCCGAGGAGCTGGACACCCCGCTCGGCGAGGCCGTCGGCTGGAAGGTGCGGTTCACCGACCAGGTGAACCAGGACGCGACCTTCGTGAAGCTGATGACGGACGGCATCCTGCTCGCCGAGATCCAGACCGACCGCGAGCTGCACGCCTACGACACGCTCATCATCGACGAGGCCCACGAGCGGTCCCTCAACATCGACTTCCTGCTGGGGTATCTGGCGCAGTTGCTGCCCAAGCGGCCGGATCTGAAAGTCGTCATCACCTCCGCGACCATCGATCCGGAGCGGTTCTCCCGGCACTTCGGGGACGCTCCGATCGTCGAGGTCAGCGGCCGGACCTATCCCGTGGAGGTCCGGTACCGGCCGCTCCTCGAGGACGACTCCGACGACTCCGACCGCGACCAGATCACCGCGATCTGCGACGCCGTGGAGGAGCTCCAGGGGGAGGGCAAGGGCGACATCCTCGTCTTCCTCTCCGGTGAGAGAGAGATCAGAGACACCGCGGACGCGCTGACGAAGAAGAACTACCGCTTCACCGAGGTCCTTCCGCTGTACGCGCGGCTCTCGCACGCCGAGCAGCACCGGGTGTTCCAGCAGCACACGGGGCGCAGGATCGTTCTGGCGACCAACGTCGCCGAGACCTCCCTCACCGTCCCGGGCATCAAGTACGTCATCGACCCCGGCTTCGCCCGGATCAGCCGCTACAGCCACCGCACCAAGGTCCAGCGGCTGCCCATCGAGGCGATCTCGCAGGCCAGCGCCAACCAGCGCAAGGGCCGCTGCGGCCGTACGTCGGACGGCATCTGCATCCGGCTGTACAGCGAGGACGACTTCGAGGCCCGCCCCGAGTTCACGGACGCGGAGATCCTCCGGACCAACCTGGCGAGTGTCATCCTCCAGATGACCGCGGCCGGTCTCGGCGACATCGAGAAGTTCCCGTTCATCGACCCGCCGGACCACCGCAACATCCGTGACGGCGTCCAACTCCTCCAGGAACTGGGCGCGTTGGACCCGGCGGAGAAGGACTCCCGCAAGCGGCTCACGCAGACCGGCCGCAAGCTCGCCCAGCTGCCCGTCGACCCGCGTCTGGCGCGCATGGTCCTGGAGGCCGACAAGAACGGCTGTGTCCGCGAGGTCATGGTGATAGCCGCCGCGCTGTCCATCCAGGACCCGCGCGAGCGCCCGGCCGACAAGCAGACCCAGGCCGACCAGCAGCACGCCCGCTTCAAGGACGAGACCAGCGACTTCCTCGCCTACCTCAACCTGTGGCGGTACGTCCGCGAGCAGCAGAAGGAGCGCGGCTCGTCGTCCTTCCGCCGGATGTGCAAGCAGGAGTACCTGAACTTCCTGCGGATCCGCGAGTGGCAGGACATCTACACCCAACTCCGCACGGTCGCCAAGCAGATGGGCATCCATCTGAACGAGGAGGACGCGGCCGACCAGAGCGTCCACGTCTCCCTCCTCGCGGGCCTTCTCTCCCACGTCGGGATGAAGGACGTGAAGGACGGCAACAAGAACGAGTATCTGGGCGCCCGCAGCGCCAAGTTCGCGATCTTCCCGGGCTCGGCCCTCTTCAAGAAGCAGCCGCGGTTCGTGATGTCGGCGGAGCTGGTGGAGACCTCGCGTCTCTGGGCCCGCGTCAACGCCAAGATCGAGCCCGAGTGGGTCGAGCCGCTGGCGGAGCACCTGCTGAAGCGGACGTACTCCGAACCGCACTGGGAGAAGGACCAGGCCGCGGTGATGGCGTACGAGAAGGTCACGCTGTACGGCGTGCCGATCGTCGCCCAGCGGAAGGTCAACTACGGCCGTATCGACCCGGAGTCGAGCCGCGAGCTTTTCATCCGCAACGCCCTCGTCGAGGGGGACTGGCGCACCCACCACAAGTTCTTCGCCGACAACCGCAAACTCCTCAGCGAGGTCGAGGAGTTGGAGCACCGGGCGCGGCGCCGGGACATCGTGGTCGACGACGAGACCCTCTTCGACTTCTACGACGAGCGGGTGCCCGAACACGTCGTGTCCGGGGCGCACTTCGACTCGTGGTGGAAGCGGAAGCGGCACGAGCAGCCGGAGTTCCTGGACTTCGAGCGCGCGATGCTCATCCGGGAGTCCGCGGAGGCGGTCACCAAGGCCGACTACCCCGACGCGTGGCACCAGGGGCCCTTGAAGTTCCGGGTGACGTACCAGTTCGAGCCGGGCGCGGACGCGGACGGTGTGACGGTCCATGTCCCGCTCCAGGTCCTGAACCAGGTGACGGACGAGGGCTTCGACTGGCAGATCCCGGGCCTGCGCGAGGAGTTGGTGACGGAGCTGATCCGTTCCCTCCCCAAGCCGATCCGCCGCAACTACGTGCCGGCACCGAACTTCGCACAACGTTTCCTCGCTACGGCCGTCCCTCTTCAGGAGCCTTTGACGGTCACGATGGCCCGCGAGCTGAAGCGCATGGTCGGCGTGCCCTTCGACGCGGAGGACTTCGACTGGGCGAGGGTTCCGGAGCATCTGCGGATCACCTTCCGGATCGTCGACGAGCGGCGCCGGAACCTGGCCGAGGACAAGGACCTGGAGGCGCTGCGGCTGAAGCTGCGGCCGAAGGCGCGCCAGGCCCTCTCCCAGGCGGCGGCCGCGACCGCCTCCCGCGAGGGCGGCGAGTCCCTGGAGCGCAAGGGGCTCACCGACTGGACGATCGGCTCCCTCACGCGGGTCTTCGAGACCCGTCGGGCCGGCCAGCCGGTGAAGGCGTATCCGGCGCTGGTGGACGACGGCGACACGGTCTCGGTCCGCCTCTTCGACACGGAGGCCGAGCAGGCCGAGGCGATGTGGAAGGGCACGCGGCGGCTGATCGTGCGCAACATCCCGGTGAGCCCGGCGAAGTTCGCCTCGGAGAAGCTGACGAACCCCCAGAAGCTGGCCCTGTCGGCGAACCCGCACGGCACGATCCAGGCCCTGTTCGACGACTGCGCGACGGCGGCGGCGGACAAGCTGATCGGTGACTTCGGGGGACCGGCGTGGGACGAGGAGTCGTACCGGAAGCTGTACGACAAGGTGCGTGCGGAGATCGTCGACACGACGGTGCGTACGGTCGGACAGGTGCAGCAGGTGCTCGCCGCCTGGCAGGCCTGTGAGCGTCGCCTGAAGACCGTGCGGAGCCCGGCGCTGCTGGCGAACCTGGCGGACGTGCGGGCGCAGTTGGACGCGCTGGTGAGGCCGGGGTTCGTGACGGCGACGGGGCTGCGGCGCCTGCCGGACCTGATGCGCTACCTGGTCGCGGCGGACCGGCGGCTCCAGCAGATGCCGACGAACGTCCAGCGGGACACGACCCGTATGGAGAAGGTCCACGAGATGCGGGACGAGTACGCCTGGCTGCTGGAACAGCTCCCGCAGGGCCGTCCCGTGCCCCAACAGGTCCTGGACGTCCGCTGGATGATCGAGGAGCTCCGGGTGAGCTATTTCGCCCACGCGCTGGGCACGGCGTACCCGATCTCCGACAAGCGGATCGTGAAGGCGATCGACGCGCTCGCACCGTAACGGCGCCCGCACACACGGTGAGTTCGACCAGGACCCGCCCGCTCCTGTACAGTCCTTCTCGCAGCGCAACGCAGCATTAAGCGCCGCGAAACCTGGTCCTGTGGAGCAGTTTGGAGTGCTCGCCACCCTGTCAAGGTGGAGGCCGCGGGTTCAAATCCCGTCAGGACCGCAGTAGCAAGTAGGCCCGCATCCCATCTCGGGAGAGCGGGCCTACTTCGTGCGCCGCCACATCCCTCGTCCGCCACCCTGTCAAGGTGGAGGCCGCGCCCGCGGCGCAGCCGCAATCGGACGCAGCAAATCCCGTCAGGACCGCAGTGAAGAACGAAGGCCCGCAACCCGGCAACGGGGAGCGGGCCTTCTTCGTGTCCGCAAGCCGCCCGAGTGGGGTCCGGTCGCCGCCACGCCATCTTGACGGCGCCTCCAGACCCCGGTACCCAGAACCTAGGCCCTCGTTCCCGGCGGAGCCCGGAGGTGGCGTATGGCGGCAGCGGCCAGGCACGAGACACGGGCCCTGCTCCGCGCACATCTGGCGGCCGCGTCGTCGTACCGGCATCTGACCCGGCACTGCCCGATCTGCCACCGCCTGCTGCGGCTGGCGATGGACTCCGCCCCGGGAGCGGCCACGGCCCCGGAGGAGGTCGCGGAGGACGAGAGCCCCTCCCCCGCGTGAGCCCCCTCTAGCGCACAGGAGCCAACGGCAACAAGGACTCTGGCATGTGACGGGAGTCACCGCATGAGTTTTTGAAACCGTGGAACTTACCACTCTCCTACAACTGGTCAATTTAATATGTGCAATTGCACTACTGATCGCACCTCTGTCAGGTAGAGGTCAGGGACCGTCTCACAGGAGATCCGACACCCCTCCCCAGACTCCGACAAGCCCGCTCACAGCAGCGCCGGCCGGCCACAGTCCGCACACAAAAAAGATCGCGCTGGACTCGGCGGAGTCCAGCGCGATCGACGACGAGGTGTGAACTGGGCCCTGTTGGGGCAGGACCCGCGTCGCTTGGAGCCAGGGTTCGGGCATCTCAACCAGTTGGGGGACCAGCCGTTTTGCCCGGTTATTCAGTTGTTCAGGCCTCGCTGCGCTGCTGCGGGATGCCCGCGAGCAGAGCGCGGACCTCAGCCTCGCGGTAACGGCGGTGCCCGCCGAGCGTGCGGATGGAAGTAAGCTTTCCGGCCTTCGCCCACCGCGTGACCGTCTTGGGGTCGACGCGGAACATCGTGGCGACCTCAGCCGGGGTCAGCAGCGGCTCGGCATCAGGGGTGCGAGCGGTCATGAGCGGCCTCCTCGGGAGAACCGAACCTTCTCGGTTCTTTCCTCTAAATTCTGCACCTTGACCCGCGTTGCCCGAAATGGCGTGTGCGGGTCGAGTCGGTTATAGGACGAACGGCTTGTCCTCGGCACTACAACTACACCATCTGTCCAGCCGCGTCGGCCAAACCGATGGAATTGCCCCCCAGGTGTTCATCGGCGACGGAAGCCGATGGACCATGCCATAGCGGACAGTCACGCCACTGTGACGATCAGTCACAGGACGATCAGGAGTCACCAGACCCCCCAAAGCGGAACCTCCCCCGGGCCCCTTGTCCTATTTTGGCATGAGGAGGGGGAAGAGATGCAAGAGCCGGGTACGTGCGGTCCGTCACGCTTGACACTCCGTGAGGCGTACGCCCGGATCGGGACCTACGTCCCTTGTCGGCGAAACCTCAGGGAACGCTGAGAACATCTTGAGCGAGGACGAAACCCCAAAACGGGCGTCAGGTCAAACGCCAGTTCGTGACATGGCGCACATTCAGTTCGCCGAGCGCCGGTCCCTGACGGACCGCCAGCGCTCCACGAGCCGCCCGTAGGCCTCGCCCGCGGCCGCCCCGTCACCGTGCCTGAGCGCCTCGATCCCCTCGGCCACGTCCGCCGCCGAGTGATCGTCCTCCAGCTCGCCTGGCGGGAGCACATGCACGAGTCCGCCGTAGTCGAGCTCGACCAGCGAACGCGGATGGAACTCCTCCAGCCAGCGCCCGACGTCGATCAGGCCGTCGATGAGCGGCCCCTCGTCGACGGCGTCCTTGAGCGTCCGCAGGGCCCGCGCCACGCGCCGCCGGGCCTGCACCATGGGCGTGCGGTAGCGCAGCATCGGCGGGATCTCGCCCGAGCCCTTGTCGAAGCGCCGCTCCTCGTCGGTGACGAGCACGAACCAGTTCAGCGGCACCTGCCAGGTCGCCGTGCGGATCCAGGGCCGGGCGTCCGGGTTGCGGGCGAGCCAGCGCTCGTAGTCCTGGGCGGCCTGACGGCGTACGACCTCGGGCAGCACCGCGTCCAGGACCGGCTTGGGCAGCTCCTCCCCGAGCTCCTCTAGGGCCTGCCAGCCGCGCAGCCGGGTGCGCCAGGGGCACACGCACACCACGCCGTCCACGTCGAGCACGAACGCGTCGCTGCTCTCGTGCACCGGCACCGGGACGGGCGGGGTGGGCAGCAGGTCGGCCAGCGCGCGACGCAGCTCGTCCTGGTACGACGGACGGTCGGGACGGCGGGCGTAGCGCGCCCAGTAGCCGCGTTCGGGCTCGGGGAAGGCGGCCAGCGGTTCGTACACGCGCAGATAGGTCGCGTACGGGACGATCACCGAGGACACCTTGGGCACGTCTGCTCCCTCCCCCGCCCGCTGTCGGGAAAACCTGCGAAACCCGCACACAAACGTGCGGGAAAACTATGCAAATCGTCGCACGCCCGTACTCCGGCGGGAGGTGATCCTGAGCACTGCACGGTGCTGGAGCGTCACACGCTCTAATCTCGTGCTCACCGGCCCCGCCACCCGTACGGGAGCCGGTACCCGAACGCCGCTACTTACTCAGGAGTCACCACAGTGACCGACGTAATCGGCGCACCTGCTGATGTACTGCACACCCTGTTCCACTCGGACCAGGGCGGTCATGAGCAAGTCGTGCTCTGCCAGGACCGCAGGAGCGGCCTGAAGGCCGTCATCGCCCTCCACTCCACCGCGCTGGGCCCCGCGCTCGGCGGGACCCGCTTCTACCCCTACGCGAGCGAGCAGGAGGCCGTCGCCGACGCGCTCAACCTCGCGCGCGGGATGTCGTACAAGAACGCCATGGCCGGCCTCGACCACGGCGGCGGCAAGGCCGTGATCATCGGGGACCCGGAGCGCGACAAGAGCGAGGAACTGCTCCTCGCGTACGGCCGGTTCGTGGCCTCGCTCGGCGGGCGCTACGTCACCGCGTGCGACGTCGGCACCTATGTCGCCGACATGGACGTCGTCGCCCGTGAATGCCGCTGGACGACCGGCCGCTCCCCCGTGAACGGCGGCGCCGGCGACTCCTCCGTCCTCACCGCCTTCGGCGTCTACCAGGGCATGCGGGCCAGCGCCCGGCACCTGTGGGGCGACCCCTCGCTGCGCGGCCGCCGGGTCGGCGTCGCGGGCGTCGGCAAGGTCGGGTACCACCTCGTCGAGCACCTTCTGGAGGAGGGCGCCGAGGTCCTGATCACGGACGTGCGGCGGGAGGCCGTCGAGCGGATCGCCGAGCGGCACCCCGGCGTCGGTGTGGTCACCGACACCGACGCGCTCGTGCGGAGCGCGGGCCTCGACATCTACGCCCCCTGCGCGCTCGGCGGGGCCCTGAACGACGACTCCGTGCCGGTGCTCAGCGCGAGCGTCGTCTGCGGGGCGGCCAACAACCAGCTCGCGCACCCCGGCGTCGAGAAGGACCTCGCCGACCGCGGGATCCTCTACGCGCCGGACTACGTGGTGAACGCCGGCGGGGTGATCCAGGTCGCCGACGAACTCCACGGGTTCGACTTCGAGCGGTGCAGGGCGAAGGCCGCGAAGATCTACGACACCACGCTCGCCATATTCGCACGTGCGAAGGAAGACGGGATTCCGCCGGCCGCCGCAGCCGACCGGATCGCCGAGCAGCGGATGCATGAGGCGGCCACGCGACAGGCTCGCTGAGGTCTGACCGGTACCCGTCGGCGCACACTTGGAGAGAACTCTCACGTTCGTCGGCGGGTCGGCCGCGAAGAAGTGGTTAAAATCGCGGTTGACCAGCGAGGACGGGGCTCCTCGCGGGTTCTGGGTTCGGGCACGTCCTGCGGGCGACGTACCGTATGGGCGTGGGCTCAGGTACCGTGGATGCCCTACGGACCGGTCTCTCCAAGGAGAGCCCGTTCCAGATCATGAACGCGTGTCAAGACTCTGGGGCCACCGAGCCCCGTATCCGAGGGGGTCGAGCCATGGGGCGCGGCCGGGCAAAGGCCAAGCAGACGAAGGTCGCCCGCCAGCTGAAGTACAGCAGCGGCGGGACTGACCTGTCGCGTCTGGCCAATGAGCTGGGCGCTTCGACTTCGAGCCAGCCGCCGAATGGCGAGCCGTTCGAGGACGACGAAGACGAAGACGACCCGTACTCCCAGTACGCGGATCTCTACAACGACGATGAGGACGAGGACGAAGAGTCCGGTCCCTCGTCTCAACATCGCCGCGGCGCTTGACGCTCTAGCTGTGCTTGACCCGGTCCGGGGTGGTCTACACCACCGGACCGGGTTTTGCGCTGCCCTCGCGTCTTGTACGGCCGCGTCCTATACGGCGTAGTCGCCCACCATCTCCGCGCCCGTCGCGTGGTCGCCGCGGTCGGTGATCTCGCCCGCGACCCATGCCTCGACCCCGCGGTCGGCCAGGGTCTCCAGGGCCACGTCGGCCGACTCCTCCGGGACGATCGCGATCATGCCGACGCCCATGTTGAGGGTCTTCTCCAGCTCCAGGCGCTCGACCTGGCCCGTCTTTCCGACGAGGTCGAAGATCGGGTCCGGGGTCCAGGTGGAGCGGTCGACGACGGCGTGCAGCGCGTCGGGGATCACGCGGGCCAGGTTGGCAGCGAGGCCACCACCGGTGACGTGCGAGAAGGCGTGCACGTCGGCGGTGCGGATCAGTGCCAGGCAGTCCAGCGAGTAGATCTTGGTGGGCTCCAGGAGCTCCTCGCCGAGGGTGCGGCCGAGCTCGTCGATCCGGGTGTCCAGGGCGAGGCCGGCCTCGTTCAGGAGCACATGCCGGACGAGCGAGTACCCGTTCGAGTGAAGACCGGAGGCCGCCATGGCGATGACGGCGTCACCCTTACGGATGCGATCCGCGCCGAGCAGCCGGTCGGCCTCCACGACGCCCGTACCGGCGCCGGCGACGTCGAAGTCGTCCGGACCCAGCAGACCGGGGTGTTCGGCCGTCTCGCCGCCCACCAGGGCGCAGCCGGCGAGCACACAGCCCTCGGCGATGCCCTTGACGATCGCGGCGACCCGCTCGGGGTGGACCTTGCCGACGCAGATGTAGTCGGTCATGAACAGCGGCTCGGCACCGCACACCACGATGTCGTCCATGACCATCGCGACCAGGTCGTGGCCGATGGTGTCGTAGACGCCCAACTGGCGCGCGATGTCCACCTTGGTGCCCACGCCGTCGGTGGCCGAGGCGAGGAGGGGACGCTCGAAGCGCTTGAGGGCGGAGGCGTCGAAGAGGCCGGCGAAACCGCCGAGGCCGCCGAGGACCTCGGGGCGCTGCGTCTTCTTCACCCACTCCTTCATGAGCTCCACGGCGCGGTCGCCCGCCTCGATGTCGACGCCCGCGGCTGCGTAGCTGGCACCAGTTGTCTCAGACATGACGGTGAGAACTTTCGTGTCGTACTGCAGGTATTACGGGGGCTGTCTACGGACGACGGATCGCGTCGACCGCGGCCGTGACCGCCGTGCCGGCGGCCAGCTCGGTCTCCAGGAGCTGCTTGCCGAGCAGCTCGGGGTCCGGGAGCTCCATCGGGTACTCGCCGTCGAAGCAGGCGCGGCAGAGGTTCGGCTTGGCGATGGTGGTCGCCTCGATCATGCCGTCGAGGGAGATGTACGCCAGGGAGTCGGCGCCCAGCGAGGTGCCGATCTCGTCGATGCTCATGCCGTTGGCGATGAGCTCGGCGCGGGTGGCGAAATCTATGCCGAAGAAGCAGGGCCACTTGACGGGCGGCGAGGAGATCCGGATGTGGACCTCGGCGGCGCCCGCCTCGCGGAGCATGCGGACCAGGGCGCGCTGGGTGTTGCCGCGCACGATCGAGTCGTCGACGACGACCAGGCGCTTGCCCTTGATG
>Ga0307508_10004126_pt1 | contig 14307 bp, 17 predicted proteins | sample 9_EM_MG_FD_203089 | JGI IMG/M metagenome (GOLD analysis project Ga0307508, IMG submission 203089) | Populus trichocarpa ectomycorrhiza microbial communities from riparian zone in the Pacific Northwest, United States - 9_EM | ecosystem: Host-associated > Plants > Roots > Unclassified | place... | reverse complement strand
CCCTTGCCTGAACATCCGTTCCATGGACGTTGACGCTGAAGACGAGATCGTTTCTGTTATTCCTATTCATTATTCTGATGCTCTGGTTCCCAACATCGATGTTCTTCAGTTCCCTCTCTTGACCCGACCACTTCAAGTACCCCCAACTGCGGCGGCGAGTGGCAAGCGCATGAAAGCGCGTTACAAACCTAACACCAGAAGGCTCGAGATTCATGTACCTGTTGATACGCGACCGGAGGTCCGCAACATGGAGAGATCAAAGCAGCTAGGGGCAGCCCTTCTAGAGGACGATAAGGACAAGCATACTGAAAGTAAAGGTAAAATGCGAGAAGACGACGAACCTCGTCTGTCGGAGGTGCGGTTGAGAAGCGAGGCTATTGTCCAGAAGGGCACGTATGTCTTGGGCATCATCAGAGATGGTAAAATCTTGTTCCTTATTTTCTGCTACAATGGGACTTTCCGCCATGCACAGGAAAGCTTCATCTTCATCCAATAAGCGAGATGCGTCAACTGCGACCAACCTTGACGTATCTTGACGTCTTGTCAAGAAAAAATAAGCGCTCACGCGCTGGCGAGTCCGATTCCGACTCTGACGATGGTCCACCTCCGGATCCTGATGAATCCCTTCCTACACCACCTAAGAAGGAAAAGAAGCCGCCTGGCGAAGCTAAAGAAGTACATGTTACTGCTAGAAAAACGGATGACGCTGCTGGCCTTGGTCAAGGCGGTATGTCTGCAGTTCGAAGAGAAATGCTACATATCATTCGTACAGAGGAGGAAGAGAGATGGGAAACCCTTGATTTCTGTGATGTTACGGTTCGTTCCTTCTTTATCAATCTTGCCTGTGGTTCGATTAACGCTCTCGAGACAGACAGGAGAATCATCTACTGCTTTCGAGTCGTTATTTTCTATGAATGAAGAGCCTCTTGATTGTACTACAACTCTTGCTACATTTTTGACATCCATAAAAGGTCTTTGAACCACTCCTGACAGCAATGTCAAACCTTTGACAGTGTCCGTTCTTTGTGTGACTTGCTGACACCTTCTGAGCGTTGCTGCGTGGTTCGTCATCCTTGCTTCAGCTCTCTATCGTCCATGGATTGTCCCAGCGACACTGAGTCTGATTTATCTTGCCCTCGCTCTCCTAAAGCCCAAAGAAAACTTCTTCTGACACAGTTTAATACATCAGGTGTTGAGCAGGACGAATTTCCTCTACGGGCCGTTCAGAGAGCTATACAGAAGTTCAGAGACCGAGAGACAGCAGACATCCTGCAGGTATGGCATTGTAGTAGTTTGGCCGATTGACTAAGGACGTATTTTTTTCCTTCAAGGACGCATCATACCTCTTAGCTGTACAAGAATCATCCGAGCTTGTGTTACAATTCTTGAACCACATCCCAAAACTTCTTGGGACACACCAAAACTCCCAAGCTCTTCTGCTTTTCGCCGAACTCGGTGCATTCGATCTATTTTATGCCTTCCTATGGGATTATTGACAGACATCCATCTCCAGGAACAAAATCGCATTACCAACTCTTGTTAAATTTCAGGAAATATCTTCGTATTGTCGCATACCAAGAAGGCGCTGCGTCGAAAACTGCAATGCTTGTGACGTGGACGGACGTTCTCATAGCCAAGATAAGCTCGCTAGCCATTCCGATTGCTGCTGGCACTGTCGCGTATGGGTCCGCCATCGAGAAGGAACCGGAATGGCTGCAACTGAGGAGGGAAGAAGATACTATCCGTGCTGCTACGCAACTTCCAGGTGAATTTGATATGATTACGACTTGATCCATCTCACATGCTATCGTAGATACCTGGGCAGCTATTATCACCGTGGTTGGGTGCAACACGTTTTCTCCGGCTGCGAGACGCCTGGCAGCATCACTCGCTTTCATAGCGTATGTTATGGTACCCCAAATTACGTCAGAGACAAAGAGGACAGACAACAAGTATAGATACTTTCAAAGCCTCGTGCCAGTGCTTATGCTGTTTATCTAGTCCTGCGCCTCTTGAAGTTCTACAAGCTGCGTACACCGCCATCAACCAAGCCTCTTGCATCATAGGCTCTCCTTCTGTGTCGCATCCATTTCTGGATAAGGTGCAAATTGCTATGCTCATCTCTTTGTTTGCTGTGAGGCGCTTCCCCTTGGTCGTTGAAACGGTTCTGACTCAAATAAGAACTTGTATCCCAAAATTGTTAATCCTGGAGAAATGACATGTGTCTCCCAACTGCGGCCCGAAGGATTTGGACATATTTTAGACAGTATGCAAAGCATCATGGGTCGAAGCGAGTCATTTTTTGTTTTGGAAGAACTAGATCCCCCTCAATGCATTCTTCTACGATGGGGCAATGTCGTACCGTGGAGTTGGACAACTTGGAATGACCAGCGTGTTGCAAATACCGAAACAATACAGTCCTTGGTGAGTATTATTCGAGATAAAGCGGGAGTCAGGCCAAAACATTGTTTCTTCAAGTCGGCGACATGGCTTTACTTGATGGGCGCTCCAGTATATGGCCCACAATGCGACACTTTGCATCAAAAGGTCTTTGGAATCGATCTGCGTTGCGTTCTCCTCGATGACCTCTTTTCCTCGAGTCTCATGATACTTGTGAGTTCAACACCACTATCGGTATTTCCCTTCCAGACCCTTCTTTCAGCAGTTGCTTCAGGAAGTAGGCAGGAACAAATGTCTTCCTCACATAACTTCAAACGTTCTCACCAAATTATCCTGGGCCGTTGTCCAATATATGGAAGCCTATGCCCTTTTTCCAATGTCTCATTTTGAAACTCGAATATCTGAGTTTTGTAGATCCTTATTGCTTCTATTCCCCATCGCGGAGCCTTACCAGGAAGGAGGTATTGTTGGTTCGCTTTTTAATTCGAAGGCATGCTATAATATGGTCGATCCAGCAATGTCTTTTATTGTGGAAGCACTGGCTCTAACCCCATCGGATATAATCTCAATAGTTGTCCAAAAGACTTGCCAAGACAGGGAAACACAGTTTATGGCGAATTTAGAAGGAGGTAAGCGGTTCTATAAATGCAGAAAATACCCCACGCTGAGCTACACTCCAGCAATGCGAAGTTATCTAACGTGCTTCTCGCGTAACAAGGAGGCTGTAAATTGAATCTGATTTCCTGCATAGGGCTATTTCTGACCAAGGAACTGGCAACAAGGATTCTAGAAAAGGAAGCGCCAAGTTCGCCAGGTCTTTGCTCGATTTTTTGAGCATCCTACTACTTCGATCAACTTTCGACCACCCTGTTTTGCGAGGCTGCCTTTCCTCATTCCTGATCCAGGTTGCTCAGCTTCTGTTATCGAACGTACCGGATTCTTCGTTGAGCGTGGTCCTTTTGGATTCTTTTCTGATGGCCCTTGCTGCATTTCGCAAACGGAAACTCTCATTGAAGATCGGGGACGAGGCTATTTGGCTATTGGCGATGGGCATACATGGCTCTCGTCTTCGTACCGCTGGTACTTCTGTGCCACAGCTGTATCAGCGCAATCCTGACTAACACATCATCCAGCCGCTTTTGCCTTTTTCTTGCTGAGCACTGCTGAAGGTCACCGCGAATGTTTATTAAAGCACGAAGCCTGGAATTACCTGTTGGATATATTGACTAAGGTCGTTGAGAAACAATGTCCGGAGGAAGAGGAACCTCTGGCTTTGCTCGTTTCGCCGAGCCTTTGCTATGCTCTGCATTCCGTGGTGTTGGCTTCCGATGAACTAACCAGTACCGTCATTTAAAAATCTGACAATAACACCACTGACGCAATTGAAACATAGGGAAGTATCTACTGTCATCGCCATGGACGTTGACCATGCGACTGTCACTGCAAGGATTGTTGTTGGCTGATACGGTACCTACTGATCCGTACTTCAAGGTGCTCAAAGAAAGACTCCAAAAGGCGGGTATTGATCTATTAAATGTGGTGAGGAAAACCAAATTTTATTTTAAATTCGAGCCCTTGAAGCTAAACGAATAAAGCTCGTCGCTGGGCATGTGCAAGTTGCAAAAGTGGGGGGTATATCCATGGGCTCATTGGTATGTCTTAAAACAATCAACCCCAAGTCAAGCCACACAACCGTTTACAGCACTCCACGAAAGCAAGACTTGTCTACTACCGAGACCACACTGAGTCAGGATTAGTGCCCGTCTATGACGTCATGTGCTTGACAGACCCTTCTGTATAAGGGAATTCATTATAAATATAGGGCCTTGAATCATATAATTGTTCAGACTCATCTCTTGAGAGCGCCATTATGTCTCCCTTCCGCCCAAGATCTTATTCTTCGGACAGCCCGGGTCCTTTCCCAAATCATGGACGGAAGATTAGAAGGGGCCGTTCTAGGGATGGAGGCATGCATACCAGGAAGAGACAGCGGCGGGATAGCCTTGTATGTGGAATTTCAACCGTTGCTCGACGATGTTTGGGATACTAAATCACCCTTATTAGTCCTCCACTTCTGCATCTCCAAATGGTTTCCTTAAACTTCCTCAGTTCGGGCCAGCTCAAGATGACGCGTACCATTCGAAGAGTCCCTCTCGACGATTTGCCACGACACCCGCCGAATTCAATCTCTTCCAAAGGCAGAGCTCTTCTACCAGCAGTTCTGGACAACCCCAACGCGTCGAAGTTGAAGGACAACAAGAATGCCATGGTTGGGCCTATGTCCACGATTTGCGCTCTAGCGCCTTCTGGGAGCTCCGCCAAAGCATCATAGAAAACGGCGAGGGTCTAGTCCGTCGCATGCGCGATTATGAAAGCTCTCGCTCGTATTACAGATTCCGTCATCACGCCAAGGAGCCAAGAAGGCGGGGTCGGAAGCAGAGATCCTTACGTTCAAAGAACCCATCTACCCCACAGAGCGTTTCTGAGGCATCCGACGAAGATGACGTCCTCATTTGTTCAGGAGACTCTTCAGTTCATGCATTGTGTGGGATTTTACCTGGGGGTGGGAGACGGTCCTTCGACGCCATGGACGTAGATGGCCAAGGAAAGGATCAATCCAGAAGCTCCCAGTTTATTCTGGCATGTGCCCGCTATTCAGGTGCAGACTTGCCAGACGTTGAAGGAGATCAGTCAGGAAAGTTCGCGGATGCTCTTCGAGCCATACCAGACTTCGACACATGTGGTCCACAGTCATCCCCTTCAGGTTCGATGGGCAACTCCTGGTTTCTTCCCCAGTCTTCTGCACCCCTGTCCAGGCTTGAACGAGCGTACGATGTCCCTGAAACCCCGACAGACAAGGCATTGGCAACTTTGAACATTGCCTTAGCTGATGGCGCAGGGAGCATCAGCGATCGTTCCTTCGTCTGGGCGTATCAAAAACAATTCAGAACAGACAACCACCACGACACAGCGGACGACCTATGGCACTAGACCCTCTATCTCCTGTTGGAGTAACCCTGCGCTAAGGATTTTCAGTCAATAAATTCACTGCACATATCTCAGTTCTTGCATTATTTTCCTTGCTCCGCAATTTCAGTATCACTACCAAGCATTCAGTGTACCAAACATCAAAATCTCTGGCTTTCCCATTATCTATTGTCTTCGACAAATATATCTCAGATTATTAACTTGAATAGGCTAGGCTAGGCTAATGTTACCATCGAATTTACCAATTTCGCAAATAAATACGGCAGAGGGACCTTCACGCATACTATTATCTCACAAGGCTGATCCCAAGACTTTCGTCGCCAATGCACGCAGTACCTAGAAGGAAAACATCAAGGTTCGGGATATGCAAAGACATACAAGTGAGGATTTGGCTAACCTCTGCCTTTTGCTGACCACCAAGCTCACTAAAGACCGCGGCAACAGATTTACCTTTCGCATCTCGTACAGCCCCCAATCTGTTACCTGCAACCGCACCCAACAATAATCCCGGAAAGTTGGCGACGACGAAGCCTAGGCCAGCGCCACAAAGAGTTCCTAACCACGCCCACCAGGGAGTATGATGTTCAACTTCGGGTCGCAACAGCTGGGAAACACAAATAAGAGCGAAACGTCTAGAAGGGAGCTATTGAAGTACCTCATCGAAGACATCAGCGAATACATGATTGGCGTCCGGCTGAGCGTTCCCAGTGTTTGTATTCGCTCCTCCGAACATACTTGCAAAGAATTCGGTGGACGTGTTGGGGTCGGCTGACCTGTCTCCACGAGTTTCGTACAATGAATCGTACGTCCTTCGACGTTCAGAATCTGATAAAACATAGTACGCATCCGCTACAGCCTATAGAATACATATGTTAGATAACGATAACGATTCTGGATAAGTAGTTTACTACCTGGAACCGCTCAGTGGCTTTTCTTCTATCCGCAGGACTGGCATTACCCAGTCGGTCTGGGTGTGTCCTGCCAATGCAAATGCGTGATAAGCTGTAAGTATACTATATGATACACATTGAATGGTGTACAAACTTCAATGATTCTTTCTTGTATGCTCGACGAATTTCTTCATCTGTGGCAGTCCTTGAGACATTCAAAATCTTGTAATAATCCGGAAATTGGGACATGGTATACGGGAGTCAAGACAAGATGGTGACGTCACTCTTGAGGCTACTACTAAGAGATAAATAGTCCGTGTGACCGTTTGCTCAGTCACGACAGCCAAAGTTTCGGCCTCAATGATATATTTCAAGCTTTGCAGGCTGAGGCGAAGTGCTCCTATTCTAAACATCAACAGTCGTACGGTCTCTCTGAGTAGGCCCAAAAATGTCTAAATTAGGCCACGGCTGGCTCGGCCAATCTCTGCAGCCTTACCGCAGCAAGCCCACCGAAGTAACTATTATATTATCTGCCAAACTCATATCGAGATCATGCCAGCCTCTCGAATGCACTAGAATTTTATTTATTCACTGCTCTTCATCTGATACATGCTAATGACTGGTGGTTCGTCATTATGGTTGAGTCAACTCTCTGTGAGAGAATCTTAGCGTTTATGAAACGGACAACACGCCTGAACTATTGCCAGCAGGCGAGAGCAGCAGAGGCAAGTCTGTAGCCGCTGGCGCACCCACTCCATTGGGTTTCTCCAGAGGTAGTCGATGACCAGAGGCCAAGATGAGTGGTCGTAAAGCAACATTATGTGGACCAATGACAGTGGAATGGACTCGCGTTTCTTCCATAGTAAAGTCAGGGGGTATCGCCTTCAGAGTTCCTGGGGGTTGACCTAGAGTCAGGTCTACTCAACAGGTTTGAGGAACTCGTGTAAGAAAGATTGTGGGACGAACTCACTTCCAATAAAGGACGTAACATCCCACTGAGTTCCAGTGGAATTGAATCTATTCTGGCCTGATATACTCCTCCGTAGCGAGGTGCTCGAAGTCGACGTCCGAGGGTCATTAAACCTTTTCCTCTTCTTCCGGGATCGAGGTGGTGCGGGTCGATTAACGATGTTATCGTTGTCTGAATTCTCGTTCATCGTGTCGACAGGCGGTTCCGGGAAGATGGAGAGTGAAAAGGCGCTGTTACTTGATGTCCCTTCTGTCAGAGTGGTCATCGCCGAGTTCCTCAACGTGCTCCTCACCGGGTTTGCGGGGACTTGAAGGAATTCCGAAAGCTCTGGATGCAAAAGCGAGGGTGCAACCGAATGTTCCACCCGAAGTGCAGCAATTCTTTTGTCCAATTCGTTCTGCTGGTGAATGATTTCATCCAAGGAGCTGACACTCCGTTGGGATGCATGCGTGTTCTCTTGCATTTCGCGTTCTTCTTGCCCCCAAGCTGTGTACGCTAAGACGTCGAAATGGTCTGGTGACCCTGCGCGAATCTCGGTAACAACTGGCAGTGATTCGTGACCTAGTGGAGGATCCACCGAGATAGGCGGGATTTGCAGCTGCGGCTTAGCCACGGAAAGTGGTTGTTCTTCTTTCAGAATTGGTGTTGCGGTGCCAGACCGAGAATTGGGGTGATTTTCCGCTAATGCAAATGCAGTCCCTGAAAGGTTATCCAGTAAAGGCGGAGTTTGTGTTTGAAGACGGTTTCGTTGTTTGAACAGTGCTGCTGACGTCTTGGTCTGAGATGCCCACGTATATGATATCGCTGGTAAGGGAGCTCCATATTTTCGGTCTACCTTAAGTATCGTCTGTGACCGCCTATTCCCTGTCCCTCCCACATTGTAAGGAAGCGGCGGAACGAATTGGATAGGCTCTTTTTCTGTTTCCCGTATCGAAGGCAGCGCAGAAGCTTGCCTTGTAGACCCCCGAGCGGGATTCACAACATCCCAGAAAGTTGTGCAGAGATTGTGAAGAAAAAATAGATAAACTTCGACTGCACGAAGAAGGCGACCTTGAGAGGTTTCGGTCAAAGAAACTGATTTGATGGTTAGCAGCTGTATTATTTTCTCCAAGAAGGCACGCATAAAACCTACAAAGGATCAGGTTGCCTATGCCTAAGCCTACACCAATGACAAGAGCCGTAATCGGGGCGATGTCTGAGCGAAATGCTTGCCACCAAGAATTCGGGGAGAAGTAAGCGTTTAAAACGAGTTTGAGTATGAAAGCGGATGCAAGAGTTGCTTCAATGACAGCGTCGCCCACGTAAACGGGAGAGTACTGGTGTTGGGATGGCACAAGTTTCCAGACCACTTGGAAGACTGGGGCAATCAATAAGGCGGTCAGCGAGGCCCACTTCAGGATTCTGCCAGGAATTCCCACACGATCCCAGGACTGCGGCCTAATTTTGGTCGCCATTCCATAATCTTCATGGTCGCACCTTGCTACCAACTTCCAGATGTAAAGATTTAGGAAAAGACCAGCAAATGCCAGGAAAACTTCGCGGGCACGGGCTAAACCACGAAAACTATCCAGGTTGTTTCCATCTGCCGTTACAAGCTGGTCGAAAGTGATAGCTTGACACAGGTCCAAAGTGGCTGCAACAAATGTGAGAAAAGATGAACCGTATAACAAACAAGTAAGGCTGTGATGGTGGGGTAAGGTCAATCAACCAGTTGAACAGGGGTCAAAACTGCACCATCCGACTTGCTTCACAATAAAAAGAAACGTAAAAATCCCGATACCCATGATTCCCTCGCAAAGCAGCGGAATATCGGACAAAATCATGGCAACCTGGAAAGAGAGATTAACCAAGGGCCATTGTCAAGAAATCGTCTCACTTACAGCAAAGGAAGTCTTGGGATTAGACGAGGTTGACATTCTCAAGAAACTGACAGCATCAAGTTGTAGTATGCAACGCATGCGACGCCAGCAGGCCAGCGGTTGCACAGGATTGAAAACCTCAATTACTCTGTCGCCAGAACGAAAGTATCTGAGTTGATAATTTGACTAGCAAAGGAAGGTATTAAGAAAGAGCAGTCAAGGAAGAAAGAAGAGCGCAATCGTCAAGTGCCTTGAAGAGACAGATTTATACCACATCTCTTGGACAAACTGATGTCTTCTGAAATTGATGCAGTCAAGGTAACGATAGAATGGAAATATAAAACCAGTTATTTCGATATGTGTATATGGCAACAACCATCCAAAATCAAGAAATGTTTAGCCAGCACAAACGATATAGAGGTGAGTACTTTACTCAGCTTATGCAGTCGTATACCAGTCTATGCCAGTCCATGGTTACTGAGTGATTCTAAAGATAGACCATAAAAGATCACTCCGCGTTGCTAACAACGGGAAAGTTCCTCATGCGTTTGTCCCGTCATTTGCCTGATAAGGTACATCCCTCGTCCCCGATTCTCATCATTGTTGATGCCCCTCATACCGATTACACTCTTGGGCCTGGGACGAATGCCCGACCTCGCCATTCCAAGTTGCTTTGTAGGACTGATACTTCGCGTCGGACTCAACCCTCCACCCGTAAGTTGCCTCAGGATGGCGTCACCAACTCCCATACCCGTTACTTGTCTTGCAATAGAAGTGCCGGTAGATTGAGGGGTCATCTTATTTGTATCAATAAGCGGCGACATGGTAAAGGCTCGCGTCGGTGAAGTCTGAGGAGATCCTCCAACTCCGATCAATAACTATAGGATTGTCAGTAGCACACTTTGAAAACAAGGAAGGCAACACGTACCAAACATTCTCTGCACCATATACCGCCTTCTCCGTCGCTCTTGGCCGCGCTATCCAGTCGCTTTCCGCAACCTGGCTGACCACTCTTTTTGTCTTCCCGACCAAGTAATCGCGTCACAGTTGTTTCCTTCTTGCCGCCGCATACAAGACAAGCTGCGTGCCATCGCGTTCCTTGAGGACCTGGAACGACTCCACGTTCCATAGGTGACACCGCCTTCTGGCATCCTGGGCAAGCTGACTGACCCCCAAATCGTGGCATTGTTCCTGCCTTGGGTTGGATTTTGGGTTGGATGGTGGACAAGGTTCGTTCAAGCCTGCTCGATGTCGACCCATTAACGATTTTGACAACTGAGATCATTGCAGGAGGATCAAGAATATCGCGAGCGGATATCTCCAATGGTTTAATCACGGGAGGACGCTTAACAACGTGCTGCTCTACGGGAACGCACTACAAAGACGTAAGATCACGTTTTGAAGCATAGGCGACGGTGTATACGTACCTGTGTATGACATGGCCCAACTGAAGCAAGGACGAAAGATGCTTGTCCTTTCTTGGAATCACTAAGCGGCTTCTCACAAATGGAACACTTCAAGCAATCGTTGTGGAACAGTTTCGGACTATCGTTCTCATCGTTACCGGGAATTGTGACGAATTGACCACCTTGTCGGAGATTAAGAACTGGCTGCTGACATTTCATACACGAGGATGTCTTTAGAGTCGAAGAGGAATCAGGGTCCATAAATGGAGAACACGGGGTGTTACTGGTCCTCGATGCTTTCTTGGCAGAAGAGTCCGTGAACAGGGTTGTTGATAAACTTCTGAGGTCGGCAGCTGACAGGTCGGTGGGTTTGTTTCCGTCTCTTGAATGTAACTTCTCCGGGGTGGATGAATGACGCTTATCTGGTGTCAATATTCTCTGTGAAGGCTGTATTTCTGCATGTGAAATTAAGCGCCGCAATGGTGATTCGGGCTCCTGCAGTATCGTAGTCCGGCAGGAGGAAACAGATTGTTGACAGGTATCGAAAGATAGTTTGTCGTCAAGGTTAGAGTAACGTCTTGACTGGGGAGATTCTACCTGCACAGAGGCCCTTCGTTTTGAGGAATCAACTATGTGGCGGGCAGAGTCCACGACAGCAGGGCTACTTTCCCGAGATCTGACGATTCCGAGTCGCTGCTCCAGCTCGTCAATCATGGGGCTATTTTCGCGACTCTTTCGATTACGACTTGATGACAGACGAGTAGCGCTGCTGGTGATGGGGCTGTTGTTGTTGCTTGTTCGATTTTTCTTGGGAGTGGCAGGGTGATCGCGCTTGAGGCAATTGTCGAAACAGTCTGCGCATGTCGGGCGGCCGAATAAATCTACCATAGGGGTATTTCCGATATTCTTGAAGCATCCGACACAGGTAAAGCAGCCTTTGTGCCAGTACTTGCCACCTGAATGAACGAATCCTCCTTCTGCTTTGAGGGCAAGGACGGGTCTAGAACAAGAGGGACAATTTCCCTTTGAGCCACCATTTGCTGTAAAACACTGACGGCACAGAAATGATTTGCCATCGGAAACGTCGTCGGCTGGGTTGGGGTATATAGTGGCGTCGGGAGGAAACACATTCAGACAGATGGCACATGAATGTAGTGGGAGGCTCTCCTTGGGCTGAAGGACTGATCCATACACCTTAGAAAGGGTAGGCCCATTGGATGAGAGCGAGGGTATTATGTCTGGGGCAGAATCTGCGAATGTTGTGGAGAACTTCAGAGGCGAAGGAGAACGTGGCGATTGACCGGTTGTTGCTAGTATATGTTCAGAGACACCTCTAGACAAGTGGCCAGAGGCAATCGAAGATGTTGATTTCGGCCTTGGAAACTTCCGTGTAGTAACTGTAGCCGGAATGTTGGTTGAAGCAGAGGTCGACGATCTAATAGCGGAAGTCGCAGTCGGTCCAGCTGGGGGAGTAGTTTTATTTGCAGAAACATAAGTCTTCGACCATTTGTCTTGCTCTTCTGGTCCATGGTTCCACGACATGACAGGAACTGCACTGACATGAACATGGACAAGCCCACACTCAATCGCAAAGTAGAACATACCAACAGGTGTGCCTCCGCAACGGCACCGGACGCCGGAGACTATATCACCGCATCTTCTGCAGAATCCCATGCTGGTACAAGATGATGGTATGATTGTTGGGATTCAACGACTTCAACTTTGGATCACGTGGACGCGTCTAATTACCCAGAAAAGGAACTTGAACTCTTCTTCTCAAAGTCCATGAGAGGCGAAGAGAATATTCAAGGTAAGCGCTAAAGTATTTTAAAAAACAGCAGATATTTATGTTCATGTCTAAGGTCATTCTCTGAGTCCCCTAAATTTTCCGCAAACACCTGTCAAAAAATGGAAAGCTGTCCAGAAGCCTGCGGAATCCCCTTATTTCAGTCCGAGTAAGAAGACTAAAAAAGCTCAAAAGTCCGAAAGACCTCCTCAGAATAGTACTCACGGAGCCTCCCCGGATAAGCCTGTCTTTGCCCCCAGTTCCAATATATTTTGCAAAACCGAAGAATCACCCCTGGGGGATCCTGTATCTGTATTGTTGGAACGTCTTTACGAGCTGAAACCCCTGCTCGTTCAAGGTGTCAAGCACTTCACTTGTTGATTTCCCTCGCTTACATTTTACAAGAGAAAGTTGCAGATGATCCTTGGAAAGTTCTCATTGCCGTAACCCTTCTCAATAAGACCACAGGAAAGCTTGCGATTCCTGTGTTCTGGACGATTATGGAAAAGTGGCCCAGCCCTCTACATCTTAGCCAAGGTTAGGACTCTTCTGGACACGCTACCATACCTTTGTGTTACTAGTTGTTCCAGCTCATTTTGACGAATTGGCCGCGATGATCAATCACTTGGGTACACAGAGAGTCCGAGCGAAGAGACTCATAAATATGTCCAAACGGTATTTGCAAGATCCCCCTTCCATATACGACCAACGTGCGTCGAGGGCTTCTTCCTCACCCCGGAAGTCCCGTTTTTTCGCTTCCCGTACTCCAATATATCCTTCCACCCCCATATCGCACCTTCCAGGAGCCGGAACATACGCCCTTGATTCGTATCGTATATTCTGTACTGCCTATGGCAACCCAACGTCAGAGGAATGGAAATCAGTCATGCCAACCGATAAAGAGCTTATTCGATACTTGGTCAGCAAATCCCTTTATACTGAGATCGTAATTCTGATTGATCAATAGAAATGGAAATGGGCATTCGTTGAAAATATCGAATGGACCCCAACCAAAGGAGCTGTACGACAAGTTACACCCAAGTATTTAACCACACTGATTGCTGACTTGGAAAATACTGCACTTTGACATCGGACGTAACCGTCCTGGTACAATTTAGAACTTCCATTATATTGTAGATAGTCTTTCATAATTTTGCAGGAAAATGTGGTTCCCAATCTGCTCGTTGAATCTACAAATTCATTAATTTTATATTCCAACGCAATATTTCAAGGCATACCATCTCAGGACGCAAATCGTGGACAGTTGATGCTCCCAATAAGCGCATCGCAATCAGAATTTCTCTCTGCAAAATCTCGATTATCCTTGAAACACCGGCTACACCATAGGCCTGGAAAAGGACGATAAGGTAGTACACGGTATAGCGCCACAGAAGGTGCTCACACTCTGGGCATAGAGAAAGGCACGCCCAAGCCCAACAGCACGGGCGCCTAGACAGAGGGCTTTGATGACATCTGCCCAACCCGAATTAGTGTGCGAATGGAGAGAAACAGCATTCAGTGACCTGTTCCACGACGGACACCACCTAAAGAATCCATTAGATAAGTAGAATAATAGTGGTCAGTGGGCCCGTACCATCTATGTATACTGGTGAATGGACGATCTTAGTACGAGGTGGGGGCAATGGAGGAAACACGGACTTTCAAGTTTATCAAATAGGTCAGGCCGACACTGGCGAAGAGAATATAACACTTCCATCGGAGGCAAGGAACTGGTGTTGATCTTCAGAGTGATGCGCGGTCATAACATCAGAAATTCATTACCAGTCCAGCTGTCGTCCTGCATCCAAGTCAACCAGTATTGTTGAACGAGAGAATTGGTTCTCACCTCCATGATTGGACAATAATATTCCGTCAACCCCGGCTTCAGCAGCAAGGACAGCATCCTGCAAAAGCTCCTGGTTTGCATGTTCTATGAGCAGCACAATGGTACACGAACCTCTACGCATTGTATACCTGACGCCATGTGTTAGTGGAATACATGACGAAG
>Ga0307508_10004125_pt1 | contig 14314 bp, 16 predicted proteins | sample 9_EM_MG_FD_203089 | JGI IMG/M metagenome (GOLD analysis project Ga0307508, IMG submission 203089) | Populus trichocarpa ectomycorrhiza microbial communities from riparian zone in the Pacific Northwest, United States - 9_EM | ecosystem: Host-associated > Plants > Roots > Unclassified | place... | reverse complement strand
GCGCGTGTCCTTTGCCACCAACGACGAACGCACGGCCAAACGTGTCTCGGACGCGCTGGGCACCGCGACCGAGATGCGGGCCATGAAGAACTATGCCGGCCACAGGCTCAGCCCCTGGCTCGGTCACTTGATGGTGTCACGCCAGGAGACGGCGCGGCCGCTGCTCACGCCCGGCGAGGTCATGCAGCTGCCGCCGAACGACGAACTGGTCCTCGTCTCCGGCGTTCCGCCGATCCGAGCCAGTAAGGCGCGTTACTTCGAAGATGCCAGGCTGACCGAGCGCGTGTTGGCGCCTCCGCAGACGGCCAGCGGGCAAGGCGAATCAGCGCCACCGGACGATTGGAGCCGACAGCTTGTTCCTGCCGTGGTTGGTTCTGTTCGTGAGCTCGGTGCATCGGGCGCGGCCCGCATCGAAGATCCGGCGAATGCCGGCATTCGAAGAGAACCTGAGCTTCCCGAGCATGAGGAGATTGCGCCGGAGCAGGCCAAGCCAGCGCCGGAATTCCTCTTCTCAGAGCAGGACCCCGATGATGCTGCGTTGCGCGCCCGCGCATTGCGGCAGCAGGCACGCGGTCTCGCGCGCCAGGTCGCGATGGATCCCGGCGATAGCATGGAGCTCTGAGGCCGGCGATGCGCACCAAGCACACATTCCGCCTGCCGCCCGATCTCGCCGCACAACTCGCCGACTACGCCGGCCGCAAGCGCGTGCCGCAAGCGCTGGTGGTCGAGACCGCACTCTCGTCCTATCTGTCGCCGGATAATTCGGAGCGCATGGAGGCGGCGCTAGGTCGCCGGCTCGATCGGTTGACACGGCTGGTCGAGCGGCTGGAACGCCACGTCACGATCTCCAACGAAGCGCTGGCGCTGTTCGTGCGTTTCTGGCTCACCGTCACACCGCCGCTGCCCGACACCGCGCAGCCCGCGGCCCAGGCCAAAGGGCGCGAACGCTACGAGGGCTTTGTCGAGGCGCTCGGGCGGCGGCTGGCCAAGGGACAGAGCCTGGCACAAGAAATTTCTCAGGAGGTGGTCCACAAGGAAGGTGGGTCGGACAAAACAAAAGCTTCGTCCTAGGTGGCTGCGCTGTTGTCAGTCTTTCTACGCCAAGGCGCGACATTTGAAGTGAGCATGTTGCAGTATCGTACCCCCGCCTCTTCTAATCATCCTCGACATCACGGCCGCCATTTGCGGTCGCCGTACGGGGGACGGAATTGGCAATCCACCATCTCAATCATGAGGCGACCTCGCGAGGCGCGCGGATGCTGCGCACGGCGTTGGGACCGGCCATCGCGCTCTGGCTTGAAGACACTGACATCGTTGAGATCATGCTCAATCCCGACGGTCGGCTCTGGATCGATCGGCTGGCAGGCGGTCTTTTTGATACCGGCGAGCGCCTATCGCCCGGCGATGGCGAACGCATTGTCCGGCTTGTCGCGCACCATGTCGGCGCCGAGGTACATCCAGGTTCGCCGCGTGTTTCGGCCGAATTGCCGGAGACCGGCGAGCGTTTCGAGGGATTGCTGCCACCTGTCGTCGTGGCGCCAACTTTCGCGATCCGCAAGCCCGCGATCGCAGTGTTCATGCTCGACGACTATGTCGCGGCCGGCATCATGCATTTCAGTCAGGTCGAGATCTTGCGCGCGGCCGTCGCGGATCGCCGTAACATCCTCGTTGCCGGCGGCACCTCGACCGGCAAGACCACGCTCACCAACGCGCTCCTGGCTGAGGTCGCCAAGACCGCCGATCGCGTTGTGTTGATCGAGGATACGCGGGAGCTCCAGTGCAACGCGGCCAACCTCGTAGCGCTTCGCACCAAGGATGGCGTGGCCACACTTTCCGATCTCGTCCGCTCTTCGCTGCGGTTGCGACCTGATCGCATCCCGATCGGTGAGGTCAGGGGCGCGGAAGCGCTCGACCTCTTGAAGGCCTGGGGCACAGGCCATCCCGGTGGCGTCGGCACCATTCATGCCGGTTCCGCGATCGGCGCGCTCCGCCGGATGGAGCAGCTGATCCAGGAAGCCGTCGTCACGGTCCCTCGCGCGATGATTGCGGAGACCATCCAGTTCATCGCCGTCCTGGCAGGCCGGGGGTCGGACCGGCGGCTTACCGAGCTCGCCCGTGTCGAAGGGCTCGGATCTGACGGCGACTACGTCCTGCAGGCCGCCGGAGACAATCCATGATGCGATCACGTTCCGTTTTCCTGTGCCGCGTCGTGTGGGGCGCCGCCAGTCTTCAGATGCTGCTGTCCGCTTCGGCCTGGGCCGCGGGATCGAACATGCCATGGGAGCAGCCGCTCAATCAGATCCTGCAGTCGATCCAGGGTCCCGTCGCCAAGATCCTGGCCGTGATCATCATCATCACGACCGGTCTGACGCTGGCGTTCGGAGAGACGTCGGGAGGATTTCGCAGGCTGATCCAGATCGTGTTCGGCCTTTCGATCGCGTTCGCGGCCAGTTCCTTCTTCCTGGCGTTCTTTGCCTTCGGCGGCGGAGTCGTGGTCTGATGGATGACGCAGGTCCTATTCCCGGCTTCGCCGTGCCCGTGCATCGCGCACTGACCGAGCCGATCTTGTTGGGTGGGGCGCCGCGCGCGGTTGCGATCCTCAATGGCACCCTGGCCGCGGCGCTCGGCTTGGGCTTGCGGCTATGGCTCGCCGGTCTCCTGCTCGGCGTCATCGGACAGGCCGCGGCGGTATGGGCCGCGAAGCGCGACCCCCAATTCGTCGACACCGTCCGCCGGCATCTGCGCATCTCCGGTTATCTGGAGGTTTGAAGGGCGATGATGAACCTCAGGGAATATCGGCGTTCGACCACGCGGCTTGCGGACTTCCTGCCCTGGGTCGCCCTGGTCGATGAGGGCATTGTCCTCAACAAGGATGGCTCGTTCCAGCGCACCGCGACATTCAGAGGGCCGGATCTCGATTCCGCCGTGCCCGCTGAACTCGTCGGCGTCGCCGGCCGGCTCAATAACGCACTGCGCCGCCTCGGCTCAGGCTGGGCTGTCTTCGTCGAGGCGCAGCGTCATCCTGCCAGCAACTATCCGGAAGGTTATTTCCCGGATGTAGCGTCGGCTCTGGTCGATGTCGAGCGCCGCGCCCAGTTCGAGCAGGAGGGCGTGCATCATGAATCGAGCTATTTCCTGACCTTTCTCTATCTGCCTCCGGCGGAAGAGGCTGGGCGAACCGAGCGCTTCCTCTACGAGGGACGCGATCGCAACGAGGATGCGGACGCGCGCGAGGTCCAGCGGGGATTCGTCGACCGCACCGAGCGCGTGCTTGGGCTGATCGAGGGCTTCATGCCCGAGCTCAAATGGCTCGATGACGAGGAAACGCTGACCTACCTGCACTCGACGGTTTCGACCAGGCGCCAGCGCGTTCGCGTGCCGGAGATTCCGATGTATCTCGACGCAATCCTGGTGGATGAGCCTCTGACCGGCGGGCTCGAGCCGATGCTGGGGCACTCCCACCTGCGGGTGTTGACGGTGGTCGGGTTCCCGACGGTCACGACCCCCGGGATTCTGGACGAACTCAATCGCCTCGCCTTTGCCTATCGCTGGTCGACCCGCGCGATCATGCTGGACAAGGCGGATGCCACGCGGTTGCTGACCAAGATCCGGCGTCAATGGTTCGCCAAGCGCAAGTCGATCGCGGCGATCCTGAAGGAGGTGATGACCAGCGAGGCCTCGACATTGCTCGACACCGATGCCCACAACAAGGCTGTCGACGCCGACGCCGCCCTCCAGGAGCTTGGCTCCGACGCCATAGGCCAAGCCTTTGTCACCGCTACCGTGACGGTCTGGGACGACGACTCCCGCGTTGCCGACGAGAAGCTGCGGCTCGTCGAGAAGGTGATTCAGGGCCGCGACTTCACCTGCATGATCGAGAGCGTCAATGCGGTGGAAGCCTGGCTCGGATCGCTGCCCGGACACGCCTACGCCAACGTCCGGCAGCCACCAGTCTCGACGCTCAATCTCGCGCATATGATCCCGTGGTCGGCGGTCTGGGCGGGCCCGCCACGCGACGAGCACCTCCGGGCACCGGCATTGTTCTATGCGCGAACGGAAGGGGCGACCCCGTTCCGCTTCTCGCTGCATGTCGGCGATGTCGGCCATACGCTGGTGGTGGGGCCGACGGGTGCCGGCAAGTCGGTCCTCTTGGCGCTGATGGCGCTGCAGTTCCGCCGCTATCCCGATGCGCAAGTCTTTGCGTTTGATTTCGGCGGTTCGATCCGGGCCGCCGCGCTCGCCATGGGTGGCGACTGGCATGATCTCGGTGGTGCGCTGTCGGAGGATGCGGCTGAGCCCGTCGCGCTGCAACCCCTGGCCGGAATCGAGGATGTCGCGGAACGGGCCTGGGCGACCGAGTGGATTGCCAATATCCTGGCGCGCGAGACGATCGTCATCACGCCGGAGTCGAAGGATCATCTCTGGTCGGCCCTGACGTCACTGGCATCCGCACCTCAATCCGAGAGGACTTTGACCGGCCTCTCGGTTCTCTTGCAGTCGCAGACATTGAAACGGGCGCTGCAACCCTATTGCATCAGTGGGGCTTACGGCCGTCTGCTCGATGCCGAGACCGAGCGGTTGGGAGGGGCCGCCGTCCAGGCTTTTGAGACCGAAGGCCTGATCGGCACTTCTGCCGCGCCGGCAGTGCTGGCCTATCTCTTTCATCGCATCGAGGCCCGGTTGGACGGTCGTCCGACGCTCTTGATCGTCGACGAGGGCTGGCTTGCGCTCGACGACCAGGGCTTCGCCGGCCAGTTGCGCGAATGGCTCAAGACCCTGCGCAAGAAGAATGCTTCGGTGATTTTTGCCACCCAGTCGCTGTCGGACATCGCCGGCTCTTCAATCGCGCCTGTGATCATTGAGAGTTGCCCAACGCGCCTGTTCCTGCCGAACGAACGCGCCATCGAGCCGCAAATCACTGCGATCTACCGCCGCTTCGGCCTCAACGACCGCCAGATCGAGATCCTCGCGCGTGCGACGCCAAAGCGGGATTATTACTGCCAGTCGCGACGCGGCAATCGGCTGTTCGAACTCGGTCTCGGTGATGTCGCGCTTGCCTTGACGGCAGCGTCCTCAAAATCGGACCAGACCGCAATCGCCGAGATCCTCGCCGAACACGGCTGGGAGGGTTTTGTCGCTGCGTGGCTGAAGCACCGTGGCGTGGGATGGGCGGCCGAACTCATTCCTGTCGTGCTCTCCAGGGGATCGTCCAAATGATTGGCATCCGTCAGTTCGCGGTTGTGAGCGTGATCGCGCTTACGATCGCATTCCCGTCAGCTCGATCCTGGGCACAGGTCGTCGTGTTCGATCCTAATAATTATGCCCAGAACGTGCTTACGGCAGCGCGCGCGCTGCAGCAGGTCAACAACCAGATCACGTCGCTGCAGAATCAGGCGCAGATGCTGATCAACCAGGGCAAGAACCTCGCCAGCCTGCCCTATTCGTCCCTGCAGCAGTTGCAGTCCTCGATCCAGCGAACCCAGCAGCTCCTCAATCAGGCGCAGCGCATTGCCTACGATATCCAGCAGATCGATCAGGCATTCTCGACGACTTACGCGCCGGCATCAGCGGGGACCTCCAATCAGATGTTGTCATCAAACGCGCAAGGACGCTGGCAGACCTCGGTCGCCGCGCTCCAGGATGCGTTGCGGGTGCAAGCCGGCGTCGTCGCCAATCTCGACACCAACCGCACCCAGATGTCGGCGCTGGTGACATCAAGCCAGTCTGCCACGGGAGCTTTGCAGGCAGCCCAAGCCGGCAACCAGCTGTCGGCCCTGCTGGCCCAGCAACTCGCCGATCTCACTGCAACGGTCACAGCGCAAGGGCGCGCGCAGAGCCTGGAAGCAGCCCAACGCACCTCCGCGCAGGATCAGGGCAGGGAGCAGCTTCGGCGGTTCCTGACCCAGGGTGCTGGTTATCAACCGACAACCGTTCAGATGTTTCACTGATGGTCTCTTATCTCACCTCTCGACCATTCGTCTGGGTCGCTGCCGTTGTGTTCGTCGTGCTCACCGCGACGGTCGCGATGATGGGAAGCGGACGAGACCAAGATCCGACCGTCTTTGCGCCATTGCTGCCCAGCGAAGCAGAGGTTCTTGGCGACCTCGCGCGCTGCCGCTCGATCACGCCGGATGACACCGCAGGTCTCGATGCCTGTCGCCGCGCATGGGACGAGAACCGCCGGCGTTTCTTCACGCGGAAATTGCCGCTGTCAGCAACCCCGCCGGCGCTCAATTTGCCCGGTGGACCCATGACGAATCCGGATCAGGTGCTGCCGCGTGACGTTGAGCAGGGGAGGATACGGTGACGGGTGGTACAGGCGTTATCGACCGCTTCCTCGAGGTCTTTACTCGCTATATCGATTCCGGCTTTGGGCTGCTTGGCGGCGAGGTCGCCTTCCTCGCGACAACACTGGCCGCGATCGACATCACGCTGGCAGCGCTGTTCTGGGCCTGGAGTGCTGATGAGGACATCATTGCCCGCCTTGCCAGGAAGACGCTGTTTGTGGGTGTGTTCGCCTACCTGATCGGCAATTGGAATAATCTTGCACGCATTGTCTTCGAAAGCTTTGCCGGCCTCGGCCTGAAGGCATCAGGGACCGGCTTGTCCACGGCCGATTTCCTCAGGCCCGGGCGCATCGCCCAGGTTGGCATCGATGCCGGCCGTCCGATCCTCGAGTCAATCTCGGCGCTGATGGGCTACGTCAGTTTTTTCGAGAATTTCGTTCAGATCGCGGTCCTGCTGTTGGCCTGGATCACGGTCCTGCTCGCCTTCTTCATCCTGGCGATCCAGCTGTTCGTGACGCTGATCGAGTTCAAGCTGACGACGCTTGCCGGTTACGTCCTGATTCCCTTTGGCCTGTTCGGAAAGACGGCGTTTGCCGCCGAGCGCGTGCTCGGCAATGTCATATCGTCGGGCGTGAAGGTCCTGGTGCTTGCCGTGGTCGTCGGTATCGGATCGACTCTGTTCGCGCAATTCACGGCAGGCTTTGGCGGCAACCAGCCGACCATTGAAGACGCGATGTCGATGGTGCTCGCGGCCTTGTCTTTACTGGGCCTTGGCATTTTTGGGCCCGGCATTGCCAACGGCCTGGTCTCCGGCGGCCCGCAGCTTGGCGCGGGTGCAGCCGTAGGCTCCGGTCTTGCTGCGGGCGGAGTCGTCGCGGCCGGGGTGGCCGGAGCCTCCATGGCCGCCGGAGCCGCTGGCGCAGCATTGGCGTCGGCGGCCAGGGGCAGCGCGTCAGTCGCCGCCGCTGCATCATCAGGTCTTCGCGCTGGTGGGATGTCCGGCGCGGCTGCCGCCGGACATACGGGGGCTTCCACTCAATCACCTTCGCCGAGTGGTCCGCCAGCCTGGGCAACGCGTATGCGCTCGCAAGCCCTGAGCCGTGGCGCCTCCGCGGCAACGAATACGGTCCGGTCTGCTGATCACGGAGCCGGCGGCGCCTCTGTCGATCTTTCGGAAAGTGAACGCTGATGTTCAAACGCCCCTCCGTGCGCTACGGCCGCACGCCCGCACCCGAAACCCCCTATCAGAAGGCCGCGCAAGTCTGGGACGAGCGTATTGGATCGGCGAGGGTTCAGGCCGGCAATTGGCGGCTGATGGCCTTTGGTTGTCTGATCTTGTCGAGCGGTCTCGCCTCCGCGCTGGTCTGGCAATCCATCCGTGGCACTGTGACGCCGTGGGTGGTGCAGGTCGATCGCCTCGGCCAGGCCCAGGTCGTTGCGCCGGCCGATGGCAGCTACCAGCCGACCGACCCGCAGATCGCGTTTCACCTGGCGCGGTTTATCGAGGACGTCAGGGGATTGCCCGCTGACGGCATCGTGCTGCGCCAGGACTGGCTGCGCGCCTACGACTTCACGACGGACCGGGGCGCTGCAGCGCTCAATGACTTCGCCAGAAACAACGACCCCTTTGCCAATCTGGGCAAGCTGCAGATCTCCGTTGAGGTCTCCAGCGTCATCCGGGCGTCGCCAAACTCGTTCCGCGTCGCCTGGATCCAGCGCACCTACGAGAACGGAAACCAGAGCGCGACCGAGCGCTGGACCGCGATTCTGACCATCGTGATCGACCCGCCGCGCGATGCCGATCGTCTCCGGAAGAATCCGCTCGGAGTCTATGTCAACGCGATCAATTGGTCGAAGGAGTTGGGGCAATGAAGTCTCTGGGCAAATCCGGACTCCCGGTCCTGCTTCTGTCCGTTTCGACGCTTGCCGGCTGCGCCATTCCGCTCAAGCTGCCGCCGGAGATCTCCTATGACAACGACGCACAGCCGGCCGTGCAGGAGGCCGATCCACCGAAGCCGGTCGAGATCGTCGAGACGCCAAAACTGCTCCCGCTTCCCGGCCAACTCAAGCCGCTGCATGCGATACCGTCGCGGCCTGAATCCGGCGATCCCCGCAAGCGCGTTGAGAAAGCCAATGCGGCTGCCCGTGTGCAGCCGAGCCGCAATGGCTACATCAATGCGGTGCAGGTCTATCCGTTTGCCTCTGGCGCGCTCTATCAGGTCTATGGCGCGCCAGGGCAGGTGACTGACGTTGCTCTTCAGGAAGGCGAACAACTGGTTGGCTCCGGCCCGGTCGCTGCCGGCGATACCGTGCGCTGGATCATCGGCGATACCGAGAGCGGGACGGGTGCTGCCAAGCGCACCCATATCCTGGTCAAGCCGACACGACCGGATCTCGTCACAAATCTCGTCATCAACACCGATCGCCGCACTTATCTCCTCGAGCTTCGGTCGGCGGAGAAAACCTACATGGCCTCGGTGTCCTGGCAATATCCGGAGGATCAACTGATCGCGCTGCGCCGTCAGAATACGAGCGTGGAGGCTGCAACGCCGATCGTGACCGGGGTGGATATTTCCCGGTTGCGTTTCCGCTATGCGATCGAGGGTGACAATCCGCCATGGCGTCCGGTCTCCGCATTCGATGACGGGTCCAAGGTCTATATCGAAATGCCCAGCGGGATCGCGCAAGGCGAGGCGCCGCCGCTGTTCGTCATCGGCCCCGAAGGTGACGGCCAACTCGTCAATTACCGGGTGAGGCAGAACTACTACATCGTCGACCGCCTGTTCGCAGCGGCCGAGCTCCGCATCGGCGGCGACCATCAGCAGACTGTCCGTATCAGCCGCACCGATGGGAGGTCGCGGTGAGTCCGGGCGGCAAAACCGAGATTCGGCCGGGCGCAGACAATGAAGCCGACCCATCGGCGGCGATGCGGCTCGGCGCGGAGCGACCAAGCGTCACAAGGCTATCCCGAAAGGTCCTGGCTGGTGGCGCCGCGATCGGATCGGCTGCCATCCTTGGTGCGGTCTTCTGGGCATTGCAGACCAATCGGTCCACCAAATCAGCGCCGGCGGAACTCTACACGACCGATCATCATGACCTCGCCGACGGCCTTTCCGGTCTGCCGCGCGACTATGCCGGCGTTCCGCGTCAGGTGCCACCGCTCGGACCGGCTCTTCCCGGCGATCTCGGGCGTCCGATCATGAACGCGCAAACAGCGCCGTCCGCGGGAATAATGGGAATCGATTCAGAGCAGCAGCGTCTCGGCCAGGAAGTCGAAGCAGCGCGCCTGAGCCGGCTGTTTGTGTCGACCAGTCTACGGGAGGCGGTCTCCTCGATTGCTCAGCCCGCCTCAGCAGCCGCCGCGACGGCCTTGCCCGGGCAGATGAACCAGTCGACGCTACCGTCGGCGGAGGATGCCTTCGCGCAGAACGGCCAGGACCGCAAGCTTGCCTTCGTCAACGCACCGGTCGATCGACGCACCACGAGTCCTGACCGAGTCGCGGCCCCCGCGTCATCCTATGTGGTGCAGGCAGGCAATATCATTCCGGCGTCGCTGATCACGGGGATCCGCTCGGACCTGCCCGGACAGATCACGGCCCAGGTGACGGAAAATATTTATGACAGTCCGACCGGCCGCTTTCTGCTCATTCCGCAGGGGACCCGGCTGATAGGTATCTATGATAGCCAGGTTGCATTTGGTCAGTCGCGTGTACTGCTGGTTTGGACCCGCCTCATCATGCCGAACGGCCGCTCGATCGTGCTTGAGCGTCAGCCTGGCGCCGATACCGCCGGCTATGCAGGACTTGAGGATGATGTCGACAATCATTGGGGCGCTCTGTTTAAAGCCGCGCTCCTGTCGACCTTGCTCGGCGTCGGCAGTGAACTTGGATCTACCACCGGAACTGGCACCAATAGTGATGTCATCACAGCACTCCGTCGTGGATCCAGCGACAGCCTGAACCAGACCGGACAGAAAGTCGTTCAGCAGAATCTCAACATTCAGCCGACACTGACGGTTCGGCCAGGGTTTCCGGTCCGGGTCATCGTCAACCGCGACCTCTTGCTTGAGCCTTACAGAGGTTAGGGCACGCTCATGGCAAAGCTTAAGCTCGGCGCCATAATTGACGAGAAGCCGGTGAAGTTGACCGTCGAACTGCCTGCAGCCGTACACCGCGATCTGCTTGCTTACGCCGAGGCGCTTGCGCGGGAAACCGGGCAGGAGATCGCCGACGCCTTGAAACTCGTCGCGCCGATGCTGGCACGGTTCATGGCGACGGACCGCGCGTTTGCAAAGGCTCGGCGCAAAAATCAAGTCGAAGGCGAGGGATAACGCTCTCTCAGCAGCTTCAGGAAACCCGCTAACGCCGGATTCTCGTTGTCGGGCCGCCAGTAAGCCGAATGGCTAACCCGGGTTGGACCGGTCCCATCTCGGACCTCCCGATGGGTGACACTGGCGAAGTTCGCACCAAGAGAAGCCTCAATCGTCAAGCCGATGCCAAAGCCGGCACCGACCAGGCTTTTCAGGCTTTCGCGGCTAATATCATGTCGCACCATTTTCGGCCGGTCTGCTGGCGAGGCGAGTCTGGCGACAACCATGTCATGAATCTCATGTCCGGGATCACGTCGGCTCAACAAAAGCGCTTCGCCCTTGAGATCGGTCCAATGAACGATCTCATTGGCAGCCAGCCGATGGCCATCCGGCAGCACAACCAGAATGCGTTCACTCCAAAGCCACATTGACTTGGTATGCGGAACGTGCGCTTCGCCGGTCACGATGGCGATGTCGACTGCGCCGTTGCGCAAAGCAGTGACAAGACGTGCACGCGATCCTTCTACCATTCCGAGTTCGAGCTCCGGAAATCGCCGCGCATAATCCACAAGCGTCGCGCGCAAATTGCCGGCCGTCAGTGATGTGTAAAAGCCGATCGCGAGCCGGCCAGCTTCACCGCGGCCGGTCCGATGCGCCCTTGTCACGAGTGAATCTACTTGCTCCAAGATCGATCGAGCTACGTGAAGAAAATCACGCCCCGCGTCCGTTGCACGAACGCCAATACTCGATCGCTCGAAGATAGTCATGCCAATCGAATGCTCTAGCTGGCGAATACACCGGCTCAAGGTCGATTGCTGGACCGATAGGCTTTCGGCCGCTCGTCGTAAGCTCCCCTGATCTCTGGCCACGACGGCATACCGTAGATGCTGCAGGTCAATAGCCAACATCCGGCTGTGAAGTACCGTTCCGGTGGAGGGCTTATTATCTATCATGCTGCAATATCATAAGAGAATGCATCAAACGTGCTCGTGGTATTCAGACCACGCCTTTCTTGAGGATGAAGCAGCCATAGGGGCCGGGGTCTGACGTGCGTACGATGGCGAAGGATCGCTCGGCGGCCGCATAGAAATCGAAGCGTTCGTAGGTGCCGATCGTGATGGAGCGGCCTTCGGCGGCATCGACCGCCTGCTGCATGCGCGCGAAGACCGGTACGACGCCGTCGGGGTCGCCGACGACCTGCATGCGCATCACGGGCACGTCGACGAATGTATCGAGAGTCATCAGCGAGAGGATGGCCTTTGTGGCACGGGGGATGTCGCAGCCAGTAAGGTCAATCAGTTTGCCGTAAGTGGTTTTTTTGGCAATGGTCCCGGCCGGGTGGTTGACGTCGCAGATGGCGAGATCGTCCCCGTGGCCCATCAGCATGAGAACGTAGAGCAGTTCCGCGGATAATGTTTTGTCGATGCCTTTAAGCATGGCGGGTTTTCCTGGTTCTTATCGTTCGAACGTCCTCACAGCGGTCGAGACAAACATTCCTGCCGCCTTGTTGGCGAAGCGGCAGGCGTCGATGACCGAAACGCCACCGGCCAATCGCGATGCCAGCGCACCGAGGAAGCAGTCGCCCGCGCCATGGGTCGAGACAACGTTGACCGGCATGGCTTCCAATTCGACGGGCGCTTGTTCGGGCGCGGCGACGACCAAGCCGCCGCTGCCCAGCGTCACGACCACGGTTCTTTGGGCCGCACCGAGCGTGTCGAGCGCGGCGCGCGCACTGGCACGATCGGAAACGGGGACGCCGGCCAGCATCTCCGCTTCGACCCGATTGACCACCAGCACATCGACCAACGCGAGCAGATCGTCACCGCATGAGCGGACGGGGGCGGCATTGAATACAACGGTCGCGCCGGTTTGGCGTGCGGCCTGCGCCACGGCGACGTTGACGGCGTGGGGCACCTCATTCTGGAGCAGCAGCACGCGGGCGCCGCCGAGACGATCGAAGCTCGGGCCGATGCCAGCGGGGTCTATGGCGAGATTGGCGCCGGAAACGATGACGGCGCCATAGTCGCCGTTGGCATCGACGATGGCGACGCTCATGCCTGAGCCGACCTTGTCGTCGACCGCGACGCTGGTGCGGTCGACGCTGGCGGCGTCGAGGTGCGCCAGCAGGCGGCTGCCGAATTCGTCGTCGCCGACGCGGCCGATGAAGGCCGTCCGCGCACCCTGGCGGGCCGCCTGGACCGCCTGGTTGCCGCCCTTGCCACCGCAGGTGCGGCCCCAGGCCGAGCCGACGACGGTCTCGTCGAGCCGAGGTAGGTGCGGCCCATGAACCATGATGTCGAGATGCAGACTTCCGCATACGATAACGTCGAACTTCGGTGCAGGCATGAAGTGTCCTCTCGACGGGAGGCCGGTCAGGCGCGCCCCTGGGTTAGCGTCGTTTGGCCTGGACTGCCGCCATGGTGCTGGCGAGGTTCTTCTCGGCCTGGCCGTAGCTCTTCTGCGCCACCGCAACGAAGACCGCGTCCATGATGTTGAGCTGGGCGATCCGCGCGGCGGCATTCTCGCCGGTTAGTGGCGACCCTTGCGCCGTCGAGCACAGGACGACATCGGCGAGCTCGGCGATGGGACTCGTCTCATAGTTCGAAACGGCGATGATGGAGGCGCCGTTGCCTTTCGCGAATTGCACGGCATCGACGAGGCCGGACGAGCGGCCCGAATGGGAGAAAGCGATGGCGAGATCGCCGGGCCCGAGCAGGTTCGCCGACATGGCCATCATATGCGTATCATCGAAGACCGAGGCGCGGATGCCGATGCGCAGAAATTTGTGTGCCACGTCGCGTGCGATCTGAGCCGAACCGCCGAGACCGTAGAAGTCGCGCTGCCGGCTCGTATGGATCAGATCGGCGGCGCGTTTGAACGCCTCGATGCTGAGGATGGCAAGCGTTTCTTCGAGCGCCTGAATCGAGGTCCGGAACACCTTTTGGAGGATCATCTCCGCCGTATCTTCCGGCGTGACCTCCTGGTGCAGATCGACCGAAGGCAGGTGCTTGTACTCGACGAGCGCCGCGCGTAATTCTCGAAATCCCTCGAAGCCGAGCTTCTTGGCCGTCTTGACGACCATCGCCTCGGAGACCCCGGAATCGTCCGCCACCCGCTTCAGCGGAAGCGTGTCGTCGAAATCGGTCCGCAACAAGAATTCGGTTATGCGGACCTCGAGAGGCGACATATCCGGCAGCATCATGCGGATCCGTGGTCCCACTGCACGTGGATCTATCGGTACACTCATTCCTTGCCCCGGGTCAGTCGGTCGATCAGCATCGCCATGATGATGATGATACCCGTTGCGAGCAGCTGATAGAAGGCCTGGACATTGAGCAAGGTCAGGCCGTTGCGCATCGTGCCGAGCACGATGGCGCCGACTATGGTGCCGACGATCGAGCCCTTACCGCCCGAAAGTGACGCGCCGCCGATGGCGGAAGCGGCGATGGCTTCCAATTCCCAGAGATTGCCGAGCGTCGGCTCGGCCGCGCCGAGCCGGGCGATGAGGATGAGCGAGGCCGTCGAGGCGAGAACGCCCGAGATCATATAGGTGGCGATCTTGGTCCGGGCGATCGGCACGCCGCTGACGCGGGCCGCTTCTTCATTGCCCCCCACGGCCAGGATGTATTCGCCCAACGGGGTTCGGCCGAGAACAACCCAGACAAGGGCGCCGATGATCGCGACGATGACAACGGGCACCGGCAGGATCCAAATCGAC
>Ga0307508_10004124_pt1 | contig 14315 bp, 14 predicted proteins | sample 9_EM_MG_FD_203089 | JGI IMG/M metagenome (GOLD analysis project Ga0307508, IMG submission 203089) | Populus trichocarpa ectomycorrhiza microbial communities from riparian zone in the Pacific Northwest, United States - 9_EM | ecosystem: Host-associated > Plants > Roots > Unclassified | place... | reverse complement strand
TGTTAGGCATCTGACCGGTGGGCTGGGTGGGCTGGGTGGTGCGGATGGGATCGATGTCTGGCGAGCCGGATGGAGACGGCGGTAGGTATACATAGTGGTTGGTGAGTGGGGTCTTGCATACCCCGCCTGAGTAAAAATTTTCACCCTAATTGGAAAATTTTCACGCTAGTGGGGTGCCCGGCAGTCTTCGGCAGTCCGTCCAAATCCTATCCCAGGACGGACTAGGGCAGTGGGGACACTGCCCGGGACGGGACCGTCCTAAAAGACTGCCGGGCCCGGCCGGGCAGGACGGACTATTGCGAGGCCTGGCGCACACCGGGCCGCGCCAGACAGAACTAAACACCGCCGCGTTTGCAACGCCGGGCAGAACGGAAGAACGCCGCGCACGCCGCACCAAGCAGAACGGAAGAACGCCGCGCATGCCACGCCGGGCAGAACAGAGAACGGCCGCGCATACCGAAGGCCACGCCAGACAGGACAGAACACCACCGCGTATGCCGCGCCGGGCAGAACGGAACACCGCCGCGTATGCTGCGCCGAGCGGAATGGAAGACCGCCATGCATACCGACGGCCGCACCAGACAGAACGGAACCACCGCCGCGTATGCTGCACCAAGCAGAACGGAAGACCGCCAGGCATACTGAAGGCCACGTCAGGCAGAGCAGAACACCGCTGCGTATGCCATGCCGAGCGCAACGGAAGTCCACCACGCATACCGAAGGCCGCGCCGTGCAGAACGGAACACCGCCGCGCACACTGACAGCCGAGGTGAGCGGAACGGAAGAACGCCGTGTACGCCACGCCGAGCGTGAGGAAGACGACAAGCGACGATGCCACGATGGGCGTGAGGAAGACGACAAGATCACGTAGAGCATGTGCCTACGGACGCGACCAAGAGCACGCCGGGCATGACGGATACCGCGAGAACAACGAGCCCACGCAAGGCGCGTGAGAAGACGACAAGACCACGCAGAGCGTGTGACTACGGACGCGATGGAGAGCACGCCAGACGTAACGGATACCATGAGACTACGTGCGGTGCGTGAGTACGCCGGAAGTGTGACGACGAACGGCGCGTGAGTACGCCGGAAGTGTGACGACGAGCGGCACGTGAGTACACCAGAAGTGTGACGACGAGCGGCGAGTGAGTACGCTGGAAGTGTAACCACGAGCGGTGCGTGAGTACGCAGGAAGTGTGACCACGAGCGGCGCGTGAGTACGCCGGAAGTGTGACGACGAGCGGCGCGTGAGTATGCCGGAAGTGTGACGACGAGCGGTGCGTGAGTATGCCGGAAGTGTGATGACGAGCGGCGCATGTGTACGCCGGAAGTGTAACCACGAGCGGCGCGCGAGTACGCCGGAAGTGTGACCACGAGTGGCGTGTGAGTATGCCGGAAGTGTGAGTACGCAGGAAGTGTGAGTAGGAGCGCCCGCTCCGAAGAACGAAGTCTACGTTGCCTCTCGAGCTGCACGGAGTAGTCGAGGCGGGATCTTGACACTCGTGAACGGAGATGCCACGCCGGGCATGAGGAAGACGACAAGCGAAGATGCCACCCCGGGCATGAGGAAGACTAGGAGCACGACGACTCGCCAGCCCCGAAAGAATGACACTGTGCTACAGTAAAGACCACCGGGTGGCAGTAGGCGAAGACTGCGTAAGACCTCGAAGGCCACACGGAAGGCTGGGAGCATGACGCCTCACCAGCACTAAAGGCTACGCCGAGTGAGCGGAACGAACACGGCCCGAGAGCTGAACGAAAGAAAGACCTACCGAGAAGGCATGACGAGGAGCTACGTTGCCTGTCGAGCCCAAAAGACAGACAACGGAAGATGGGGTGAGGTTTCTTGACAGTGATATTTGCAAGGACTAGGATGTTGCGTCTAGGCGCGTAGGATAATCATGGCCGCAGTGGCGGAGACAAGGATGAGCCACATAGTGGCAAGGGTTAGTTACGGCGGGTCTGGAAAGCCTGTCGCGCCAGGTTCATGACACCTCACACCCAACAAGCTTCCACATCTCGGCAGTTTTCAGATACTGTGTAGGTGGTTAGCAGTGTACCAGCAACTCCAGTTATAGTAACATCATACTTAGTTTGTCATCTCTATCATCTGCTCTTCTGATTCATAATGCCAAGTCTGGCATTCCCCGGGACAATTTCCTGATCGTTCTTCCAGCACTGCGGTCATTTGGCGTAAGCGGAGACTTCAAGCTGGCGATGCTGTCATGGTCCTCTCCTGCTCAGGAGAATGTGTAAAAACCACTTTTCAATGCTGGGGAATATGGGAGTGATCTCGCCTGTCGGTGATTTCTTCTTTGCTTCACTCTTCTGGTACGTCCTCACTGATTCGTCTTCTGTGTTGTCGGGTTCAGGTTGGAGTTTGCTTTCAGCCGAAACTGAAGAAGATGATGATGCTTCATTGATCGTGTGCGACCCTATTGGATCATGACGATATTATATACAGCCCTTTCTCATTCGCCATCCGCTACGCCCTCGAACAGTCCGCCAGCAGCTCCCGGTGACTCCCTCTGCCCCCGTCTGGCCTGTCCCAGCTAAGAATAAAAGAGAGAAAGACAGTAGGTAAGGGAAGAGAAAAGGAAGAAACGAGTGACAGAAAGAACGAAAGCGTAGCTAAGGAGAGTGAGCGCCTTCCTTCTCCCTCTCCCCCCCCGGGTCTAGTGGCTCCGTCCTCGCCCACACCCTCTTCGTTCTCAGGAAATCCAAGATTGCTCCAGTGCACCGCTCGTTCGCAAACATTTCCTTAATCGTAAACCGGTTCTTTTCTCTCCCTGTCTTCTTTTATATCTCCGCCCACATGATCTTCTGCTGCATCCTCCACCTGTCACAGTTCTTGAACAGTTGTTCCCTTGTCTGCATCCTGTACCGGCACGACCTGCACTCTACCATGTAAAAGTTCTTCGTCCACTTCAGGTACCCTCCTGCGCGGCAGTGTCCGGTCTTGAGTTGATGGTACCTCCCTGCCAGCCTCTTCGGGCCTTGCACTACCAGTTTGTTCTGGTGCATCGTTTTCGGCATTTGGTACTTCCTTTCTCTGATCCTCTTATTTGACCACATCCACGCTTCTTCCCACTTCTTTTCCGAAATTTCCCGCCTTAGGTTGGCTAGAGATCTGGGGAGTGGCATCAACCGCCTCCCATATCTGTCCTTGTAGCCCATCCTTTCAACCCCTCATGCGTCCGATTCCTCCACTGCCTGCTTTGCCCACTTGTCTGCTTCCTCATTCCCTGCAACTCTGCTGTGGGCGGGGCAGCAGCATAATTCTATTGGGAGGTTTCGGTCCCTTTTCTTCAGCTTCGTTATCCAGTCTCTTGCCTGCCTTGAGTACCGTTGGTCAGGGCCTGGTTCCTCTGATGCGATCCTGGCCATCGCTGCTTGCGTGTCAGTGAAAATGGTGACTCCCTTCGGTCCCGTTCGTCTCCTTGCTGCCACCTCCAATGCTCTTTCAAATGCTGCACATTCTGCGTCGAAGGCTTCCTGATTGTATCCCATGTGTGCTTTCACTTCTACCCACCAATTGGCTGCTTTTCATGCCACACCGTATCCAGTCGCTTCACTCTCGAGTCTCGACCCATTCGTAAAGTTGGTTAGGCCCTCCCGGTCTTTCTCTACCTCTTTGATTGCCCTCTCCCATTCTTCGACTATTCTGACTGCTTCCATCTTCACTGGCCTACTCATCATTTCAGTTCCCTCCACTCTTTCTGAGTATCCAATTGATGCCTCCAGCTGTTTTCCAACGGCCGACTGAGCTCCAACGATCCCCCTGGCTTCGCTGCCTGCTGGGAGGCTAAGAATCCGGGCTGTAAATCGTCTTTGCCTGCTGTCCAACTGGCTTGTTGCTGGTCTCAGCCCAGACACCACTGCCAGCGCTCCCAAGTTCGTTGTGCGGAAGCATCCTGTAACTGCTTGTGCCTCCTGGTTGACTAGCTTCTGCGGTTCTCCCGCTCCACCGTTCATCCCCGGCTTTCCTTCTCCGCTCCACCACATGTAGGAGGAGGCTTCCGGGCGTCGCGGACGCCACACCTAGAGTGACTAGCATGGCCGCTAGCGTGGCTTCTAGAGTTTGTGGGACTTGGCACATGGCTGCCCTAAGGGCTTCTGTAGATAGACAGTCACACACTAGCGCTAGCACACGGACACTCGTATAAGTGTCCGGTGCTCCCCTCTTTAGAATGGACATGTTTCTCGCTACCCCTCAACTGGTAGCAACACTTTATTTTCTCTGCCCCGCACGACCAGCGGCGAGCATTCTTTATTTCCCTGCCCCGCACGACCAGTGACGAGCAGAAGGAGGGTGCAGAAACATCAAGATCCCGAGAGGACAACGAGAAAATCGAGAAACCGAGGAAACCGAGCGACGAGACACGGGAAGGCCCAGCGAACGGACTCTCACGTGAAAAGTAGCTGCGGGAGGGCACGGTGAGCAGTAAGCGTGGGGGCCGTCGTTTCGGGGCCCATACCTTACGTCTCACCAAGCTGTTTCCAGTCACATACAGTGTGCTGACCTTCCAGAAAAAGATACTCACACGCCATACACACACGTCAACCCGTTCATCGGGTGGATTAGAGATGAATTTGAGCGAATCGAGCGGATTCGGGAAGAAATCGAACACCGTATTCACACGCCATACACACACATGCCGTACACACACGCCGTCCAGCAGTCTCAACTACCCGAAACATCAACATCCCAAGAGGACAACCAGAAAATCGAGAAAACGAGGAAACCGAGCGACGAGACTCGGGACCGCCCAGCGAACGGACTCTCGTGTGAAAAGTAGCCGCGGGAGGGTGCGGCGAGTGGTAAGCATGGGGGCCGGCGTTTCGGGGCCTATACCTTACGTCTCACCAAGCTGTTTCTAGTCACATACAGTGCGCTGACCGTCAAGAAAAAGATACTCATACGCGGTACACACACACGCCGTACACACACGCCGTCCAGCAGTCTCAACGACCCGTCCACCGGGCTGAGCTACTGCCTATATAACCCGTGCATCGGGTAGAAGCGCTGAGCATTTCCAAAGCACGGTGAGTATTTCCAAAGCGCGGTGAGCATTTCCAAAGCGCGGCGAGCATTTTTAAAGTGGGGCGAGCATTTTCAAAGCGCGGCGAACAAAACAAGGCATGCCGAAATAACGAGCAATGTCAAACACCCCGAAACTCAGGCCAAAGCGGGGCGAGCTACTCGAGTGGATTGGTGAAGCGAACCTCTCACGCGATGAAAACGCAGTAGTCACAGCTGTTTTAGCCGAAGCGGTCCCAAATGCCTACGCCCAGTGGTACGACAGTCACCACGAGGCTTCTGTGAAGATTGCGGTGCGGATCTGGCGGCACTGGAGCACTGACTTTGTAAGGCAGAGGAGGAGACGGCGGTTTGGAAGCAGCTCTGCGATCACCTCTTTACCATCAGCGAACAAGCCGCAAAACTACAACATATAGGGCCCCGAGCCAAAACCTGATCGTTCAAAAAATCAAGTCACATGAGCCAAAGAGGTTTGATAGTTCCCAGGACTTGGAGATTGTCGCTCAATTTCTCGAAGACGTGCAGCACTGCGTTTGATAGGGTGGAGCAGTCTGTCAAAATGTGTGCGAAGACAATCATAAGATCGACACCTTCTGGCGTTTTCTCACCACCAAAGTGTTCCACTGGTTCAAGAACTGCATGAAGAAGCAGGGTGTGGATACTATCCCACCAAAGGCTTACAACTACAATACCACATGGGACGCAGTGAAGGTCCTCTTCAAGTGCCAGATCGTTCCGGAATGGGCAATTTTGGTTATTCGCTGCTAATGGTATGCGTTGAATTTCAGCCAACAGCAGGTTTTGTCCTTCAACCAGAGAGCATTGGAACTGATCACCATTCTGGGCGGGTTGCTCACCATTACGAGGGAAAACCCACTGTGGGAGGTATACCTAATCAAGCTGCCTGAAGCGACGCAAAACGATATATCCCAGCAGGCACGTCTTATGGATGTTCCCGGCGGCGACAGTCAGAAGCAGATGATGTTGTCCGGCATGATGGATATAGTTGCTGCACGCACTCTGCCATTTCTCCCAATGCCATCCAGAAGCGGTGCCCTGGCCCTCTCCCCAAACGTTACCACCACTCAAGGCGATCCGATGGACTTGAGTAACATCGAGAATGACGAACTAAATGTAGTCGTTGATGGAAGGATACAGTGCCACCGTTGCCTTGGGTTTGGTCACATCGCACATCTATGCAGCACTCCGAGCACGGATAACCGTACAGCGCAATTCAAACCTTGAGAAGGATGCGAGGGAGGGTGCGAGGGACTCCTGAGGCAGCGTCAACTATCCTACCAGTCAACACCTGCTCAGCAGTCACCGCACCGCACTAGTCAACCTTCCTACCATACCGGGGCCAACCAATCTAATTGGCGTGCACCAGCCAAACGCGTCAAAAACGTTGACGATCCGGAGGCGAGGTCCGGTGTGTACTTTGGTGGAGGTTGGTCAGAGGAGGAAATGCTTGATGATAATGGAGGACTCACGGATGTGTTGGACTTGGGAGGATCAGACTGGGAATCAGACTAGTAAGGTGGGGCAGAGCGAGGGAAAAGGCTCTGAGTAGGAGTGACAGGGCATCCTCCTACTAAGAAAAGAGAGGCAGTGAGACTTTATTTGACAAACCTTAATGTTATACGGAAAGACATTATTGATAAAAGTGATTTGTTATGTTTTTACGCTAAAGTCCAAACCTCTGATTCTAAAACTCGCTCAGCCTACACCCTAATAGACCCAGGTACTTCGCACTGTTATATCGATACCGCATTCGCAAAACAGCTCGGTTTACCCTTTCGACATGCCGGACACATGTCAATTATCACAGCCGGAACCAAACATCCCCGCGAAGATAGGTACCAACTTTTTGGCTTAATGGACGGATACGCGGCATCACTGGGAATTACGCAGATGTTACCGGTTGGTACACTGTGTTTGATCTTAAGGGCACCTACGACATTATTATTGGAAAAAATTGGCACTCGAAGACACGCCATCTGGTGGATTCAGACAACGTTTTACACCAGTTGGATGCCAATAGGTCATTGCTAACGGATGGATGACTGGAATTTGTACCTAAACTGGCATTGAAAGGACTTTGACCACACCAAGGCCGCTACTGGGAAGTTCACAACCATTGCGCGGCAGTAGCCAAAGGGGCATCCATCAATCTGATATCTGCAGACTAAACGAGATGTCAGATGTCAAGATTCAGTGGTGATAGGATTTTTGTGATCGACATCCGGGAACGCCAGATGGGTAATGAATTCGGTGAGGATGATTCCGTTCTGGCAGATCTGCGGAAGTGGAGAGTTCAAATCAGACGCGATTTTGACGATCTTTTTTAACCGCCGAGTGGCATTCCGCCACCAGGGGAGTACGACGTTCACATTCATACTGACCCAATGGCAAAAATTCCCCACCGACAGCCATACCGGATGACACAGTCCGAAAGGAACGAGTTTGAGGTTGTTACACCTTGGAAACACGGGAAGGATACTTAGCTAGCTACATAGTCAGGGCACGTGAGACTTTACCTAGCACCGCTCGAAGTGAGGACATCGAACCTAGTCAGCTTCAGAAAGTCTAGGCAGGAGATAGCCCGGAGTTAGAGTCTTACGACCGGTACGGCCGTAAGGGATTTATCTCCGATTGGGCTGCGAACGCAACTATACAGAGCGAGGAAGCCTGGACCCTTGAGGCCAGCTAACTTGCCAGACTCTGATAGGCTGGTAATCCCTCATTGAGGGAAATACGCGGTGTGGGGATCAGTTGGCTTATCGTTAGACCGTCCTGGACCAATGAAGTTAAGAGATGTGTGGGGTCTCGACTAGCATACAGAAACTCGCAAGATAGGTTAGGAAGTTGAGGGCTCCCTAGAGGAACCCCATGGCACCGCAAGAAACTATATAGCTAGAGAAAGATTTCGTCCTGTTGCAAGAAAGAGAGGAGTACCGAACGCACACTCAACGAAAAAACCCACAAACAACATCTAAGATTATTCTGTTGTGAATTATCGAAAAAGTATCCTGATTACCTTCGATTCAACCCGCACTCTGGTTGCAATCCAGACCCAGTGTCACACTATAATCTTCGATCCAAAAATAGCCCTACCAAAAGGATCCTCACAATGAATGAATCACCCTCACGGAATTCACTTTGAAGACCACCTTTACCTTCAAGAATTATCCAACCTACTGGAACCAAAATCACAGTATTCCTTTGACTACACCTTCCAGTTGATTGACAGCAAACTCGTCAACTACAAAAAGTGGGAAGAAACATTTGACTGACCTAAGCTGACCCACAAAACAATCGAGTGTGCCCCATACCAGTGGTATACCCAGCAGTGGTGGAACTGTGCGCTGTTGTTTCAACCTGCCAACTTCAACGAAGATGAACTTTTTGACCTACTTGACTACCACTTCGACTATGACTCAACCATCTACAGTGGTGACTTCCTCGATCAGTACTAGAAATGACGTCCTCCGACTTCAATATGCTCCGCTTGGAAGCACCCTGTGACCTGCCCCAGATTACCGACGGAACACCAGGATCAGAGGAAGCAGTGGAGATAGCCAACTCTGTAGTCTGGGTTAGGGCCCTGGTGCGCCAGCAACGACAAGCCGAGAACAACTTACAACAGCTTACAGAGCTGTGTGGTAACGCCTACGACCGAACAGACCAACGGATGCAGCGAATTGAGCAGGCCTACTAAACATTGGCAGAAGGCACTAGGTACGTATATGACCGAGTACACACTAATGAAAAAATAGTGGAAGAATGGATACACAGTGAACTGGCGAGTGCTGCAAATGTGTACCAATCTCTGGCCAGAGACATATGGCAGGCCATTATCAAACGCACCCAGGAGTCCAACAAGCGTCAAATCTGCCAAGCCACCCAACTGGCTGGGGTAAACAACGCTCTGTCGTTCCTGGCGGAAGCAAATGCAGCTCGAAATCAGCACCTAGGCAACTTCCAAGGGAACGTAGAACTGTGGGCAATCGCTCACCAAGACCGATTATCCATCCTGGAATGGCAGCTCCAGGAAGCAAGAGCAGAAATCCAGCGGATAGCAACCAGAATTCCACTGCCCCCAACACCAGTCCGACAGCCAGTGACGACAGAAGCACCAGCATGGAGAAGCCCTCGCCATCCAATCAACACCAGTACTCCGATGGAACCACCATCAAACTCACTTGTGCTAGGGAGCCCGTTACGCCTAAGTCGGGCACCGACCCAACATATCCAGCCTCCGGCGGTACCCACAATGCCGGAAATGAGGCAACGACTGAACCAGCTCCGATGCCCGGCCTTTACACTGGCCCCACTACCGGGACCTGTAACGGCTCAAGGAGGCGATCCTCTGCCCTCCGCGCCGGGGTCATCACCGGAACCGCCCTGAGGCCCCCCTTCAGAACCACCACGGACGCCTTCCCGACAGCTCTGGGACCCTTCGCCACCAAGCAACCCTGGGTCAACGATCACCACGCAGGACCTCGTACGATTGGTCGCAAAAGGGGTGGAGCAGGCTCGTCAATACCGACCGGCACAGGCTGAACAAGTCAACATCGCCCAGCGAAAAATGAAGAACCCAGAGGCTTTCGACGGAAAAAGCTCCACCGCCTTCAATCAATGGTGAGAGGCGGTCACCATGTTCCTCGGATTTTACCCAGAGACGGGAGACCAGCAGAAGATTGCCTGGGTTGGGATGATACTGTTGGAAACAGCCCTGGTGTGGCACCTCCAGCAGTTCCGTGAGCTAAAAGGGAATGACACCTGGGTCAACTACATGGCGGTGATCCAGATGAAGTATTATAACGAAAGGGAAGTGGCCGATGCCCAACTCAAACTAGGGCAGTTGTTGGAATTGCTTCTCGCCGCTCGCCGCGCCGGCGTGGCGCGCCCATGGAAGCGTCACCACAGCAACGGCGACGACAGCAACACTGCGGAGAGCAATGGCATAGCAACAGCAGTGGCAAGGGGATCCTGGCAACGACGGCTTGGCATTCTCCCATAGCAGTGTCTTTGGCATTCTTTCTTCTTTCTTTCTACATACTTCTTCATAATAGAGAAAAAGACGACACATCACGTTTGAGCGATACCATCAAACTCCAACGATATAATCATCAAGTTGTCAACTCTTTCTCCCTCTCTCTCTCTCTCTCTCTTTGCTCGTGTGAAAACTCTCAGAGGAACGGTGATCGGGCAAACTTTTACAGGTTATGAGCCCGGAGCTGTAACCGCTCCATATACGATCAAACCTCACCGCCGTCAAACTCTCAGGCGATAAATAGCTCCTCAGGAGCCAGTGATAAACACGGGGGCCAGCGATTCCGAGGCCCTTGCCTCTACGTCTCACATAGAAGATCTCTCCTCGAAATTGATTGCTAACCATCCTAGCGACAGAAGACCTCTGACGGCCGAAAAGAACTTCCCTCCTTATGCATCGCTATTCGACGAGAATCTACAACGATCTTCATCATGAGCGACGAAACGTTCAAACACCCTCTGGGCAACGTCCGCCTACTCGATCGTACCAACTACGCAGTCTGGAAAGAAGATTGCATGAAGGTTCGACAAGGAATCATGGCGTGGGACATCGTGATGGAGAGAGAAGCAGAACCAGAACATCCGGGAAGACCCAACGACTTTACCAGACCTCTCGTTCTGGCATGGAAGGCATACAAGGACTACAAACAACGGAAATTGCAGGCCGTGGCCATTATCTACGGATCTTGTACCAATGCTGTCAAGGTACACATCAAAGGAATGGAGGATCCCATCCAGATGTGGAAAGAATTGGAGGCACGCACAAACACCGCCAACTCATCGGTTGGAAGAATGTCGCTCTTCCGGAAATTCAGTACTCTCCGTCCCACTCCCGGACAGCCGCTAAATGCCTACTTCGCCGAATTGCTCGACATCACCACTGAGCTGGCAGGCTCCGAAGAAGCGGTCTCCGACATGGTCCTTAAGAACCACATCTACACCACTCTTCCTCCCGCCTACGCAGTCACGATTGAAATTCTTCAATCTCGTGCAGGAGTCACTGTTCAAGAAGTCATTGATGCACTGAACGAATGCGAAACAAATAGATCGATGACAACAAAACCTGATGCCGTTTCAGAAGCTCTCTACACACAACAAGGAGCAAGGGGAGGACGAGGTGGCTACCAGGGACGATACCAAGGAAATGAGCGTTCTCAGCGGTGGTGTGATTGGTGTAAGACCGGCACTCACTCTACCTCAAATTGCTGGAGTAAGAAGAACAACAAACGGGCACGAGACCAGAATGACTGCTACTACTGTGGAGAAGAGGGCCACATCAAGAATGACTGCCCGGCCAGGAAAAAGGGACAGGCCCTGCGAAACAGCAGAGGAATAGGACGCGACGGACGCGAAGGAAACGGACGTGACGGACGTGATGGACGCGAAGGAAATGGACGCACTCACAATACCTCGGGCAACCAGCAATGGCTTGCGGGATCTACCTCCCTCAGCTTGGAGGTAATGGTGGCGTCATATCGATCGGCAATAACAACAAGGACCTGGGTAATTGATTCTGGAGCATCTCACAATTACGGCAACAATCTACGAGATTTCCAGAAGAACTCAATGAAGGAAATGGATATGATCATCAAGTTAGGAGATGATCACCAAGTTCAAGCAAAGAAGAAAGGAATAGTACGTCTGGGAAGAGTGGATATTGAGGCGTTTTTCATTCCGGAATTCCGAATATCCCTCATATCAGTAGGACAACTCGACTCACAAGGATACACAACAACATTCCGCTCTGGGATTTGCTCGATTGCCAATGCAAAAGGGCAGAAGGTCCTAGGCGCCAACCTTGAAGACGGCTTATACATACTATCAACAGATGGATCAGCACATATTTCCGAAATCAGAATGCTTCGAACAAGTCCACATTCAAATACGATAAACATGTGGCATCGACGTCTCGCGCACCTTAACCATCAAGACTTGAGACGACTACTGGAATCCTCAGGAGAACGTATTACGGATCCATTGAAGTCTTCAGTCAAGCGCATTTCCGATTCTCTGGACGTGCAGCCGGTCGTGGATCCAGACGTCGAACCGGCTGCAGACCCCGACATAGAGACGGTCGCGGTCCCGGATATCGAGCCAATCGCGGATCCCATGGACGTCGAGCCGGTGACGGATCCTATGGATGTCGAGCCGGTGACGGATATGCCGGTGACGGACCCTAGGGATGTCGAGCCGGTGACGGATCTCATGGACACGAGTCCTCGCTGGGAAACACCTGGATTGTGTCGGACATGCGTTCAGGCAAAGCAACAACAACATATTGTACGCACCAGAGCATCCCGGTCCTCAATGCCGTTTGCACTTGTGCACTCAGATCTCTGCGGGCCGATGAAGCACAGTATCGGAGGCGCCCAATACTACATCATCTATATTGATGACTGTACGAGATACACAGAGGTGTATTTTTTGATCACAAAAACCGCGGAAGAAATATCGGCCAAGTTTCAACATTACCAAGCCTGGGTGGAAACGCAAGGATTCCATATCAAACGGTTTCGAAGCGACAACGGATCTGGAGAATACAACAACTCGATATTCCTAGGTTTACTGGGAGAGAAAGGAATTACATTTGAACCCTCCCCCCCGTACACCCAACACAAGAACGGAACGGCCGAGCGGATGATCCGGACACTGAATGCGAAGGCGCGAAGCATGATGTTGGATGCCAATTTACCGATTGTTTTCTGGCCCGAAGCCATCAGGACGGCATGCTATCTACACCGAAGATCCCCAACCTCGAGTCTGACAGACAATCGGTCACCTTACGAAGCACTGTACGGCACTATTCCAAAAATAGGACACCTGAGAAGATTCGGCTGTCGAGTATACAAACACATCCCACCCGCTCAAAGAACAGAGAAGAAATTCGGAGACTGCTCCAGTGTGTGCATGATGCTGGGATACGTCCACAATACTACGAAAATCTGGAGAATTTGGGATTTCAAATCGGCAAGAACCGGTCGAGCAGTTGAATGCTCAAGTGTCGTGTTTGACGAAGAGGAAAATGCACACACAGAGGAGCAGAAGGAAGTCATTGAGTTTCCTGATACGACCGATGAAGTGCAGGCCGATGGAGCGCAGGACAGGATCCATGAAATAAATGACGCACATGACAGTCAAGAGAATACCAGTGAGTAACAAATACCCGATTTCTTTCGTCTTGCAGTGAAATCGCTCTATGAGCGGCTGGGCGATATATACCTGCCGAAATCAGCAAATGCTGGGCAGATGACTGCTGAATTCAGCGAATGCTGGGCAGTGTGCCGAATTCAGCGGATATGCTGGGCAGATACCTGCTGAATTCAGCGAACGCTGGGCAGATGCCTGCTGAATTCAGCGAATGCTGGGCAGAAGAAGTCGAGAATATCTTGCGAAAGCGATAACTGGTGACTTGTATGCGGAATTCAGCGAATATGCTCGATGAGCTGCTGGGCATTACCTACTGAATTCAGCGAATGCTGTGGAGAACTCGTGATGTGGATTCCATATGATTGAGAACAAGACTGATTGAGATGGCAGATAAGAATGAATATGTTTCTGCACGGACGCGCAGCAAGGCACGCCTTGAAATCAACAAGGCGATTATGAGCAAGGCTCACAAAGAAGGTGGTGATGTGACGTCTTCGGAACACCTTGCCTCTGCCTTCCTGCTACTTAGGATCACCGAGACATCAGAAGACAAAGCCGTCGAGTGAGAAAAGGAGAGCGAATCGCTCACCTACACATCAGAAGACGAAGCCGTCGAGTGCGAGAACGAGAGTGAACCTCTCACCTACAAAGCTGCACTTCGAAGTCCGCAAGCAAGACATTAGAAGGAAGCCATGCGCCAGGAATGGCAGGTGTTGGTCGATAATCATACCTTTGATATCGTGGCGAAAGGTAATACCGTTCATACGCCTACGACTGACAGGACAGTAGAAGAGCCTATCGGTTGTAAGTGGGTATACAAGAGAAAAATTAATCCGGACAGATCCACTCGGTATAAAGCACGACTGGTTATCAAGGGCTACGAACAAAAGGAAGGAATCGATTATGACGAAACTTACGCACCGCTGTCCAAGATGGCAACGTTTCGATTGATACTGGCACTAGCCGCTCAGTATGGCTGGGACGTCGATCACATGGACGTGGTGACGGCCTTCCTAAATCCAAAGATCGACCGAGACAACATCTACATGGAAATGCCACTTGGAATTGACTG
>Ga0307508_10004123_pt1 | contig 14316 bp, 13 predicted proteins | sample 9_EM_MG_FD_203089 | JGI IMG/M metagenome (GOLD analysis project Ga0307508, IMG submission 203089) | Populus trichocarpa ectomycorrhiza microbial communities from riparian zone in the Pacific Northwest, United States - 9_EM | ecosystem: Host-associated > Plants > Roots > Unclassified | place... | reverse complement strand
AACGCGCGGCCGCGTCGAATGATGCGCCACATCGCCCTCCAGAAGCCCGTGACCGGCTGGCGTGTTTCACAGGTCAGCGCACAGGCGCTCGCCGCACGCACGCCGATCCAGCCGCCGCGTTCGAACACGTGTTCGGCGCCGTCGTGCAGAACCAGCTCGATGCCGACGAGGCGTTCGCCGAGCCAGCGCGGCGGCTCGATCAGGCGAACGTCACCGCGCGCCGCACACCAGCGGCTGCCCGAGGGCGCGCGCAGCAGGCGATGCTCGCCCGCGGTCAGCAACAAGGTTCTGGTGGCGATCGGATGGTGCAACAACATGATGAAGCCATGGGTTGAAAGCGATGGCACGAGAATAGGCAGCCCGGCCGCGCCGCGAAAGACACAGGCGGCGCCCCTGGGCACCGCATCAACACCGGCGCCTGCACGCTGTGCCGGTGCGCCGAGCGCCCATCTGTGCCGGTGCCCGGGCGTTGCGTCGTTCATCATTGCGAACCGAATGGACACACCACCGCCGCTCTACCAGCGCCTCGCCCGCCACTACCGCGGCGCGATCCGCGCCGGCACGCTGGCGCCGGGCGCGGCGATGCCGTCGGTGCGCGCGTTGACGCGCCTGCACCAGGTCAGCGTGTCGACCGCGCTGCAGGCCTGCCGCAGCCTGGAGGACGAGGGCCTGCTCGAGGCGCGCCCGCGTTCCGGCTACTTCGTGCTGCAGCCGCGCCGCGCGCGCATTCCGCCGGTGGCCGAGCCCGACCCGCGGCGCGCGCTCGACCCGGCCCAATATGTCGGTGTGCACGACCGCGTCTCGCACTTCGTCGCGATGAGCGAGGCGCACCCGGCGCCGGCCGATTTCGCGTCGACCTATGCCGCGCCCGAGGCCTACCCCGCCGCCGATCTGCGCAACGCCGCGATGCGTACGCTGCGCCACGACCCGCTGCTGCTCGTCAACCCGGTCTTCTCGCAAGGCGCGCCGACACTGCGCGCCGCGATCGCACGGCGCGCGCTCGATGCCGGCATGCGCCTGAGCCCGGACGAGATCATCGTCACGCACGGCTGCACCGAGGCGCTGAACGTCGCGCTGCGTGCCGTCGCGCAGCCCGGCGACACGATCGCGGTCGAATCGCCGAGCTACTACGGGCTGCTGCAGGTGCTGGAAAGCCTGGGCCTGCGCGCGCTCGAGATTCCGGCCAGCCCGAAGACCGGGTTGTCGGTCGACGCGCTCGAGTTCGCGCTGCAGACGCACATCATCAAGGCCGTGGTCGCGGTGCCCGACTACCAGAACCCGCTGAGCAGCGTGATGCCGGACGCCGACAAGGCCCGCCTGGTCGCGCTCTGCGAACAGCACGCGGTGCCGCTGATCGAGGACGACACCTACAGCGCGCTCGGCCGCGACGACGCGCCGCTGCGCGCGCTCAAGTCATGGGATGGCAGCGGCAACGTGATCCACTGCGCATCGCTGCGCAAGACGATCGCGCCGGGCCTGCGCCTCGGCTGGGTCAGCGGCGGACGCTGGCAGGCGCGCATCCGCATGCTGCGCTACGCCCAAAGCCGCGCCAACGAGGCGCTGCCGCAGCTGACCATGGCCGAGTTCATGGCCAGCAGCAGCTATGAGCGCCACCTCGCGCGGCTGCGGCGTGTGCTGCGGCGCCAGCGCGAACAGGTGGCCGACGCGATCGCCGCGCATTGGCCGGCCGGCACCAAGCTCAGCGTGCCCGAGGGCAGCATGATGCTGTGGGTCGAGCTGCCGGACCAGCGCAGCGGCCAGGCCGTGTTCGAGACGGCGCTGGCGCAAGGCATTCGCGTCGCACCGGGCGCGCTGTTCTCGAACTCGAACCGCTTCGATCATTTCCTGCGCATCAGCTGCGGTGCCGCGTTCACACCGGACACCGACGCGGCGCTGCGGCGCCTCGGCCGCATCGTGGCGCAGGCCTAGCTACGACCACTTCGCGCGCAGCGTGTCCCAACCCTCCGCACCCAGCGCTTCGAGCGTGCGCAGGTTGTTCTCGAAGATCGTCTCGGCCTCGGGAAAGGCCTCGACCGCGCGCTCGACGCTCGCTTCGCGCAGCAGGTGCAACGTCGGATACGGTGCGCGGTTGCTGGCGTTGCCGAGGTCGTCGGAGTCGGTGCCGTCGAACTGGTAGTCGGGGTGGAAGCTCGCGATCTGCAGCACGCCCTCGTGGCCGAGCTCGACCAGGGCGGCCTCCGCGGCCTCGAGAAAGTCGTTGAAGTCGAGGAAGTCGCCGAGCGCGTTCGGGTGGATCAGCAGCGTGGTCTCGACCTCTGACGGGTCAGTGGCCACCAGCGCCTCCATCTGCGCGCACAGCTCGTCGAGCAGCGTACGCGGATCAGTCGTCTCGCTCACGACGTAGCGGATCTGCCCCTTCACCATCGGCGCCTTCGCGAACGGGCACAGGTTCAGGCCGACGATCGCGTGCTCGACCCAGGCCCGGGTCCGCCGCTCGACCTCGAGGCTCATCAGGCGACCTCCATGCTTCGCATTGCGGTATTCGCCTTGGGGACGGCCCGGCGGCTCATGCCGTCACCGGGCTCGTCAGGTAGGCCTTCATCATGCGCACGATCTCCTGCGTCGCCGCCTTCAGCGAAACGCCCTTGGGTCGCTGCAGCACGACCACGTGGATCAGCCCGTGCGCCGCGTTCATCAGCATGTAGGACGCGAGCCTCAGATCGGTCACGGCGATCTCGCTCCGATGGCGCGCGAGCAGCGCGACGATGCGGTCCTCCATCACGTCGACGTACTCTTCCTGCAGCACATGCCTGTCGGTGCTGCCGAGCTGCTGCTCGAGCACGCGGTGCAGATCGGCATCGACGCGGTGCGCCTCGACCGTGGCTTCGATCAGGCCGCTCAGCGCGGCGTCGAGCGTGACGTCCATCGCCTGGGTCAGTGCGCGTTGGATCACGTCCATCATCTGCTCGCCGTGGCGCGCGTGCAGCGCGGCAATAAGCGCATCCTTGTTCGGGAAGTACTGGTACAGCGAACCGACGCTGACGCCGGCGCGTTCCGCGACCGCATTCGTGCTCGCGGCTGCGAATCCGCGCTCGACCAGAATGCGAGCGGTGGCGTCCAGAATGGCCGTCACGGTGGCCTGCGAACGCGACTGGCGCGGCGCCTTGCGCGGGGAAAGCTGGGTGGTCATGGCGGTCCGGTAGTGGGTTGGCGAAATGCGAGTAGGCAATGCGAGCAAAAGCTCGCATAGTGTCGTCACTCGGACGCCATGCGTCAAGCCACCCGCTCCACCCTTCTTTCGCGGCGACACCATGCAACAGCGCACCTTCTTCATGCTGCTCAAGGCCACCACGCACTGGCGTGCGCTCGACACCGACGCGCAGCGCGATGTGTTCGACACGGCCCTGATGACCGTCTTCAACGGCTACCCGGAGCTGCGCATGCGCCGCTTCAATGCCGGCGCCTTCCACGGCCGCTGCAGCCACGTGATCGTGTGGGAGCTGAGCTGCGGCGCCGACGTGTGGCAGTACGAGGCGGCGGTCGATGCCTTGCACACGCAGGCGTTTTTCGCGACGCCGCTGTTCGAGATCATCGACGTGATTCCGGGTGTCGAAGACGACGAAGACGAGTTGCCGCCGATCCTGGCGTTCGCGGCCTGAAACCGCTCACAGCATGGGGTGGTGCACGCGCAGAAAACTCGCGAAGCGCGGCTCGCCGGTGGCGGTCAGCCCTCGGTAACGGTAGGTCACGACGCTGCCCACCGCCGGCGGATCGCGGCGCTGGGCGTCGCTGAAGCCGCTGCCGATCAGGAACTGCCGGCCATCGGGCGCCCGCACCTCGAGCGCACCGAGCACGCCGGCGTTGCGGCCCCGGCCGGGGTGCTGCGCGACGACGACGGCTTCGGTGTCGAGCTCTGGCTTGAGTTTCATCAGTGCGTCGCTGCGGCCCGGCCGGTACGTGGCGCTCGCGAGGTGCAGCACCAGCCCTTCGCCGCCCTGTGCGACCGTGTCGGCGAAGCGCCGCTGCAGCGCGGCGCGATCCGCGATCGGGGCCTGCTCGACCGCCACGAGTGAGGGCCACGCCGTCTGCGTCACGAGTTCTTGCAGGCGCTGCGCCCGCGCGGCGAACGGGCCGGCTGCGTCGGGCAGCTCGAAGACCATGTAGCGCAGCTGGCGCCATTCGGCATCGACCGGCACCGTCTTGCGCACGATGCCCGAGAGTTCGTCGAAGCGGCCGCGGCCCAGCCACAGCTCGCCGTCCAGCGGCGTGCGCGGCAGCCGCGCGGTGAACCACGCCGGCGCCGGCACGACGCGGCCGCTGCGGTAGCGGAGCAGGCTGCCGTCCCAATGGCCGCGGACGCCGTCGTATTTCTCGCTGACGAGATACGGGGCGGGATCGATGGCCGGGTCGTAGACGGTCGGCAGCTGCAGCGGCGCGGAGGCGGTCGCGCTGCGCCACGGCAATGCGCCGGCCATCAAGGTCATCAACAACAACTGTCGGCGGGCGGTATTTTTCATGATGGTCTTCGGAGTGGCGTGCGGCGAATCTTCGCGTTGCACGCCACGCACCGTCCATCCACCGCGCAGGGGCCCTCGAAAGAGGGCCCTCGCCGCACCCTGCTTCCTATAATCATCTGCAATCGTTTCCTGCGCACGCTTCGCGCAGCAGCAGCACCCAACACGCGATCCCATGAACCCCGACTTCAAACCCGACGAGATCGAGCGTTCCGCGCAAACGGCGTGGCGCAAGGCCGACGCCTATCGCGTCACCGAGGACGCGAGCCGTCCGAAGTTCTATGCCTGCTCAATGCTGCCCTACCCCAGCGGCAAGCTGCACATGGGCCACGTGCGCAACTACACGATCAACGACATGCTGACGCGCCAGCTGCGCATGAAGGGCATGAACGTGCTGATGCCGATGGGCTGGGATGCCTTCGGCCTGCCGGCCGAGAACGCGGCGATGAAGAACGGCGTGCCCCCGGCGAAGTGGACCTACGACAACATCGCCTACATGAAGCAGCAGATGCAGGCGATGGGCCTGGCCATCGACTGGAGCCGCGAGGTCACGACCTGCTCGCCTGAGTACTACAAGTGGAACCAGTGGCTGTTCCTGAAGATGTTGGAAGCCGGCATCGCCGAGCGCCGCACCCAGGTCGTCAACTGGGACCCGGTCGACCAGACCGTGCTTGCGAACGAGCAGGTGATCGACGGCCACGGCTGGCGCAGCGGCGCGCCGATCGAGAAGCGCGAGATCCCCGGCTACTACCTGAACATCACGCGCTACAGCGAGGAGCTGCTCGACCAGGTGCAGCACCACCTGCCGGGCTGGCCCGAGCGCGTCAAGCTGATGCAGGAGAACTGGATCGGCAAGAGCGAGGGCGTGCGCTTCGCGTTCACGCACAAGATCGCCGGCGCCGACGGCCACCTTATCAACGACGGCAAGCTGTGGGTCTTCACGACCCGCGCCGACACGATCATGGGCGTGACCTTCTGCGCCGTCGCGCCCGAGCACCCGCTGGCGCTGCATGCGGCAGCGGCGAACCCCGCGGTCGCCGCGTTCATCGCCGAGTGCAAGGCCGGCGGCACGACCGAGGCCGAACTCGCGACGCAGGAAAAGAAGGGCATCGCGACCGGCCTGGTCGTCGAGCACCCGCTGACGCATGAGCCGATCCAGCTCTGGATCGGCAACTACGTGTTGATGAGCTACGGCGACGGCGCGGTGATGGGCGTGCCCGGCCACGACGAGCGCGACTTCGCGTTCGCGAAGAAGTACGGCCTGGACATCCTGCAGGTCGTGCACTTCGACGACGAACCGCATTTCACCTACGACCACTGGCAGGACTGGTACGCCGTCAAGGACCTGAGCGGCCTGCGCTCGGTGACGATCAACTCCGACAACTACAGCGGCCTGTCGTTCCAGGTCGCGATCGACGCGATCGCGGCGGCGCTCGAGCACAAGGGCCTGGGCGGCAAGAAGACGACCTGGAGGCTGCGCGACTGGGGCGTCAGCCGCCAGCGCTACTGGGGCACGCCGATCCCGATCATCCATTGCGACACGCATGGGGCGGTGCCGGTGCCCGAGAAAGACCTGCCGGTCGTGCTGCCCGAGGAGCTGATCCCCGATGGTTCGGGCAACCCGCTGAACAAGCACGCCGCGTTCCTCAACGTCCCGTGCCCGATCTGCGGCAAGCCGGCGCGGCGCGAGACCGACACGATGGACACCTTCGTGGACAGCGCGTGGTACTTCATGCGCTACTGCGATCCGCACAACACCGAGGCGATGGTCGGCGAGGGTGCCCGGTACTGGATGCCGATGGACCAGTACATCGGCGGCATCGAGCACGCGATCCTGCACCTGCTGTATGCGCGCTTCTGGACCAAGGTGATGCGCGACCTGAAGCTCGTCAGCGTGGACGAGCCGTTCGTCAAGCTGCTGACGCAGGGCATGGTGCTGAACGAGGCCTTCGTGCGCCACGACGACGGCAAGCACTACTACTGGGCCGACGACCTGGCCATCGTGCGCGACGAACACGCGCACGTGGTCTCGGCCACGCTGAAGGCCGACGGCGCGCCGGTGCACTACGAGGGCTGGACGACGATGTCCAAGTCCAAGAACAACGGCGTCGACCCGCAAGAGCTGATCGCCCGGTACGGCGCCGACACCGCACGCCTGTTCGTGATGTTCGCATCGCCGCCGGAGCAGACGCTGGAGTGGAACGACGCCGGCGTCGAAGGCGCGAGCCGCTTCCTGCGGCGGGTCTGGAACTTCGGCGCGAAGCACGCCGATGCGATGAGCCCCGCGAAGTTCGAGGCCAAGATCGACCACGCGGCCCTGCCGGATGACGCGAAGGCCTTGCGCTTCGAGGTCCACACCGTGTTGCGCCAGATCAGCTACGACTACGAGCGCATGCAATACAACACCGTGATCTCCGGTGCGATGAAGCTGCTGAACGCGCTCGAAGCGTTCAAGGGCAGCGCGCCAGCGGTCGTGCGCGAGGGTTACGGCATCCTGCTGCGCGTGCTCTACCCGGCCTGCCCGCACACGACCTGGACGCTGTGGCACGAGCTCGGCTTCGCGCTGGCGCACGGCGATCTGCTCGACGCGCCGTGGCCCCAGGTCGACGAGGCGGCGCTGGTGCAGAGCGAGATCGAGCTGATGCTGCAGGTCAACGGCAAGCTGCGCGGCAGCATCCGCGTCGCGGCCGATGCCGGCAAGCACACGATCGAGGTGGCGGCGCTGAAGAGCCCGGAATTCATCAAGTTCTCTGAAGGCAAGCGCGCGAAGAAGGTGATCGTGGTGCCGGGCCGCCTCGTCAACGTGGTGGTCTGAACAGTGACCGACCACCAGACGCGACGCTTTTTTCTTCTTCGCGCCACGAGCGTTCTGGCGGCGAGCGCGCTGGCGGGCTGCGGTTTCGAGTTGCGCCGCGCGCCGGAGCTGCGCTTTCGCAGCATCCAGCTCACCGGCTTCAAGCCGCGCTCGCCGCTGCACGACGAGCTGCGCACGAACATCAACGCGAGCACGACCACGCAAGTCGTCGAGGGCGTCGCGCAGGCGCAGGTCGTGCTCGAGTCGCTCGAGGACGCGCGCGAGAAGGTCGTCGTCGCCACCGGCGCGGTCGGGCAGGTGACCGAGTTCCAGCTGCGCGCACGCTTCAGCTTTCGCCTGAAGAGCGTCTCCGGCCGCGAGCTGATCCCGAAGACCGATCTCGTGCAGAACCGCGACATGACCTACACCGAGAGCGCCGCGCTGGGCAAGGAGCAGGAAGAGGCCTTCCTGTACCGCACGATGCAGAGCGACATCGTCGCGCAGGTGATGCGCCGCCTCGCGTCGATCCAGACCTTCTGAGGAAATGACGCCCCCACGCTCACTTCGTTCGCTGCCCCCCGAGGGGGCGCAGGCCTTCCTTGGGGCGGCCCGGCGGAAGTCCTGACCCATGCAAATCAAGCCCGACCAACTCGCCGCGCACCTGGCCAAGGGCCTGCGCCCGCTGTACACCGTGTGGGGCGACGAGCCGCTGCTGGCGCAGGAGGCCGGCGATGCGATTCGCAGCGCGGCACGCGCCGCCGGCTACACCGAACGCCAGGTGCACACCGTCGCCGGCCAGCACTTCGACTGGAGCGGCCTGCTCGGCGCGGCGATGGCGATGAGCCTGTTCAGCGACCGCCAGCTGATCGAGATCCGCATTCCGTCGGGCAAGCCCGGCAAGGACGGCTCCGAGGCCTTGCAGCGCTATTGCGAAGCCACGAGCGACGACGTCGTCACGCTGGTGCAGTTGCCCAAGCTCGACCGCACCCAACAGAACAGCGCGTGGTTCACGGCGCTCGATGGTGCGGGCGTGACGCTGCGCGTCGATCCGATCGCGCGTGCGGCGCTGCCGCAATGGATCGCGCAGCGCCTGGCCGCGCAGGGCCAGCGCGTCGCCAGCGGCGAGGACGGCCAACGCACGCTCGGCTTCTTCGCCGACCGCATCGAGGGCAACCTGCTCGCGGCGCACCAGGAGATCCAGAAGCTCGGCCTGCTCTACCCGGCCGGCGAGCTCGGCTTCGAGCAGATCGAATCGGCGGTGCTGAACGTCGCGCGCTACGACGTCTTCAAGCTCGGCGAAGCGGTGCTGGCCGGCCAGGTCGCGCGTGCGCTGCGCATGCTCGAAGGCCTGCAGGCCGAAGGCGAGGCCGCGGTGCTTGTGCACTGGACGCTGACCGAAGACATCCGCGGCCTGAAGCGCGTGAAGGACGCGGTCGCCGCGGGCAAGCCGCTGCCGATGGCCTTGCGCGAGGCGCGCGTGTGGGGCGCGAAGGAGCGCTTGTTCGAACGCGTCGTGCCGCTGCTCAGCGAGCACACGGTGGCGCACCTGGTCGAAGCGGCGCAGGTCTGCGACGGCCTCGTCAAGGGCCTGAAGCACCCCGACTGGCCGCACGACCCGTGGGATGGCCTGAAGCGGCTCGTGCTGATGGTGTGCGAGCACGTCGGCTCGGGGGCCGCGCGGCGCCCGGCGGGCGTGGTGATGCGGCTCGCGCTGAGCGCCTGACCGCGCCGCCCCATCGATCAATCGATCAGTAGCCGCGCGCCCGATCCACCAGGTGCGCGAGCGGCCGGCCGTCGCGCAACGCGCGCACGTTGGCCGCGGCGATCGGCGCGGCGCTGCGCGGATCGGTCGGCGCCGCGACGTGCGGCAGCACCGTGACGCGCGGATGCGACCAGAACGCATGGCCGGCCGGCAAGGGCTCGCTGTGGAACACATCGAGCACCGCGCGCGCGAGCCGGCCGCTGGCCAGCGCATCAAGCAGATCGGCCTCGACCACGTGCGCACCGCGCGCCAGGTTCACGAGGCTCGCGCCGCGCGGCAAGATCGCGAGCATGTCGCGGTTGAACAGGCCGCGCGTCGTCGGCGTCAGCGGCAGCAGGTTGATGACGATGTCGGCGGCGGCCAGCACGCGCGGCAGCGCCGCCGCCCCGGCCGAGGTCGCGACGCCGTCGACGCGGGTGTCGCGCGTGCTCCAGCCGGTCACGCGGTAGGCCTGCCGCGCCAGCGCCTGCGCCGCGCATTGACCCATCTGGCCGAGGCCGAGCACGGCAACAGTCGTCTCCTCGGCGCGCCGCAACGCGTGCTGGCGCCATTCGCCGGCGCGCTGCTGCGCCGCATAGTCGAAGAAGCCGCGCTGCAGGCTGAGCACCGCCCACAGCACGGTCTCGGCCATCGTCGCGTTCATCGCGGGATCGACCATGCGCGCCAGCGGCACCTGCGCCGGCACGCTGGCGTCGGCGAGCAGCTTGTCGACGCCAGCCCACAGCGACTGGATCAGCTTCAGCGACGGCAGCTCCTGCAGCGCGCCGGCCGGCGGGTTGGCGGCGAACGCGACGTCGATCTCCGCGGCGTCGCAAGCGCCGCGGTCACGCACCAGGCGTTCATCCGGCAACGCGGCCTGGAGCTGCGGCCACCAGGCCGCCCACTCGTCGGCGTCGAAACTCGCGGCGACGAGGATCGTCATGTGCTGCACTCCAGCAGGCGCTGCAGGGCGCGTCGCACGCTTTGTTCGCGCACCGCGGCGCGGTCACCGGCGAGCGCCAGCAGCTCGGCCTGCGCGGCCGCGCCGACACGCGCGATCGCGAGCCACACGGTGCCGACCGGTTTGCCCGGCGTCGCGCCACTCGGCCCGGCGATGCCGGTCACCGCGACCGCGAGCTCGGCGCGCGAACGCGCGAGCGCGCCCTCGGCCATCGCGCGCGCGACTTCGGCGCTGACCGCGCCATGCGCGGTGATCAAGGCCATCGGCACGCCGAGCAGTTCGGCCTTGGCCTCGTTCGAATAGGTCACGAAGCCGCGCTCGAACCAGTCGCTCGAACCCGCCACCGCGGTGCACGTCGCAGCGATCAAGCCACCGGTGCACGACTCGGCCGTGGCGATCTTCCAGCCGCGCGCACGCAGCGCCGACGCGAGCGCGAGCACCGCCGGCTCGAAGGGCGTCACAGCCACCTCCACAGCGCGATCAGGAGCAGCGCACACAGTGCCGCGACGAAGTCGTCGAGCAGGATCCCAAAGCCCTGCGCCCAGCCGATCGGCACGCCGCGCCGGACCTTGAACAGCTGGTCGGCCCAGGCCACCGGGCCGGGCTTGGCGGCGTCGAACACGCGGAACAACACGAAGGCCCAGAGCTGCGCCCACAGCGACGCGGGCATTACCAGCCACAGCACCAGCCAGAACGCGACGATCTCGTCCCAGACGATCGCGCCCGGGTCGGCGATCGCGAGGTGGCGCGCGGTGACGGTGCAGGCCCACCAGCCGACCAGCGTGCCGATGCCGAGCAGCAGCGCCCATTGCGGATCGGTCAAGTGCGGCTGCAACAGCACGAACGTGACCCAGGCCCACAGCGTGCCGACCGTGCCCGGCGCCTTCGGCGACAGGCCGCTGCCGAAGCCGAGCGCGATCGCGTGCGCGGGATGCGACAGCAGGAAGCGCCAGCTCGGCTTGCGCGCCGCGGTTGCCATGGGCGGATTCAAGGGATTCATATCTTGAAGTGATCGAACGAACCGAAGCTGTTCGCGAGCGCTTGGCCGTCGTGATGGTCCAACAAGCGCAGCCCTGGTGCGGCGGCGATGCTGCCGATGCAGGTAACCTCGACCCGCGCGCTGCGCGCCGCCTCGAGCACCTGCGCCGCGCGCTGCGGCGGGGCCGTGAACACGAGCTCGTAGTCGTCGCCGCCGGCGAGCGTGCATTGGCGCTGCCACGCCAGCGGCATCGCGCGCAGCGCGGCACTGCGGGGCAGCGCGTCGGCCCAGAGCTCGGCGCCGACGTTCGAGCGCCGCAGCACATGCGCGAGGTCGCCGAGCAGGCCGTCGGACACGTCGATCGCACTCGTCGCCACACCGCGCAGCGCGATGCCGAGCGCGACGCGCGGTTGCGGCTGCTCCATCGCCAACCGGGTGCTCTCGAACGCGGCGCCGGGCAGCTCTACCGTGCCGCGGAACGCCTCGAGCGCGAGGCGCGCATCGCCCAGCGTGCCGCTCACGTACAGATCGTCGCCGGGCTGCGCCCCCGAGCGCAGCAGCGCTTGGCCGTGCGGCACCTCGCCGAACACGGTGATGCAGATGTTGAACGGGCCTTGCGTCGTGTCGCCGCCGATCAGCTCGCAATCAAACGCGTCGGCGAGCGCGAGCAGGCCGCGCGCAAAGCCGTCGAGCAGCGGCTCGTCGACGCGCGGCAAGGCCAGTGCCAGCGTGAACGCGATCGGCCGCGCGCCGCAGGCCGCGAGGTCGCTGAGGTTGACCGCGAGCGCCTTGTGGCCGAGCCGCTGCGGCGGCACCGTCGGCAGGAAGTGCCGGCCTTCGACCAGCATGTCGCTCGACACCGCGAGCTGCATCCCGGGCGAGGTCTCGAAGAGCGCGCAGTCGTCGCCGACGCCCAGCGCGGCGCGCGTCACCGTGCGGGTGAAGTACTTCGCGATGAGGTCGAATTCGCCGAGCGACATGGTGTCACTTCCCGATGTTGATCAGCGGCGCGGTCTGCATGTTGGCCGGGATCACGACCGTGGTCGTGCCGCCCTTCTCGGCAAACTTCTGCAGCGCCAGGTTGGACTCGTGCTGCAGGTACTCGCGTGTCAGGCTCTGGTTGATGATCTGGTTGGCTCTGGCGATACCTTCGGCCTTCTTGACCTCGACCTGCGCCTCGGCCTCGGCGATGGCGATGCGCTGCTTGGTGGTCTCGAGCTGCTTCTGGGCCGCCACCGACTCCTGGATCGCCTTCTCGATCGCCGGGTCGGTGGTGAGCGCGCGGATGACGACGCGCGTGACCGTGAACACGCCCTTGTCGTTGGCGTCGAGCTCGGCCTGCAGCGCCTTGTTGACGGAGGCCGCGAGCTCGTCGCGCCGGGTGTGCATCACCAGGCTGTCGATGCGCGAGGCCTGCTCGAAGATCGCATTGCGTGCCAGGCGCTGCATCAGCGCAAAGGCCGGCAGATTGACGCGGCTGCCCTCGTCGCGCACATGCTGCCCCGCGTACTTGACGTACAGGTCGGCGATCGAGGCGCCGGCGACGCGGTAGTAGACCGTCACGTCGAGGTCGCGCAGCGTGAGGTTGTCGCGCGCCTTGGGCGTCAGGTCGTTCAGATCCAGGCCGATCTCCTTGGCCGAGAACTCCTGAACCCGGCTGATGCCCGGGAGCCCAAGGTACAGGCCCGGCTCGACCTCGTCCGGCGCGACCTTGCCCAAGGTCGTGCGCACACCGACATTGCCCGACTCGACGGTGCCGCAACTCGTCAGCGCGACGAGCAGGCCTGCCAGCAGCACCACGCCGAACAACACGCGCTTGACCATCAAAACCTCTTCGGATCCCACAGCACATGCTGCCGCCGGATTATTGATCGGCGCATGCGGCATCGGCATGGCGGGTGGCACGCGTGCTGCTTCGGCAGACTTCTACAATGGCCGACCCGCGGCCGCGCACGCGCCGGCTTTCCACAACAACCGCCGAGACAAGACCATGTCCACCACCGCCGATCAGAAGGCTGCCGAACTCCGCCGCGCCGCGCTCGAGTACCACGAGTTCCCGACCCCGGGCAAGGTGGCGATCCACGCGACCAAGCAGATGCTGAACCAGCACGACCTGGCGCTGGCCTACTCGCCCGGCGTGGCCTCGGCCTGCGAGGAGATCGTGGCCGATCCGGCGAACGCCTTCCGCTACACCGCACGCGGCAACCTGGTCGCGGTCATCACCAACGGCACCGCGGTCCTCGGGCTGGGCAACATCGGGCCGCTGGCCGCGAAGCCGGTGATGGAAGGCAAGGGCGTGCTGTTCAAGAAGTTCGCCGGCATCGACGTGTTCGACATCGAGGTCGCCGAGAACGACCTCGACAAGCTGATCGACGTGATCGCCGCGCTCGAGCCCACCTTCGGCGGCATCAACCTCGAGGACATCAAGGCGCCGGACTGCTTCTACGTCGAGCGGGCGCTGCGGGCGCGCATGAAGATCCCGGTGTTCCACGACGACCAGCACGGCACGGCCATCGTCGTCGGCGCCGGCCTGCTGAACGGGCTGAAGGTCTCGGGCAAGAGCATCAAGGAGGTCAAGCTCGTGACCTCGGGCGCCGGCGCCGCGGCCCTCGCCTGTCTGGGTCTCTTGATGAAGCTCGGCCTGCCGCGCGAGAACATCTGGGTCACCGACCTGGCCGGCGTCGTCTACGAAGGCCGCACCGAGCTGATGGACGAAGACAAGATCGGTTTCGCGCAGAAGACCTCGCAGCGCTCGCTGGCCGAGGTGATCAAGGGCGCCGACATCTTCCTGGGCCTGTCGGCTGGCGGCGTGCTGAAGAAGGAGATGGTCGCCACGATGGCGCCGAACCCGATGATCTTCGCGCTCGCGAACCCGACGCCCGAGATCCTGCCCGAACAGGTGCTCGAAGTGCGCAGCGACGCGCTCATCGCGACCGGCCGCACCGACTACCCGAACCAGGTCAACAACGTCCTGTGCTTCCCGTACATCTTCCGCGGCGCGCTCGATTGCGGCGCGACCACGATCACGATCGAGATGGAGATCGCCGCGGTGCACGCGATCGCCGAGCTCGCGCAGGCCGAGCAGAGCGAGGTGGTGGCCGCAGCCTATGTCGGCGCCAACCTGAGCTTCGGCCCCGAGTACCTGATCCCGAAGCCGTTCGACCCGCGCTTGATGATGAAGATCGCGCCGGCCGTGGCGCAGGCAGCGGCCGATTCGGGCGTCGCCGCCCGCCCGATCCAGGACATGGACGCCTACCGCGACAAGCTCCAGACCTTCGTCTATGCCTCGGGCACGACGATGAAGCCGATCTTCACCCTGGCCAAGCAGGCGGTGAACAAGCGCGTCGCCTACGCCGAGGGCGAAGA
>Ga0307508_10004122_pt1 | contig 14316 bp, 21 predicted proteins | sample 9_EM_MG_FD_203089 | JGI IMG/M metagenome (GOLD analysis project Ga0307508, IMG submission 203089) | Populus trichocarpa ectomycorrhiza microbial communities from riparian zone in the Pacific Northwest, United States - 9_EM | ecosystem: Host-associated > Plants > Roots > Unclassified | place... | reverse complement strand
TATCGATCAATAACTCTAAACCTACTGCTCCTCAGCCCTCTGTCTCGCTCTTCCTCGCCGCTACGCGTCTGAGGAGTCCTCACTGCCTGGAAGTCTGCTCGCCTCCACCGGAGATCTTTGCCAGTTTCAGATAAAGAACAAAGTGAAGTGCTCTGTCCATTGTCATGCTACGGAGTTCGACTGCCATAACCTGTCGGAATTAGTATTTCGCACTGAGGTGGCATTGGTTGATCGCGGGACGGAGGAGGACGAGCAACTGCAGGAGGAGGAGCAGTCTCCAGAGGAGGAGCGGCTGCAGAAAGAGGAGCAGCCACAGGAAGAGGAGCAGTCTCAGGAGGAGGAGCAGCCGCAGGAGGAGGAGCAACCGCAGGAGGAGGAGCAGCCACAGGAGGAGGAGCAGCCGCAGGAGCAGAACTCTGAGCTATCTAGCATTCAGGATTCGAACGATTTACCACCACCTGGTTGGAAGAGAACTCGGCAGGCTACCACAACCACAGTACCAGAATGTGTGGTGGAAGGGCGAGTTCTGAGAAAGAGAAGGAGACGGGTGCAGTAGTTGCTCAATGCTCTCCAGAGATAGATCGCTGGTTATAAATAGAATTCAATTGGTTGTTGGTGAGAGTGAGGTGTTAAGTAGTGCCTGGGAATTACTCACCGGGGCATCGAGGGGTAGGTCTGAGAGCTGGTCACCGCGGAATTAAGTGGCCCCTAACCTGCTCCCGCTGCCACTGCAAACAAAGACGCCATTGACCCAGTGGCGGCCTGGCGGCAGATATCTCCCAACTGGTCAGCCCACCCCCAGATATCTGTCAACCGGCCAGCCCGGCCCCAGATATCTGCCACCTGGCCAGCCTGCTCCCAGATATCTGCCACCTGGCCAGCCCGCTCCCAGATATCTCCCACCTGGCCAGCCCAGTCACCCAAAAAATTCTACCCACTGACTGGCCAATTCGTAGATCCAGCCCATTCATACACGGGCCGGCCAGTCTATGGACGGACCGGCCCATCTATCGACCGTCCATTCTGCCCACTGTGATAGAACATATACACAACAGGCAACATACCTTGCTGATGAACCAACAACATATGTGCAAGTGGTGGAAATTGTGGATGCAGAATTATGGACAAAGGCAATGAATGAAGATATGGAAAGTTTGAAGAAGAACGGTACTTGGGAAGAGGTGGAATTACCATAAGGAAGAAAGACTGTCAACAGCAATTGGGTTTTCAAAGTGAAGTAAAAGGCAGATGGGTCGGTGGAACAGTATAAAGCACGAGTAGTAGCAAAAGGCTTTTCACAAGAGTATGGAAGCGACTATAACGAGAGGTACGTACCAGTAGCACGATATGATTACTTTCGGCTACTTATTGCGATCGCATCATATCACCGATAGATCCCTCAACAAATGGATGTGAAATCAGCCTTCCTCTATGGCGTCCTCAAAGAAGAAACCTATATGCGGCTACCCAAAGGTTATAGGACAGCCGGAAAAGTTGCTAGACTCCGAAAATGTATCTATGGACTCAAACAATCAGCCCGTGAGTGGTACTCATGCCTCTCTACGCTACTTCGGAAAATTGGATTTGATATATCACACTTCGACCCCTGTGTATTCATTCACAAATCTGAATCAACCTTCATTTCAGTATATGTGGACGACATCACAATTATCGGCCCGAGTTCTCCCTTTGTCATTGAAATCAAGCAACACCTCAACTAGAAATTTGACTGCAAGGATCTCGGCGATGCAAAATACGTACTGGGTCTCGAACTCACCTACACTGAGGCTGGAATTAGTATATCCCAGTATGGCTACATTGAAAAGATCCTACTACGATTTGGAATGTCCGACTCCCAACCTGTCGCCACACCACTTGACTTGAATATGCCACTATGGAAAGCTTAACCAGGCACAGAAATCGAGGATATCAGTATATACCAAAGAATCATTGGATCCCTTATGTATGCCGTTACTGCAACTCGACCAGATCTCGTCCGCACTGTTACTCTGCTATCACAATTTTCCTCCCTACCGAACGAAGTACGCCTACAAGCTGCAAAACGAGTATTACGATACCTAAGAGGAACCGCCAACTGGAATCTCCACTATCCTTAAAAGGCCAACAATATACCCCACGACTCCTTTGCTACAGTGATGCCTCCTACGCTAGGAACCTTGACGATGGAAGATCTTTCTCAGGAGACGTTACCAAGCTATGGGAAGCCACTGTCAGCTGGTGCTCTAAGAAACAGAAGTCTGTAGCGGTATCAACAATGGAAGCCGAATACATGGCGATGTCCTTAGCAACTCGACACCTTGTATGGTTACGATGCGGACTTCAACTACTACGGCAACACATTACCTACAGTGTTGCAACCGACAACCACAAGGTAGACTACCTTCTCGGCGACAACCAAGGAGTGTTAGAACTGGCCAAGAATCATCGATATAACAATCGATCAAAACATATCGACACTCACTATCATCACGTACACGAGCAACTCGAAGCCAGCGCGTTCGACCTGATGTACCTACCGACCGAAGATAACCTTGCCGACCTGTTCACCAAAAACCTACCCAAACCTTGGCATCACGAACAGGCGGAAAAGATGCGCTGTGCCTAGCGAGGGGAAGTGTTAAAAGTAACGCTGTCACACCTATTTCCTATGTTCAGTGGGGTAGATTGGGTATGTGGTGGCGGGGAGGAATTCACGGCGGGGGCACTGCGGAACCAACAACAGTGCCGCCGGTGCAACCCACAACAGTGCCGCCGGCGCAACCCACAACATTGTCGCACCGGCGCAACCTGGGATGGATATCAGAGGAATAATTACACCGACTGTCTCCTTTGTACTATTTTTGTCGCTCTCTCAGATGGGTATATGTAGCCTAGCACATTTCTTTATTCTGATGTACGGTCAAGAAAAAGGTCTTCCAGCAATCGCTAGCTCAGTCTCGTGTCCAATCCCCACATCGAATCTTCTAGTTTCCAAACGACCCCACTTCCGCAGTTAGCTCAAACTTCATCCTTCACAATTTCCATGGGTGTCACTAGCACGTGGCAGATCTCGTGGAAATACCAGCTGCACAGCACCATCACGTATGTATTCAGTAACTTTCCCTGCAGAAACTCTCGCTGACTTTGCCCCTATTCCCCCCATCCCTGGGAATCCCAAGAAATGGACATTAACCTTCGGCTTTCTTCTGAGGGTGACATTTAAACGCTTTATTTTGATTTGTAGGGGATATGTAAGAGTGTCGGAGGAGCAGTAGCAGTGCCGGGTGACGATCGGCGAGTATCACAGTCGATGGGTACGCGGGCAGTGGGTAACACGTTCGGTTGGTAGGCTTGTAGCGAGCGACGGGCAGTGACGGCCAAAGGGAGAGGAACGCAATGTGACAGTGAGCGGGCAGACTTAGCTGGCAAGTTGTTGTTACCCCATACTCGCCAAGCCTTATACCACGCAAAATTTTATTGCAGAATCAGCGGGCGGGCAAATCACACATGTTGTTGGATCACATGTCGTCAGATCACATGTTGTCAGATCACCTGTTGTCAGATCACATGGCATAAGATCACATTTCGTCAGATCACATGGCGTAAGATCACATGCTGTCAGAGCGCATGGCATAAGATCACATGCCGTAAGATCACATGGCGTCGGGTCACATGTGCTTGGATCACATGATATCGAGTCACATGGCATCGGATCACATGTAGTCGGATGACATGTTGGATCACATGTCGTAAGATCATATGTAAGATCACAGGTAAGATCACATGTATCCTCACGCAACAACTTTTGCCTCTGCTCTTACATCGCCTCGCGACACCGTGTCCATCCCGATCCTGCTCCTGTCCTGTCCTCCCTGCCACCAGCCGGGTGCTGGACTTCTTCTCCTCGACGGATGTGGGAAGGAGAGTAACGGCCGAGGCGGAGGAGGACGCGGTCAGTGCGGTGTCGGAGCTGGAAGTGTGGGAGTGGATGGAGGAGCACGGAGCGGGGACCGAGGAGCCGGGCGCTGGGGGGGAACCCCCGCTGTTCCTGCCCACACCTGACTTCATGGCGTCCGCGGAAACGGGTTAGGCGGTGTTTTTCCTACTTTCTTTCTTTGGCCCGCCACGCTCGCTTTTGTACCTTTCCTCTGTAATCCCCTTGGTGCGCATCACATCTTCGTGGGACACCGCTCCTCTCGCCCCTCCTGATGCTCCCGGAGCTCCCACTCAGACACCTCACTTCCCTGGGCGGAGGGCAAAGGGGTGCTTGCAACGAGCCGCCACTGCGCGGACAGCGGACAGGAAACGGACTGTATATATCCTCGCCATGATCTCCATAGGTCGCATGCGAGTAATGAATAACGAAAAAGAAAAAAAAAAACCTAATTGCATACCTTGGGGTGTCACCCATGCGCTGGGTTTAACACTACCCCCTCCCTCACAAGGGTTCGTCCTCGGACCAAAGTTCATCAATCCTGCCTACTCGGCCGCCGCGCGGCCAACACTCTACTCAAGACAACAGGAGAAGGACGCGCAGCTCAACGAAACATAGACAAGGAGAAAGGGCACGCAAGTACCCCAATTGACCGGTTCATGACTTCCGTCACCACTTGCGCTAATCTGTTCTCCGCTGTCTCCTCCGATCTTGGAACGGCTGCTTTTGTGGCGGATGGGGCCCGAATCAGGGTATCCGCCTCATCTGGCCCCAACGTCACAACTTGTCCCCATTCAGTAGCGTTACAACGCTCGTAGCGCTCCACCACGTTGTCGAAGGTCAACTCGTTGACGGGTATCGTACTCTTGATGGCGTACATCAGGTGTACGTCATGTAGGCCGATGAGGAACAGGTGTGCGAGACGACAATGTCGAGTGTCTGGGAGGTACTGTCGGAACCATCTCGCTCGCTGGACGTATAGCTCGGGGGGATCCCTATCTCCTGTTTCTGGGTCAATAATAGAGAGAGTCTCGTAAAAACGCAACGCCTTAACCTTCCTCTGATCCTCTTTAGACGCCACCACCGTTTCCGATTGTGGGAACGCCTGTCTCAGAGCGTCCTTGAAGGCCGGCACAAACTCGCAAGCTGCCTCCGGAAGGGTGTCCGACTCCTCCAACGCCTTTCCAATCAGGTTGTCTTGAATCATCAAGGCCATATCCATTGCCATCTATCTCCTTCCTTCTTCGCCAGCGGGATAACGGGGATGTACTACCCACCGTACCGCTCTGTCAAACCTCCTAAAGAAACTGCTCAGGTTCTCAACCGGGGTACCCCCGAACGGTGGGATCCTCAGCGAGGTGGGGGTAGTCGTTGTCATAACTTCTTCGCCGTCCATGTGATAGATATCCGATAGGGAGTTGTCACTACCGTCATTGTCAGTAGAAGGGGTAACTTCCCGTTCACTTGCCTGCTCCTTTCTAGCGCGAACTTTCGCACGTTCCAACTCCTCCTGTAGACTGAGGATACGCTGTATGTCTGCGGAGTCAGCAACCCAGCGTTCCGGAGTCTCTTAGTCACTATCCTCGTCGTAGTCAGTCTTTCCGTTCTCGTATCTCACCTCCGTGGTTGCCACTGTTCCGTACGGGGGCTTCGACGTAGATGCAGACACCATTCGCTTCGTCAAAATTCAGGGGTGTTCCTACTCCTTAGGACACGACTCCAATTAGCTCAGCTGATGGCGATTAGATGGAATAAAGGAAGGCCGTGGTCTCAATGCCCTCCTGTTTGGTGTACACCGCAGCGCTCCCAGCAAACAAGAGACAGACAAATGACGACCACGACCAGTCAAACAAGGTATACAAATCCTGCGATGATGGTCCTCCCGACGTCCCAATCACCGATCCGTAATACGTGTCTGAGAGATGAGGTTCCCTGCCGTGGTCATCAATGATGGTATGAAATGAGATAAAAGTGAGTGTGTTGTATTGTCTATGGAGTCTTAGAAGAGTTCTCTCCGCGCTATACCAATGCCAGCTTGGCGCCCAGGACACGCTAGTCGCCGACTCCCAGCACTGACTCTGGCCTGATTCTGGGCTCCCAGAATCGACCCCGCGCATCCATCAGTGCCTCTGTGCGGTCAGAATTGCCCCCCGGCATTCCGCACGGACTCCGGGCACACTGCACTCATTGGGTTCGGAGAACAAACCGAAGGGGGTGCAGGAAAGCATAGGAAAGTAGATGCCAGTAGAGTTTGTGCGGAGCTTATTCTGTCTATGCAGTTACGTCCTGATGCGACTGGCATATCATTAAGCATGCAGCTTTTTATTTATTTATTTATTTATTTATTGGGGGGGGGGTTTATACCGCGCCACCCCTCCACTCAGGCCCCGGCGGTCGGAGGGGCTCCGCGAACTGATTTCAGAGCCTGGGCTCCGACCTTTTCTTGCATGTCATGAGTGCCGGAATTCATATTGCTACTGTATGGTTGAATAATGATCGGCCTGGCGACGAGTCCAGCCAGACGACTAATTGATAAATAAATAAGATTCCCGACGACTAAGTCGACAAAGCCGGCGATGATGCAATTGTGTTACGCGGCGGGCCGTGCGTCCTCAGATCTAGCGCTCGTGTCTCCTGGGCCGCGTGGGTCTCGTCTCGCTGGCGTCGGCGGTGCTCGTAGCCGAGGTGTTGCTGGAACGTCGTTCCGTTGTCCGCGCGTCTCCCTTGCGACGCTCCACGGCCTCCTGCAGCTTGGCCTTCGGTCAGCTTTGCGTGCGTGGCCTCGACGCCATTAGGTTCAGTTTGCGTGTTCTCTATTCTCCTCGGAAAGTATGACCCGCTGCAGCTGTCGACACCGTGGCCATCGACATCTCACACCACCGCGGGACAACCGTGACCAGCGGCAACGCCGAGGAAGCAGAGCCTATATCGGCACCGCCGTCGAGCCCAGGTCGCCGGTATATAATGTCTCGCTTTTCCGCTCCTTTTGATCGTCAGACAGCAACTCCATTCTTCTCTCTCCCTCCCCACCCGGGGACCCACCGTTCAAAATACGACAATCGCATCCGACCCATATCCCTTCCCCTGCCCCAGCCCACCTGTTCCCCTGCCCCAGCCCATCTGTTCCCCAGTACCGCACCCTCTGCCATCGACTTTCCCTGTCACCTCCCCTCCACTCAATGTCCCACGCTAACACAGCGCCGATCGACATCCCCATGTCGCCGCACGGCATGGCAGGCAATAGACCCTCGCGTGTCGATTGGCACACCACCTGGCCGGTGCCGACCAGGTGGAACTCTACGCAGGATGTGTTCCACTTCCCCTCCTCGCCGGAGCACGAGCCGCTCACGGCGCCGATCGAGCGGGCTCTTCCTCCGCGGCAGCAGCGGAAGATCAATGCTGCCGAAGAACACGCCGCCCAGCCCCGAACTCCGTCCACGGACCCAACGCCTCCGCCGTGGTGTGTTACCGTACCGTCATCTGCCGACATCTTCACCCCGCAGCCGCTCTCGGACGGCTCGTGCGCCAATACGGCGACCTCTTTCGGCGCGGAACTGGCGTCGGGCTACGCATTCGACATGCCCGCCGCGGAAGTCGCGGTTACCACGCCCGCCGACGACCAGTCGCAGCCAGCCTACATCGAGCCGTCTGGTCCTGTCGGGGACTCCGAACGGGACACCACCATCGCCGACTCGACGAAGCGCTGCCAAGAGAGCAGATTCTCGTTCGCTTTCGATTTCCCGGATGCCCTAGGCGTGGCCCCGTCTGGTCGGGCGGTCCCACAGCAGCAAGAGCCCTCCGCCGAAGAACAGGGACGCGCCGATTCCTACCAGGAGACCGGTAAGCGCGATGCCTTCGAGCTGGAGTCGTTGCGCGACGCCCTGCGCGTGATGTCTGATCGTATCCTCAACATCGAGACCGACACCCGCCGCCGTGAGGAAGAGCACCGAGTGCACAACGAGAGGCGGGAGGCGATGTTTCAGCAGCAGCTGGAGAAGATGCGCGGTGCACAACAGAGCGAGCGCATGCAGGAGAAGTGGCACGGCCTGCTCGAGACCCTCCAGCAGCGCACCGAGGCCGCCGTCGTCGCGCAAGGCGATATGGCGGATACGTTCATGCGGGCGTGGCAGGACGCTGAATCGCAGCTCCACGATGCCCTCGAGGTGATCCGGACTAACACGAACCAGTACCATGCCGCCGCCGCGGCGAAGGCAGTGGCGGCGACCTGGCGGGCGGCGATTGCTCAGCACGACGAGGTAATCGCTAAAGTCCGCAGCGACGCCGAATGGGAGCTCGACGCCGCCGTGGCGGACGCTGTGGCAGCAGCGCGCCGCGAGGCGGCCACTCAGCTCGACAACGCCATCGCCATCACCCGCAGCGACGCCGAGCGGGATCGCGCCGCAGCCGTAGCGGAAGCGGTGGCTGTTGCACGCCAGGAGGCTGCCACACAGCTCGACAACGCCATCGCCATCACCCGCAGCGACGCCGAGCGGGAGCGCGCCGCCGCCATAGCGGAAGCAGTGGCGGTGACGCGCCTGGAGGCCTACACGCAGCGCGACTGCGGCATCACCGACAGCCCAAGCTGCGCGGCGGGACACCGATTCACGCTCTGCCCCAGAGGTGACAGGGATGCGTTCCGCCGCACTGCCGGACCGGGCGAGGGCCTGTCAAGCTCTCGTTGGCCCTGATTCAGCACGGATGGGCAGCGTACTGGTTGATGGTGCCACGAGCCCCGAATAGCGCAAAAACGAGCGCACCAGGTATTTGGGGTGGATGCATGGTAAAAGCAACAAAATGTATGTAGTGAGACCACAGCCGATGCGGGGGTGGGAACGGGTTAGTTTATGGAATTTTTTTGATTTTGTCTTATCAAATGCAATCTATATAGGAGGCGGCGATGTACAAATGGATACGTTCACATCCACAGTTCGGCTCCGACCGTGATCAGTGCTTGGGTGGCACTTTGCATGCTCCCCTTTGCGCTCCGCACAGGATTTCCACCCGAAGATGCAGACCGCACCAAGGAAACAACTAAAGAAAAGACATCCAGAAAGTATGAAAGGAAAAAGGTACTTCCTCCCGCTGGCGGGATGGCTGTCGGCAAGACGCCGCGCGGTAGCGCTACCTACCTAGCTCTGGGGAGCATCGGGATCGAGGCGCCGGCTGTCGAGATGGCTGATGGTAAGAGGCCGCGCAGTAGGAGGTCTGGGGAGCGTCGGGATCAAGACGCCGGCTGTCGACATGGCTCTCGGCAAGACGCCTCGTAGTAGAGTTACCAATCTTCCTCCGGGGAGCATCGAGATCGAGACGCCGGCTGGCAAGATGGCTGTCAGCAAGACGCCTCGTAGTATAGTTACGCACCTATCTCTGCTGGGTGTTGGGGCAGAGAAGAAAGTTGTACTGCCCTCCAAGGAAAGCAGTCTTCTCTCCCGCCACCCGCTGTTCATCCTCCGCGCCCTTATTCCTGTTCATCCTCCTCATTCTTCTCTTCGTCCAGGTCCTCGCACTCCCCTGGGCCCGAGTCCTCGTCCTCCCTTCTGCGCTCCTCGCCCTGGGTCCTGCCGTCGGCACCCACGTCCCCAATTCGGTCCTCGTCTGGCTAGATGTTCGCGATGGATCTGGGTACGGGCATAGTGTCAAAATGGGGAGATTGTCACGGCACAGGTGTCGGCCTTCGGAAGGATTGAGTCTCGGCTTTTGTAAGGGTTATTTTGGTTGTGGAGTTAGGAAGGGTCGTTTGTTTGATTCCGGCACCTCGCTCCGCATACCTCGCTCCGGATGTCTCGATCTGGTAAAGGGTCTCGGTTCTGGGCCCGGTTGCATAAGAGGAGGCTGTACGAGTTGCGCGGTGTGGGGGGGGTATCCCGTCTCTGTCCAAAAGGGGGAGGGGGGTCAATATTTACGGGAGAGATGAGGGGGAGATGAATTTGTCTGTTGGCTATCTCTGTGCGTCGGGGTCTGTTGGTAGATGTCTAAGTACAAGAGGATGTCCCCGGGACAGGCAATTTATATGCCTGGAGCCCTCCTTGGCATGACTAATTCTACTGCGCTCTTGGCGCTCTCGTCCTCCCGATTCATGCTCTTGGCATTTCCGTGCCACAGCTGCTCCCCTTTCCTTCAGCGAGAGGACCCTCTCTCAGCGGCATCTCCCCCATATCCTCAATCAACAACTTCCCCAGACAAATCGCCCCTCCCAAGCAAACTTCCTTCCAGACGCTACCGTCCAACAACCTCTTCCCGTCCCAACACATCTCCACACAAGACACCTGCCCAGTAGCCACGCCTTCTCCCCTTGGCACAAACACCCTAAGGTCATCCAATTGCACCCGGTCCTTCAACCCGGAGATCTTCGTCTTGACCAACTGCCCGGTCGACAGATCAAACAACCGCCCACTTCTCCCATGATATGCAATATCATTCAAGCGGAATGGCCCTTCCCAGCGTGGCTCCAGTTTCTTATCTCGTCGATTGTCCAAAGCCGCTCGCCGTAGCAACACTAGATCTCCGTTCCGAGGTGCCTCGCATCGGCCCGAATCGCGACTGGTTTCCGTTCGGTTGAATCTGTCAAGGAAGCGCCGCCGAACTGCTTCCAGCCGCTCGTCCCGACATGACATGAATGACTCGTGTTGGCCTCATAGCAACTCTCGATCCTGTTGGTGATCCCACTGGGAATGTCGCGCCTGTAGGTCCAACGCAGTCTGATGATCTCGAACGGTAAAGTCGAACCGGTGCCTCGTCGGATTAACTAAATCCCATCATAACTTCGGCAGGAGTGAATTGATGGATCTTCACTGCCTTGGTGTTCATGGCATGAGGACACCATCCACGTACTCGCTCCATCTCTCCGTTCGTCCTCTGGCATTACAGATTATCGCTCGTCGAAGCCCATACAACATCAGTTACACATAGCGCTCCAAGAGGCCAACGGATGATGGATGTATCTTCGGCGCTGGGGATTGACGAACTCCTCTCGTGTGCAGGAACTTCGGTAACTGGCCCTCGACGAAATAGGAAGCGTTATCAGTGTAGATGGACCTAGGAAACCCGAAAACGCGGGCTATCGATTCCAAGAACTTCACCACCACCGATCCGTTGATCGCCAGCACCGTCACTGCCCAGGCGTATCCCGTGAAATAGTCGACAGCAATCAGGATGTAGTTGTTCCTGTGTGAAGCCGGCGATATAGGTCCAAGTCCGTCGATCCCCATCATGTCCATAGGCCTCACCTGGATTATCGACGTCGGGATCTGGGACGGGGTAGGCCTCGCAGTCAGCTGACAACTAAGACAGCTACGGCAGTATCTTACTGCGTCCCGGTGTCGTGTCGGCCAGAAGTAGTGTCCCATATGCCTCTTGATAGTCAGATCGGCGGAGTAATGACCATGACAGTCATGAGCCCACTGAAGAGCCCTATCAGCCTCACGTTCCCGGACACACCAGGCCTGATCTCCCTACCTTTCCGCATAGGCCAGCAATGGGTAGTCCTGGTCGTCGTCCATTAGCCGGTAATTGGCGATCTTCCTCATCCACCAGTGCCATACTGGCAAACTACCGTCTCCAGCATCCTTTGTCCTGAGTTTGCCATAAACGAGGAAATGTGCCACACCTCCATACCAGTCATCTTCCAACCAGGTCTTCCATCGCTCCGACCGATTGTCCGTTCCCGACCGATTGGCTCGCAGCCGATCGTCCGTTTCCGACCGATTATGCGTTTCCGACCGATTATGCGCTTCCGACCGATTGTCCGTTTCAGACCGATTCGCTCGCGGCCGACCGTCCGTTTCCGACCGATTGTCCGTTTCCGACAGATTATTTGCTTCCGACACACCCACAGCTTCAGACCACGAATCTTCTTTGCCTGGTCGCCCGTAAGGTATAGAGTCGGTCGGCAGCCTAGACAACCCGTCTGTAACGGCCGGGCCGGCAGAGCTTCGGGTAGCGGGTCAAGGACATGGTCGGAGCGCGGTGGCGTTGAAGGCAGGACGAGGACACAGACAGGAACGGCGCGTGGCGGCGGCCGAAGGCAGGACGGGGACAAGAGAAGAGAGTGGTTGGGGGACAAGATGCTTCTATTCGAGAACAGGGACAAACAAGTTGTTGCGTGAGGAAGGAAAGGGAAGAAGAAAAGAAAGAAAGAAGTGGGCGACGGCTCCTTTTAAGGATATCCATCACCCGCTCGGCGTCACTCCACATTCCATCCTCCCGCTCGGCGTCACTCCACATTCCTTCCTCCCGCATTCCAGACGGCGCCAAGGGTCGAGGCCTAGTAGCTGGCACGCGCCGTGACAGTAGGCCCTCCTTAGGCCCGAGTTCCCACGAGGGCAGCCCGTACAGGTGCCGGCCGCTCTGGGTAGCGTCCGTGGTAAATGTCCACCGCTTCCACCTCAACAAGGTTTTCTTCGGGTTCCCATGTTGGGTCCGCAAACCCCCTCCACTTAACCAAATACTGCAACCGTCCTCTCGTCCTCCTACTGTCCAGAATCTCTTCTACCTCCCACTCTTCTTCGCCCTCAACGATTACTGGCAGGGGTGGTGGAACCACCTGGCCAGGGAGCGGGTCGTCAGCTGCAGTATGTAGGAGTGATACTGGGAAAGTTCGGTGTTTCTGTATGGTTGCCGGTATATCCTACTCGTAGGCATGCATTCCGATGGTGCGGACAACGCGGTAGGGTCCATGGTGCTTGTTTTCCAGCTTTTGACTTGGGCGTGCCGTTCTCCAGTTCCGGCCGTCCACCCACACGAGGTCACCAGGTTGGAAGGCTGGTGCATGAGTCGTGTGGGCGTCCGCCCCCTCCGCCTGTCGTAGCTGGGCGTATCGTATCTCGGTTCGGGCTACTTCGTGAATAAGTTCCAGTCGTTCTGCTGCGGTTTGCGCCTCCCCTTCTTCCACAGCATCAACACGGATGTCCAGTTCGAAATCATAACGGGGGTGGAAACTGCAATTGGCAAAGAACGGTGACATGGTCGTCGTGTCTGATACTTGGTTGTTGCCTGCAAATTCCGCCAGGAAGAGGTAATCCACCCAATCGTCCTGGAGGTACATGACGTACACTCGGAGGTGTTGCTCCACCACTGCGTTCACTCGCTCGGTCTGTCCGTCTGTTTGTGGATGGAATGCAGTCGAGAGTCGTGCGTCAATCTTCAGACACGAACATAGGTGTCTCCAGAAGCGGGAAGCGAATTGCGGTCCTCTGTCCGAAACAATAGTCTCTGGTAGGCCGTGGTAGCGGAACACCCTGTCGCAGAAGAGAGTGCCCAGTTCTACAGCTGTAATCGTCGACGTACAGGGAATGAGGTGCCTCTGCTTGGTCAGGCGATCCACCACCACACAGACAGCGTCGTAGCCCTTGGACTGGGGTAGGCCAGTCACGAAGTCAACGGATATGTGTTGCCATGGCCGCTCCAGTACCGACAATGGTTTCAAGACTCCATACGGTGCATGTCGTGTGGACTTCGTTCGGCGGCAGACATGGCAGTTTCGTACGAATCGGTTGACATCCTTCCTCATTGACGGCCATTAGTACTTCCTTGCAAGTAATTCCAGTGTTTTGGCACGTCCTGGGTGTCCCATGGCTGGAGGGTCATGGTGGTCCTGCAGCAGCCGGAGTCGAAGTGGTGTGTGGTCCGGTACAAAGGTGCAATCCCGATACAAAAGCCTGCCGCCCATTTCCTTGCAGTCGGCCAGTGATATCTCCTTGCACTACCTGGTGCCGTCACGTAGAAGGCCCAGTATCCGTCCCGGGAATTGGTCCACTTGGTAGGCTTCGGCGAGTAGAGTGGCTATTCGTCCGGCGTCCGGCTGTCTGACGTCGGGCGCGTCATTAGCCATCAAGCTTAAGCTTTCGACGACGTCCAAACCGTCGATCCGTCCGCCGTCGATTCGCAAGTCCGATGATTCTGAAGGATTCCGCTCAACTTCCGAAAGGCCGATCCGTCCGGAGTCCGGTAGATCGATCAGGTTCCGAGGTTTCAAAACGGCATGCCGGTTGGTTCGCAGTCTTTCTGTAACGGCCGGGCCGACAGGGCTTTGGGTAGCGGGACAAGGACGAGGTCGGCGCGGCGGCGGCCGAGGACAGGATCGGACAGGACAGGAACGGCGCGCGGCGGCGGCCGAGGACAGGATCGGACAGGACAGGAACGGCGCGCGGCGGCGGCCGAGGACAGGATCGGACAGGACAAGGGCGGCGCGCGGCGGCGGCCGAGACAGGACAAGGACAAGAGCGGCGCGCGGTGGCGGCCGAGACAGGACAAGAGAAAAAGGGGTTGTGGCAAGATGCTTCTATTCGAGAAAGGGGACAAACAAGTTGTTGCGTGAGGAAGGAAAAAGGAAGAAAGAAAGAAAGAAAGAAGTGGGCGACGGCTCCTTTTAAGGATATCCGTCG
>Ga0307508_10004121_pt1 | contig 14317 bp, 15 predicted proteins | sample 9_EM_MG_FD_203089 | JGI IMG/M metagenome (GOLD analysis project Ga0307508, IMG submission 203089) | Populus trichocarpa ectomycorrhiza microbial communities from riparian zone in the Pacific Northwest, United States - 9_EM | ecosystem: Host-associated > Plants > Roots > Unclassified | place... | reverse complement strand
ACCAAGCTTCAAACCAGTCAACGGCACCTGCTACAGATCTGCATCCCAAAGGACAAGGCGCGCATGAAGCAGCCATGAACATACCAGCTGTCAATGACAGCAATCGCATGGATAATGATTCCATCCCAAAAATTGCAGCCCAACCTCAAAAGCGTGGTCGAAAGGCTGCTGCTATGGCAGATGAAGGTGATAGCGCTCCACCAGCCAAGCGAACCAAAGAGGACGGTGCCAGTAGTATTTACCAGCTTCCACATCAGCAGGGCAAGAAAGGCCCTGCCCGTAAAAAGGCGGCCGCTGTGCCCAGAGACCCACTCCCGGACCGCCAAGGACGGAATACGCATCCTGCACAACCGCCAGCAAGACGACGTACCCCACAGGAAGTTGCAGCCAGCCAAGAAGCACAAAGGAGGGCTATCGAGGAAGCCATTCAGGCGGGCGAGAGGGCAAAACAGCTTCTGGCGCAGATGAATGTGTCCGAAGATCATCGTGACAATAGTATGGAAGCTGAAAATCCACAGCGCATCTCTGTGGCCAATCGCAAGCGTGCACACGATGAACTTGAGGGAGCTAGTGATGCAGAGGTATTCGACTTCCAGGATGTTGATGCGATGTTGGATTCGCCGGATGAAGAACCTATAGCGAAAGGGAAAGCAGTAAGTGAATCTAATATCACAGAATAGCGGTGCTGATGTACTCATTTCCAGACCAAAAAACCTGCAAAACCTGCAAAAGGGGTGTTGCGTAAGGAGGTCCAAGACATAGAGAAGAAGATACGTGGTGGTGAGGATGGCCCGGGGGGGCATAAGAAGAAGATGAAAACCACGACTTCGAACTTGTACATTGTTTATTGTTCTTAATCAATCAATCACATGAAGCTGACAGGTGCACTCTTGTTCCATATTAGGTTGTCCCCTTCAAGCGTTCCAAAGAAATATCAGAATGCTGGATTACGCAAAGACTTGAAGTCCAAGAAAGTGCTGGAAGTTAGCGATCCGTTCGAAAATGGTGGCTTGGAAGATGACGATATAATTTCTGTTCGTCCGTCCTTCCCTCCACCTCGCACTCGAGCTCCCAGGCCTGCTCTTCAAAAATATCCTGAGAATCTCAAGCGCGATGAATCTCGGAGAAACGATGTGGGTACTTCAAACTTTTTAAAAGTTTTTTCCCATCTTATTGTTGGATCTTACTGATTTGGCATGCATATCTAGCTCGTTCAGGAAACTGGCAAGCAGGCTCCTATAGTCAATGTACGATATACGATAACTCCTCAGCTAGCTGTGCTAATGATCATATAGGCCCCAAAGCAGTTAAAGACCAGGAAAACATCGAAGAAGTCAAGCGCTGTTACGGCTCATGTAGGTTCTGAACCTAGAAATACGGCAAATGGCGCCGAGTTTCTTCGTGACTCCCGTTGGGCACTGGTGTTCAATCCGACACTCACCCATGCTCTCTACATCTCGCGGGAACCATTCCTCGATTTTACTGGCACCTCTGACTCTCCAACCTTCCTTGCAACCGTGCAAAATGTTTTCAACCTTTCCTTTCCCAACATCGATTTCGCTTTAACATCAGATGATCCGGTTGTTACTACAGTAAGCCAATTCTCTCACCATCTCCTGAGCAATGGTAACCTTGTAATTGCGACAGGCTTATGATCGTATCAAATCCCGAAGGTCGAAAATAGCGTCATCGATCCTGGATTTTGTCAAGAAATTTTTTGAGAAAGCCGAGTTCGATGGTCAACCAGCCAAAATTCGGGAATATGTTCGTTGGGCTTTGGGAGGTGGACCTGCATATTACGCGTTGCCAACCCCAAAGACCTGCAGGGCAAAGAAGGGAGATCCGGATTATATTGTATGTATTTGTGTCAATCACTTTATCTGGCTCATCCATAAAATTTAGGCTCCTGAGGGCTTCCTTGAATCCGAGTTTATAACTCCTTTCGCTCAGAAGTACCTCACGTATGCAGCGAACTCCGTCTTGCATCCTCCACTTGATGGACAGCATCCTCCGAAAGGCCTCTATGCGATGATTCTCCTAGCGGTAGGTCTATTCCCCTATTTTTGTTCTCTTGATTAAGGCTATGGCAAGGTGGAGCGAGCTTTGGCTGCTCATTTTTCGGGCGCATATGTCGCACCTCCTCCATTTGCCCATCAACACTATTGGCAACCACTTGCCATGTTCTTGTCCAAGGTTGATCGTGTAAGTGAACGACGCTGGAAGGAAATTTTGATGTTTGGACATGCCAGCGATGATGATGACGCAGATAGTGAGCTTCGGGCAGACCAATCCACAATTTCAGCTTTTCGTGCAGATTTATACATTCCATCCAGCCCTTTGAAGGCCTAACTACACTTTTTGTCTTGCCTTGGAGGGCAATATTTTGGTAATTTTCATTTAACTAGCATTTCCGTAGATCATAATAGACAGACAAGTCATAATTAGTCAGTTTCCATAGTTTCCGTAGGTTTCCATAGGTTTCTGAGGTTTCCGTTGTTCACCATATTGAGAGGTTTCCAGGAAATTGGACATAGGTTTCCAAGTTTCCAAGTTTCTTGGTTTTCGCTGGTTTCTGCAGGTTGCCACTGTGGAGAAACCCGTGGAAACCAAAATGCTAAAGTACTGATGTGCTATGTTATAGTTTCGTCTTGAGTTCACGTTGACGCATTTGGACCAAACCACAACTGTAGAAATGGAAGGGAATGAAATTGTCGATTACCCTATGGAAAATTTTTCATTCTATGAACCATGTGCTTCTGACTCCATGCTGTTGTCTATGCACCCAAGGGAGCCAAGTTCGGAGAAAGTTGCCAATTCTTCAGCTTCATTTGTGCATCTATCTATACATTGATTCAAATGACTGGAATTACTTTCATTTGGAACAGGGAAGTCAGCCCTCTTTCGGTTCTCAAGAAATGGAATATGCCAATTACATGGGCACAATACACGGAACACACAGAATGCAACATCTTCACCCTTTCCAAAGAAGTCTTTCTCAGCCTCTGCCACGTATATGGAAAAGGTGTATGGTACGTCTGCTAAAACGTGGATACCGATTCATACTGAAAGCATTTGTAGATTGATTCCTCTTCTGCAGAGTCCTCACAGTCCGTCCCAGCTTCAGTTTGTGAGAGAGAAAATTAATGAGCTTTCCAGAGAAAATATGTTGTCGTATGTTATCTTAGTTTCTCTTTGCTACAGCTTCTGATGGTTTCTAGCTCCTGTCTTGACAAACTTGAGTGAGTGAGAGTCTTGAATTTTCATCCGAAATTTACCTGTCAACAGAGGAATGGTCAAGGCAGTAATGTCAGGTAGTCAGGTACCTCACCACAGTCTCTCCTCTGGTCACTTCACCATTCCTTCTCGTCCAACTTCGCCTTTCCTTGGATCTCTCTCCATGGCCCCTTTGCCTTTTGTTACTGGCTCCTCTTTAGCACCTTCAGCCGACACATTGCCAAAACGCAAGGATTATCCCAAAGTCAAGTTTTGGTACAAACACAATTGGTCGACGTTCAAAGGCAGCGCCAACTCCACCAACATTGGGGTGGAACCAGTCCGTGGGAAGTCCCTTATGTTGAAAGGAATAAACAAAAATGCAAAGTACATTGAAGATGCTGACGGGGAACCAGTTGATGGCTACAAACTCAGAGACATTCTTTCTCATGCACGGGCCATTTGGGAATCCTTTAAAACCATTCGCCGCGCTCCTTCATCTTGGGGGAAAGCTGATGCGGAGGTGGCGCAACATTACCGTCATGAAATGCGTGCGAAGTACCCTCAGTTTGCACTATGTGAAAACAACTGGAAAGCTGACCAACTTGCTACTGAACATTATCCTTCCTGGTACAATATGTACCCATATCAAGGGCGGCGTCGAAGTCAAAGAAGAAGGGATTGTTGGTGCAGTCCCATCTGGCTCAAAACGGCCCTTTGCCTTTGAAACAGCAAAGGCTGCAGCAAAAAAAGCGAAAAAAGTTGAGTTTGTATTCTTTATCCATGGCCTTTCTTGATACTTGAAGACACAGGATCAGAATCCAATGAGGCTTAACGATGTGTCCAAGTCCTCCGAAGAGCCTTTGATTCTTCCAGGTTCATCAATCTTGGCTGAAATCCCTGTTGCCGCAAGACCAACAAATGATAAGGGAAGCGGCTCAAATGTATCTTCAAGCAAACCAACATTAGTCCAAACCAAGATTATGCTGAAGGTCACACTTATAACTTCTTACATGCAAATATCTGATATTCTGACAGGTTCGAAACCCTTTGGCCAAAGGAAGTTCTGGCCTCAACACTGCAAGAACTGCAACGGACACAACAGATATGGTCACTATGACAGCAACAGCTGTAGTCGTGGCTGACACAACCGCTACAGTCGGGGTGAATACAACAGCTACAGTTGCAGCAGTTCCAACGGCTGCAGTCACGGCTGATGCAACGGCTACAGCCGCTATGACGGCAACGGCTCCAGTCATGGCGAATACAGCTATGGTTGCAGCAGTCCCAACAGCTACAGTCACAGCTAACGCAATGGCTACAACCACTATGATGGCAATGGCTCCAGTCATGGCGGATTCAACGGCTATGGTCACAGAGGACACAATGGCTACAGTCGCGGCGGATACAACGACGGTCGAAGTGGATGCAATGACGGTCGAAGTGGATGCAACGGCTACAGTCGCAGGGAACACAATGGCTACAGCTGCTATGACAGCGACCGGTATGGACGCAGTGGCTGCAGTCACTACAATGGCAGCAGACATAGCTATGGTCACTGCAACCACAACAGATACATCGGCTATTATAACTACAACAGAGACAGCCGCTGTGGTGGCAACCTCCACTGAGGAGCTCCCTGCTGCAGAGGGGATTTTTTCTGACAATCAGGAGCATATTCCACTCACACAGATTTCTCTCTCTGCTATCTCTTCTTCAATGTCTCGCCTTGCTAATGATCTGCTTGATCAAGGAGGTAATCAGTCAACAATTCCTCCATGACCTTGGGCCTCATTAATTCATTAACCACTCCCTCCATAGATCATGTCCCTGTTTCGACTCTAAATGATCTGGCATTAGAACATTCAGTGGTGGAACCAGCACCTGTAGCCATTTTAGTTGATGAGAAAAGACAGAAGGTCAGTCAAACGAAGAGAGGCAACAAAATGCGACCTAATTCCGAGTCTGTAACCGCACGGTATGCCATTTCAATATATTCTATTGCTCATGCCACGGTGCTCACAAGTTTTCACTTGTCTACAGAAACCTCTGTGCACAAGATTGGTGTGCAGCAGATCCTGATGGAACAACATCTGAGTTCAAACACTATTATGACCACAAAGTTTCTGCCGAACTTAGAAAGGTTTGCCTCCAATATCAAATGGGATCTCTGCTTATGTTCCTCTGGCTAGATGTACGAACAACGCTCGAAGGAGGCTAAGGTTAAGGTTTGTTGTATCTCTCAATGCTTCAGCTATATTGGCTTATTTTCTCCAGAAATCTGGGTAGCCGCTTATTGCCCCATCTAGCCAAGATATCTGGTTTCTTCTGGGAAGAGGTAATATCACTTGTTTTCGTCATTAGTATCTAATTGAATATGTGGCGCCATTATATTTTAACAAATCATTCATTGTTTGAAAATGATTATGTATTGATTATGTTCAAGAAAGTGGAACAAATGATAAGGTGTTTGTACACGATGAAAGTCAATCCTGCTTGTTTTAAATTGACAATTTCTCTTTACCACTGATTAATATTGATTTGCAAAGATTACATTCACTCGGAAGTATGGCAACTGAAGCAATCAATACCACTCATTTCAAACAGAATTAAATAGAAATCGATCTAGTAAAGCGCTCATTTTGCCTTTATGTGTGATTAAGAGTAATTGATAGTGGATACATCGAAATAACTCAAAATAAATATATGTAAATCGACGCGATTTTCACTAGGGGTCACCAGTCTCAGTGAAAAGTTTTGAAGTCAACTCGCCCTGGACTGCACAAAGTCAACATGAAGTCATCAAATCCAAAAGGAGTTATAGGACTCAGGGAGAAAAGTTATTTTTTCGTCATCTGATCACATTTTTAGAGCAATTAAAACCTGTCTAATACATCACTCTTTGTAAGGGATGGTTTTGAGGGCAGGTTTCATATATGTTTCAATTTTGAGGCCATAAAATCTCTGTTTCGAAATCTGATACTGGTATTTAAGGCACATAGGATTGGATTATATAATGTAGTTGCGGGAAGAGAATGACAGACCATCTACTTGCTGACTTTAATCTTGCTTTAATCAATTATTCTCCAGTCTGCTAGGACTGCACGAAGTCATTTTGAAATCATTGAATCTCAATGACTTTTCAGTGACTTCATGATGACTAAAACTTTTCACTGAGGGTCACCCCTTGTGTAGACATCTATGCTAATTATAGACCTGGGCTGGGGAGGTGTGGATGGTACATACCTGTCCACAATAGGGTATATAACACTACTTGAGGCTGAAGGCCGTTGCTTGGCATGGCAATATGAGTCCCCTCTATTTATTTTTTTCACTTACATATAAACAAGTAATATACCAACAATATCAATAGCAGTTGGAGCCCTCCAACATAGGAACACTGATACTATTTTTAGAGTAAAATTGGAATGAATATTGCTTCTTCTATGTTTGAATTTACCATTTGAAAAGAGAAATCAAGGGTGCAAGTAATTCAACATTGTGATTAAATACCAAATAAAAACATATGAACATCAAAGAAATTCAAAGAACACAAAATCATACTGTATATGTGCCTAACACTATTCATAGAAATCTAATCTCATCAAAAATGGCTTGGCCATGATGTCACTCTCCAAATATTTGGACCATGACATTGTTTCACATGCTTTGCTGTTCAATTACTTAAGCCAAATGCATAAATCAGGCCACTCAATAGGTAGTGGTCCTCTTATACATTGAACATCAAACTTCATGAGTCATAAGTCACCTCAATGCCAAGCATTGAGTCATACTGTGAGTGGTTTTCATATTTGTTTATTTTTCTTCTGATAATTGTTTATTGGCATCTTCGTTGCCACAACAGGCACATTAATTGTTGCCAGCCAGGCAAGAATAGTGGCATTAATTAAAGAACTCCACTTCAAAGCTTGATCAAACATTAGTCTCGCTTTTCTGGTAAGATTGATGTTGACACCAGAAAATAGGAATGAGCAGATTGACAATATCTACCACACATTGGTGGAACTTGGAGTGTCTGACCAGGAGGCAAAAGGTATGATATTGGTCTATGCAACCTCATTTCATATGTTGACCATTTAAGATTTCATTGACACTCCATATCAGTTACTGTGAAATGACTTGAGGCTGATATATGTTAGCAATTACATGGACATGTATTATTGATTTCAGATTTATATCTTATATCCATTATTCTGTATATTAGACCACACCTGCAGATAGTGCCATGGGTAAACCCTGGGTATCTCAGCCTGTATCCATATCTGTATCTGTGGAAATCTGTACCCACAACTATGGGTATGAGTACAGGTTTGGCAGAAACCTGTGGATACCCAGACAGAAAGACACAAAATACAGTTTCAATGTGGCAAGGAGGGACTGTGTTACGTTTTCTTTTGTTTATCCCTGCTTTGACATATGCCGTGCTCAATTACTATGTCCTCATTCTTTCATATATTTTAGCATTGATTGCATCATCGTTATTGGATGATATCTTATGACGCGATTAGTATTGATCGCACCTTATGTTTACATTTTGGACTTATTATTTGTACAATATTGCCTTATTGCTTGGTACGTATAAAAGAGCTGTTGTAGTAGATAATTAACTTCAGTTAATTATTACCTTTGACTCCTACAGTCTCTGTTGAGTCTCTTAAGGTTCCTTGATCACCTCTCATAAAGCTAGCCTAATGTATACCTATGGAGTGTCAAGAATCACTCACAGCCGTCGTCAGGATCTTTCGATCCCGGTTGCTCAAGCCTATTTCCTGCAAGTCTTAGGTTAACCGTTGCTAGTGGAGCGTGATCGTAACAAAATAATTAACTCCTACTTCCTTGATAACACATTATTGTTATCACACACTGTTGGTGATCCGAGCGAAACCATCAGTGACCGATTGTCTGTGTCGTAACGGACGGATTACGGAACTTTACACAAGGGCTGTTTGAGCCCGGGGCACCACTCCCTCCTAGTCCAGGAAAGAGTAGAAAGAAAGACAAAAAGAAGCACAACGAAGAAGCAGAACGTCTTGCACGAGAACGATTCTTAGCAGAAAGAGGACGCCCCCCTCTGATAAGTCGAGAACCAAGTTTACACGAGTCAAGTCATTTGGCAGTTGGAGCCAATTATTTCTTGACAAACCCCTATGAAGCAGGAAGTAGCACAGGTGTTCATCACACACCATCGATTCAAGAGGAACCACACAAGTATTATGAACCAGAACAAATTCCAGAGGTAGAACCTACGTTCACTTCTCCATTACTTCCTGACTTCAAAACTCTTTATGGATTGCTGCCACCAAAGACACCTAGTAACAACAGTACAACTACCGAAGAAGCACCACAGCCATCAGAAGTACAGAATATCACCATGGCTCACGCGCTCACAGATGTACAACTTCAGGCAATCGTGACAGCCGCTATACGCGCAGTCAATGGAGATGAGAAGAACCTCAAAACCCAAGAACAGAAACAGTTCTCTGGACGAGCTGAAGATCTCGCAAACTTCTTACAAGAATGCGATCTAAGGTTCCAAGTTTTTCCAACTACTTATTCCAACGCACAGAAAAAGGTCTTCTATGCCTTTTGTTGATGACTAGTGGCACCACCAAAGTGTGGAAGGATGCCTTTATCAATGATCGAAAAGGAGAACAACACCTTTTCCCAGGTAACGATTGGGCACAGTTCAAAACATTGTTGGAAGGAAGTTTCGCTGATCCCGGACGAAGCAAAGACGCGATGCAACAATTACAAATGATACGCCAAGGAAAAGAACCAATAGACGCAATGAATACTCGATTCCGTCTATTGCTTTCCAAAGCAGGCATCAATGTCGCACAGAATGTTCCCCTTCTTATCCAGCTCTACGAAAAGGCCATAAATCCAAACATCTATCATCAGATCATCTTGAATGGCACAGTCCCCGATACTCTTGATGCATACATGCTCAGAGCATCAATGGTCAACAGGGCCTTCAAAATGACAAACATCAAGAGCGCCTTTACAAGCTACCAAGGAAAGAAAGGAGGAAGGTCCCATTTCAGATGGCAACCATCGTCAAGTTCTCAAGGAGAACCAATGGACATTGACGCAATTTCCACAAGCCAATCTGACAAGAAGTGTTTCAATTGTGGAAAGCTTGGACACTTCGCAAAAGATTGCCGCCAGCCGAAAGAAAAGAAATGCTTTAATTGTGGAAAACTCGGACACTACGCAAACGAATGTCGTCAGCCAAAGAAATCAGACAATGGTCCACAAAGACAGAATCAGCAGAAAGGAAAACAGAGACAACAGTTCAAACTGAAAGGTGCCATACAAATGAAAGCGCACATCCGCGCAATAATCGAAGAAAACTATCCCGACGCCGAAGCACCTGAATATCAAGAATTTTTAGCAGAAATGGACAAAGGGGATTTTTAGACATAGACGATGATGATTCGACTATCATCGCTCCTATAATCGGACAGACAAATGTATGGTACTCGTCAAAGAAAATGGAATTATGTGTTCCCATTTATCTGTCCGGTCGAAAAGTCGAAGTCCTAGTCCTAATCGATTCCAGTGCAGGAGGAGTTTTCATTGATTCAAATTTCATACACAAAATGGGATTCAAAGTAAATGATCTTTTAACTAAGATTGACGTTTACAATGTTGACAGAACGTTAAACCGAAACGGTTCAATTACTCAAGAGGTAGAGGCCAGTCTCGAAATACAAGGCCGACGAATGAAAGAAAGATTTTTGGTGACTGCCCTAGGGAAGCAGCAGGTAATACTTGGTTACCCGTGGCTAGAGAAAGCCAACCCAAAAATCAATTGGAAGAAGAAAGAGTTTTCCTGGTGGGACGACGAAGAAAAACAGGTCAACATCTACGTGATGATTCGCGAAATACTCGAACGCGATGTTTATGAAGAAACATCAGACCTAGTCATTTCATTCCTAGGATGAGAACAATGCGAATTAACTGACAAGTGGATTAGTGACCAATATCAAGATGTTCACATATCTACTATGTTAAACGAGAAACCACAACAAGTTCTGACTGATCAATGGATCACAGACAAGATGACGAAATCACAGAAGCTCGCTTTCGACGAACGAAAAGAAGAAGGGAAATCAATCAAAGAGATAATCCCGGAGGAATTCCATGACTTTATTCCTACTGTCTTTTCAGAAAGACCGATTGGTGAACTCCCTACCCGGAAGCCTTATGATCATGCAATAGACCTAGTCCCAGATTTCAAAGCACAAAGGCAACACCCTTTCCATATGGACGAGAAACAGAAGAAAGCCGTTGAAGAATTTGTTGAAGAAAGTCTTGCAAAAGGCTTTATCAGAGATTTGAAATCACCACAAACCTCTGCCCTCTTCTTTGTACCTAAAACCGATGGACGTTTACGCCCTGTTCAAGACTACCAATACATAAACCGTCACACCATTCGCAATGCATACCCTCTTCCTCGTATCGACGATCTTGTCGATAAGATGAAGGATTTTGATTGCTATGTCAAAATGGATATTCGGTGGGGCTATAACAATGTTCGTATCAAAGAAGGAGACGAGTGGAAGGCAGCATTCAGCTGTCATCTTGGATCTTTTGAGCCCTTGGTGATGTACTTTGGTCTCACAAATTCTCCAGCTACATTTCAGGCCATGATGAATGACATTTTCCGTGAGGAAATGCTTCAAGGATGGTTAATGGACTATATGGACGATCTTATGATCTGTGGAAAACATAGTAATATGCCCGAACTCATTGACAGAGGACGGCGCATTTTACAAAAGCTTCGAGATAATGATTTATTCATCAAACCAGACAAGTGTGCATTCTTTGTCTCACAAGTGGATTTTCTCAGTTTCGTTGTCAGCAATGGACAACTCAAGATGAATGACGCGAAGGTCGATGGAATCGCAAAGTGGCCTCCCCCAGAAAATGTCTCGCAGTTAAGGTCATTCCTAGGATTCTGCAACTTCTATTACCGATTTATAGATCACTATTCGGACAAGTGTCAGCCCCTGAATTTGCTGTTACAAAAGTCACGAGCATGGTCATGGACCGTCGATCAACATACAGCCTTTGAGAATCTCAAAGCCGCCTATACCTCGAAACCAGTTCTGCTTATGCCCGACAGAACTAAACCCTACGAAATCAAATGTGACGCCTCATTATTTGCTACAGGAGCAGTCCTTCTCCAACAAGACACAAACGGAGATTGGCATCCTGTCGCTTTTTATTCGAAATCGATGAGCGCTACCGAGCGCAACTACCAAGTTTATGATCGTGAACTTATGGCAGTAATTTGTTCCCTTCAAGAATGGCGATGTTACATTTATGGATCCGACTTCACGACGATTGTGTGGACTGACCATCACAATCTTACCTATTACATGCACCCACAAAAACTTACACGACGACAAGTTCGATGGATGGTAGAATTGATGGATTATGATATAAAGCTGCAACATAAAGCAGGAAGCAAGATGATTGTAGCCGACGCCTTGAGCCGACGCGCAGATTGGTTGAAAGGAATAGAAGCTGATAATGACCAGGTGGTCGCTCTCCCTGATAATCTTTGGATTCGTTTGTTGGACACGGAACTACAGGACGCTGTAGCTAAAGGATTGAAGAATGATTCAGTGGCTCAGGAAGCCATGAAACGTCTCTCTGAAACTGAAGTATCCCCGACAAATTGGACCTTGGAGCCCTCAGGTGATGACTCTTCCACCCCGTTTCTCTTCTACAATGGACGCCTTTATGTCCCTGACAAACTTGATTTACGACATCAAGTTGTCAGTGATCATCATGATACTCCGACAGCCGGACACCCGTGACATGTCGCAGTGTTCGTACTTCCTATTGGTGGCCTGGTCTCTCTTCTTTTGTGTGCAACTATGTGAAAGGATGCGCTATCTGTCAACAGTTTAAGGTCAACATGCAACCGTCGAAACCTTCATTGGTTCCTATCGACGCCCTCTCGTCACAAATCTTTGGCCAGGTTGGCATCGACTTTATGATGGATTTGCCGCCCTTCAAAGGTTTTGATTCAATTATGGTTGCAGTGGACCATGGGCTTAGTAAGGGGGTGATTCTTACTGCCTTGTTCAAAAACTGGCCTCACAGCAGAACATATGGCACGATTATACATCGATAATGTCTACGCAAGATTCAATTTACCCGATAAACTGATCTCCGACCGTGGACCCCAATTTGATTCAGAATTCTGGAAGGAACTTTGCAGCGCGCTTCAGATAAAACATGCCATGACTACTGCTTGGCATCCTCAGACAAACGGAGGAACTGAACGCGTTAATCGCGAAATACAACTTTTCTTATCCGTTTACTGCATCAACAATCCTACTTCATGGGTTGAAGCCCTGAAGAAAGCTGAATTTGTTTATAACAACCGAACACATGCTGATAGAACACAAACCCCATTCGAATTATGGTATGGACAAGCCCCACGAGCCATCCCCACTGCCTTCAATTACCTCGATTACCCAAAAATGAAAGAACGCCTAGCCCTCTTGCAACAATGGCGAAACGACGCACACATAGCACACGAGTACACACGACAAAAGATGGCAGAGAAGATCAAGTCCTCATTCACCCCTTTCCAACCAGGGCAAAAGGTCTGGTTAGAAGGAAAGAATCTGAGTATTCCTTACAACAAGAAAATAACGACAAAACGTGAAGGACCCTTCAAGATTATGGAAAGGTTGTCCTCCGTCAATTACCGCTTAGAGTTACCGCCGAAATGGAAGATACATGATACGTTCCATGCCGTACTCTTATCCCCTTATAACGAAATGCAAGTTCATGGACCGAACTTTATGCGTCCACCTCCTGATCTAGTGGATGGTGAAGAAGAATATGAAGTTGATCGTATTCTTAAAGACCGCCGAATACACACCAAGAAAGGCAAATGGCGCATCGAATATCAAGTTCAATGGAAAGGTTATGAAGAACCCACTTGGGAACCTTCTGAAAACCTCTCCCATGCAAAAGAAATCATACGTGATTATTGGATTCGCAAGCGAAAGAACAACCCCGATGATCATATTGCAAGTCTCATCCTAGAAAGAGAATTGATGACAGAAATCCATATGATTGTTCTATCAAACGATTCCTTATCCCGAAAACCCAAATAACGAAGAATGACGAAAGATTCACAAGTGTTCGCGATATCCTTATCTATGGCGACATCCTGACTCTCAAAAATGAAATATTGACTCATTCTCGATAATAATAGAAAAGCACGCCATCGATCACACAACCAAGCACGCAATTCGCATAATAACTTTCACCTTCAAGCTATATAGATAGACGCCTAGCTGAGTATAAGAACCCCCAACTTCTCTCATGGGATATCAGTTCTACAAACAGCTTCGATCTAACAACGAGTACTCTCCTCTTGATACTCCTTGTCTCACTCCTGCTGCTGCTCTCTATCGCGCTAAAACTGCTTTTCATCGCTATCAGAAGTCCGCCGCCTTCGGATATCCTGCTCTCCGATATCACTTAAATATCCCACAAGAAAAGCTTACCACGTTACGAAGACCATACAAACCCGCTCCAGTCATGCCTCCTCGTCGCCCAACCAACCTCCGCATCTCTGCCACTGCAGAAGATCTCCAGAACGCCGTTGATGCACAGGAAGACACTTGTGCTCTTGCTCGTTTACAAGAAGAGTGTGACATGGCCTTTGGCGATACTTGCCCACCCCGTGACATCAACACATTGACTTACAACGAATTACACGGTCTCGCTGACGAGACCCCACGCACCTATGGAGAAATCGCCCGATCTGTCGAAACTTGGCGAAGGACTCAACCTCGCGCTGAGTTCCACGAAATTGTTGCTCGCGATGGTGAAACCTACACCCGCAAAGCCATTTATTACCAAGGACCCACCTCTCCCCCATATATCCCAGAGACAACGCCGTCTCTCACACCCGAAGCTGCCGCCCGCTGAAGTGCTTGCTGCGTAAGTGACTGTGAAACTAACCAAAACTAACTCAAAGACAAACTTCGAGTGAGCTAGCTAGCAGGACAGGCGGGCAAGGTGACACCTCCTCAATATCAGC
>Ga0307508_10004119_pt1 | contig 14323 bp, 18 predicted proteins | sample 9_EM_MG_FD_203089 | JGI IMG/M metagenome (GOLD analysis project Ga0307508, IMG submission 203089) | Populus trichocarpa ectomycorrhiza microbial communities from riparian zone in the Pacific Northwest, United States - 9_EM | ecosystem: Host-associated > Plants > Roots > Unclassified | place... | reverse complement strand
ACCGTGACTGTCCTATGTAGCCCTATGTCACACTCCCGTAGCACTGTCCGTGTCACCCGAACTCTAGACACCCCGCTGGGCGTAGCGTCCGCAGCGCCCGCAGCGGCCGGAATCCTCCTCCTACAAGGTGTCATTCATGGGTGACTTCAAGTAGTTCGTTCAGGTGTTGGAGCGGGCAGTCCAAGTTGGTCGCTCGACGGCGGCGGCGGCTTTGGCGTGGGTAGTAGTTGTTGTCCTTGCTCTGTTGGTGCGTGTTGCAGTAGTTGTCGTAGCAGGCCGTCCGGTGCAGGGAGGCATGATCGTTGGTACGGGGTTGTCTTATGGCGGACATCGGTGGCGAGGGCGCGGCTGGCAGGGCCTGCCATCCGTCGGTCGTGGTGGCGGCAATGCCCCGCGCGGGGAGTGGTTCGTTGTGGAGATGCAGTTCGGTGGCTTCGTTGTTGGGCTCGGTTGTGGTGGGGAATTCGGAAGTGCGGCTGCAGCAAGCGAAGGTCCAGCCTTCGTTGGTGTCGACAGTGGCGGTGGTAGACATGCTGCTAGTTTTGGGGTGCGGGTTTCTCCGGATATTCCTCGGGGAATTGGAGGATGAGGTCGGGTGAGTTTTTGAAGTTGCAGGCTGGATACCAGGTAAGGTCAGGGTCGTGGAAGCCGGTGCACTTGACTCGATACTGGATCTGGTTTCTATGGCGTCGGGAGTCGAGGATCTTTTCTACTTCCCACTCTTGCTGTTCTTGGATGATGATCGGCGGTGGAGGTGGCTGTAGATGTCCTGGGATGGGTTCGGTGCTGGTCGTAGGTTCGAGGAGGCTGATGTGGAAGACTGGGTGGATCTTGACAGTGGCCGGCAGGTCTAGTTTATATGCCCGTGAGCCCACCCTTTCCAGGACAGTGTATGGGCCGATCTGCTTGTAATCCAGTTTGTTTGACGGTTGGGTCGTCCGGATGTTTCTTCTTCGGAGCCAGACCTTATTGCCGGGTTCTATGATGGGGTCTGGATGTCGTGTGTTGTTGGCTTGCTCGGCTTGAGCCATTTGTGCGTCCTTGATCTCAGCTCGGAGTTCTTCGTGGAGTCTCCTTAAGGCCGCGACATATTCTGATACTTCCGGTATTTTGTCGTTCCGTGGCCTGAGGTCTGGTGTAGGAGTGGGATTCGGGTGCCGACGCTAGGCAGGGAGCGCTAGTCTAGAGTAGGCTAGTCTCGGGTGATAGGCTCAACGGATCCTTCCTATAAGGATCCGCTGCTGCCCCCGCTCCTTTGAATGGACAGGCTTCTCGGTCCCCCTCAACTGGTAGCAACACTTCACCTATTCCGCGAAACGAGCGATGAATCCACCCAATCCCGCGATATTTGCGAAGGAGGGCGTTTAGGGGAAGCATCACATTCCGCGAGAGAGCGAGTATTCCGCGAGAGAGCGAAGCAGGACACTCAGTCCTGGAGAGAAAAATAAGAGAAGAAAAAGAGAGAGAGAAAAGAGAGAGAAACAAGGCAATTCGCGACTCTCGCGTCAAAAGTAGCTCCGTGGGAGTTATCGGTAAGCGCGGGGGCCGGCGATATCAGGGCCCGTTAATCTACGTCTCTCTGTGAAGACCTTAGCCGAGTCGAGTTGACAAGTGAAACTAGCAAGTACGGCGAGCAACCGACATCCGAATAGCCGATTCCGAGAGCCAAGCAACGGAGCCGAGCCTGTGTCGAGGACAAGAGCCGAGCGACAACGCCGAGCGGAGCATTTCGGACGGACTTCAGTGACGGAGCCGAGCACGTGACGCGGACAAGCGATTCGAGTGATTCGAACGAATTCGCGGAATGAACGCTTTGTGGAACGAGCAACGACGCCGAGCAGAGCGTTTCGGATGGATTTCGTAAAGATCAATTCGAGTAAAGCATGTGACGCGGACAAGCGATTCGAGCAACGCCGAGCAGATTCGTGAAACGGACGGCCGAGCGGAGCGTTTCGGACTGACTTCAGTGACGGAGCCGAGCACGTGACGCGGACAAGCGATTCGAGCAACGCCGAGCGGATTTGCAACACGGACGATTTGCGGAACGAGCGACGACGCCGAGCGACGACGCCGAGCGGAGCGTTTCGGACGGACTTCAGTAACGGAGCCGAGCACGTGACGCAAACGAGCAATTCAAGCGAATTCCCGGAACGGACGCGTAGCGCAACGAGCGACGACGCCGAGCAGAACGGTTTCGCGCAGAAGCAACGGTGCCAAGCACGTGTCGAGGACGAGCAGTTCGGGCGAATTTCCAAATCGGACGCTTTGCGCAACGAGCGACAACGCCGAGCGGAGCGTTTCGGACAGACTTCGTGAACGGCAATTCGAGCCACGGAGCCGAGTACGTGACGCAGGCAAGCGATTCGAGCAATGCCAAGCGGATTCTCGAAACGAACGCTGTGCGCAACGAGCGACAATGCCGAGCGGAGCGTTTCGGACGGACTTCGTGAACGGCAATTCGAGCGACACAGCCGAGCATGTGACGCGGACAAGCGGTTCGAGCAACGCCGAGCGCATTCGCGAAACGGACGCCGAGCAGAGCTTTACGGACGGATCTCGTCATGAGCAATTCGAGCAACTGAGCCGAGCACATGACGCGGACAAGCTATTCGAGCGATTCGAACGAATTCACGGAACAAACCCTTTGTGGAACGCGCAACGACGCCGAGCGGAGCGTTTGTGAGGGATTTCGGAAAGAGCAAGTTTGCAGAACGGACCGGGATCATGGCGGCAGCAACCCCCACCGTTTGGCCGACACCAGCAGAGCTTTTTGCCTGGTTCGGCGAAGCAAACGTGTCACGCGACCCACAAGACCAGACAATAACGGCCGTCCACGCAAACACTGTTCTCCAAGGATACTCCCAGCGGTATAGCAGTCATGAGCAAGCGTCAAAATGGATTGTTGAGCTGGAAAAGGAGATAAAGGGTGCAGATGTGGACCGATCTGTCATTTCCTCGCTGAAGATGAAGATCAGGCAGCTTGAAAAGGAGGCGAAAGCAGTGTGAACTGCTGAAGAGTTCATGAACGCAGACCAGCTGGAAGCAAAACTTGTTAAGGCTCAGGAAAAGATACGGATTTGGAAGGAACCGTATGACAAGCTGTTCAATGTCACTGAGTGACTCCGTGATACTGGCAGTATGGCTGGGAACGGACTGACCCACAACACCTACGTCCACAAGATCAAACCACACGAACCAACAAGATTTGATGGATCGCAGAATCTGGAAGTGGTGACGAAGTTTTTGAATGATGTCGAACACTACGTCCGTCAGGGAGGGTCAATGTGTCCAAAGGCAACCCTTGACAATCAGCACATTGACACTATCTGGCGTTTCCTTACCACCAAGATCTTTGGATGGTTTGAGAATGAAATGAAGCGACGCGGTGTCAATAGGATTCCTCCTGAAAACCACGACTACGGAATTACCTGGGCGGCGGTTTGAACAGCATTCAAGAAGCAATTCGTTCCCAAAGTGGCAATCTCGGTGGTTCGCAACTAGTGGCATGCACTGAAGTTCAACAAGGCACAGGTTCTTAAGTTCAACCGGCGAGCATTGGAACTTATTGAAGTGCTGGGAGGATCTCTTACCATCACTCGTGAGAATCCGCTATGGGACAAATACAAGCGGAAGTTGCCTGAACCGGTGGCAAACGATATCTCCCAGCAAGCACGCCTCATGTTTCGCCTGAACGATATCTCGCTGACCCTCTCCGACATGATGGACATTGTTGCCGATCGCACCCTGCCATTTTCGTCAAATCCGACGGATGGTTCTACTGAACCAATACCCCCGAGCTACAATCCGATGGATCTCAGCAACATTGGCAACGAAGTCAACGCCATTGACGGATCCATTCAATGTCACCATTGTGGCGGGATGGGTCATATTGCCCGGCAGTGTGGAACTCCAAGTAACCCCAATCGTGCTGCCCAATTCCGATCCCGTCAGGAAAGCCAAGGACAGGATTCCTGGAGACGCAACTCAAGCAATCCCAAAGACCACGAGAAGTCTGCTGTCCAACATCGGGGAAACACCGCTCAGGAGAATTCCAAGAAGAACTCCGACAGATATCGAAGGGATAGGCGTCAAATCAATACCCTTGATGACAGCAAGGAGATGGGTACGGGTTCGTACTACTCAGGTAGTTGGGCTGAGCAGTCGTCTTCAGGAGAAGAACCAGATCAGCAAGAGGCACCCGATAGCTCAGATGATGATCTGTATACAGGAGGACAACAGACAAGAGTTGGAGGATCTGCGAAGGAAGAAGGCAAGGCGGGAAAAGGCAAGAAGTAGAGGTGATTGAGCGTCCCTCTACTCGAGAGCGAGAAGCAGCAACGTTGTATTTGACGGATCTCAATATGCACAAGAATATTGATAGCCAAACTGATTTGTTACGTTTCAATGCAAAAGTTTAAACTTCTCACTCCAAAACCCGCTCAGCCTACACCTTAATGGATCCTGGTGCATCTCACTGTTACATCGATTCGAAGTATGCCCAACATCTTGGTCTGCCAATACGATCCGCAGGACGCATGTCGGTTACCACAGCAGGCATCAAACACCCACCAACTGATCAATATCAAGTTTGGTTGAAGGCACGGATACAAGGAATCACTGGAAATTACGCCGATATTTCAGGATGGTTTACCCTCTTTGACCTCAACGGAGTGTATAATTTGATTATTGGAAAGAACTGGCATTCAACAACACGCCATCTGGTGGATTCCTTCAATGTTCTACACCTGTTGGATGCCGACTGGTCATTATTAACAGACGGTCGACCAGCTTTTGTTCCGCGGTTGTCCTTAACAGGCCTTCGACCACATCAAGGACGATATTGCGAGGTTCAGAGTCATTGTGCAACAATTGCCAAGGCAGCCAATATCAACTTGATATCGGCAGAGGAAACCAAACGGGCAATAAAATCAAAAGGAAAACATGGTGGCGATAGGATTTTCGTGATCGACATTCGGCAACGACTACCAGAGGATACCAAGACAAAGGACGATTATTCCATTCTTGCAGACCTTGGGAAATGGAGGGCACAGATCCGCCAGGACTATCAGGATCTATTCCAACCACCGACAGGTGTTTCACCACCAGGAGAAGATGACTTTCGTATTCTAACCGATCCAACTGCAAAAGTTCCACACTGTCAACCCTATTGAATGACACCCGCCGAACGAGAAGAATTCGAAGAGCAAATCAAGAAACTCCTGGCCAATGGATGGATTACCAATTCGCATTCTCGCTATGCAGCTCCAGTCATCTTTGTGAAGAAACCAAATGGGACGTTACGCATGTGTGTCGACTACCGTGGATTGAACAAGATTACGGTCAAGGATCGGTATCCATTACCATATATCGATGATCTTCTCAACAAACTTCATGGTGGACAGATTTTCACGAAGCTAGACTTAGCTAGTGGCTATCATCAAGTTCGAATACACCCTGACGATTGTCACAAAACGGCATTCATTGCACCTGAGGGTTTCTATGAATACAAGGTCATTCCGTTTGGACTTGCAAATGCACCTGCAGCATTCATGCGTCTCATGCATCAAATCCTCCGTCCACATCGACGATATGCAATTGTATATCTGGATGATGTCTTGATATTTTCGAAAACGCTGGCCGAACACGAGGCACATGTCGATGCAGTACGGCAGTCTATACGCCGTGCTCGGTTACGTCTCAGCGACCCAAAATGCATTTTTGGAGCGTTGGAAACATCTTTTGTCGGATTTAAGGTCAACAGATACGGAATTCATACAGAAGAGAAGAAAGTCGCAGCAGTTCGAGATTGGCCAACTCCTCATTCACCTTCAGCACTTCGCTCATTTCTCGGATTGGCAGAATACTATCGGAAATTTGTGTCAAAATTTGCCCACCATGCAAATTTCCTTTATGAGCTTGCGACCAAACCGAAGGATGAATTTTGCTGGACGCCCAGGCACCAAATCCAGTTTGAAGATCTAAAAGACGCTCTCACATCAGCACCGGTATTGGCAACACTCGATCCAGATGCCGATTTCATTCTTTGGACTGATGCATCAGACATGGCCATCGGTGGAGTTCTCACACAGAAGCAACAATTTGAGGGAAAGATGGTGGAACGGCCACTCGGATTCTTTTCACGGAAACTCCATTCAGTAGAAACCAGATACCCTGCCTATGACCGAGAATTGCTAGCAATCAGTGCCAATCTGGAGCATTGGGCATGTTATGTTCACGGTCGACGACATACCACAATTTACACTGATCATGTGGCTCTTCAACATATCCTCGGTCAACATAAGCTGTCAAGCCGCCAGTGGCGCCATCTCGACAAACTCCAGCAACACAACTACGACATCAAATATTTCCCAGGTGCCTCCAATACAGTTGCTGATGCACTGAGCCGAATTGCCTACACTCAACCGTCAACTCCTGAAACAACTCGGTCACTTTTAAACGTCATCGAGCTCAGAATTTCTGCTTCGAATGATTGGTTGGACGATATCCGTGCAGGATATACTGAAGATTTGGTTTTTGGTCCAGTACTGGAATGTGACACTTGGATGTCGGGCGAAAGGAGACAGACCCCGTAGAGAGACAAACCGGAGGAGGAGACCAAAGGAGAGGAGAGCGGAACGCGGAAGGGCTTTACTCCGGTCCTACCCACTTGGAAGCGAACCTCGGGTTCAGAGAGTCTAGGCGGGAGATAAGAAGCGGGGATAAGAGTTATGGCCGTAAGAGTACGGACATAGGACCTTAACCCCGGAGGCGCGGGGAGATTGCAGGAAGCGGGAAACTTTACTCCAGTTACCCCGCCGAGCTGCAGGAGACCCCCGCCTCCCTTATCAACACCCCGGCCAGGACCAATGAACCCTCCCCGTGGCTCGAGGGCCTCGGGGGAACCTTAGGCCGACTCACCGGATCTCACTCGGGATTCTCGGGATAAAAAGAAATGGGAATTCTCCCACGAGAAAAAGGCTCCTCAGCACGAACATCCTCATCAACACTACCACCGAACCCACACACAAGATCTAAGATTATTCCGTTGTGAATTATCGAAAGTAGCCTGATTACCTTTGATTCTCCCGCACTCCGGTTACGATACAACCCCAGTGTCACATGGAACACCTAAATGACAAAGGTGGTGAAACTCCAAGGACAAAGAAGGCTCGGAGGACAAGACAAAGGGCAAAGTCATATCTTCTCCAGGATGGCCTTCTCTATCACAAACCCTCAGGTGGAAAACTTTGCATTCCAGACAATCTACGATCGGATGTTATTTGCGAAGCTCATGATGCAATTCTTGGAGGTGGCCATGCAGGTATCGAGAAGACCATTGCTGCAGTTGCCTCTCGGTATCATTGGCCAAGGATGACAGATACGATTACCAACTGGATACAAGGATGCGATGTTTGTCACTGGGTCAAACACAAGAATGCAAAACCATATGGACTTCTGCAGGCATTACCCACTCCATTGGAACGGGCCGAACGGGTCAACATTGATTTCATCACCAAGTTGCCCATGTTGAAGTCTGGATATGATGCAGTTGCAACCGTCATTGACCCATTGACAAAGAGAACCCGCTGGATTCCTGTTACCGAATCGGGTCTCACTGCTGAGACATTTGCGACTGCCTTCATTGCTGGTTATGTTCGGTCACGGGGGCTTCCAGTTTCTATCGTTTCGGATAGGGATGTTCGGTTCACATCCAGTTTCTGGCAGTCTCTGTGTTCGCAACTTGGTATCAAACTGCGGATGTCAACAGCATACCACCCACAATCAGACGGACAAGCTGAAAAAGCAAATTCGACCTTGGAAACCTTCCTCAAGGCATATATTGCACAGTTGGAAGACCCTGCGAATTGGGATCAATTACTACCGTTGGCTGAGTTTACCTACAATGCAGCCAAGCATAAGGCAATTGGAATGTCACCCTTCGAAGCCGATATCGGTTATATCCAAAGGCTGCCATTGGATTTACTGGCCCCTGGACCATTCGTTCCCAATTCACCAGCTGCAGCCTCATATGCGGAAAAGTTGACAAAGACCTTACGGATGGTACAAGAACGGATGGAGGAAACCCAGTTGGCCATGGTCTCCGATGCCAATGAGCAGCGGCAACAGCACCCCTTCAAGGCCGGTGATGACGTTTTCCTGGATACACGCCTCCTGCCAGTTGGATATGCCAATGTAACTGGAGTTGCTAGTGAAGTCAGGAATTCACGGAAGTTCCAGCACCCATACACAGGACCGTTCAAGCTTCTCAAGCAAGTTGGGAACAACGCATTCTTGCTTGATATTCCAACCCACTGGAGATTACACCCAGTCTTCAACGTCACACGGTTAAAGCCATCGAAAGTCGACAACACGAGGGAACACCCACCACCACCACCATTACGGTCGACGTTAGCGGCAGACACAGAATACGAAGTTGAAGGGATTCTCGAATATCAAGGTACTTCAGCTCGTGATCTCAAGTACTTTGTCAAATGGGTTGGATATCCGCATCCAACTTGGGAGCCATTGGAAAATTTGAAGGGTGGGAGTAAGGAGATGCTCAGAGACTACCAGGCTGCTAATGGACTTCGGACGTATCGGTGGATGATGGATGGGTGAGGTTTGGTTGTTTTTGTTTTTTTCTGCATTAAATGTCTGTTTTGCTTTTGGCTGTTACTGCAGTAGGGGGGGCTTGTTTTCTTGAGCGGGGAGTGGTTGTAGGAGTGGGATTCGGGTGCCGACGCTAGGCAGGGAGCGCTAGTCTAGAGTAGGCTAGTCTCGGGTGATAGGCTCAACGGATCCTTCCTATAAGGATCTGCTGCTGCCCCCGCTCCTTTGAATGGACAGGCTTCTCGGTCCCCCTCATCTGGCAGGAATCGAAGGTGGTATCCGTAGTTGGCCAAGAAGGGGGTTATTCTTGTGGTTCCGGTTTGGGTGTTGTTGTAGCAGAATTCGGCAATTGGCAACAGCTTTTCCCAGTCGTCTTGCTGGTAGTTGCAGTATGCCCGGAGATATTGCTCCAGGGTGGTGTTGGCTCTTTCCGTTTGCCCGTCCGTTTGTGGGTGGAAAGCTGTGCTAAGGTTACATGATATCCTGAGTGCTTTCGATATTCGTATCCAACAGTCTGAGGTAAACAGTGACCCTCTGTCTGATACGATACCGCTTGGCAGTCCGTGGGGTCTGATTATCTGCTGAAGAAACTGATCGGCTAGGTCCTCGGGGTTCATTGTGCCGTGTCAGGCAACGAAGTGCCCCATCTTTGTGAGGCGATCGATTATCACCCATAATGCGTCCTTTCCATTACTTCATGGTAGCGCAGTGATAAAGTCCATCGATATCGCGTCCCATGGTCGGTGCGGAAGTTCGAGTGGTTTTAGCAGTCCAAACGGCGCGTGTCGGATTGGCTTGATGCGGTGGCAGGTGTCACAGTGGTCGACGTATCTGTGGACGTACCTTCGTTGTCCTGGCCAGTAGAAATTTCGGCTAATGAGTTCCAGTGTTCTTGCTCGGCCCAGGTGTCCCGCAGCTTACGCGTCATGGTGGTCTTTTAATATGCGAAGTCGCAGGGTATCGTTGTCAGGGATCCATATGAGGCCGTCGTATATTAGCAACCCGCTGTTTTCTTCGCATAATCCTAGCACGATCTTTCCGTTGCGGGTGGTCCCGCTCGCCTTTTTCCTCCGGATTTCTTGGATCTCTTTATCTGCTGCACCTGGTGTCCAGATTTCATTCAGGAGTTCCTTGTCTATCTCGAGGTTGATGGTTACTGTTGTATTGGCCTGTAGTGCTTCGAACGCTTCTTCGGGTAACAGGATTCTGCCGTGGTTCTGTCGATGCTTCATATCCCCTTCCAAGGGAGAGTCTCCTGACTCTCTAGAGAGGATGTCTGGCTTGCCGGCCAATTTCCCGGGTCGATATTTGATCACGAAATCGTAGTTAGCTAATCGCTCACCCCACCGGGCTTGTCGCAAATTGAGATCCTTCTTTGTTTTCCAGTATTTGAGGTTCTTGTGGTCCGTGAGAATCGTGATTTTGGGTCCCGTTGTCTTGCAATAAGTATCCCATATCCGCAGTGAGTCTACGATCGCCAGTAGCTCTTTGTCGTGGATGTCGTAGTTGCACTCCAGATCTTTGAGTTTCCTTGAGTAATATGCTTCCGGATGTAAGATCCCCTTTTCGTCGGGTTGTGAGCAGATTGCTCCTATGGCGTAGTCTGATGCATCCGTTTCGATGGTAATGGCCCGTTCCAGGTCGAAGTGCTGTAGTATTGGTTCCGTGATCATTGCGTTTTTGAGCGTATCGAACGCTTCTTGCTGCCTATCGCCCCATTCCCATTCCTTTTCCTTCTTTGTCAGGGAGGATAGAGGCGTTGTGATTTTGCTGTAGTCTTTGATAAACCGTCGGTAGAAGTTGGCAAAACCCAAGAAGCTCTGTATTCCTTTGACGTTCGTTGGTTCCTTCCAGTCCTTGATTGTCTGGATTTTCTCTTCGTCCATCCTTAGCCCTTGTGGTGATATGACGTATCCTAGGTACTCTGTCTCTGTTGTGTGGAATTCGCATTTGGATGCTTTCAGCGTTAGTCCGGTGTCTCGTACTCGGGTGAATACTGCCCGGACATGTTCCCGGTGTGTCTCTTCGTCGGGGGAGAAGACCAGAATGTTGTCCAGGTATTCCACACAGAAGATATCCAGATAGTCGCTTAGGATCTCGTTCATCCATCGTTGAAAAGAGGCCGGGGCGTTGGTGAGTCTGAACAGCATTACGCACGACTCGTACAGCCCGTATCGAGTACGAAACGCTGTTTTCCACGCGTCACCTTCTGCGATACGGAGATTGTAGTACGCGTCTCGGATGTCGAGTTTGGTATAGATGGTAGCGCTGGATAGTTGATCGAGGGACTCGCCGATCAATGGCAGCAGTGTTCGATCTTTGATCGTAATGTCGTTTAGTTGTCGGTAATCCACACATAGGGATAGTCCTCCATCCTTTTTCTTCACGAAATGTATTGGTGCTCCCGCCGGGGAGGTGGATGCACGGATCCATCCCCGTTTTTCATTGATTTCTAGGTAGTCTCTGAGGACCTTCATCTTGTCTTCATTCAAGGGTCGCAGTGGCTCATACGGGGGCGTCTTTCCTTCCGCTAGTGGAATGTGGTGATCCTGCGTGTGGTGTGGTGGAGGTATCGTTGGTTCTTGTTCGGTGAATACATCGAGGAATTCGTGATATTCCGAGGGAATTGGTTTTTTGCTCGTCCTGGAGGTTTCTTTGATTTTGTCGATTACTGTCTGGCATACCTCCCATGGGTCTGTTTCGCCGATTTCCCAGTTTTCTTCTTCTGCCGGTGTTTTCTTGTAGTATTGTTCTGTGGCCTTTTCTTCGGGGACTGTGTTGGCTCTTGGTCAGCTGGGTAGGCATTTCTCGGCGCAGTGGTCGGAGTGGAATTTCACGGTGTGGTTGTTCCACCCTATCACTGGGTCATGGAGTTTGAGCCACGGAAGTCCCAGGATGATCAGGGCGTTCCTGATCGTGATGCAGTGTAGCCGGATGTCCTCCTCGTGATGATTGATGGTTAGATGGATTTGGGCATCGTGGGTTACCGGCCCGCCGGTGACCTCACTTCTGTCGACTGTCAATACTCGTCTTGGCGTTGTTTTTTGTTGCATTGGGATTCCGCTGGCCTCCGTATAGGCCTTATCAATGAAGTTTTCTGATACCCCACTGTCCACCAAGGCTGTAGTGGTGCATTCGTTCCCATCTACCCCCTGGATTCGTACTTTGATCATAATTTTCTCCTCTCGTTCGTATCAGGCGGTTCGTACTAGGTACGGGGGGTCTTCTTTGGGTTTGACAACAGGTGTTTCCCTCGGGTAGTGGTTGTCGGCACCTATTCCCGAGGGTTGTCGTTTCCCGACGGTTCGGGTTCGTCCCCTGCCGCTTCCTCTTCTTGCTCTTCGTAGGTGGCCGCTGCGGGGCGATAGGGGCATCTATAGGTGTTTTTCCGGGGCTGTGGGCATTCCCTTGAAAAGTGTCCTGTTTTCCCACAGTTGTAGCATTCCGGGCTTGTCGGGACCCGTGGCGCAGATGTCGGGCGTTTCGCGAATCGGTACCTTCTGGTGGCGTCCAAATCCATTTGTTCGGGGTCAGGGAGGGCGTGTTCCCTTGTTTTCTCATGGGGTAGTATGTGTGACGGCCCGGTCCGTGGCGTTCCTTTGGTGTGTCTGGCTCGGATGTTATACAGCTTGTTGTCGATCTCGATGGCTCTGTTGGCGTATTCGGTGATAGTGCTTGGTTTCGCCGGTAGCCTAGCAAGATGTGTCTGGGTTCGTTCCGGAAGGCCAGCATCAAATTTATCGATATAGGCGGAGTTATTTTAGTCTAGGTCCACGATGATGTTTTGGAATTCGGCCCAGTATAGCGCCATTGATTGGGCACCTTGTTCTATTTTGTTGTACTTGACTCTGGCGATTTCTTTTGCGTCGATTTCACCGAATGCTCGGTGTATCGCTGTCTTGAATTCTTCCCATGTCTCGAAACTGCTTTTTCCCTGGGTGATGGAAGGTTGGATCCATTTCCAGGCTGCTCCTCGGCATCGGCTGTTTGCGTAGTGTACCTTCCCGCTGTCGTTCTGGAAGCGGTATGCTTCGCAGTTGAATTTCAGTTCGCATTGTACTAGGAAGGCACGGAGCTTGGCGCGGTCGCCGTAGTACAGTTTCGGGTCCTCGATCTTCGGCTGGCTAACTCTCTTGCTTGGTCCTCGCTGTGCGATGAGTTGCTGTAGCAGGACCTGCATTACGTTCTGTCCCCCGTTTCCTGTGGTTTTGAGTAGGGACATTCTCCAGATTTGTTCTGGGGTATCCGGGGTCGGTGGTCTGGAGGGGGGGTCTGGGGTCACTGGGCTGGGCGCTCGTTCGTCGTCGGGGACGTCTCGGATATCCCGCAGATCAAAAGTGTCTGGTTTGAGGTCGTCTACCTCTAGTTCTCTTCCTAGGGAATCCACGGTGGATTTCCATTTCCTCAAGGATTTCCCGCTACGTCAGGTGTTGATTGGAGGACGCAATCTAATGTCAAGCTCCTGACTTCTGCGCACTGTCTTGGGCTCGACAGGCAACGTAGCTCCTCGGCGTGCCTACTTGGTAGGGCTTCCATTGGTTCGGCTCTTGGGCTGTGTTCGTTCAGCTCTCTGGTACAGGCAAGTACTCCCGGCTGTCTCGGTGGAGTCTAAGGATGTCCCTCAGCGTAGCCTTCCTTGCTGGTGAGACTCCGTGCTCCTAGTCCTCCGTGCGGCATTTTCAAGGTCTTACGCAGTTCCTTGTCTACTGCTGCCGAAGGGTCTTATCGTAGCAGGTTCGTTGGGATCTCGCTCGGGGCAGATCTATGTGATTCATCATCATTCGGTGGTCGCAGTGCCGGTCACGGAGGAGAGAAGTAGGAGTTGGTGGAGAGAGATAATATGCAACTTCGTTCGATTGGGCGTTCAGTAGCTACAGACCATATGCCCTCCTCCGCGCCATACCACCCCCGTGGGGTTCCCATCTTTCCCTTATTTCCGCCGGAAAACAAAAGATAACACAAAAGAAACGTACCAAGGAAACAAAACAAACACGGAACCGAGCATAGCCATACAGAAGAGAGTTGTGACAAAATCCCTCCACCATTGGTACAAGATGAATCAGATTATGGAAGCACAGCATTGGAATAGAAGGAGGTGGTGGGGGGAAATCGGTAATGGAAGTAGTGCAATACCATTACCTTCAGTGGGACCTCTAGGCAGTCATGATCATGTCGGCGACTGTGTTGTTGTCGTTCCGCAGTGCCGCCATGATTTTGGCGTAGGTCGGGCAGTTTCGGTCAGAGGCCTTGTGTGGTTGCTGGCAGTTGGCGCAGCGGATTGGGGGGTGTCTGCAAGAGTGGCCCGCTTTGCAGTTTCCAATCGCACAGGGGTGTTGACGGGTAGAGTGTGGGAGGGCGCAGACTGCACAGGTGTATTTGCTGGCAGTACAGCGTTGGGTCGAATGCCCGTATTGTTGGCATTTGTTGCATTGAGTGGAGGGGCCAAAGGAGATGTATTTGGCGATGTTGCATTTGTCAAAAATATTCGAGTGATAGGGTGTGTAGGAACTCCATTGCTTGATCCTTTTTCTGAGCGAGACAGAAGGAACGCTCTCACTATATACATGCATATCCAAGCTCGCGCTTCGCCCCCAGTCACCGGTGGGGACTTGACTCATCGCCGGTGGGTGGCAACTTGACTCATCGCCGGTGGCGGCTTGAGTCATGGCCGGTGGCGATTTGCCACCTCCGCCACCCGATGCCTTCCGGACGC
>Ga0307508_10004118_pt1 | contig 14325 bp, 14 predicted proteins | sample 9_EM_MG_FD_203089 | JGI IMG/M metagenome (GOLD analysis project Ga0307508, IMG submission 203089) | Populus trichocarpa ectomycorrhiza microbial communities from riparian zone in the Pacific Northwest, United States - 9_EM | ecosystem: Host-associated > Plants > Roots > Unclassified | place... | reverse complement strand
TAAGTATTTTTCTCGTAATCAAAAGAAGCCTTATAAAGGTAAATATACTTTTAAGAAGATAGAGGGTTAGTTAATAGGCTAACATGTTTTTTCTAAACGACTTATATGGAGAATGCATTAAAAAGAAGTCAAAGTAAAATTTATAGCCAGAATTTTCTATTGTTAATATGGCAAATTCGAGAGACATCCCGGGATAAGAATAGTAATTATCAGGGACTATCGTCGAGCTAAGTGGTTACATGAAAGTGTAATTCAATAAACAAAAGGTTTATTGAGTATAATAAATATAATTATTTATTTATTATATCTAAAAGTGTAGAGGCCAGACGCCATACTATTTCTAAGTAATATAGTAAGAAGATATTTTATGAAATATGAAGGAATGGTCCAGGTTATTAGTAATAGACAGTGCCTTAAACAAGCATTTAAGTAAAAATATACAGATGTGTCACTGTTTTTATGAAACATAAAGCCAACTATATTTGAAATGATCGAAGGCCCTACCCTGAGCTACATGTTATGGTGGTTCACTACAATTTACTACACCTATGCTATTTGCACTAGGATTTATATTTATGTTTACTATTGGAGGGTTATCAAACCACTTGGCCTTCCCTTTAAAGACTAATATATGCTGAGAACTTCTAACAATTATGCTACTCGAGTTTTATTTAATCTTAGTTAAAATGTATAATTTTGAACAATCAGCAGGTAACCTACGTATTGCATCAAACAAAATAAATATCTTAGTAGGAACCTCAGAGACTATATATAGTCCTTATAATTTTTTATGAGAACAGATAGTCCATGTTATAAAATATTCATTAATCTATTTATATAATAATAACTTAAATTTTTGCTATATATGTAACAAAGCCTCTGTTATAGCTCGGTCTTATTCTAGCTTTAGTAATAAGCCTGAAGGAGAGGATAATACCACAAATTTAAACCCTATAAAAGTTTATAATAGCTTGAAAGAAGATAGAGTTAATATACTAAAAGAACAAAGAGATAAATCAGGTGTTTACTGTTTAATCAACAAGGCAAATGGTCATCCTTACGTAGGAAGTTCTATTAATTTAGCCTCTAGAATGAGGAGTTATCTTAATAATAATTTTTTAAAAAGTAAAAAAAATGTTAATATGCCTATTGTAAAAGCTTTACTTAAATATGATCAGTCAAACTTTACTCTTTTGATTTTAGAATATGTTGAACCTGAATCTATAGCTGTTAGAGAAACTTTTTATATAATACATGTGATACCTTATTATAATGTATTAAAACAAGGTTATTCTTCTTTAGGTTATAAACATACAGAGGAGACTAAGAAATTACTATCTGAATTAGCTAAAAATAGAACACATTCTGATAAAACAAAAAGTTTAATAGCCAGGGCTTTAACAGGTGAAAATAATCCTTTTTATAATAAAAGTCATTCTATTGAAAGTAAGGTAAGAATGATTGAAGCTAATTCAGCTTACCCTGTTTATGTATATAACTCATTTAAATATTTATTAGTTATTTTCCCTTCAGTTTTAACTTTAGCTAAATTAATAAAATCCAATCATCCTACATTAGTTAATGTTATCAAAGAACAAACAATATTTAGAGGTGAATGCTACTTGCGAAATATACCTTATAATATTTCAGATACACCATTAATTTCTGATTGATATTCAAAAGAATGTGAAGAATTAGTATTAAAAATTATTAACCAGAATAGTCATATTAAAAAAGCAGTCTTTGTATATGATTTAAATAGAAAATTTCTGGCTAAATATGATGGAGTAATGGATGCTAGAAGAGCTTTGAAAATGTGTCATCTTACTATAAAAAAACATGCTAAGATAGGTGATGTTTATAAAGGATTTATATTTAGTTATGAAAAATTAATAGATTAATACAAAAATACCTGTCTTTCACCTAAGCGCTTACTAGCCTCATTAAGTGAATAATTTTTATTAAACTTTATAAAATATATAAATGGCTACCTGCCGAAGGTAATTAAAATTAAGGAAAAAAACAAATATTTTATTACTGAGACTAAACATAATCCTAATTAATATAAGAAGAGATAGTCCGAAGAAAAAAAATATTCATTATTATTATATTACATATTCATAACTGAATTTTTTTAAGTAAAAAGTCAATAAATTCAAACATAGATTTTTAAAAATAATTAGAATAATTTTTAATACTATAAGTAAATGTATAAAAAGTTCTTAATCTATTTTAACAACAATAAAGTAAATTAATAATAGTATATGGAGCGGCCTTCGGCTATAAATAGAAGAAAACTAAAAACACGACAAAAGTACCTCGATTTATTCTTTATCCTTTAATACTACAAAAGATCAAAAATAAGGTTTAAAAAACCTATCAAAATTTAAAAATAAATATTCTATCTATTTAAAAATGAAAAAAATTCTAAAAAAGGATAATGGATAAACTATTAAAATAATGATCAAGGATAATTTTTGATTATTTCTTTTATCTAGATCTATTACCATCAAGAAATAACATAATCAGCAGGAATAAAATCCTATACAAAATAACGAAACAACATTACTACTATTTAAAAATGAAAAAAAATCAAAACAATAATGATTTAATATCAATATCACCTCCTGCTCCTCAAGAAACATCAGTTTCCAGCTGTTCACCTTCACCTCAAGTGCCTACAGTATCAGAAAACCCAGTACCAGAACAATACTATCCTAATTCAGATACCTGTAAAGATCCAATTTTATCTGATAATCAAAATAAATCTGGTATTTATATGTTTAAAAATTTAAACAATGGTAAACAGTATATTGGAAGTTCTAAAAATTTAAAAAAAAGATTCAAGGAATATTTTAATGTTAATCATTTAACGCGTTCTAATTATATGGCTATTAATCGTGCTCTACTTAAACATGGTCATTCAAATTTTTCTCTTACTATTATTGAATATTGTGAAGTTTCTGATCTTCTAATAAGAGAGAAACATTATTGGGATATATTTAATCCTAAGTATAATATAGCACAGGATCCTACTGCTCCAATGTCTGGGCGTACTCATTCTGATACTACAAAAATAATAATGTCTGATGCTCATAAGGGTAAAACTCTTAGTCAGAAAACTAAACAAATAATGTCTGATGCTAGAACAGGTTCTAAACATTCCGATAAAACTAAAACAAAAATATCTGATGCTCTGGTTGGAAATACTAATAAAAAGGGAAAACCAAGAGCCGAAGGAGCAGGAAAGCCTTCTCAAGCAATAGAAGTTACTGATATCCAAAATAATACTACTACTTCTTATGATTCTATGCTTGCAGCAGCTATAGCCTTAAATATTCGTAAGTCAGTAATTAATCTTTATTTTATTAGAAATCAAAAGAAACCTTATAAAGGTATATATTATTTCAAAAAGATATAGGCCAGCGACTTTTTTATTTTATTTCATTAATCGAATACTGGATTATTAATTGTTTATTGAAAAAAAAAGTTAGTTATAATAAAATAAAATGAATTTTTATTCGTAAGTGGAGTAATTTTAGCAAACGCCTCACTTGACATTGCATTCCATGATACGGTTTTGATTGTTTTATTTGGTATTTTTATACCAAGTTTATTAAGTATGGCTACTACTGTATCGTATCTGTTTAGTTTTAGCTTTAATCTTAATAATGACCACAATGTAAGTGATTTATTAGATAAGAAGAACTATGAGGAGTATATAAAAATGTTTTGAGTTGGTTTAATCGATGGTGATGGAAGTATTCAAGTAAACCATTGACGTAAACAATCACTGCAATACAGACTAATAATTAACTTATCTAATATTAAATCTAATTATAATATGTTAATTGAAGTTGCCAAGGTAGTAGGAGGAACAGTAAGAATCACAGGTAAAGGTGCAGATGTTATTTGAGTAGTTAATAAAAAGCAAGAAGTTGAAGAAATTATAAAAATTTATGATACTTACCCTCCTTTAACTTCCAAAAAAATCTGTCAACTTGCATTCCTAAAAAAATGTTTAACTGAAACCTCGCTAGAAACTTATTTATTAAATAGAAATCTTAAATATGATAAACAATTAACTATTATAAAATCTAATATTAATTTAAATATTCCTATATATTTTAATGGATGGTTATCTGGGTTTATAGAAGCTGAGGGTTGTTTTTCAATAAGAAAATCTAATAACCATTCTTTTTCAATAGGGCAAAATGATGATCTTTACTTAATACATGCTATTAAACAGTATTTTGAAGTAACTAACAAAGTTAGAAATCCTCATGGTAAATTCTATCTTTTAGAGATATATAAGAAAGAAGTTTTATTAAAAATAATCACTCATTGTACTAACTATCCTTTGTTAGGTGAAAAGTCAGAGTCATTAACAAAATTTAGTCAAAAGCTTCTTTAGTAAGTGTCGTGTTGTCTTGTCACCATGAAAAATTTCATACATTTTTTGGTAATAATTAAATTATTAATTATTGCTAACGGTAAAGTCTTATATGTTTTCTTAATGCAGAAGATATAATTAAAAAGTATAAGATAATACCGTGGAAACCAAAGCTAATATTAATGTACAAAAAACAATTATTTTTATTTAACAAATTTATTAGTAAGTAGGATCCGTAGAGACTAAACGTGACAATCGAAAGTTTATTAAGTTAAATAATTAGATAAGTTATAGTCCGATCCACTGCGTAAGCAGTGTTGTATTATCATTTATAATGGAAATGATAAATATTGACTTACTATGTAGTAGCGCATTTCCATTATGTTTTATCTATGGGTGCTGTGTTTGCACTTTTCAGCGGTTGGTACTTTTGAATACCTAAAATATTAGGATTAGATTACAATAGATTATTATCTAAAGTGCATTTCTGAATTTTATTTATTGGAGTTAATACTACTTTCTTTCCTCAACATTTCTTAGGTCTACAGTCAATGCCTCGTCGTATAAGTGATTATCCTGATGCTTTTGCCGGTTGAAACTTAATTTCTAGTTTTGGATCTATCATTTCTGTTATAGCTACTGCCTTATTCTTGTTCATAGTATACGAACAATTAGTTTATGGTAAAGCTGTTTCAAGAAATCCTTGATTAGCTCCTCAATTCTTCTACGACTGTTTACAAGTGGTATTAAACAGAGCCTCTAATTCTTTAGAGTGGTGCTTAACTTCTCCTCCATCTCCTCATCCTTTTGCTTCTCTTCCTTTACAATCGGGTTTAAATTAAAATTAAACCTAACCTCGCCATTATCAGTATGGTACAGAAGAAACTTATTTTTTTTGCGGTTCGATTCCCTATGATAACAATGCTTTATGTTAGTAGCACTCTTTTATTGTTAGTCAATGCGGGCACTTTGAGGCGAGTAAGAAATTTATTTAATCCTCCTCACGGAGGGAGGGTAGCTATTCTTATACTCCTATTCTATGGAATTATATGATGTGATAATTTAAATATTGCATTATTAGATACATGAGAAGGGATATATGATGGTTTATTCCAGTCAGCATTCAGAAAAAAATAGTTTTGACCTTTCTCTCTGTTTGAAAGGAGCTATATTATTCTTAATTGTATATTAGCCCCAGACGTCCAAAACCAATGGGAGCAATGGGAAAGAAAATGTCTTCTTTCTTGTTAACCCAATATACAAATAGTTATTTTGATATATATCAAAATAACATAATTAAAATGTGATAACAATTTAGAATTATCGAATTTGCCTTGATTATTTTATTTATACTAATAGGGCAAATATTTTTTAATGCAAAATGTTAATTCATTTTTAGAGTCGTGGGTTTCTTCATTTTCATTTATCCTTTTTGACTTGCTGCTATTATTCCCATCAAAAGTTATTCTAATGTTTCGGTTGATAAAGATACAATTCTATCTGATAATAAAAATAAATCAGGTATTTATATGTGGAAAAATTAAACAAAAAAAAAAACAAAAAAAAAAATGGTAAATGCTATATCGGGAGTGCAGTGGATCTATACAATAGGCTATCATTTGATTATTCTAGAAGGCTATGGAAAATTACTTAAAAAGAATCAAAGTTCTATATATAATGCAATATTAAAGCACGGTCATTCAAATTTTGAACTTACAATTATTGAGTACTGTTCTCCAGAACAATGTATAGAAAGAGAAGATTTTTATCTGTCCTCTTTGAAGCATGAGTATAATATTTTACCAAAGCTGGGTCTTCAATAGGGAGAAAACATTCTGATGAATCTAAAAAAAAATAATGTCTGATATTAAGAAGGGAAAAAAAAAAAAACATTCAGAGGAGTCTAAACAAATCATGTCTGATACTAAGAAAGGCGAGAAAAATCCAATGTTTGGACAAAATCATACAGAGAAAACTAAACAAAAAATATCAGATGCTATTAAAGGTTATAATCATTCCGATGAAACTCGTCAAATCATGTCTGATGCTAAAAAAGGTAAACCAAGACCTGAAGGAGCAAGAAGACCCTCTCAACAAATAGAAGTTACTGATATTAAAAATAATACTACTACTTCTTATGATTCTATTCATGAAGCTACAATAGCCTTAAATATTAGTAATCATAAAGCAATTTCTAATTATTTTAAACAAAATCAACAGAAGCCATATAAAGGTCAGTATACTTTCAAGAAAATATAGTTAGTCTGCAATTTTTTGGTTTTTATCTTGATTATACCTAGAAAAATTCTTCGTTTCTAGGTGTTTCATCTTATATTCCATACTACGTTCAGATCCTGAGGCCCAACCTCGGCTTTAAGTTAATTTTTACTATCCAATCATGTCGCCTTAAATTTAAGTATTTAAGAAAAAAAAAAGGCTCAAGTAAGACTCTAAGGAGCAGCCTGCGGGTAAGACCCTCTCAACAAATAGAAGTTACTGATATTAAAAATAATACTACAATTTCTTACGATTCTATTCGTGAAACTGCTAGAGCGTTAAATATCAAACAATCGAGAATTTCTTTATATTTTATTAATAATCCAAAGAAACCATATAAAGGTCAGTATACTTTCAAAAAGTTGTAATTAATTAGTTTCTGCACAAAAATTTTTCTATAATTATATATTTGCTTTTAGCTAGCATTTTTTTTTGAATTTTTTTTTTAGTCACCACAAAAAATTTGCAGTTTTTAGGTCCTTATATACTTCGATTAGGAGACTTGCTTATACACCCTTAGCCCAAATTCTAACCAAGGTTTAATCACCAGTTAAACCTAACCCTCTTATTCCAATTAAAAGTTATTCTGTCGCTACTTTCAACTCCTTTGGCTTCTCTTCCTAGTTAAAAATGGGTTTAATTAAACCTAACCCCAACCTCTTAAATATATAATTTTAATTTCTATAAGTAAAGTATATGAAAACACTTTTAATAGGTAAAAAGGAAATATTTAATTCAAAAAAAAAAATACTTTAACAATAGATAAAATAGAAAAAAAAAGAATTATTTTTTACTTTCTAAAAGTAAATATATATAAAAAAAAAACAAACAAAAAAAACAAAACAAAAAAAACAAATTAGAATGGAAATACCTTAAATAAAAAAAAAATAGGTTAGATCATCCAATGGATCTAGCTGATTGACAAAGGAAATAACAGCGAGTTTGATGGTGGCTCTGATTGAATGCTATTCAAATGCTTGACACATGCTAATCGAACGTCTAGTTTATTTATAATAGAATATCTAATAATATAATAAAAACTAGAAAGTGGTGTACAGGTGAGGAAATGGTATGTTTACTGCCTTAGAGTAAGGAGAAATACCTTATAATAACAAAGAAATTATTAAATAAATAATTTTGCTTTAAGATGTTATCTTAATACCTCGGGTAAGTAGAGTAGTAGTAAAAGTAATGGTTTAACTAGCTTTATCTCGTAGTCGAGTCTGAAAGGTCCTTCGACCACATTGGAACTGAGACAAGTTCAATGCGATTTTTTTTTTGCACTGCAGTGGGGAATATTGGTCAATAGCCTAACGGCTGAACCAGCGATTTGAAGGAATGAAGATCTACTTTTTAATATAAGAAGAATAAAGTTCTGGCTATAAAAATGATAATGACAATTTTTTATCTAAATGTCTTGACTAATTCACGTGCCAGCAGTCGCGGTAATACGTGAGAGACTAGCGTTATTCATATTTAATTGGTGCTTTGTGATGTAGGATATCACATGTGTGCCTACAATTACCAAACTCCGGGGACACCCTAAAGCTTATGGTACCAAACTATAGTTGAAAAACTATATGTGGCTGAAGTAATTACTCAGACTTTTTTTATGGTCGTTTCCATAAAAATAAGGTAACAAGTCATAAGATGAGTAAAAACGAAATGGGTTATCGCGGATCTAAATCAGATTCATTTTCTGTAAAAGAGCAACGAGTAGACGGTAGTTGATTCATTAGTCCAGTCCAAAATCAAACAAAATTAATGAATTTAAGGTGTACTCTAGCGGGTTTCGAGAGAAATTATCAGATCAGAATCCTTTCTAAGGAGTTATATAAAAACGAGAGAAGGTTTTATTCTACATTAGATTATCTCAATAATAATAACATTAATCCTTGATTTTTGACTGGATTTATCGATGGTGAGTGATGTTTTAGAATTTCTTTAACCAAAGTAAATAGAACTATTGGTTGAAAAGTACAACTCTTTTTTCAAATAAGTTTACATGAAAAAGATAGGGTATTATTAGAAAATATTAAAGATTATTTAGGAGTAGGAAAAATCCATAACTCGGGGAAAAATCTTATCCAATATAGAATACAGGCTTTTGACGAACTAACTATTCTAATTAAACATATGAGAAAGTATCCGCTAATTACACAAAAAAAGGCGGACTTTGAACTTTGAAATAAAGCTCACGAATTAATTCTAGAAAATGAGCATTTAAATAAAAAAGGAATTTTAAAAATAGTTTCTCTTAAAGCATCTTTAAACGTGTAGTTTATCTAATGAACCGCGGAGAGCATCTAAATTTATCTGGACTACAAGAAATTGTAAATATCAGAGCTTCAATTAATTTAGGTTTATCGGACGTATTAAAAACAAGTTTCTCAAATAGTAATTTTACCAAGTACTTGACACTTTTATTGTTTTTATTGTTTTTATTGTTTTATTGTTTTTATTAGTTATATCCGTGTAAGTGATATTTTACTAAATAATTAGGTATATGATCGAAGATCCTTTTTTTAGAAATATTGATTGCAAGTCCAGTTCCTATAATTTTGAAGCTTTAATCATAATCAAATTTATTTTAAAAAATATAATTATAAAACAATGAAAAAAAAACAAACAAAAATAAACAAACAAGAAATAACAATAAAAACAAACAAAACAAAAAATAACAATAAAAACAATAATTCAGTGACAGTACCAGTAAAATTCTATCCTAATTCAGAAATATCTAAAGCTCAAATATTATCTGAAAATCAAAATAAATCTGGTATTTATATGTGAAAAAATAATCTTAATGATAAACAATATATCGGTAGTTCAATTGACTTGTAAAAAAGGCTGTCGAATGATTATTCAACTACTTATATGGAGGATGCATTAAACAGAGGTAATAGTTATATATATAATGCAATATTAAAGTACGGTCATTCTAATTTTTCTCTTATTATTCTTGAGTACTGTTCTCCTGAGCAATGTATACAAAGAGAAGATTTTTATATATCTACAGAAAAGCATGATTACAATATATTAGATAAAGCTGGCTCTTCATTAGGTCATAAGCATTCAGATGAATCTAAAAAAATAATGTCGGATAATAGAAAGGGTAAACCAAAAATAGAAGGGTCAGGAAGACCCTCTCAACAGATAGAAGTTACTGATATTAAAAATAATACTACTAATTCTTACGATTCTATTAGTGAAGCTGCAAAAGCCTTAAATATTAATAAAGCTATTATTGTTCTGTATTTTTCTCGTAATCAACAGAAACCTTATAAAGGAATATATACTTTTAAAAAAGTAAATAAATAATTTATTACCGATACTCATTTCTATTGAAGTTAGCTTTTCCAGATGTAATACTTACTACGAGACATACGGATTTCACTGTTAATATCCCCGATCCTCATTGATTCTCAGGGTTTTGTTCAGCTGAAGCTTGTTTCATGGTGGGTATTGCTAAATCTAGTGGGTCTTCTACTGGACATCAAGTTTATTGAATTTTTTCTGTTTCTCAACACATACGTGATGAGTTATTGATGAAGTGTTGGGTAAATTATTTTAATTGTGGAAGACTAGTTAGAAAAAGAGATGTTTATGAGTACCAGGTTTCTAAGTTTTCCGATGTTGAAAAATTTGTAGTTTTTTTCGATAAATACCCCATTCTTGGTGAAAAAGCTAAGAATTTTTTAGATTTTTGTATTGTATCAGATTTAATGAAATCAAAAGATCATTTAACTCAAGAAGGTGTTGCCAAAATACGAAAAATTAAAGAGGGTATGAATAGAGGTAGGTAATTTTATTATAGACAATTGGATAAGATTTTCTTTCTTGATTCTAAGATAAATCTGTTAGGTCAGTATTTAAGTCTATAGATACTGATTGCCGTGTTAAAGGGTTCCTAGACGGTAATGCTTGCCTTTGAATGGGAACAGAATTACTAGAGTTTTATGTGAAAAGTATATTTAGAACTCATGGTGTAGAACTGATAATTTAAAATACTATGGGGAATGATAAAGGCGAAGGCAGACTTTTATGAAAAAACTGACGTTGAGGAACGAAGGCAAGGATAGTAAATAGGATTAGAACCCTAGTAACCCTAGCAGAAAATGATGAATGCTATAGGTAGTATTAAATCGCCTATCAATGAAAATGTAAGCATTCCACCTCAAGAGTAATGTGGCAACACAGAAACTGTGATACGTGTTTTTATCGCAGCGTTGGTTCAAATCCAACTCTACTATTTGCTTGGTACGCAATTATGAACTTTTAACTCCCAATGAATGAATGTCAAGCACTCCGTTATGCAGGTGATTAATATTTATGACTTTTTTTTCGAATTAATTTATTACTTTTCTTTTTTCTCAGCGTTCTTCCTTTTTATCCTTTTCTTCTTTTCTCCTTTTTTAGCATTCTTATTTTATTAGCGTTTCAAAAAAAAGTGGGTCTTAGTTTAAGGTGCAACAGCAGGATAATTACTAATTTGAATTTTTATTAAAATATTATTCAGCTAAGGCCTATAACTCTTATCTGAAGCACATAAGAGAAGAGGAATAATATTCCAAACAAAACAAACAAAAAAGCATAAGATGGGCCAAAACAGCCGGTGACCCTCACACAAATAGATCCTAAAGTACCGATGCAAAAGAATTATCCTATGATGAGGTCCATCATGATCATAAGAGTAATAAGTCCAATCCTTATTAAGGTCTTAAATTGTCAATTAGCTAGGGAAATAGGGAATCTAGAGGATATGGAATCTCCCAGACATAGTATAAAAGTGCAGGTATGGTAGCACATAATAACATTAAACAATTAGAAATAGAAATAAAACAAAAAATATGAAAAAAAAAGATATAAATAATAATTCAGTTCTTGCGAAGCGTTCACCTACAGTAACAGAAAAAACTGATTTTAACGAGGAATTTTGTCAATGGTTTTCAGGGTTTTCTGATGCGGAGTCATGCTTTTTAATACAACCTGTATTAAATAGTAATAAAAATAAGGTAAGTAAATTTTCTTTTAAATTTATAATCGAATTGCATAAGGATGATTTGGATGTTTTAGAGTTGATTAAAAAAAAGTTAGGAATAGGTAACATTAGATTAATTAAAGATACATGTGTATATATGGTCTCAGATAAAAAAGGTATTTATACATTAATAAATATATTTGATAAATACAATCTTAATACTACAAAATATTTGGATTATTTTAATTTTAAACAAGCTTTTATTCTATACTTTGAAAGAAGAGATCCAAATCTTAAGGTAATAGAGGCGGAAGAATTAAAAAATCAAATATTAGAGATAAAAAATTGTATGAATACTAAACGTTCTGATTTTAATATGGATAATCATCAGGTGATAATAACAAAAAATTGATTGTTAGGATTTTTAGAAGGTGATGGCTCTTTTTATTTGTCAAGAACTAAAATGGTTCCAACTTTCTCTATCGAATTAAGTGAAGTTCAGTTTTCTTTAATACTAAAAATAAAAGAATTTTTAATAAATAATTTAAATTTTGATAAATATTCTATACATAAATTAAGACTTTCAGAAATTATCTCAATAAATAAATTAAAAGCTAGATTAGGAAAACCTAGTGTAACGCTTGTTATTCAAAATATTAATATATTAAATAATTATTTAATACCCTATTTAGAAGATATGAAATGAAATTCAAAAAAAGGTCTAGATTTTCCTGATTTTAAAATTATATGTCAAGCTATTTATCATGGGGCTCATAGGGATGATTATATCAAATCTTTAATAATTAAATTATCTTATACTATGAATAATTATAGATTATCAACAAATTTAAGAGAATCCTCAACAGCTTCTTTAAAATTAAAAAAATCTGAAATAGATCAAATAATTAATGCAAAACCAACTATTGAGCATCTTAGTGATGGGCGCATTAGAGATATAGTTACAAAAAAAATAGTTCCATACAATGCAAGTTGTATTTATGAAATAATTAAACCAACAGGAGAAATTTTAATAGTGGAATATTTAGATGAAGTTTTACAAATTGTAGGTGTAGGTTTTAGAACTTTAAAAAGACGTCTAGATGACTTATCTTCTTTGGAACACAAAATTAATGACCATATTGTTAAAAGAATCCCTGTATTTTATCCTAAAGATCGACGCTAACCCAGAGTATAACCTTATTCTTTCTTTTCCTGATAGAGGAGTTATTAATACGAAAGCTCTATTTAAAAAGTTCAAAAAAATAAACTGAGATAAGGTTACAACTAAATCAGTTTCACAAAACCTTGTAGAAAAATCAGGTGAAAACGGTTAATGACATCCTAGTTAAAGACCGTCGGTAATTGTAAATATCGCTACAGACTGGTTCACCGGGGCTGAGCTGAAATGTTCGTCCAAATGTACAGTCGGGTTATGAACGAGTGCGATATCGGGAGGAGTTAGGATGATCCAACAGCTACGCACAGTGGATATCAGAAACATGATGATTATAAGCTCCTCAAATTTTTAATAGAAAAATTAAAAAAAGGGTAAACCTTCTATATCATAACTGAACCATTAGACCAACTCCGAAACTAGTAGTGAAGTGTGTGTTCGACGTGAAGTGAAAGTTAGTAATGTGGTTAGATTCCACTGGGTTAGTTCTCAACCTTAACACTATTTACACATTTTGGTTAGTAATATAAAAAATGAAGATGTAAAGACAATGTAACTCAGCCTTAAATGGCAACGTAGTAATTTATTCCGGAGTGCTAGTGTAATGTAAAATATGGAGAGCGAAAGTAAAGGTAGCAATGACACTCTGTTAAACTATGATTATGGAATGTAATGGTTTTGACACACTAAGCCATTAGAGAAACAAAATTTCCATCAGGGTAAAGCTATCCTCCTAAGTTTTATGTGATAGTGCTAACTTTTGAACATGGTAAACCCTTATCTTCCCTGATATTACAGGAGGCGTCTTATATTAACAAATGGGCGTATCGGGGTGAGGGCAGAGGAGAAGTTAAAAAGCAAATGCTAAATCGTAACTGATTTTGATAAAGTAAATATTAAATCAATGTATTAATAATAGTCATTCTTAAATAAAAGATCAATTTTTTTTAGAGTCAGAGGAGGGTGGGCCTCTAATACCTACCCAATAATCAAAAAAAAACAAAACTTTTGATACTAGCATCTTGGTATGTTAAGATATATTTCATAGGGCGGTTTTCGAGAAGACAAGGAGACAGAGTGTCGGAAGAGTAGAGTTAGATTACCTGAATGATCGTTTCTGAAAGGAGACAATACTAGTGATGTGCTGACACCTCATCATTTTGTATATCTAAGGTTTTCCAATGATGCTCCCCGATTAGTACTTAACTTATAAAAGGAAGTAGTTGGACCAAAAGGTAGGTAAAAAAAAGCAAATCTCGTCGTAATTAACAAAATTAGGGAAAAAGCTGACAGGATATTAGTCTCAGCATGGATATTCATGTAACTAACATTGAGGGCGCTAGGCAAGGTAAGAGGTGGAGAATAATAAGATCTACTGTGAACTTGAGCGTTAGAAAAGGAGCACCACAACACTCCAAAGTGTTTGTTATACTGGGTTCCACGCGGTAAAAAGACCACGTGGTCTTAGGGTGCGAAGAGAAGAGTGATTTTAAACCAAGG
>Ga0307508_10004117_pt1 | contig 14326 bp, 17 predicted proteins | sample 9_EM_MG_FD_203089 | JGI IMG/M metagenome (GOLD analysis project Ga0307508, IMG submission 203089) | Populus trichocarpa ectomycorrhiza microbial communities from riparian zone in the Pacific Northwest, United States - 9_EM | ecosystem: Host-associated > Plants > Roots > Unclassified | place... | reverse complement strand
GGCCCTAGTGGACAAGCGCGATTTGATATTGCGCTAGTCCTTAAGCGCTCTAGTGTGCGCTAGTGGCGCTAGTACCTATAACAGTGGAATTTATAGGGGGACCTTATGAGTGAGATAATACGGTACTTTACCTAACACCGTGCAACAAGAACAGTCTTTTTTTTTTTTTTGGTTTAGATATTCATACTTACTCGCATGTTGCCATCTAGACTATAGCGGCGCACCTTTTGTCTAGGTTTCCCGTCCGCTATCTGCCGCCCGCGCACGTTGCAAGCTCCCCTTTGCCCTCCGCCCAGGCCTGTCCCAAGGAGATGGAATGTGTACCAAAGAAATTACAAAGGAAAAGAGTCCGACCCAAAGATCAAAAGAAAAGCCCGATCGTCCCTTACTCCTTCTCGTCATCCTCAGCGGATGCCATGAAAGAGGGCGTGGGCAGGAACAACGGTAGCTCCTCCCCGGCACCCAGCTCCTCCGCCTCTGCCCTCCTTTCCTCTTCCTGCTCCCGGTGCTCCCGGTGCTCCCGGTGCTCCCGTTCCAACACCTCGCTCCCCGCGTCTTCCTCAGCCGGAAGCAGCCTTCCCACATCAGTAGTGGAAAGGATGTCTAGGACAACCTGGCTGCACCTGTCATCGGCTAGGAAGTCGCAGATCGTGAACCGGCTCCTCTCCCTCCCAACCTCCTTCAACACCTCCGCCCACAGGACCTTCTGCTGGGACTTCCACTCGTGGCACTCCTTGAATAGGTGGTCCCGGGAGTCAGTTCACCAGATACTGCAGGCCTAAAAGAAGTGCTTCAAGCTCCCCTCCTGAGACGCCACCCTGGACGGCGACACGGCCAAACCCATTTGCAAAGAGACCACCGGACGCAAACCTTCGAACTCGATTTAGCGGTGTTGAGAGCGTTGTCTATTTCCACCCTCTGGAAAGACTCGGGATCATCCAGAGCACTGTCCCTCTCTCACCTCTCTCGCCTACACCGCAGCGAGAACGTTACCAGTATCAAACCAGCTGATCCGCCAGCCAGAGACCGGCCCGGAGTCAGTTGATCCGGCCTGCCCCGAGGGCCGGTCCACGTTCATCTCCCGAAGCACCGCACCCGCCGCCACCTGCACCACCTGCACCCACTCCCTTTTGGGCGAGCCTCCTGTGTTTGAAAAGGTTTCCCCGAATCAGTCCTATCCCAATACCTGTCATCATGCCCCGTATCAACCTACCCAGACCCGGAAGCTCTCCAACCCCAAGAGCTTTTGCCGAGCACTCGCATACAGACTATGGTGGCAACATCTTTACCGAGTTCCCCGTCCCATCCCCCACGCCCCCTCCGCGGATGCCATAAAGGATGGCGTGGGGAGAAAAAGCGGCTGCCTGTCACCCCCGGCGTCTAGCTCCTCCGCCTCCACCCTCTCCTCCTCCCTCTCTCTGCGCTCCCGGAGATCCCACTCCGACGTGACGTTCAGTATGGGTGCCGCAAGCGGCGATCCCGTGTGGATGCTGTGGCAGTCTTGATGAACCGCACCCAGCACGCATGGGCAGCGAAGAAGGTGGCAGGTGCACTGTTCATGGACGTCAAGTCGGCATTCAACAATGTCAACAAATCGCACTTGGGCAACCGCATGCAGGCACTGGGGATTGAGCCGGATCTCAACCGATGGACCGGCAGCTTCATGTCAGACCGCCAGGTGAAACTCGTGCAGGACGGCCAGACAGGCGAGGCGAATCCAGTGGACACAGGAATCCCCCAAGGGTCCCCAGTGGCGCCAATCCTCTTCACCACCTACTTGTCAGGAATCTTTGAAAAGGTGGAGACAGCGGTACCAGGCATTCGGGGCCTATCCTTCGTGGACGACATCAGCTGGTGGGCAGAAGGCGCAGACAGCAGGGCAGTGGCAGCAAAGCTCTCGACGGCGGCGGCAGCTTCGATCGAATGGGCAGCGGAGAACGGAGTAGCCTTTGACTATGGCAAGACGGAAGCAGCACTGTTTCACAAAATGCGAACTGCATCCACGGCAACAGTGTCAATTGGCACCAATGATGTCCCGTTCGACAAGGAGGCAACTCGCTGGCTGGGAGTCTGGCTTGACGCCCAACTCACGCTCAAGGAACACCATGCCACCCGAATAAAGGAAGGCAGAGGAAGGCAATGACGAGGCTCCGGCGGCTTACAGGGCAGATGGGGGCTCACGCCAGCTAACTGCTGGAAAGTCATGATGGCATGCGTCCAGTCAGCCACCATGTTCGGCGCGGAGCTGTGGTGGAAAGGCGATTATGCCACGGGCACCCAAGGGCGGGCGGGGGAGATCCAGCGTCTGATCAACCAGGAGGCCCGGACAACAACGGGCTGCTTCCGGACAACCAACCTGGAAGCCCTCTCTATGGAATCGGGTCTCCGGGCAGCAACAGCGCAGCTGGAGAACAGACAGCGGCGCTTTGGGCTGCGACTGCTGAGTCTACCACAGGAAGACCAGGCGCGGGAGGTGGTAGGAGCCCCAACGGGGATCGGGCGGCGGCTGACAAACGCTCTCGCATACGGCAGACAGACAGAGAGCACAGTGCCGCTGGAGGAGCCGGAAACCCTTGACGCTGAGCTACAGCAGGAGGAGGAGGCAGAGGCAAAAGCGGAGGCAGAGAGGCCCCGACCCGGACTTACTATGTTCACGGACGGGTCACGGCTAGACGGGGGGGCAGTCGGCTACTCGGTGGTGTGGAAGAAGGGCCTAACCTGGGCGGGTGCCAAGGTGCACATGGGCAGCAACCAAGAATCCTATGATGCAGAGTGCGCCGCTCTTGCTCACGCTTTGGAGATAGCCTCGCAAAGGAACACGACTCTGGAACGAGGCACGACCTTTTCGGATGCGCAGGCAGACATCAGACGGGTGGCATCGGACGAGCCCGGCCCAGGAAAGAAATACGCCATCCAGGTTCGAAGGGATATCGCGGCACTGCGGCGGGCGAGGCCAGGCATCACCATAGAGATCCGGTAGTGTCCGGCACATAAAGGTATCGCTGGCAACGAGAAGGCGGACGAGTGGGCCAAGGAAGCGGCAGGGCAGCCAGGCCCCTACAGGCTGCTCCCGCGATCCCTAGCCAACCTCAAGCGAGAAATTTCGGAGAAGAAGTGGGTGGAGGCTAGGCGATGGGCAGTAGGCCGCACCTCCAAGACGAAGTACCGCATGCCAGTGAGCCAAAAGCCCGATGGCGCCGTGGCCACAGCACCAAGAGACTTGCCTCGAGGTACTACCAGCTGAAGACAGGGCACGCCCGCACCGGACAGTACCTGCACTGAGCGAAGGCCCGCCCCACTGCCCAGTGCTGGTGGTGTCAGTGCCCCTCTCAAACGAGAGACCACCTTTTCAAGGTGTGTCCGGAATGGAGGTTGCAGCAGAAGATTCTGTGGGCAGAGGTGCAGAAGGAGACAGGGAAGAGGAAGAGCCGGTGGAAGATCCGGGACCTACTTGCCGATGGGAGATCGGGGCAGGCGGTGCTGGACTTCCTCACCTCAACGGATGTGGAAGGCTGGTGCCCCAGCTGGAGAAGAGTGACACTGGGGGTCAGGTGTCAGAGTGGGAGGAAGAGGAGCGGGAGGCGGAGGCGGAGGAGCGGGGTGCTGCGGGGGAATTGGGTGCCGGGAAGGAACTGCCGCTGTTCCTACCCGCCCCCCCCTTCATGGCATCGGCTGAGGAGGAGCAGGGGATGGGTCGCGCTTTCCTGTTATTCTTTCTTTTGTTCTTTCCTTAATTTGCTCTCTCTTGGGACAGGCCTGGGCGGAGGGCAAAGGGGGAGCTTGCAACGTGCCGCCACCGTGCGGACTACGGACAGGAAAAACCGGGCAAAATGTACGCCTCCATGATCTATATAGGTCGAATGCGAGTATGATCAAACAAAAAAAAAACTCCGACGTGACGTCCGTGCCGCCCGAGTGAGATAGAGTGCTGGGCCGCAAAGGCCAACTTACAGAGAAACCTTCCTTTATCAGTTTAACGCTACTCCAGCCGAATCACCACACCCTGGTCTGGCTGGGCTAAATGTAGGATGTGGTGGAGTAAGAAATGGTCATCCTGGGCGCCCAGCACACTTGCTCACTCGGGGATCCCGTCACAATTTCTGAACCGAGCCAACAAAAGAATGAGCAAGCAGCCAACAATAACCAGAAGGACTCGACTCAATAAGTGGAACGACTTGTCAAAGCATAGAATGATTTGACTCGAAACCGGGGGAATCCGCTTGGACAGTACAATGCGAACTTCCGAAGCACGTGATTATGAAGAACGAGTTAAGTAGGATCTCCCAATGAACGAGCTAACCGAATGCGCGATGACTGAACCAACGCGATGAGTGAACTATTCCTTACCTCATCTCATCCGACCCACGCGGTCGAACATGATGGTCATCGTTAGCCCTGCTTCGACCGCCCCCCAAATCTTTCCACCAGTACTTAGTCACCACATGCTATCGATGGCGACTATACAATAGCAACAATATATTTCAGCACGTGGCGACTCGCCACCACCACGAACAAGTCCTCTGAGGGCGGCACCTCGGCCGCTACATTCAATCGAGAGTTGATTCGGCCCGCCCACAGCCAGTTCAATACACGAGCGTCGAAAGGTGGGCTTGGTGTGAGAAGATTTCATAGTACAAGCAGGCGGTAGTCGGTTGGGCTGTCGGCGCTGGTTTCAATGTTTTGGCGAAGAAAAGCGACAAGTAAGCAGCATACACCACTCCAGTCCATTGCCTGTCAGCAGCGACTTCCTACCACTAACCTTCCCAGCGTCTACTCCTACAGGTCAATGAATCCTCGCCGACCTCCACTCGGAAATTGGCGCTTGCCACGAGCACGAACTGAGGACCGCATGACGCCCAGACACGGTCTCAGTGAGCGGACATGCCTCCCCCACCATTTCGCTTGCGATGGCCGTGATGGCGGGCAGGTACTAGGCCACCATCTCGCTGGATGACGGATCTCCGAGGACTGTCTCGGGGCCTGTTTTCCGTCGATTCCCCGGACAGCCCCTCGTTTATAGAGAGAATTTTCTGACCACGATGGTGTACATACCTTCAATCAACTTTACCATCTTCATCTCAATATATCAATAAAAGCGTCAAGATGGGGGAAAATATTGCTACTGGCGCATGCTCGGACTACAACGTCTACGGGGACGAGAGCGGCTGACGCACCTGTGATAAGCTCAGGAGCAGGCCACCATGACTGCTCAGGCGTGGGCGATGAGTGGTTCTCAACCGGCGGCCGGGAAATCCGTCAAAAGTCAACATAAACCGATCTTGACGGCAATGGTCGAACTACGACCTCTGCAGTGAAGTGGCAGCATCTCCCAACTGCAGGAGGGGATCGAGCAGACTGGTACGTGTGCTCGGCTCCTTTTTTAGTTTAATCACACTCGCATTCAGCCAATGTAGACTATGGCGGTGCACATTTTGACCCGTTCCCGTCCCCTGGCGGAACATTGCAAGCTCCCCTTTGCCCTCACCCAATCCTGTCCCCATAAAATATATCATGCACTAAGGAAATAACAAGGAAAGTACAAAGGAAGCGAGTCCTCCCCAACTCCTCGTCTGTGGATGCCATGAATGAAGGTGTGTTGTGCAGGAACCCCCCGCCACCCAACTCCTCCTCTTCCGCCCCCTCTCCTCTTGCTACTCCCTACGCTCCCGGAGCTGCCACTCGGGCACCTCGCTCCCTGTGGTTTCCTCAGCCGGGACCGGCCTTCCCACATCAGTGGTAGGGAGGGAGTCTAGTGCTGCCTAACTACACCTCGTCAGCAAGCAGGTCTCGGATCTTTAACCAGCTCTTCCCGTCACTTCCCTCTCACACCCCTTCTCACAGGACCTCCTGCTGAAACTTCCACTCGGAGCACACCTTGGAGACGGGATCCCGTGTCTGCGTCCAGTACCGGCGCCATCAGCACTGCAGGGTGGGCCGATTCTTCGCCCAGTGTAGGTACTACCCGGTGAGGCAGTGACTTGTTTTCATCTGGTAGAACTACGAGGTGAGCCTCTTAGAACTACCCGCCACCGCGATGTTGGGCTTCTGCCTGCTCGGCATCCTGTACTCTTTCTTGGAGGTCTGGGCCGCCGATTGCCCTACATCTGCCCACTTCTTCTCTGAGATCTCTCGTTAAAGGTGCGCAAGGGGTCTGGGCAGCTGCATGGTGCGCGCCTCCACCCGGTCCGAGTGCCCTAGCCATTCCAGACCGCGGGTCAGGCTCCTCCGCCGCCAGCTTGGTATATTTGTCCGACGTCGGTCTTCTCGTTTCCTGGAACCCCCTTGTGCGCCGGGCACCACCTCATCTCGATGGTGATATCGACGGCGCCCGCTGCAGTACCGCAATGTGCTTTCTTGCCTAGAGTGCGTACATCTGGCTGGCGCCAGGCCCCTGCGAAGCCATCCGTCTGATGGCGGCTTGGACGTCCGTCAAGATCTTTCGTTATCCTCTTCATTAACTTCCGTCTTCTACCTAACAACTTTTCTTCTCCCAACAAAAACTTCCTGCACCCTCCAATTTCGCTCAATAACTCCTTGTCGTACAATGAAAGCTGACATGGCGACACAGCCGCCGGTCCGAAAAACCTCTCCTCTTTCCCACCACCGATAACCGGATTTGACGTCCGCTGAGGTGATAATCTGCACTGATCTCCCTCCGGAACCGCAATCTTCCCTGCTGAAGTGAATTCGCACATGACGTACATCTGGAAGGGTTCACCATCCACCGTTTCGTATGGGGAGACTGTCCGTTCGATCCATCTATTGGTTATCCCCGACGTCCTGCCCAATATTGATGGCAGTTGGATCGCTTGACCAGGTGATGGTGCATGTTTGCCGGCAAATACTATCGCTCCCAGATCCCGTCTGAACACAATCTCCGGTAGGGTAAATGCGTCCTTCGCATCTGCTGGAATGATGATCAACCGGGAGAGCAGATCCGAAATAAGCTTCACTCCTGGCACCCACTCCATCTTGTACTTGAACTGTTGGAGTTCCAGTGCATACCTGCACAGTGCCGGATTATGGGAGAACCTGGTATCCTGGATAAACTTGTTTGCTCGAGAGTCATTACGCCACGTAATTGGTTGCGCCTGCATCCAATTGTTGAGCTTTCCGCAAATCCAGACAAAGGCGAGCGCTTCCAGTCTAGCGATATGGTAGTTCTTCTGGGCGGGCGATAATGTCGCACTAGCATATGCACATACGTACTTGTATCCATCAATCACCTGGGTGATTACGGCTCCCAGTCCGCCTGCTGTGTCGTGGTGGCCAACGGATGCATCGGTATAGACAAACGTCTTACGGCCGGGCTGGAAACACCTCAACACTGCTGGCGAGCGCAGACACTCCTTGAGGTGATCAAATTCCGCGATGGCTTCCAGTGACAGTGTGAGACGGCCTTTGATTCTTGTAAGTCCGATCAGATTAGGGACGCGCATACTGAAGCCGGGCAACCTGTCTCGGAATGTATTTGCCAGACCTAATAGAGACATGTGTCAGAATAATGGGCGTCCGGAGATGACGGACCGGAGACGGCGTCCGGAGATGACGGACCAGAGGCAACATGTCCGGAGATGACAGCAGCCTTAGTCTCCGAGCACCGGCTCGGGAGACAGTCTTCCGTCCTTTCCCCTTGGCGAGTCCCTCAGGCGCGTTGTATATAGAGAGAATGTTTTTCCTTCGACGTTGTATCAATAAATCAGTTCACTATCTTCGTCTCTATCGATCCCTATATTCCAACAACTTGAGGGCTGTCGCGTTTTCCGGATACTTCATCTTCTGCAACACATCAACCCTATGAGCTGGTACTGAAATGAAGCCGTCCCGGAATACATGACCGACGATTTCCAGTTCCTCATATCCGAACGATTCCTTCCTGGGCTTCAACTTCCATCCGTGGTCCCGACATCTCTGCAACAACTCGCGCTTCGATTGTCGCAGACTGTCTCAATCATCCTTGGAAGCTCCTCCTACTATATCGTCGAAGTAATTCTTCACGATTTTCCGGTCAAATTTCATATCCCCTAACATAACATCCGCGTTCCTCACAAATGTCGCGGGTCCGTTAATTACTCCGAAATTCATGCGTACCGAAACCCAAAGCTGGTGAAACATTTCAAATCTGGTGTGGCGAATCGAATCCGGGTGCACGACAACCCGATTGAATCCCCTGTCTGCATCCACCTTGAAGAAGTTCGTCCCACATTGTCATTTCCTCCAGAGTTGTCATAGGCCATGGATCCAGAATCGTTTTTGCGTTCAAACCTCGAAAGTCATGAGCTACCCGGTAATTGCGAAGATCCTCCGGATCCTCCCCTTCTGCTGGCTGACGTCGCGCAACCACCAGTTGTGCTCTATTTTTACAGTCCTGTCCAGCGCCTGTAAACACACCCATATCCACCAATGGCATGCATTTTGCCCTAATAACCCGCTCATTTTTGGGCAGATACAAGGCCGGTCGCGATGCTGATACCACCGGCTGGTTGTCGTCCACGTTGATGACATGTAGGACATAGGTAATACATCCCAGGTCGAACTCGTGCCACGAGTATGCATCTGCGAACTTGATGATATCCAGGCACACCTGGTGGAACGTTCGGACCGAATTTGAAAACCTTCTTCACAAATTCGAGCGAAAGAACTGGCAGGTTGTTGTCCGATGGCTTCCCCGGTTCTGCGTCTTCCAAAGCCACTGGTCCGTCACATTCGGCTACCACATCCTTCTCGCCGAGTACTATCGCTGTCGAATGTTGAAAAGCGCATATGCTCGGGATCTCTCCCGTTTCATTTGGAATAGCCACCGAGATGTCTGGACCCACATCCACCTCGATATCCGACTCGGCTTCTGGGACGAGAGGTGGTGGTGCATTTGATCTTGTTGGTCCCACGGTACTAGCCTTGTATTCCATGAAGGTTGGGATCGTAAGGATAACTCGGTTCCATCGTGGAAATATTCCTGCTCCGGTAGCCCACAGGAACTGCGTGCCGGGCAGGAGCTAGAACGGAGCCCGATCAACGACGTATGCGCGTACTTTGAATTTAACCTTTTCCATATAGAACGAGAATTCCTCACAGACTCCTGCTGGCTCATACGTGGTTCCGTCTGCCTTGATGAACTTCACGTCCGAGCCTTTTTCCCAGGCATTGTTGGAAGCTTCCACTGTCCTTCTCGTGACAGCCGCCTTAACTGCTCCTGAGTCAATTGTTGTCATCATCTCATTATCCGACGTCGTAGTTGTCACCGTCCATACTGGTCCGGTGGGTTCTTCTGCAACCTTTGTCGTTGATAGATTTCTTTCTTCGTTTGCTCTCCTTGCAGACCAATACTTGACAGTACTGCAGGCACAACATAATTAAACCCACTTATTTTGGCGGATACATGGTGAAGATAGGAGAAAAAGTGGAATAAGCAGCAGTTATATTTGGTGTGATGTATGATATATATATGATAGGATATTTTGTATTTTGTGTTTTGTATGCGTTGTTTGCTAGAATAAAATATACATGATAAACATATATCATGTGATATCTTATAATGTGCAGGAGATATATTTTAATGTGGGTTTTACCATTTCTTACTGGGGTTTCCGTTGTATCATATTGCGTTTATTGCATATGTAATTGAGAGACCATGAATTTGATACTATTATTGCTCTTATATGCTACTGCGTATATTGTGTAAGTTACTGAAAACACAATTATATGATACCTAGTATATTGCTAGTACAATAATCCATTTTTAGTGTATGTTACTGAGTTTTTGTTCTTAAAAAACTGTGTTTTTCCGTATATTTTACTCTGGTTTTGGAGTAACAAACTGGATTTTTATGGCTTTCATACGGGGGTTTTCTTTGTTTGTTACAACAGTTAGTTGTATATGAAATACAGATGTGTTAATATGTCTTCATACCAGACATATAATCCTTTCATTCAAAAGTTTTACAGTTTTAACGGCATAATTTTATCCACCTCGGCGTAACTATTTATGCAACTTTCGTGTACCACAGGGAGTGGCTTGATAGGTGCGTCGACCTCCGTGCTGTGCCCGCTCGGTAAACCGTGAGCCGCTTGCTGAACTCAGATATCACGGCAGGATACCTGCCCGCCGAACACATCGAGACTCCCACCGAGCGTCTCGCGCGGCTGAACAAACACCGGAACATCGACTTGACAGCTACTATGCTGAGCGACATCGTGCACGAGAAGTGCCGGGGTCCCCTCGGGAGGGCAATGCGGCGAAGAAACGCAAAGACGGTGCGGTTTGCGGATCCGATGTACTACGAAGCTTGCACGTACGAAAACAACTCAGAGGAGGAAAGAGGCGAAGGTTTCGAAGGAGTGGGCGAGGACGATGGCAACATCGAAGTCTGCGACGATGCCAACGAGGCGGAAGGAAGCGGCAAGAAGGCGGCAGGACCAACCGAGAGAAACAGCGGGGGAGGGGGCAGGGAGGCCAGACCGACCGTCAGCGACATCAGCCCTTCTGGGAGCGGGGCGCGGGTGGCCGAAGCCGCCGTGAAGAGGGAGAGCGAGGAAGGTGTCAAGCTGCGACCCAACCTAGCTCCTCCTGCCATTCGCCATCCCGGCTCGGCCATCTGCTGCGACGAGAACACGGGAACGAAGAAGCTCACGCTCACGCCTAACCATGTGCACGACGACGACATCGCGGCGGCCCCGCCGAAGCCGGAAGTCATCAAAGGCCTGGTCCCACTAGACGGCGCAGTCCGACTGCAGCCGAACCGGGCGGATGATGTCATCTCGCCACCGGCGACCTGGATCGGGAAGGGAAGCGTTCTCGGCAACCTGTTCAAGAAGCGGAACAAGAAGGGAAGGAGGGACGACGAAGTCGAGGGCTGGCTGGCTCAAGCGGCGAGCGGAAGCGGAAGCAGCCAGGAGAAGCAATCCATCCACAGCTCGAGGTCCGCCTCGCAGGGTTCGCCGATCGGACGGGGCGAGGAGACGAAGGAGAGGGAGGAAACGCGGGTCAGGTGGGAGCAGAGGAGGCAGCAGGAGAGGCAACGGAGGCAGCCGACTGCTGAACGGGGCCAGCTGGACATGCCCATGCTGGGCGCTCCTCCGTTGGAAACCAACTACCAGCCCCAGAGCTACCAGCCCTACTGGCGGAGAATGTCCGAGGATAAACCGGGGCACTCGCCGCAGCGCTACCAATCCGCCCAGCAGGGTTCCGGCCAGGAGAGGGACAGAGCGGTGGAGAGACTGTCGGAGTCACCTGAGCAAATCACCTTCCACGATGCGGCCGAGCGTGCAGACCTGCTCGTGGATACATCCGCTGGCACCAAGTCGGATGACACCCTGTCGCATCGTTCGACGCCCGAGGTGATTGACAGATTCCCGACATTCGACACGGCCACGACGTCGGCCGGAACGGGTCCGAAATCCCACCACCGTACCCTCGCCCGGACTGGGTCCGATTGGAGTCTACGCACATACCTCGAAGACGACAACGACTTGAGGGAGATGTTGATTGCCGTCCAGCAAGACAAGGGAGACGGGGCGCAGCAGCAGCAGCACCCACAGATTGCGCCGCAGTTCGCAGAGTCGTCACAACGACTGGAAGATATAACCAAGGTACGTCCGATTCCTCTCTCCGTATTGATGTCGGACGCTGACGATTCACAGCGACTGGATGGTATGTTGAGAGAATGAATGCAGTGACGCAGAGCTCCCGCGTGGTCAGCTCGTATAAATCCTTTACAGATATTTCCAATTTCCAATTGCCCTCCGGGCGCCGCCCCTTTCCTATTGGGTGTTTGTATCTGTGTGTTTTCTCTTTCTACGGATGTCTTCTCATCTATTCGGAAGGTTTCCTTTTCACTTCTCTTGCAATAACGGCCGCTTACGAACATTCCAGAGTAAAATGCTCTGCCTTATTTCTGTGTGGGATTGCCTTCTGTTATTCCTTCCTTAACAATTCTGGTCTACACTTTTACTTTTTTGCGTGCATGGGAGCCAGATGGCCATCTTTTTCGCCCTTTTTGGCCTTTATCTTTGCTCGATTCCTGTTTCTACTCTCGTCGATCGAACTAGATTCTCTTGGTTTAGCTTCTGGCAACTCCTTTATGATTCTGTTCACTTCTCTAGTTTTTTTTTCGTGCCGATCCTTTTTCCAAATTGTATCAGTTACACCCACAAGCTCCGGTCGCGATCCCGGCCCCCGAAGAGAGCGGGGGAAGGATTGAGTCTCGGTCTCACTTGCCCGTCGGTTAGTCTGGCCGTGAGCAGAGCGGTGAAGACAATCGTGCATGGTGTAGGCGGGGTTCCGTATGGGACGTGTGCATAGAGGGCAGTGCGTGCCCCCGCGCGAGGGCGTGGTAAAGAGACAGAGTTGGGGCACCGATGCTCCGCCCAGCATCTGCTGCTGCTTCACCGTACGGTGTGGATGCTGTTGGAATGTAAGAATAGGTGATTACTATCGATCCCATCACCAACGTCCGAATTTGCTGTGGTTAACTTTCGAAGTCGATGCCACCAGATGAGGAACAATGGCCAGAAACACTCTACTGATCTATCACAGCGGTTTGGAGCTTATTTGTGGCCGTGCAGTCCTTTTTTTTTTATCGGACTGTGCAACGACAGCCCACAGCGCCGAAGAAGGAGCACGGACCGTGGGGACGGGGGTTGTTGCGGCGTAGTTGTGGTGCGGTTACGCGTGTGATAAGTGAAGCTTTTATTTGTTTTGTTCGGTAAATAAGCACGAATATTCACTGACGGCCGGCTCGACTACTATCCTGCCGAGGCCCTCGAGCCGCGTGACGAATCTAACGTAAATGGCGCCGGGACGTGTTTTGTTGGACATCTGCGGGCCACAGCAAGCTGCCTGCGAACCGATAATACGGTCGGGGCTGGGCATGCGTGGACGGGGTCTGGAATGGTGTGTGTTTCCATGATCCAAAAGGCCACACGTACTTAGCGCTTCAACCAAATAGAAAGGCGCAGTCACCGCCTGCTGAGACTCTTGTCCATGCATAAATACGGACTCGACAGCGGCCGGTCCAACGGATGCTGGGGTAGCATAGAAGGCCCCCAACCTCTCGCTCGCTCCAGTCTTCAGCTTGCCCCCCACCTCGCTGTAGCAATGAGTCGTATGATGTATCAGGTGAGACAGCCCCCGTCAATCGCTGGGTGCACTGCCTCCATCCGGCGCGGGCCGCTTGTTGTTCGACGGCACCGGCTTTCCCAGCTCCACCAGTGTCACACGGTGGAGCCCAGCACACAAGGGAGTTGCCGACAGAACGACCCGCTGTTGCACGGCGCTGATCCTAATCAGGCTCCGCTTGTAGTCAGGAAACTTTAGAGTTTCCATCTATAACATCGTGCGCTAAATATATAAATGTAGATTCATCTTATGTTCGTAGTTGTATTAAGAATAATAAGCCTTGCAAAGGGCATACTGTAGTCAAAAAAAAATAGCTTAATAGTCCCTTTTTGATTGTTTATCTCCCGCCGTTGCCCGCCCGTCGCCACGGCGTCGTCCAACTCCAGTCTCACCTAATTCTCCGCCGAGCAGCGAGAAGCATTTCCAATAGAAACCGCGCCGTCCCTACTCCTCGTCTGCAGATGCACAAAGGAGGGCGTAGGTACGAACAGTGGTAGTTCCTCCCCAGAATCCAATCCCTTGACTTCCACCCTTCGCTCCTCTTCCCCCTTACGGCGCTCCCGGAGCCGCATTCTGCTACCTGGCTCCCCGCGTCTTCCTCTTTCATGTCCGGCCTTCCTGCATGCGCACTGAAGAGGATACCGATGAAGACGCTTGGCGATGCTGATTTAGCGAGCGCACACACATTCTCAAGAGGAAGGCAAGCGGCACCAACACCCAGTCGTGCACATTGCTCCCTCTGCTCTCTCTACAACTCTCGCCGCTGGTGCTGCCCCATGTCCACCTCGCTTGACCCCGCTCCCGCACCACTCTCCTTCCGCTCTCAGACCTATGTAGAATATAACTGCGTGGCGCAAACCCGAACTGTACCACCGTATTAACCCGAGGCCCGTCGTCGGCAAGCGGGCGTGCCTCCTCCGCCATTCCGCTTGTGATCTCCGTGGCTGCGGGTAGGTACTAGTCCAGCCGCCATCACCTCGCTGAGCGCCGGCAACCGACTGCCTCCACGGACCAGGAAAAAGGGATCCGTCAGGTTCTTGGGTAGCAGACTAGAGCTCCGGCGTAGGCAGAGGCGAGCGGGCAGCAGGCCTCGCAGTCGTCCGTCCCGTCCGTCCTGAAGCCTGCCCGGGACTGGACTATGGCCGCTAGTCCTCGCAGTCAAAGGACGGCCGTCCCGTAGACATTTTTCAGTGAGGACTGGACGGACTG
>Ga0307508_10004116_pt1 | contig 14329 bp, 8 predicted proteins | sample 9_EM_MG_FD_203089 | JGI IMG/M metagenome (GOLD analysis project Ga0307508, IMG submission 203089) | Populus trichocarpa ectomycorrhiza microbial communities from riparian zone in the Pacific Northwest, United States - 9_EM | ecosystem: Host-associated > Plants > Roots > Unclassified | place... | reverse complement strand
TCCTGTCCCCGCTGCGCGCCGTCTGCTCGCCGCCGCCCTTGTCCTCTCCCCGCTGCGCGCCGTCTGCTCGCCGCCGCCCTTGTCCTGCCTGCTACCGGAAGCCCGCCTGACCCTGTGCCGTTACACTACACTCCTCTGGGGTTTCTTTTCAGGACAACGAAATCCTGTTCTCCATCCGGCGAAAGTGTGACCGTGGACGCAAACACAAGAATCTACCAAGCCAGGTGGTGACCCGTGCAACACGGGCGGGCCCCCCCACGAGGGAGGAAGAGGAGAGTAGGTACGTTCATGTGAAAAGTTGCTGCTACGGCAGCAAGCTCTCAGCGCGGGGGACGGTGTTTCGGGGCCCCAACTCCAAGTCTTACCAAGCCATCTAGACAACTGTAGCTGATTGTGTGTATGCAAATCTTCAAGCAATTCCTAGGATCATCAAAGCGAGTGGGAAAATCGAGAACCTTATGGCGACACCAGGCAACGTGGACGACTGGCCACCCCCTGACCAGCTCTTTGAGTGGCTGGGAGAAAACTACCTGTCACGCGCGAGCCCGTCCAACACAATCGTGGGTGTATCGGCACTGGCGGTTGAGCAATGCTACACCCGCTGGTACAGTCTCCACAGGGAGACGGTAACGAAACTCGATGTGGTGGCAATGGATCTAAGAACAGAACGGGCGGACAAAGCAAGCAGGGCAGCAGTGAAGTGCCGGAATACAGGACTGGAGAGGGATGTTGGCAGGCTTGAAAAGGAGGTGAAGATGCTCCAGGAGGAACTGATGAAGGCGAAGGAGAAGTCCGAGGCATGGGCACTCAGGTATGAGAAGCTTGTTGACCTCTCCGATGCCTTACGGGCATCCGCCGGCAACTCGTCCTACGGCACCCAAAACACCATTGACCACAATGTCCAACCCCGAGTACTGAAGGTATACGATGGCTCCCCAGACTTGACGATTGTCACCACATTCTTGGACGAGGTCGAAAACTACGCACGCCAAGGAGCCTCTAGGTGTCCAACTGCGACTGCCGACAACCAGAATATGGATACCTTGTGGCGCTTCCTTTCGGTAAAAGCCTTTCGCTGGTTGGAGAAGGAAATGAAAGAGCGCGATGTCAAAACCATTCCACCTGCAGACAGCGACTACAAAATCAAGTGGGACGATTTTAAGAAGCTTTTCAAGGAGCAGTTTGTGCCGGAAGCAGCAGATTCAGTCGTGTGGAAGGAGTGGCACGCACTCAGGTTCAATAGGAACCAAGTTCTGAAATTTTACCGCAGAGCTTTGGAGCTGGTGGAAATTTTGGGAGGCTCATCGGCAATTACTCGGGATCACCCTCTCTGGGAAGAGTACGTGAGGAAACTCCCAGAGGGAGCTGCCAACGACGTCATACAGGAAGCTCGTCTGATGCGCCGCCTCAAAAACATCGATCTTACATTTTCGGACATGACAGAAATAGTGGCCGAACGAACACTGCCGTGCCGACTGGCTGCCGCTTCGGCCAGCTTTCCGTCCTCCCATTCGGCCGCCACCAACGGCTTTGATTGTGATCCAATGGATATGAGCAATATTGGGTCCGAAGCATGCAACATCCATCATGATAAGAAGTGCTATCGCTGCAATGGATTCGGTCACATTGCACGCCAGTGTCCTACGGCTGACACTAGAAACCGCGGGGCGCTGTTCAAACAATGCCTATCCTCAGACCAGATCTCCACCACCAGCGGCAACGGCAAAGGTTCTCGCAGCAGAGGGGGATATGAGCCCAGACAAGTTCCACGATATGAAACCCATCTCACTAGACATCAGGAGTCCAGTCGATACTACGAACCTCACAGGCAGAATCTTCTTAAGTGTTTCGGGGGCTCGAATTGGCGTTCACCGGTGCAGTGTGACCCCGTAGGAAGTGATCGCGATTTGGGAAGGAGCCGAGTTGGAAGTCAGTCAGTCGATACCATCGATGACCTGAGTATCAGGCCAGGTGACTATTTCGAGGGAGACTGGGCCAATGGGGATGGTTGGAAGAAGGAATGAAGGACTAGAGTCGAAGACTTGGGAGAGGCATTGGATGGAGAGCAGAGCGAAGGGCCTAGGAGTGAGTGAGAAGGAGCGGGAAAAGCTAGATGGTAGAGCTGATAGAATGCCCCTCTGCTGCTAGGAAAAGGGAAGTGGCAACTTTGTAACAGATCTTAATGTTATGCTTACAGACGTTGGTGGTAAATCGGATCTGTTATCCTTTTACGTAAAAGTGCAAACTTTCTGTTCCAAAACCCACTCAGTATACACTTTACTGGACCCCGCTGTCTTACATTGCTAGATCAACTTAAGCTATGCAAAACAGCCCGGCCTTCCCCTACACCATGCTGGCTGAATGTCAGTAATCACAGCGGGCACCAAATAACCACCCAAAGAAAGAAATCAGATCGGGCCGAATGGCCGAATACGTCGCATTACCGTAAATTCATCGGAACAGGATGATATACAGTATTTGACCTCAGCGGGGGGGTGTATGGCCTTATTGTTGAAAAGAACTGGCATCCCGGGGCTTCATGATGAAAAAAAAAAAAAACTGGCTTAGGAGCGTGTACAGGCAGCAAACGCATCGAACGCTTTCAACGGTACCTCCCTCTTGGGAATGGCGGGGCGCACCGTAATAAGCGTTGCATCGTAACGTCTATGTATCAACGCAGACACCCACCGTCGTGGTTTATATGCAGCGCCATGTTGATTGGCGGTAACTCCCTACTGCGAGCGATATTACTGCGTGTAGGCGATACTTGTGGCGTGGTGATGCCGACGCCCTCCGTCTGCTCTACTCTACCCAGCGTTGTACCCCCAACGCGAAACTGCTACAGGACAGATTCATCAGTTGTCATTGTGGAACGATTTTGGTGGAGCATACGATGAATGTCATGAGTGACGAGGGGAATCCAGCGAGCGAATGGCGAGAGCGAATGGCGCGAGAGAATCCACCGAGCGGGTCCGTCGAGTGAATCTGGCTAGTGAATCCAGCGAATCCAGAGAGTGAATCCAGCGAGTGAATCCAGCGAGCGAAGCCAGTGAGCAAATCTAGCAAGAGAATCCAGCGAGTGAATAAGAGAAAGGATGCAACGAGCTTATCCAGTGACCCCAGCGAGCGGGTCCAGCGTGCGAATCTAGTAAGAGAATCAGCGAGAGAATGCTGTGAACAGAGTACCCCGCATAGCGATGACCTGCCTGTGGCTCCGTGACAGTGAGGAGAACTGTACTGCATCGAGGTTAGAGAGACAGGATTTTACGTTGTCAGCTTAGCTTATGAATACAGAGACTTTCCCTAGAGTACTGAATGAGTCACAAGCTGGCATCGACGGATAGCCTTCTTACTAGCACCCCCACTTCTTTCTTTCTTCTTTGCACTACATCGTATGCCCCCTCTTGTCTACTTACCTAAGTACTCCTCTGTAATTACTGGCTTTCCCCGCTGTATTCACTTTCTGGATTCGCTCGTTGGACTTGCTCGCTGGATTCTCTCGGCGGAATTTCTCGATGGACCCACTCGCTGGATTCACTCGTTGGATTCGCTGTCGACTCACTGGATTCTCTCGCTAATTCTCATACTAGATTCTCTTTCTGATTGTCTCACTGTTCTCTTACGTATCCTCTTGCAGATTCTGAGAGTGGTCTCCGTGCAGAGGGGCAGTGTACTGCGGGCGCCGCCTAGATCCTGCGAAAGCAGCGGATGCAGAGATGGCCGCGAAATAAGGCATGGAAGATGTCGGAGACAAGTATGAAGAAATCGATGTCTCGGCTGTCCGGCAAGAGAGTATCACCACATCTCCTCTCTACCCTCTACCCGTATTTCCGTATCCCATAACCTTTGACAGGTTATAAGGTAGGTCGGAGAGTCGTGAGCGTGAAACTGAGTGAGCGACGATGCTGGCCTGCCGATACCTACGATCAGTTCTTACCTTAATACCTGCCTTATATAGTCCGAACCCACCGATAATCAAATTCAAGGTGTGTTAAACGATAGAAGGTGGGGCGGAGGACAGATCATTTGGAGCGAGCAGTGCCTTTTCTCTCGGTTTGCTCTAATCTTCCTGTCGTGAGCCAATAAATAGAATTACTAGACTTTTGGTGGCTCCCTGCTGTCAATGCGCCAGCGGCGGGTAGATCGGCGATGTGGGAGGAAGTGTTATGTGGATCGGTGGGGCTGAGGGCGTCATCTTGCTTTTAATCAGGTGTTACGGGGGGCTTTATTCACAACTCGCCAGGCTTCGCCCGGAGCGAGAAAGAGATCTGATCTGCAACGGTGTGATGCCTTCGTGGAGAAACAAAAGAATCAAATTAGAATAACGACAATCAATAAAATGATGTGAATCAAAAGTGACGAGCCCACATCAAATGACCCACATAATTCTTGAAAATTTACTCAAATCATATACCAAAAATTGACTCTAGTCATTAAAGAAAATTGACTTGAGTCGTTAAAAAAATTAACACCGGTCAATTATCAAAAACGGCCAAGTGATTCTACGAGCGAGTCTTCACACAAACGGATTCACGAGCAATAGAGTAAGCGAATACCAAAGTGGTCGAAGGGCAAGCTGGCAACAAGCAGATTCGAAAGAGTAACCGAACCAGTCAGAATAGCAAACCCAACACCAAACCAGGTGTAGAACTTTTCTATGCCTTGAATTCTGCTATTTTAGCGGGTTCACCGACTACAGTGGATTCGGCCACTTCAGTGGATTTGCTCGCCACCGGAAAACCAATTGAACCATGACCATGTGTGGAACCCAGCAGATGGTGAATGTCACGACACAAGTCTCGGCCTTCGGGAGGTTTTGGTCTCGGCGTTTGGAAGGATTGGGTTTTGGTTGCGCGTTGGGAAGGTTTGGTTTTGCTTGTGCGTTCTGCAGGTTTGGGTTTGCTTGCCCGGTTGGAAGAAATGTCAGTTCTGGGCTAAGTTGCATGGGAGAAGTCCATGCGAGTACGTATGTGAGTTGCATATGAGTGCGAGTATGAGTACGCATGTGAGTTGTGTGAGCAGGAGTATACATGTGACTAGGGAGGATCTTGTATATAAGGAGGGCTTTCTGCTGCGTATTGTCTCTTCTTCTTCTTCTCTTCATGCAACCTCTTTTATTCTATTCGGTCAATCAACCTCTTCGCTGTTGCCTCCGTTTCCTCTGTCCTTTGATTCCGCCGTTTCGGCAACACTGGTCCGGCACAGCCCGTCTCTGTCCGACACGTCTGTCTGACGCTGTCCATCTCTGTCCGACATATGCATCTGACGCTGTCAGTCTCCGTCCGACACGTCCGTCTGATGCCGTCCGTCTCTGTCCGACAAGTCCGTCTGACGCTGTCCGTCTCTGTCCGACACGTCTGCCTGACGCTGTCCATCTCTGTCCAACACGTCCGTCTGACGCTGTCCATATCTGTCCGACACGTCTGCCTGACGCTGTCCATCTCTGTCCAACACGTCTGTCTGACGCTGTTCATCTCTGCCCGACACCTCCGTCTGACACCATCCGTCTCTGTCTTCCGTTCCCGTTTCCAATCCCGTTCCCGTTCCCGTTCCCGTTCCCGTCCGTTCCCGTTTCCCGCACCCGCTCCCGCTCACGTCCTAGAATCCACCCGTTTACCTTGGAACGCCGCCGCCGCCCACCGCCATTACAGAATGATTTCCTGATGCCATGACTTGGCCTTTCCCGAACCAAAGACAACCAAAAGATGAGGGGAGAGGAGAAACAGGGGCAGGTTTTCTTTCCAAATGGGTATAAAGAGAAAATAATCTCCCTTTCGCTGATGTTCCCGAGATCCGGGTTTGGCGCACCAGCTGCAGGGAGGGTTTCCGTTCACGACCAAAAAAGAGTGGGGACCAAAAGTGAGGACCAATTAATATTTACTCGAAGAGGGTGGTGGCGGTTTCAGTTACAGTTCGGTGATGATGATAGGCGCAGGTGGTGTCTGTCTAAGTACAGAAGTGCTCGCCGCCGAAGAAAAATCCCAACCTTGCTTGATCCGCCTGACTAACCAACGAGCCCGTTGATGCCTCAGGCCCTCGGTTAGTCATAATTCGCAGTATTTTCGGCCCACAGGAGCTGTCAGAATAATGGGCGTCCGGAGATGACGGACTGGAGATGGCGTCCGGAGATGACGGACCAGAGGCAACTTGTCCGGAGATGACAGCAGCCTTAGTCTCCGAGCACCGGCTCGGGAGACAGTCTTCCGTCCTTTCCCCTTGGCGAGTCCTTCAGGCGCGTTGTATATAGAGAGAATGTTTTTCCTTCGACGTTGTATCAATCAATCAGTTCACTATCTTCGTCTCTATCGATCCCAATATTCCAACAGGTTATGAGCCCGGATTGAACGCTCTACCAATCCGCAACCTATCGATAATCGAACCTGCCGATATTTGCACCCGCCTCGCTTCAGCACCTCATCCCTGCACTCTCGTTTTTAAGCCTCAACTCCTGTGAGCCTTATTGCCAAGCTTTAGTTCTCCAACAAAGATCCGAACCTTTTGCAACATGGAATCCACGAAGTTCGCCTGCAAGCACGGCTCAACGGAGATGCTCAACGATCGCAACTACCACTCCTCGAAGCGCTCAATCAAGGCCCTTCTGATCGCAGAAGACGCATTCGGAATCGTAACCGGAACGGAAGCACCCCCGAACACGGACGCGACTGCTCAGCTCCGTGACTTTCGCCGCCGCTCTGGACGGGCCTATTCGCTGATATAGGCGTCATCGGACGAAACCACGCGATCCCTCATCGATAACCTCCCCAACGAAGAACCCAACCACGTCTGGACTGCTCTGCGTCTGGCATTCGATACCTCAGCCTCGCTGTCCGTGCGACTTACGACCGTTCGCCGTTTTCACAAGACTACAATGAAGCCGGGCACCTCAGTCTCGGCGTATATCTCCACACTAAAGCATATTCGTCAACCACTCGCTGGCTCCCAAGAACGTATCGCAGATAATGTCCTAATTGGTCACCTCCTTTCTACGCTCCCGGAGACATTCGCCACCATCGCTGGCATCATTGAGAACAAGCCCGCGGCTGAACTTACTCTGGATGCCGTCACCACAATACTGATTGACGCTGAAGCCTCAATGGCACTCCGCAACGACCAAGTCGGTTCGAACCTGAACATCGCCGGTACCACCACGCAAGCGCTAGCAGCAATGACTCAACACCGTGGCAGGCGAGGGGGACACAGCAGCTACAGAGGTTGGAAGCCTTACGAAAGACCTAGCGATTCGCAGCTACGATGTTTCTACTGCACACGAGAAGGGCGCAAGGAAGCCAGCTGTCAGTTGAAGCAAGACGCAGAACGACTCAGAAAAGAAATGTGGTCTCAGAAAGTCTCTGCACAGACTGCCCGGGTGAACTTCGGGGACTGCCTGAGTGAGGTTGTGGTTCACGGCTTATAGCCGATTGCAGGTATATTTTCTGAGCCCCAAATGTTCGGACGGAGCTACTGTGCGCGCTCGGTGATGCTGGAGCTGCTGTGGCGCCCCATACCGGAGCTGCTGTCCGCGTTCGATGATGGTGGAGCTGCTATGCGCGCTCGGTGATGCTGGAGCTGCAGTGGCGCCCCATACCGGAGCTGCTGTCTGTGTTCGATGTTGATGGAGCTGCTGTACACGCCCAGTGATGGAACTGCTGTGTGCGCTTAGTGATGCTGGAGCTGCAGTGGCGCCCCATACCGGAGCTGCTGTCTGCGTTCGATGTTGATGGAGCTGCTGTACATGCCCAGTGATGACGGAACTGCTGTGTGCGCTTGGTGATGCTGGAGCTGCAGTGGCGTCCCATACCGGAGCTGCTGTCCGCGTTCGATGTTGATGGAGCTGCTGTACGCGCTCAGTGATGACGGAGCTGTGTGCGCGTTCGGTGATGCCGGAGCTGCTGTGGCGCTCCATACCGGAGCTGCTGTGTACTCTCAATGCTGACAAATGGACAGATTATCCAACGGATCGGCCTGCGAATCGGCCTGGTATCCAGGGGAAGCTTCCGGTGAAGCACGTGCAGGTGGTTAAACAGGTTTCTTTCCCTCTCCTTTCTTTCTTTGGTGGATGCACTCTTTCTCCTATGTCCGTGGTTTTCCCATGAGGTTTTTTACACGGTTATGAGTTTTAACGAGGCATCCGAGGATACTGGGTTCCACTGTTTTTGTTTCTTTTCTCTACAACTGTTTGTTGCTACACGGCGGTTTCGTTTTCTCCTTCTCTCCTGCGTTCCTTTGCATCTTCCGTACAAGGGGAAGTGTCAGAAAAATGGGCGTCCGGAGATGACGGACCGGAGACGGCGTCCGGAGATGACGGACCGGAGACGGCGTCCGGAGATGACGGACCGGAGACGGCGTCCGGAGATGACGGACCAGAGGCAACATGTCTGGAGATGACAGCAGCCTTAGTCTCCGAGCACCGGCTCGGGAGACAGTCTTCCGTCCTTTCCCCTTGGCGAGTCCCTCAGGCGCGTTGTAAATAGAGAGAATGTTTTTCCTTCGACGTTGTATCAATAAATGAGTTCACTATCTTCGTCTCTATCGATCCCTATATTCCAACAGGAGCTGAACGGTTGCGCCCGTGTTCGGGGTGCTTCCGTTCCGGTTTCGATTCCGAATGCATGTTCTGCGAGCAGAAAGGCCTTGAGCGAGCGGTTCTGGGAGTAGTAGTTGCGATCGTTGAGCCCCTCCGTTGAGTCGTGGTTGCAGGTGAACTTCGTGGATTCCCTGTTGTGAGGTTCGGTGCATAGTTTGTAGGATGACTGAAGCTAAGCAATGAGGCACTAAGGGGTTGGGGATTAAAAATGGGAGCACAAGGATGAGGCACTCAAGTGAGTAGGGAATCACGGGGAGATACGACGGGCGCAAATATTGATCGGTTGTGGTCTGGCAGAGCGTTCAATCCGGGTTCATAACCTGTCGGAATTTAGGGTTTGATAGAGATGAAGACACCGAATAGATTGATTGATACAATGTCAAAGGTGGAACATTCCCCCTATACACAACGGGCCTGAGGGGCTCGCCAGGGGGAAAGGACAGAAGAATGACTCCCATGCCGGTGCCCGTGCAGTGGTCATTTCCGGAGATGTCTCCTGCGGTCCATCATCTCCGGACGCCGTCTCCAGTCCGCCAACTCAGGACACCCATTAGTCTGACATATCTTGCTCATGAATCATCTTTTGGATCACTGATAGCCTCCTTCTGCACATGAGTCGTCTCAGTATTGCTCACAGCCTTCTTCTGCCCATGAGTCCTATCAGGAATGCTCATATGCTTCCTTCTATGAATAAGTCCGCTTAAGATGTTCATAGCTTCTTCTTCTCATGAGTCCTAGCCACCGATCTATCACCCATACGCGATATGCCTAGTGCAAAGCTCACCGCCTGTACCCGTACGTGGTTGCTAGTCATAGATATATCTGTTGGAATTGCTTCTCGCCGCTCCGGTGTAGGTGCGTCAACGGGGGTGACACCGACGGAAGAGATGCCATGGCAACGGCGGGGAGGCACTGTGCAACAGCTTGGCATTCTTCTATAGCAGCGTCTTTTCTCTTTGATCTCCTAGACACTTAGAGATGAGTAATAAGCCACTCAATACGTCTTCATCGTGAACGCTTTCATCACCCATCATCGATCAAACATCTCTCTCTGCCACTCTCTCTCCTTGCTCTCTCATCAGTGATCGGGCAACCTCCAACAGGTTATGAGCCCTCTGCTGTAACCGCAACAAAACCTCTCAACGCTTCGCTCGTTCTCGCGTGAAAAGTAGGCTCCAAGAGAGCCAAGCTGTAAGCACGGGGGCCGGTGACATCAGGGCCCTGTCCTTTACGTTATCCTATACACTCCTCACGAACTTCGCTGACAAACACATGAAGTAAGAAACAAAAAGCCTACCGTCACGATGACTTCAAAGCCCTACAAACACCCTCTCAGAACCATCGAGCTCCTTGAGGGCACCAACTATGCCACCTGGAAGAGGCAGTGTGTGCGTGTCCTTAAAGGCATCAAGGTGTGGAAGATTGTGCTGGGAGAAGAACAACCACCGAACAATCCTGTCGGATTCACGGCTGCAGCCGTCGCCGAACGGGCCGTCTACGACGGTTACATTACCCGTCACGACCAAGCCAGTGCTATCATCAGTGGATCTTGCTGTAATGAGGTCCAGATTCAGATTGAAGAGATTGATGATCCCGTGGAAATGTGGGCGGCGATTGCAAGGAAGATGGATGCAACCAGTACGGTTGTCGGATGAATAACTCTTCTTCGAAAGTTCCATGCTCTTTGCCCAGTCGCAGGAGAACCGATCGGCACCTACTTCTCTCGCCTGATGGAGGTCAAGAACCAGCTTGCAGGAACCGCTGAAGCGATATCTGATGCCGCTTTTAAGAATCACATCTTCACCTCTCTCCCCACCATGTTCGACGTCATAGTCATCATCCTCCAGGCTCGGGCGGATGCCACACTCCAAGAAGTCCAGGATGCCCTGAAAGAACACGAGCAAAATCAGGCGATGCTAGTCAAGCCAGATGCTGTCTCCGAAGCTCTGTACTCTCAGCAAGGAGGACGAAATGACAACCACCGAGGAAGAGGAGGACGAGGTGGGCGAAGCAATAAAGGCAAAGAGCGTCCGCAGAAGTGGTGCGACTCGTGCAAGAGCCGAAGCCACAATACGAGCGACTGTTGGAATACCGAGAAGAACAACAACAACAAGCGACCGCAAGAACGCGTGATTACCTGCTACTACTGCGCCGAGGAAGGACACATTAAGGATAACTGTCCCATCAGGAAAAGGGCGAACGCACTGCGGAATAATAGAACTGTTCGAGAGCAAGAAGGGAATGGACAACGAGGTGATGGGTCCGCTCCAAACCCTACTGGCAACCAACAATGACTCTCGGGATCCACCTCCCTCAGCGCGGAGGTGATGGTGGCGTCACATCGATCGGCAATGTCAAATGGAACCTGGGTAATTGATTCCGGAGCCTCGCACAATTACGGCAACAACCTTCGAGACTTTCGGAATGACTCAGTTATGGAAACAAATATGATAATCAAATTGGGAGATAAGCACCAAGTACAAGCAAAAAAAAAGGGAGTTGTACGACTAGGAGATGTGGAGATCGAGGCGTTCTTTGTCCCCGAATTCCGAATCTCACTCCTATCCGTTGGGCAGCTCGACTCATACGGATACGCATCAACATTCAAATCCGGTATCTGCTCGATCACCAATGCCAAAGGAAGTAAGGTTCTCAGCGCCATCCTCGAACAAGGCCTCTACATACTATCGACAGATGGATCGGCACATGTTTCGGAAATCAGGCTGTTACGGACTGGCACTAAAAATACAAAGACATTGAAAATTTGGCACCAACGATTCGCGCACCTCAACTACCAGGATCTAAAACGCATCCTGAAAGCCTCGCATAATCAGCCCACGGATGCCATGGATACCACGGATGCCGCGGATCCCACGGATATCGAGCCAATCGAACCGGTCGCCACGGATGTCATGGATGTCGGGCCGGTCGAGCCGGCGACCGCTACAGATGCCACAGACATTGAATCGGCCGATCCGGCCGCCACGGAAACCGAGCCGGTCACGACGGATCTCATGGATATCGATATAGCACCCGGATTATGTGAGACGTGTGTCCACACAAAACAACAACAAAAGGTGATACGTACCCAGGCCTCCCGGACCTCAACACCATTCGAGCTCGTACACTCGGATCTTTGTGGGCCTATAAGACACAGTATCGGAGGAGCTCAATATTACATCATCTACATTGATGACTGCACACGATACACCGAGGTGTATTTCCTGATTACCAAGACGGCAGAAGAAATATCAGCGAAATTCCGTCACTACCAAGCCTGGGTCGAAACCCAAGGATACCGTATCAAACGATTTCGCAGCGACAATGGATCCGGAGAATATAGCAACTCAGTATTTCTGCGATTGCTCGGAGAAAAGGGAATCACGTTTGAACCCTCCCCCCCGTACACCCAACACAAAAATGGAACAGCTGAGCGAATGATCCGCACTCTAAATACGAAAGCCCGAAGTATGATGTGGGATGCCAACGTACCAATAAAATTCTGGCCGGAAGCCATAAGGACAGCATGCTATCTGCATCGCAGATCCCCAACCTCTAGTCTATCCGGAAATCGGTCACCATATGAGGCACTCTATGGAACAACTCCACAAATTGGACACCTGAGACGATTTGGCTGTTGTGCGTACAAGCACATTCCGCCTGCTCAGAGAAGCGAAAAGAAGTTCGGAAACCGCTCGAGTGTGTGCATGATGCTTGGCTACGTGCATAACACTACCAAAGTGTGGAGGCTATGGGACTTCAACTCCGGAAGAACCGGACATGCAATAGAATGCTCAAGTGTAGTATTTCAGGAAGAAGAGAACGCACACACAAACCAACAGAAAATCGAAGCGATTGAATTTCCGGACGACGGAGACAGATCGTTGCTCAATGGAATTCATCAAGTGAATGGAACAGATCAGTCAAATGACTTGTTAAGGAAAGAAACCAGTCGAAGACTCTCCCTTCCCCGCGGAACAAACACATCGGCTTGAGTGAATTGGCGGGGGGCGGATATACCCATCAAAACAGCGGAGTCAGCTGGATGGAGGATCGGCAGTTTAAAAGATCAAAGAATCTCTGTCTGAAAAGTTACATACCCGTCAAAACAGTGGAGTCAGCTGGACGGAGGATCGGCAGTTTAAAAGATCAAAGAATCTCTGTCTGAAAAGTTACATACCTGTCAAAAAAAAAAAAAAAACAGGACGATGAATTCTCCTGCAGGATGATGAACTCTCCTGGACAGAGGACCGATAAGACAGTGTAAAACTCATGATGAGTCGCTGATCGATATGCAAAAAAAAAAAAAAAGATTTCCTGACTAAGACTGACTGTACTGGCAGATGAGCAAGATTACATCTCGACCCGAACGCAAGATTACGTCTCGGCCCGAACGCGCAGTAAAGCGCGCCTTGAAACGAACAAGGCAATTATGCGCGAGGCTCACAAAGAGGGTGATGTGACGTCCTCGGAACACCTTGCATCAGCCTTTCTGACGCTCGGAATCGCTGAAACTACCGGTGAAACGGAACCCGAACCGACTACCTACAAAGCTGCACTGCGAAGTCCGCAAGCTAGCGAATGGAAAGATGCTATGCGACAGGAGTGGCAAGCATTGATTGACAACCACACGTTTGATATCGTTCCTCAGAGAAAGAAAAACACTGATAGACTGGCAATCGCTGACACAGTGGAAGAACCAATTGGATGCAAGTGGATCTACAAGAGAAAAACGAATCCCGACAGATCTACCCGCTTCAAAGCACGACTAGTCATCAAGGGCTACGAACAAAAGGAAGGAATCGACTACGACGAAACCTATGCACCAGTATTGAAAATGGCTACGTTCCGATTAATACTGGCACTGGTTGCCCAGTATGGCTGGGATGTCGATCACATGGACGTAGTAACAGCCTTCCTAAATCCAAGGATTGACTGCGACAACATCTACATGGAAATGCCACCTGGAATCGAATGGCTAGCGTCGAGCGGAGGTGTGTCGAGCGGAAGTGTCTCGAGTAGAAGTGTGTCAAGCGGATGTACGTCAAGTGGAAGCACGTCGAGCGGAAGCACATTGATTCTCCGGAAGGCTCTCTACGGACTGAAACACGCGCCCAGACTTTGGTACGAGGATATCGATGGATACTTGCAATCCATAGGATTCCGACAATCGGCTGAAGATCCAAATCTGTACATCCAACAAGGAGTCCTCCTAGTACTATACGTGGATGATCTGCTCATTGCACACAATGGTGCAGAAGGACGAGGACATCGAATCAAGCAGCTACTGCAAAAGAAGTACAAAATGTGCGACTTGGGTGCAGCAAAGAGGTTCCTAGGAATTGAGATCGAGAGGACCAAAGATGGAGGATTCAGTATCTGTCAACGAGGTTACATCAACACAATCATACAACGATTCGGATTGTTGGATGCAAAACCGTCTAAGTCTCCACTTGATCCCCAGACAGATCTGGCTAACACCTGCTGTGAGGACAAACCGGCCAACCGCAAAGAATACCTGTCAATGGTCGGATCACTCATGTATCTGGCACTTGGGAGTAGACCAGACATTGCCTTCAGCGTTACTGCTCTCAGCCGATACAATGTCCAATTACTCAAGATGCATGCAACGGCTGCCAAGAGAGTTTTACGATACCTCAAGTCTACATCGGAACTCCGAATTCACTACCGACGGCTCCCATCCTACTCGCAATCCATGAATACACGTCCTCACAACTCACATCC
>Ga0307508_10004115_pt1 | contig 14332 bp, 10 predicted proteins | sample 9_EM_MG_FD_203089 | JGI IMG/M metagenome (GOLD analysis project Ga0307508, IMG submission 203089) | Populus trichocarpa ectomycorrhiza microbial communities from riparian zone in the Pacific Northwest, United States - 9_EM | ecosystem: Host-associated > Plants > Roots > Unclassified | place... | reverse complement strand
GCTCTCACTCACGATGGTCGGCACCGAGATCTCGGCTTTGACGCACGCCGCTTGAATGTGCGCGACCACGTCGGAGGCGTACTCGTCGAGCTGGTAGTTCTTGGAGGCGTGAAAGTCGGTCTTCGAACCGTCGTAGTCGACGGCCAGACCGCCGCCGACGTCGAGGTAGCCCATCTTGCAGCCCATCTTCGCCAGCTCGACGTAGATGTTGGACGCCTCTTGCATGGCGTTCTTGATCGGGATGATGCTGGAGATTTGGCTGCCGATGTGGAAGTGGAGCAGCTGCAGCGAGTCGAGCATGTTGCGCGCCGTGAGCCGATCGACCACTTCGATCATTTCTGACGTGGTGAGGCCGAACTTGGCGCGCTCGCCGGCCGAGTCTTTCCAGCGGCCGACGCCCTTGGTGGTCAGCTTGGCGCGCACGCCCAAAAGTGGACGAATGCCCAGTTTTTCTGAGGCTTTGAACACCAGATCGATCTCTTCGAGCCGCTCGAGCACGATGATGACCGTCTTGTCGAACTTCTGCGCGACCAGCGCCGTTTCGATGTACTTCGAGTCTTTGTAGCCGTTGCAGATGATCAGGCCGCCCACGTCTTGCATGGCGGCCAGCGCGATCAAAAGCTCGGGCTTGGAGCCGGCTTCGAGCCCGAAGCTATACGGGCGACCGGCTTCGACGATCTCTTCGACTAGGTGGCGCTGCTGGTTCACCTTCACCGGGTACACGCCGCGGTAGATGCCAGGGTACTCGTACTCGGCGATGGCCTTGATGAAGGCTTCGTTGATGCGCTTGATGCGATCGGCCACGATGTCGGAGAAGCGCAGCAAGAGCGGCAAGTCGAGCCCGCGCGCCTTGAGCTCTTGCGCCAGCTCGAACAAGTTGATCACGCGCTCGGGGCGATCGGGATTGGGCCGTACTTCGACGTGCCCGCGCGCGTTGACGTGGAAGTAGGGCGCACCCCAGCCATGAATCTGGTAGCGCGCTGCGCCGCGCTCGGCTGTCCATTCAGTGTTGCCGTTTTGGTCGCCGCCGTTGGCGGGCCGCTTCGAGTCGTGCAAGTCCGGCTGGCCCGGCGAAAAGCTGACGTTCGACATCTTGGTTTTGCGCCGGCGAATATACTGGCAATCGCCGCGCGTGACGCGCGGAAAATGCGCCGCGCCCCGAGCAACGCTGGGCGGCGCTCAACCCCAGAAATGGTGCGGCAGGGACGCGCGACGCCACAAGGACAGAAAGTCCATGGAAAACGCCACCGTGATGTGGACGAGGAAGCCGGCGTAGATGCTGCGCGTCCGCATGGCGAGCGAGCCCAGCACGATGCCGGCAACGATCGCGCCGTTCGCCTCCAGGTACGGCTTGCCGTAGTGGATCATGCAGTAGGGCACGGCCATGGCGAACACGGCACCCGCACCGAAGTTTCGTCGTAACGCTCCAAGGATCCAGCCGCGAAAGAACATCTCTAGCGCGAAGAACTGGCAGAAATAGATCGACTCCCAGCAGATGAAGTCGAACCAGCTGCGCGAGCTCAGCTTGTAAAACGGGTAGTAGGTGCCGAAATCGGGCTGCGCCGAGACCAGCAGCATGGCCGGGACCACCACCGCCAGGCACAGGCCGTAGATCCACAGGTGGCCGAAGAAGCCTTTCCCGCGCAGCCCCATGTCGAGCAGGCTGTCGTGGGGGAAAAGCAGCTTCCACAACGGTAGCGGCACCAAGACGTAACCGAAAACACGCGCGGCTACCCACCAGCCGTAGCTGTACAGCTCGTCGTATTTCTCGATTTTGATGAACTTCCAGCCGCCAGCTTCCAAGTCGGTGAGCCAGGGCCGGAGCTCGGTGTCGTAGATGCCGCGGCCACCGTAGTATTCCTGCAGTGTGAGGACCACGGCCACGATGGCGAAACAGGCTACTGGGCGGCGGTAGTCGTACTCGCTCTGTGGCTGCTCGAGCCGCAGCCGGCGTGCTTCCGCGTCGAGCTCTTCCCACGTCGATTTGAAGAAACGCCGCACCAGCGGCCACAGCGCGATCAAGATCGGGATCGGGATCAGGGCCTTGATTGGCGGGTACTCGAGCAGCGCGCTGAACCAGGACAGCTCCTTGAGCCGCGACAGCGGCAGCAGCAAGGGCAGGCCGGCGTCCGGACCGAGAAGAGCGGCGAGCAGCGGCATCATGCGGAAGCAGCAGCTCGCTTGATCCGGGCCAGAGAGCGCTCGCGGCCGAGCACGGTCATCACGTCGAACAGCGGCGGGCTGGCGCTGCGACCCGTGAGCGCGATGCGCAACGGCTGCGCCACGTCCTTCAATTGTAGGCCTTGGGCCTCGGTCCAGCTCTTGAAAGCCGCTTCGAGCGGTTCCGGTGCCCAAGCATCCTGAGCCTCGAACAGGGCGGCGATCGCCAAAAGGCGCGATTTGCTCTCCGGCGTGAGGAACTTGGCGACGGCCTTTTCGTCCGGCTGCGGCGGCTCGCGAAAGTAGTAGTCGAGAGCGTCGGCGGACTCGACCAGGGTGTGGGCGCGCTCGCGGATGGTGGGGATCGCCTGGCGCAGCCGGTCGTCGTCCACGGCCGGCAGGCCGCGCGCAGCCAGGAACGGCTTCGTCCACTCCACATATTGGTCGAGCGAGGTGAGGGCGGGCTGTTTGAGATGCTCGAAGGCAACGTCGGCGAACTTCTTTTCGTCGAACTTGCCGTCGCCCCTGCCGACGTGGTCCCAGTCGAACGATTCGATCAGCTCTTCGCGGCTGAAAATCTCTTTATCACCGAAGGACCAGCCGAAGCGCACCAGGTAGTTGAGCACCGCGGCCGGCGTGTAACCCTTGTCTTTGTAGTCTTGAGTCGAGACGGCCGCGTGACGTTTGGAGAGCTTTTCGCCCTTGGAGTTCAGCATCATCGGCAGGTGCGCGAACTGGGGCGCTTCCCAACCCAGCGCGCGATAGAGCAGAATCTGTTGCGGCGTGTTGCCGATGTGGTCGCGCCCGCGGGCCACGAACGTCATTTGCATCTCGTGGTCGTCGACGGTCGCCGCCAAGTTGTAGAGCGGGTAGCCGTCGGTGCGCACCAGCACGAAGTCTTGCTGCGACTTGTTGGGCGTGCTGATCGGGCCGAAGACGCGATCGGTGAAGTCCGTCGAGCCTTCGCTCGGGGACTTGAAACGGATGACGTAGGGCTTGTCGGGCTGGTCGGTGCGGTTGCGGCAGGTGCCCGGATAAACGAACGCCGCCTTCGGGTTTTGCGCTTTCAATGCCTCGCGCTGGGCGTCGAGCTCCTCTTTGGTGCAATAGCAGCGGTAAGCTTTGCCCTCGCCGATCAGGCGATCGGTGACGGAGCGATAAAGCGCCTTTCTCTCGCTCTGGAAATAGGGACCGAAGTCGCCGCCGACCTCTGGGCCCTCGTCCCAATCCAGGCCGAGCCAGCTGAGCGAATCCAAAATCGCGCGCACGCTGTCGATGCTGCTGCGCTCCTGGTCGGTGTCCTCCACGCGCAGCACGAATTTGCCGCCGGTTTTGCGGGCCCAGAGCCAGTTGAACAGGGCCGTGCGGACGCCGCCAATGTGGAGGTAGCCGCTCGGGGAAGGTGCGAAGCGAAGCCGAGGCTTCATGGGGTCTTGCCGCTATACGACACGCGCCGGGCGGGCAGCAGCGAAATAGAGGAGGCGGGCTTGCGGAGGGAAAAAGCTGCTGCTAGAAACGCGGCCCCTTATCGGCCGGCGGTCTCGTAGCGGTGGGGCCCCAACCCCACCTAGGCCCGGCCGGCAGGTTCAGTTTCTGGAGCAGTCATGAAGAAGTCCCCCGTCGCGGTCGTAAAAGAGCGTTTTGCAAGCAAGGACAAGCTCGTGGAGGCCGTGCAGAAGCTGGCCACCGCCGATCTGTGGCTCGACCGCGTGAACGGCGCCAAGGGTTTGAGCAAGGTTTCGAACCAAAAGCTGGTCAAGCTGCACGACGCGCTCAGCGACGCCAAGCAGCGTTTCGGTTCGCGCGACAAGCTGATCAGCGCCATCTTGGAGCTCAATAAGCGCACGAAAGATGCCGCCTACGGCGCGGGCTTGAAGAAGTTCCCGCTGCCGCAGCTGCTCGACTTGCACGCCTCGGTCGAGCGCGCGGGCAAGCGCGCCGCCGCCAAGGCCGCCGCGCCCAAGGCCGCCAAGAGCGAGAAGAAGGCGCCCGCCAAGAAGGCTGCCGCACCGGTCGCCAAAAAGGCGCCCGCGTCGAAGAAGCCGCCCGCCAAGAAGTGAGCTGAGGCGTGCGGCGCTGTCGCATCGGCGCCGCTCTCAATTCCAAAACGGGTTCGATGCGCTGGCGGGAGCGTCGCGCCGCGCGTGTCGACGCGCGAGCTAGGGCATCAATTCGCTGAGGAGCGTCGCAAAGCCCGGGACCGCGACCGACTCGTGGCGGCTATGGCTATGGCCAGGCAGAGCGCACACGACCAGTGGGTACAGGGCGGGGCAGCCCTTGAAATTGACGCGCCAGCGAGCACGCCAGTGGTTCGTCCACCTCTTTCTTGATGACGACTTCGCATTGTTGTCCGTCGAGCGACATAGTGTTGCGCTACCGGCCGCTGGTCGGCGGCTCTCCCCACCGGCACACAGGCTGCCATGCCTGCCAGATGGTCGGCGCAGTTGCTGAGACGGCTAAACTTAAACCCGGCTGGGCCGAGCGATCAAGCCTGACTAGCTGCCAGCGCTTCGGCGACGAGGGCTCGGCTCACCGCGTCCGGCTGACTCGCCACGGCGGCGTCGCCCACGACCGTTGGCGACGCCGAACCAGCTGCGTGAAAGCTCAATCACGCAGTCTGGCCGGCATTGCTCGGCGAGGCACGACCAGAGGTCATCGAGGTAGTCTATGGGTCACATAGCGTCGCCCACTCCGCGGCATCTGCCGTGAAGGTCTGAAACAGCGAATCGCCCTCTCGAAACGTCCCCAGCTTGCCCTGCCGCGCCAAAATTCCGAAATAGCGCTTGTCCCAATCGACGAACGGGTACGCGCCGTACGCTCCGGGGCTCGAGTTGCGATGCCCGGAACCGCAATCGAACGTGTCCGGCCCGATCGCCGTCGGACACTCGAGCCAGTTGCCGAAGCCGTAGGCCCAATCCTGATTGAGCGCGTCGATCGTCGGCGAGCTTCCGACCTTGGCCTCGCCACGCTGGTTCGCGAGCATGGCGGTCCGTGTCGCTTCCCCCAGCAGCTTGCCGTCGTACAGCGCGCGCAAGAATCCGAGATACTCCTCACCGGTCCAATGCATGCCGCCCGCCAGGCGCGGGTTCGTCGCTGACGGCAAATCGAACGCGCCGCTCGGGAACAGCCCCGTCTTGTCCTGCCAGGCGGCGAACAAGTCGGCGAAGTCAGCGACCCCCGCAGCGCGTACCGCCATCAAGCCCGCGATTTGCAGATGCGTGCTCGAGTAGTCAAACTCGCTGCCTGGTGTGGGTGCCCCCGCGACGTTGGCTTCGTAAGCTTTCTGCACGCAATCAGCGAAATCGGCGTTGGGCAAATTGAAGCACAGGGGCTCCTTGCTGAAGCCGGACGTGAACGACAAGAGCTGCGCGAGCGTCACGCCACTCGCCCGCCAAAACGCCAGGTATTTGGAGGGGTCATCGCTCAGCGAAAGTAGACCCTGGTCGACCAAGTCCAAGATCAGGGTCGCCGCGACCCACTTGCTGGTCGACGCCGATTCGTAGGTCGTATCGATCGTCGAGCTGCCGTGCGAATGCACGAAGCGGTGCCCGCTCGCGGTCTCCAGCGCCAAGGTGAAGTTCGGTTCCCCGGTCACGCTCGGATCTTCGGCGGCCGCATCCAGCTCCTTTGCAATCCGCTCCTCCAGCTGCGCGCGCTGGGCCTCGCAACTCGTGAGGCCGCCCTGCCCCCCTTGCGCCTCGGTGACGCCCCCGGCCTGGCCCGAGGCTTCGCCCGCTTGTCCAATTCCCCCGCCGCCCCCGTCAGACGATCCTGCCCCCGACGACGAGCAGGCGCTGATACAGGATAGTGACACCAACCAGCTTCCGATCCCAAACCGCATCATGTCGCCTCACATGGCAAGATACGCGCCAGCCGGCTTTGAGCGATTGAGGGCTGCAGCGCCGCGCACCCGTCAACGCGGCTTCACGCCCCCCGTCGCGGATCGCCAACGCGCATTCACGCCCCGCGCGAGGGGGCATCGCCAAACTCCGGACTCAGGACACTAGCCGAACTCCGAGCAATCCGCGGCGCTGAGCGGCGGAATCTCGGCGCACGTCTGGCTGCCATCGATGTTGCAGTAGCCGCTTTGGCAATCGTCCGGCGCCTCGCAAGCTTCGCCGTTAGCATGCTGCGCGGTGCAAACGCCCCCGATGAGATCGCAAAAGGCGCCGGTGACGCACTCGACGCCGAGGTTGCAACGCTCACCGATCGGCACGAGCTCGGTGCAGACATCCCCGCAGTACAGGCCATCTTCGCGGTAGCAGTACACGCCCATTGCGTGCCTGTGGAAGTTGTCCGCGATCTTGGCAGCGCACGCCGCTTCGTGAAATTCGAGCATCGACTGCGGGCAACAAGCATGCACGCCTCGTAAATGCGGCGCGGCACGTCGGGATAGAGTCGGTACAGCAAAAGGACCAGCACGCCCGACGCCAGCAGGGCGGGGAAAAGCTTGCGCTGCTGCCCCGACCTCCACAGCAACGTGGCGGCCAGCAGCAGGCTCAAGCTTTCGAGGCCCACGGAAGCTCGCATGCTGCCGAAAGCGGGGATGAGCACGAAGCCGGCGCTCAGACTCCCGGCCACGCTACCAGCGGTGTTGGCTGCGTACAGTGAGCCGAAAGATTGCGAAGTTTGCGTGCGCGCCAGCGCATAAACCAGCATTGGCAAGAGCGCGGCGTTGAGCGCTACGGGCAGCGCCAGCGCTACGATCAAGAGCAGCGCCCCGAACGGAGAGCGTGCGGCTGCGATGTCGCCCTCGAGCTCGGTGCGACCTGCCAGCAGCAGACACAGCGCCGGAACGCAGGCGAACGCGACGGCCGCTCCGGCTTGCGTGAGCGCCGCGGTGCTCAGAATGCTCGTCGCTTGTCCGCGGGCTCGCGCCACGACGCGCTCGGCGAGCCAGGCCCCGCCAGCGATGCCGAGCAGCACGGCCACCAGCACTTGCGTGAAGGCGTACACCGTGTTGAGCACCACCAGCGAGAACAGCCGCGTCCACACCACCTCGGCGCCCACGCAAACGAACCCGGCCACTGCAGCGGTAGCCAGCCACCCGGCGCCTGGCCGCGGCGAAGGCAGCCCGGCGGCCGTGGGCGATGCCGCGACGGGAGACGACACTTTGGCCGGCTGCGCACGCGCTGCGGCGAGGGCCAAAACGACCGCAGCGAGCGAGAGCAATGCTCCGAGCGCGATCGCCGTGCTGAGCCCCAGCTTTTCGACCACCACGAAGCCAGCGAGCGCCGCGCCCAGCCCAGCGTATTGATGCCGTACAGCGCACCCACCACTCTTCGCGACTCGGCTGCCGAGCGCTGGCACGCCTCGAGCAGCACCGGCAGCGAGGCTCCCAGTAGCGTGGTCGGCACCAACATCAGCGCGCTCGCCAGCGCCAGCGCCAGCTCCAGCGTGACGGAAGACGAAGCTCCGGCGCGTCTTGCCAGCGTCCCCACCATTTCACACGCGCTGAAGGCGGGCAGCGAGAGCAGCGCCGCCAAAAGCGCGCCCAGCTCGAGCGCGACGTATCCGAGCAGGGGGCGGCGCAAACGGCTCGCGATGCGGCCTGCCCCCCAAGCCCCCGCCGCCAAGCCAGCGAAGAACACCGCAAGGACCAGCGCCTGCGCGTAGGCGGTCGCGCTCGTCACGTCCGCAAGCCGACGCGTCCAGCACACCTGATAGACGAGCGAGGCGGCACCCGAGAAAAACGCGGCAACCAAAGCTAGGCGCACGGTAACCAGGCAGCCTACGCGCAGCCCGGGCCGAAATCCCAGCAGGCAGACGGCGCCGCAGCGTTGCGTCGAGCAGAGGCCAAGGTCAGTCGGGAGCGCGTCGCCCAGCTCGCCGCCGCCGGGCCGGCGCTCGGTTTCGTCGAGTCCCCGCTTGTTGACGTGCGAGCCTCGGTCTACGGTTTTCGGCGATGCCTGAGCCGGGAACTGCGAGCGACTTCATTCGTGACATGGTTCGCCACGACGTGGCGGCGGGCCAGTACGGCGGCCGGGTGGTGACGCGCTTTCCGCCGGAGCCGAACGGCTACCTGCACATTGGGCACGCCAAGGCGATTTGCGTCGACTTCGGGGTGGCGGCCGAGTTTGGCGGTCGCTGCCACCTGCGCATGGATGACACGAACCCGACGACCGAGAGCATGGAGTACGTGGAGGCGATTCAGCGCGACGTGCGCTGGCTCGGCTTCGACTGGGGCGAGCACATGTACTACGCCTCGGACTACTTCGAGCGCCTGTACGAGCTCGGAGAAAAGCTGATAGGGCTCGGTCGCGCCTACGTGTGCGACCTTTCCGAGGACGAATTCGCCGCCAAGCATCGCGGCAGCATCAGCGAGGCCGGCCACGACAGCCCCTTTCGCTCGCGCCCTGTCGAAGAGAGCCTGGACCTGTTTCGGCGTATGCGGGCCGGCGAGTTCAAGGCTGGCGAGCGCGTGCTCAGGGCCAAGATTGACATGGCGTCGCCCAACATGAAGCTGCGCGATCCGCCACTCATTCGCATCAAGCATGCGCATCACTACCGCACGGGCGACGCCTGGTGCATCTACCCGCTGTACGACTACGCGCACTGCCTCGAGGATTCGTTCGAGGGCGTGACCCATTCGCTCTGCACGATGGAGTTCGAGAGCGCGCGCGAGCTTTACGACTGGGTGATCGCGGCAACCGAGGTGCCTCACGTTCCGCACCAGACCGAGTTTGCACGCCTGAATCTCACCTACACGGTGATGAGCAAGCGCAAGCTGCTCGAGTTGGTCGAAAAGAAGCACGTCAGCGGCTGGGACGACCCGCGGCTGCCGACCCTGGCGGGCCTGCGTCGGCGCGGCTTCACGCCCGAGGCAATTCGCGATTTTTGCGCGAAGATCGGCGTGGCCAAGAACCTATCGACGGTAGACGTGGCGCTGCTCGAGTCGTGCGTGCGCGACGACCTCGACCGGCGCAGCCCACGGGTCATGGCGGTGCTGCGTCCGCTCAAGCTGGTGATCGAGAGCGTGCCGGAAGGAAGCGTCGAAGCCATCGACGCGCCGTATTGGCCGGAGGGCGCGAAGGCTGCTGCTGCGGGGGCTCAGCCAAGCCGGCAGCTGGCGTTTTCGCGCACGCTGTTCATCGAGAGGGACGACTTCATGGAGCAGCCGCCGACGGGCTATCATCGGCTGGCTCCGGGGCGCTCCGTGCGACTCCGCCATGCCCACGTGGTGACCTGCACCGGCGTCGTGAAGAACGACGCGGGCGAAGTCGTGGAAGTGCGCTGCATGCACGATGCTGCGTCGCGGGGCGGCGGCACGCCGGGCAAGAAGATTGACGGTACCATCCACTGGGTCAGCGCCGCCGAGTCGCTCGACGTCGAGGTGCGGCTCTACGATCGGCTGTTCAGCGTCGAGTCGCCCGGCCAAGGCGATGGCGACTTCACCCTGGAGATGAACCCGCGCTCACTCGAGGTCCTGCGCGCCAAGGTGGAGCCGAGCCTCGGTCGAGCGCAGGCCGGAGAGCGCTTCCAATTCGAGCGCCTCGGCTACTTTCATGCCGACCCAGATAGCCGTGACGGGGCTCCCGTGTTCAATCGGGTCGTGCCGCTCAAGGACTCGTGGGCCAAAGCTGCGACCACGAGCGAGGCTGCGAAGGAGAACGCCGCCCGAAAAGAGCGCAAGGCCGAGCGAGCCAAAGAGCCCGCGCCTACGAAAACGGAGAAGGCGGAGCTTTCACCCGAAGCTGCGGGCCTGCGCGACGCTCACGGCTTGCCGCCCGAGGCCGCTCACGTGATCGCTCAGGAGCGTGTGCTCGGGGAATTGTTCGCGGAGGCGATCGCCTCACCGGGCGGCGCGGCCGTCGCCAAGCAGCTGGCGCTGCTGCTCGTGAACGAGGTGCTGGCCGAAGCGCGCTCACGAAAGCTCGAAAGGCTGCCGTTCGCCGGCGCCGCGCTGGTCGAGCTACAGCAGTTGGTCCAGGAGGGCACCATCTCGTCGGCGCAGGTGAAAGAGGTGCTGCAGCAGCTGGTCGCGACCGGCAATCCGCCACGTCAGATCGTCGCCGAAAAAGGTCTTTCGCAAATCAGCGGCGCCGACGCGCTGGCTCCGCTGGTCGACGAGACGCTCGCTGAGAACGCCGACGCCGCCCAGCGCTACCGCGCAGGCAACCTCAACGTGCTCGGCGCGCTCGTCGGCATGGTCATGAAAAAGAGCCGCGGTCGCGCCAACGCCAAGCTCGTCTCCGAACTCCTGAAGCAGAAGCTCGACTCGTAGCACTTTGTACTAGCTGGGGCAGGGGGCCCAGCCCGACAAGACAGGTAAGTCTTGGAAGAACAGATCACGATCGGCGAGAGCAGGAACCAGCCACGAGAACAAACCGGCGAGACCGGTGACCGCAGGGTCTCAGGTAGCCCGCGACGCAGGACGCGACCGAAGACTGCTCGAATTCGACTGTTCAGCGAAACTTGACTCATCTGTCACTGAACTCGGCTCTCAAGGACCCTAGTTGTTTCGGAATTTGGAGCTGGCAAGTCGCGGTTGTGCCAGTCGCGGCGTTGGCACAGCGATTTTGACCTACAATTCCGCGCAATTGGCTGGCGTTCGTGCGGCATGCCGCTTGCTTAGATAGCCTCAGCTGGGGGTCTCCTGGTGCGCTTGGTCCTTCAACAACGAGATTTGCCCATGTCCAAACGTCGTTCCTCTTACCTGTTGCTGTCACTCGCCTCGGGCTCGGTCGCGGCGGCCACCATGCCCGCCTGCGGGGGCAGCGACACCTCCAATAGCTCAAAGAAGCCTGACGTCGCGCACGCTGGCACCGCCGGTGCCTTTCAAGGCTCGGTCGTGATGCCGCCCAACGGTGGAACGGGTCCGTGCGCTGGCGGTTGCGGGCTGATGGCCGTTCCGCCCGGCGGCGCGGCCGGTGCCGGAGGCCAAGTCGGTGTCGGTGGTCCTTGCAACGGTCACCCCTGCGGCGTCGTGATCAATCCTGGCGGCGGCGCCGGCGGCGCTACGTCCTTCCCGGGCCTCATCATCGATCCGGGCGGCGGTGCTAGCGGCGAGGGCGGGGCCGGGCGCGACGGCGGCGCGCCGCCATGAGCGAGCCGTTCACGATCGAATGGCTGGGTGGCCCCGCGGAGTTTCACTTTCGCAAGGCGCGGCCCGAGGGTGAATTCGACTGGGAGTCGCTCGTGCCCGCGCGCTACCCACCGTCGCTGGTGGTGGCTGCGCGCGAGGTCTGGATGGGCATCGTCATCGCTGAATACTCCGCGATAGCCGCCTTTGCGGAGGTGGTGAGCGCGCTCACCCAGGCGCGCGCGCCGCTCGACATGATCGGCATGACCTCGGACTTTCTCGCCGACGAGGTCAGGCACGTGGAACTGGCCAGCCACGTCGTCATGCGACTCGGCGGAGCGCCGGTGCGCCATGTCGACACCGCGCGACTCGCGCCGCGCACGGCGGCCGGGCTGAGCGCATTGCAGCGCGCGAGCGAGCTCTCGTTGCGCGTGGGCTGCGTCGCCGAAGTGTTCGCTAGCGGTACCGCAGTGCCGATCATGCGCGAGACCACGCACCCGCTGCTGCGTTCGGTGTACGAAAGCATCTTGCGCGACGAAGCGCGCCATCGGAGGTTCGGTAGCTTGTATTTCGAATGGGCCGCCGACAAGCTAGATGCGGCCGAGCGCGCCCGCCTTGGCAGCGTGACGCTCGACGCACTGAGCGGGTATGCGGAGCTGCTGCGCGGCGCGCAAAAGCTGCCCGATACACGGCAAGAATGGCAGGGCGTCGACTTTCATGAGCTCGGCTGGATGGAACCCTCACGCTTCGTCCCGCTCGGACATAGCGTCGTGCGCGAGCAAATCATCGAACCCTTGCGCAAGCTCGGCATCACCTGGTCCGAGCCCGACCTCGAAGCGCTCTTAGGGCCCGCGAAAGGCTAAGTCGATCGCCCCCACCGGCCTCGCCGGTTTGTTCTCGTGGCCGGTTCCTGCTCTCGCCGATCGTGAGCTGTTCTTCCAAGACCTACAGGTCTTGTCGAGCTAGCCTTCCGCGAGCCCTTGGCACGCGTCCGTCCGCGGGCGCCGCGGCGCCTCGTGGTTAGAGCTTCTTCTCGGCGATGAAGCGGTTGGTGAAGTCGGCGCTCTTTTGATAGGAGCGCTCGAGGTCGGCGAGCATGCGCTTCTCGATCATGCCGCCGAGGCCGAAGATTTTGACGTTGGCTTCGGCGCGCACCTTGCGCTTGCAGCGATTGTCGCCGTCGGCAATCGTCCACTGGTCGACCTTGATGCTCAGCTTGTCGGCGAGCTTGTTCGGCACCACGACGACTTTGTAGCTCTTGGCGGCGCGGTCGAAGACCCCACGCTCCTCGTAGCCGATGCCTTCGCCGACCACGGCTTTGATGGCGCTCGGCAGCTCGCCGACGTACGGCACCACTTCGAGCACCCGGTGCATGGCGCCGCCGCGCTCGTCTCGCGATAGCTCGCGCCAGACCGGGAACTTGAGCTCGGTCTTGAACAGCCGCTCGTTGTATTCCGGATCCAAGAAAATCCGGTGCCAGTACGTCGCCTCGGAGCAGTTGAAGGTGTGCTCGACCTCGAGAGTAGCCATGCGGGGCGGACCATAGCCCAAGCCCCGATCCCAGGTCACGGCGAACGTCGACGGCGCGCAGGGCGAGCGACTGAACTGAAGACAACCCCGACACGCTGAAACGGCTCTGGCAGGACCCCGTGCTAGGCTGCTGCGCGGATGGTCGACAGCGTGATGAATCAAGCGCGAACGGCTCGCGCCGAGCTACCCGGTTGGCTGAGCCAAGCGTTCGTGGTCTATCGCAAAGATTTGTGGATCGAGGCGGCGACGGGCGAGGTGACGGTGACGAGCGGCTTCTTCGCGCTCTTGGTCGTGGTGCTGGCGTCGCTGTCGTTTTTTGGCGGGCCGGCGAGCGCGCGCAACGTGGCCGCCGGAACTGTATGGCTTTCGCTGTCGTTTGCCGCGGTGCTGTCGCTGGGCAAGTCGTGGCAGCGCGAGCGCGACGAGGGAGCGCTCGATGGCTTATTGGTCTCGCCGTTGTCGCGTAGCGCCATTTTTGCGGGTAAGGCGCTGAGTGTTTGGACTTTCCTGCTCGCGGTGCTCTTGGTCGTGCTGCCGCTCACGCTGCTGCTATTTTCGATCGATGCGTCGATGATGGGCCCACTTCTGGTGATCGCTGCGGTTGCCACGCCCGGCATCGCCGCCTCGGGCACATTGTTCGGCTCGATGACGGTGCGCACGGGGGCCCGCGATTTGATGCTGGCGGTCGTGCTCTTCCCGCTCTTGTCGCCCACGCTGTTGTCCGCGGTGGCGGCCACGCGCGAGCTGTTCAACGGCGCGCCGCTCGGCGAGCTGACCGATTACCTGAAGCTGATGGGCGTCTTCGACCTGATCTTCGTGGCCGGCGGCCTCAGCATGTTCGGCACGCTGGTCGAGCGCTAGGGCCCTAAGCCAAGAACAGCCGGTCGGCTAGTTTGCGGTCTTGGTCGGCGCGTGGAAAATAGCCGGCATTGGGCTCGAAATCGACGCTCGCTCCGGCTTGCACGCCAAGCTCGAAGCTGGGTGCACCCGGGCCGTCGAAGGCCAGGGCGTCGACCTTGATGCGCCGCGTGCCGTCTTCCGTGCGCACTTCGACGCCGGAAATGCGCTCGCGACCGATCGCGCGCACTACGCTCTCGGCGTCGAGCTGCACGAGCTCGATCGCACCCTCCATTTGCTCGACCAGCCGCGCCGCGTAGCGCCCCGAACCGACCAGCGCAATGCGCTGGCCCAGCAGCACGTCGCCTCGCCAGGCCACGAGCGCGGCCCGCGCCGAGAAAATGCCGGGCAAGTCGTTGTTCGGAAACGCCGGTACGGCGTCGTGCCGCCCCGTTGCCAGCAGCACGGACTCGCAGCGGGCCACGAACGTCTTCTGTGCGCCGACGATCAGCGCCGTGATGCGCCCGCTGCCGTCGTCTGGCTCGCGCGACAGCGAGAGCACGCTCGCCGGTGACAGCAGCCGCGCGCCCGCCGCTCGCGCTGCCGCCGTCAGTGCCTCGGCCTGCGGGGGATCCAGCGCTGCCAGCGCGCCGCCGAGAACATAGCCGTCGTCCACCAGCGTCGCGCGCGTGCCGAGGCGTGCGGCTGCAGCGAGCCCGCGGCGACCACCGCCCACGATCAGCGCCGGCAGCTCGAGCCGCTCGGCTTCCCGCGCGGGCGGCG
>Ga0307508_10004111_pt1 | contig 14344 bp, 13 predicted proteins | sample 9_EM_MG_FD_203089 | JGI IMG/M metagenome (GOLD analysis project Ga0307508, IMG submission 203089) | Populus trichocarpa ectomycorrhiza microbial communities from riparian zone in the Pacific Northwest, United States - 9_EM | ecosystem: Host-associated > Plants > Roots > Unclassified | place... | reverse complement strand
ATGGCACGGGCGAGGGCGACCCGCTGCCGCTGCCCGCCGGACAGCTGGTGCGGCCGTCTGCGGGCCTGCGCGGTCAGCCCGACGGTGGCGAGTACGGCCGCGACCCGTTCGCCGATCTCCGCCCGGGCGAGCCCTTCCCGCGCCAGCCCGTACGCGATGTTCTTCTCCACGTTCATGTGCGGGAACAGCGCGTACGACTGGAACATGAGGTTGACCGGCCGCCGGTGCGCGGGCACGCCCAGCAGGTCCTGGCCGTCCAGGGCGACCGTGCCGCTGTCCGGGGCCTCGAATCCGGCGAGGACGCGCAGCAGGGTCGTCTTCCCGCAGCCGCTGGGGCCGAGGAGGGCGAAGAACTCGCCCTCCTCGATCTCCAGGCTCACCCCGTCCAGGGCGATGACCTCGCCGAACCGCCGGGTGACGGCATGGATACGGATCACAGCGCCTCCGTCAGCCGGCTGACGCGCTGGGCGGCGATCACCACGGTGAAGCTGACCGCGAGCAGCAGGGTGGCGAGCGCGTTGATCTCCGGGGTCACGCCAAACCTGATCATCGAGTAGATGACGATCGGCAGGGTGGGATCCTTCGGTCCCGCGGTGAAGAAGGCGATGACGAACTCGTCGAGCGAGAGCGTGAATGTCAGCAGCGCGCCCGCCACGATGCCGGGGGCGAGGGTCGGCAGGGTGATGCGGAGGAACGTGGTGACCTCGCCCGCGCCGAGGTCGCGTGAGGCCTCCTCCAGGGAGGGATCGACGTGGGCGATCCGGGTGCGCACGACGGCCGTGACGAAGGCGAGGCCGAAGACGGTGTGGGCGAGCAGCACCGAGTGCAGGCCGAGGGTGGCCGAGACGAGCGAGTAGAAGGCGAGCAGGCCGATCGCGAGCACGATGTCCGGCAGGACGGCGGGCAGCACCGACAGGGCGGGCAGCAGCCGCGACCGGCTCGCGTGGCGGGCGAGCCCCACGGCGAGCAGTGTGCCGAGGACGGTGGACAGGACGGTCGCGCCCGCGGCCACGATCAGCGTGTTGGCCAGGCCCCGCAGGACCTCGTCGTCGCCGGCCAGCGTGGAGTACCAGGCGGTGCTGAACCCGGACCACTCGTAGGGGCTGTCCGAGCGGTTGAAGGACATCACCACGAGCACCACGACGGGCGTGTAGAGGAACGCGTACGTCAGCCACAGCGGGAGGAGCGTCGCCCGGCGCATCAGCGGCCGCCCAGCCGGCGCCCGGCCCAGGCCTGCGCCATGAGCAGCATGACCAGGAACGCCATGAGGGCGAGGGCGAGCACCGAGCCGAACGGCCAGTCCCGTGCCGTGAGGAACTGGTCTCTGATCAGGTTGCCGACCATGACCGTGCGCCCGCCGCCCAGCAGTTCGGGGACGACGAAGTTGCCGAGGCTGGGCACGAAGACGAAGACGCAGCCGGTCAGCACGCCGGGCAGGGTCTGCGGGAGGGTCACGCTCCAGAACGTGCGGGCCGGACGGGCGCCCAGATCGGCCGAGGCTTCAAGCAGCCGGGGGTCGACCCGCTCGATCGCCGAGTACAGCGGCAGCACCATCAGCGGGAGATAGGCGTAGAGCAGTCCGAGGACGACGGCGGGTTCCGTGTAGAGGAGTTTCAGCGGCCGGTCGATCACGCCGATGCCGGTGAGGGCCCAGTTGACCACACCCCCGCTGGACAGCAGCACGATCCAGGCGTAGGTACGGATCAGGAAGTTGGTCCAGAACGGGAGCACGACCAGGACCAGGGCGATCGTGCGCCATCTGCCGGGCAGCCGGCTGATCGCGTACGCGGTCGGGTAGCCGAGGAGAAGCGCGAGCAGAGTGGTGACGGCGGCGATGCGCAGCGAGTCGGCGAGGACGCCGGCGTAGAGGGGGTCGGTGATCCGCGCGAAGTTCTCGCCGGTACTTCCGTCTTCGTACGCGATCCCGCCGAAGCGGCCCCGCCGGAAGACCGTGTAGCCGATCAGCAGGGCCAGCGGCAGCACGAGCAGGACGGCCAGGTAGGACAGGCCCGGGCCGAGCAGGACGATACGGGCTCGCACGTGTGGTCTTCCGGCCGCCCTCCCCCGGCGGGCCATCAGCCCGCGGTGACTTCCGTGACGATCCGGGTGTACGCCGTCGCAGCGTCGCCAAGGTCGACGGCGGACTCACCCTTGAGCAGTTCCTCGGGGGGCATGGCGAGTGCGGGGTAGCTCTTCAGCAGGGCCGGGTCGAGTTCGGCCATGGCGGCGGTGTTGGGGACCTTGTAGAAGATGTTCGAGGCGACCCAGGAGTGCACTTTCGCGTCGAGGACGTAGTCGATGAAGGCGTGCGCCGCCTCTTTGTTCTTCGACGACTTGAGGATGACCATCGTGTCGGTCCAGAGGTCGCTGCCCTCCTTGGGGACGACGAAGCCGATCCTCTTGTCGTCGGTCGGGCACCAGCCGTCCCATGCCTCCGCCAGCACGGCCTCCCCGGACTTGAGCCGGTCGCCGAACGTGGTGTCGTCGTAGGCGAGGAGCCCGTCCTTCGCGGTGAGCAGTAACTTCTTGACCTGGGCGAGCTGCTGCTTGTCGGTGGTGTTCACCGAGTAGCCGAGCGCCTTCTGCGCGGGCAGGAAGAGCCAGCGTTCGGTCTTCAGCATGGTGGCCTTGCCCTTGACCGCGGCGCGCGGCTTCAGCAGGTCGTTCCAGCTGTCGGGGGTGTAGCCGACGAGGTCCTTGCGATAGCAGAGCCCGGTGGTGCCCCAGGTGTACGGGACGGAATAGACGTTCCCCTTGTCATGGGCGAGCCGGGCGGCGAGCGGGTCCAGGTTCTTGAGGTGCGGGACCAGATCGTGGTGGATGGGTTCGAGCAGCCCCTGCGCCGCGAGCGCCTGCGCGTACTGGCCCGATACGAACGCCACGTCGATGCCGCTGTCGGCGGAGGCGGTCAGTTTGGCGATGATCTCCTCGTTGGTGCTGTGCTTGGCGACTGTCACGGGTGTGCCGACGGCCGACTTGAACCGGGCGGGAAGGTCCTTCGGCATATAGCCGTCCCAGTTCGAGACGGTGAGCCGCTGCTTGCGTAAGTCCGCCTCGGGGTCGAGCGACGCGGAAGCGGCGGGGCCACTTCCGCCCGGTTGGCCGTCGCCGCCGCATGCCGGGAGAAGGAGCGCGAGGACGGCCGCCGTTGCCGCCACGGACAGGTGCCTGAACCTCAGTGCGCCTAACACGCCACTCCCTTGCTGTCGCTTGCTGTCGAGATCAGCCGGCTGAGCGTGGGTCGTGCCCGGTTCGCCGAACGGCTCACGGGCAGGCATCGATTTCCGGATTTTCACACCATTGGCATGCACCGGGCAAGATAGCCTTTTCGCCCGGCTTCGTTCTCGCCCTGTGCGTACGGAGGAGCCCGATGCGCTCCACGGCATGTACAACAGTCACCCCGGTCGCGTGTGCCCGAGGCATCGCTCAGAAGCCGCAGTGTGTCGTCCCATGCGGCAGGCCGGGCTGGGGAAAACTGGCTGGTGGGGACAACCGCCCGGCGAAAGGGACCGCAGGATGGCCAGAGATGCTCAGTCGGCTCCCGTTCGGGTCCTGGTATTCGGCGCTGCACTACGCGCCGGGTCCACCAACGCGCGGCTCGCCTCGCTGGCGTCGAACCTGATCGCCGAGACCGGTGCCGAGGTCGACCTGGCCAGGATGCGGGATTTCGACATGCCGCTGTACGACGGGGACGTGGAGGACTCCGAGGGACTGCCCGCCGGTGCCCTGGCCCTGTGCGAAAAGATCAAACGCTGCGAAGCACTCGTGATCTCGTCGCCCGAGTACAACGCCTCTGTTCCAGGACTGCTGAAGAACGCCATCGACTGGGTCTCCCGAGTAAGCCCGCAGCCGTTCAAGACCAAGCACGCGCTGCTGGTCTCGTCCTCCCCATCGATGATCGGCGGCAACCGCGGCCTGTGGGCACTGCGGGTCCCGCTGGAACACCTGGGGACACGGGTCTACCCCGACATGTTCAGCCTGCCCCGCGCGCACGAGGCCTTCACCGAGGACGGCCGACTCACCCACCCCGGCGCCCAGGAGCGGCTCGCCGAGACCATCTGCGGGTTCATGCGGCTGGTACGCGCCGACGTGGAGTTCGTGTGCCTGCACCGCCGCTGGTACGAGTTCCCCGGCGATCGCACCGACGCACCGGTCACCCATCGCAGCGAGGAATGACTTCCGTTTGCCGACCTGCCATCCGGGAGCACCGCTGGACATGGTTCCCGGCAAGCGCCGGGCGCCCCATCGCAGCGCGGCTGCTGAACGCGGGCCGCCGCCGGGCCCGCCAGGTGGTAGAACCAGGCATGGTAGAAGGGCTCAGGGCTTTTCGCGGGTGATCGCCTTGGCCACTTCACTCAGATCGTTGTTCAGCTGGTGATCGCGCCCGGGCAGCCGGTGCACCCGCGCCTGCGGAATCAGGCGGGCGTAGAGGTCGGCATGCGACGGTGGGGCGGTCTCGTCCTCAAGTCCGTGGAACACATGCACCCGCGTGCCGTGCGGCAGCCTCCCGCCCAGGTCGCCGGGCAGCTCGAACTCGTCGCCCGGCCAGCCGCCCTGGCCGACGAACGGGGCGGCGATCAGCACGATCGCCGCAAGTCCGTGCTCCGGCGGCTGCTCGGCGAGTGCATGGATGAGGAGCGTCCCGCCCACCGAATGACCGGCCACGACTGCGCCGTCGTCCAGGTCCGCTATCTCGCGCCGGACCGCCGGGCCCCAGCGGGCGTAACTCGGGTCGCCCTCGTCGGGCATACGCGGGTAGCGCACCTCATACTCGTCCCCGAGCTCTCGCCTGAGGCTGTCGACGAGCTTGTCGTCCCATTCGTCGTGCGCGCCCGCGCCGCCACCCTGGATGAACAAGATCTGCTGAGTCCGTGTCATGGCGACCGTCCTTCGTGCCCTCTCGACGCTCCGATTTGGCACCCGCTGCCGGTCGGTGTCAACGCCTGATGGGTGGGCGTACGGCTTCCAGGCACAGGCCGCCGTGGCGGAAGTGTTCCAGGCGGCCGGACTGCTGTGCCCATCATGATCTCCCGCCTGGCCGAGGCCGGCAACCTGCGGCAGGAAGTGCCCCGGCAGCGACGGGGTCATCTGCCGCGACCGCGCAGGCGCCTACGCCGACGCGGCCGACACCGCCCCGCCCCAGACCCTCCGGTCCGGGCATAGGGCGCTCGCAGCCGGTTCAGTCGACGGCCGGCATGGGCGGGGTCCCGGGCGGCATGTTGAACGGCGTGACCACCTGGATCGGCGAGGGCAGTGCGGGGCCGTCGTCGGGGAGTGCGTTGTGGGCGCGCATGATGATCTGGCAGGCGCGGCGCATGTCCTGGCGCAGGTCGTGGTGGAGGACCGCGGACAGGCGGCGCTCTCGCAGCAGCCGGGTGTTGTCGTGGTCGAGGTCGTGCGCGATGAACGCCACGCACTCCCGTCCGAGTGCGTCGAAGGCGTCGAGGGTGGCGAGGTTGCCCCCGCCCACGGAATAGACGGCGACGAGGTCCTCGTCGCGCTTGAGCGCTTCGAAGACGAGGTCACGCTGGGTGGCGTCCAGTCCGTCGCTGTCGGTGACCTCCACCAGGGAACGCCCGGGGTGGGCGTTGCGCATCGCGCTGCGGAAGCCCATCTCGCGCTCCTCCTCGCCACGGAAGGAGCCGCGGCTGAGGGTGGTGAGCACCTTGCCGGGCCGGTTGCCGAGCCACTGTCCGAGGAGGTAGGCGGCGGTGGCGCCGGCCGCGCGGTTGTCGATGCCGACGTACGCCAGGCGCGCGCTGTGGGGCAGGTCGGTCACCAGGGTGACGACGGGGATACCGGCTGCGATCAGCCGTCCGACGGCGGCTGCGATCTCCGGCTCGTCGGGGGCCTTGAGGATCACACCCTGTGAGCCACGCTTGGCGATCTTGTCCAGGGTGGCGATCAGCTCTCCGGAGGAGCAGGTCTCACGGAAGTGGAAGCGTGAGCGCAGGTGGGCGGGATGCAGGGAGGGCAGTTCGGCCTCGAGTGCGTCCCGTACGGCGGTGGAGAACCGCTCCGGGGTCTGCATCACGATGTCGATCATGAAGGTACGGCCCCCGAGCCGGACCTGGTTCCGCTGGCGGTTCAGGTCCTTGATGGCTTCCTGTACCTCTCTGATGGTGCTCTCCGTGACATTGCCCCGCTCATTGAGGACACGGTCGACCGTGGCCGTGCTCAAGCCTGCCTGGCGAGCGATTTCCCTGATCGGGTAGGGGTGCCGCATGACTGATCCCAAATGCCGATGATGGACTTTTGATGTATTGAGAAGCATTGAATGATGGGTTCGGATTCTCAAGACTTGCAGAAAAGCACGGACTGCGAAAGGACTGGGAATGTCCCCCACAGCCGCGGGAACGCGGACTTGGCTGACCGAGGCGGACTGCGACCTCGAAACGTTCCGCTACCTCGTGGAGCAGAGCACCGACCCCGCCGATCACCCCTCCGCCGAGCGGGTCGAGCAGGGCGTGCCGCTCTACGACAGCGAACGGCTCCGCTCGCTGACCGCGTCCCCGGAGGGCCGTCGGAATGTGCGGGACGAACTGGTCCGGGCGCTGCTGGACGGGCCGGGCATCGTGGTCCTGAAGCGCGCCTTCACCGACGCCGGTGTCGTGGACGGCATGTCGCGGGCCTTCACCGGCGTGATCGAGGAGGAGCGTGCCACAGGTGCGGCCCGCGGCGATCACTTCGCCAAGCCCGGTGCCAACGACCGGGTCTGGAACGCACTGGACAAGGTGGCCGTGCGGGCGCCGGAGGTGTTCGCGGACTACTACGCCAACGACATGCTCGCGCTGATCGCCGAGGCCTGGCTGGGTCCCGCGTACCAGCTGACCTCGCAGGTCAACGTGGTCAATCCGGGTGGCGCCGCGCAGAGTGTGCACCGCGACTACCACCTCGGCTTCCTCTCCCAGGAGCAGGCGGCCGCCTACCCGGCGCATGTCCACCGCCTCTCCCCCGTGCTGACCCTGCAGGGCGCGGTGGCCCACTGCGACATGCCCGTGGAGTCCGGCCCGACGCTGTACCTGCCGCACTCGCAGAAGTACGAGCCCGGCTATCTCGCCTGGCGGCTGCCCGCGTTCGTCGAGTACTTCGACGCCCACCACGTCCAGCTACCGCTGGAGAAGGGCGACGCGGCCTTCTTCAATCCCGCGCTCTTCCACGCCGCCGGGCACAACCGCTCGGCCGACATCAAGCGCATGGCCAATCTGCTGCAGATCTCCTCGGCCTTCGGCCGCGCCATGGAGACCGTCGACCGCGAGACGATGGCGAACGCGCTCTTCCCGGTACTGCTGGACCGCAAGGCCGAGGGTGCCTCGGAGGACTGGCTGCGCCGCGTGGTGGCCGCCACCGCCGAGGGCTACCCCTTCCCCACCCACCTCGACCTCGACGCGCCGGTCGGAGGCCTCGCCCCGCCCTCCCAGGCGGACACACTCCGGCAAGCGGTCGCCGAGGGCTGGGCCCCGCAGCGGCTGCGCGAGGAACTACGGGCGGCCGCAGAGCGGCGTCAGAGCTGAAAAGCCCGAGCGGGAAAACCTGAGCGGGAAAGCTGGAAGGGACACAGCACTCATGGGATTGCTTGAGGACAAGGTCGTCCTCGTCAACGGCGGCAGCCAGGGCGTCGGCGCGGGCATCGTGCGGGCGGCCGTACGGGAGGGCGCGACCGTCGTCTTCACCGGGCGCCGGGCCGAGGTGGGCGAGCCGATCGCCGCGGACACGGGCGCGCGCTTCGTACGCGCGGACCTCGCCGATCCGCAGCGGGCGCGCGACAGCGCCGTCCAGGCCGTGGAAGCCCACGGGCGTATCGACTGCCTGGTCAACGCCGCGGGGCTGACGTCGCGCGGCTCACTGCTGGACACCACGCCGGAGCTGTTCGACCAGCACATGGCGATCAATCTGCGCGCGCCGTTCTTCGCGATGCAGGCGGCGGTGGCCGACATGACGACCCGCAAGGCGCCGGGCACCATCGTCAACATCATCTCCAACTGCGCCCACGGCGGGCCGCCGTACCTGGCGCCGTACTCCGCGGCCAAGGCCGGTCTGGCCGGGCTGACCCGCAACGCGGCCCACGCGCACCGCTGGGACCGCATCCGGATCAACGGCCTCAACATCGGCTGGACGGACACCGAGGGCGAGGACGCCACACAGCGCGCCTTCCACGGGGCGGACGACGGCTGGCGGGAGGAGGCCGCCAAGGGGCAGCCCATGGGCAAGCTCGGGCAGGCCGACGAGATCGCCGACTTCGTCGTCTTCCTGCTCTCGGACCGCAGCGGAGTGGTGACCGGCTCGGTCATCGACTGGGACCAGGTTGTCATCGGCGGCCTGGACTGAGCCGCCCTCGGGCAGAAGGAGCACGATTCTCATGCGTATAGGCATCATGGGACTGGGCCGGATCGGCGCTTTCCACGCGGAAACCCTCGCCGGGCTGGACGCGGTGGACTCCCTCGTGGTCACCGATCCGGTGGCCCCGGCCGTGGCCCTGGCCACCGAACGGTTCGGGGCCACCGCGGTGGACTCCCCCGAGGCCGTGCTGGCCGCCGGTGTCGACGGCGTCGTGATCGCCGCCGCCACCGACGCACACCCTCACCTCATCCGCACCGCGGTCGAAGCGGGTATTCCCGTCTTCTGCGAGAAGCCCGTGGCCCGCGGCGTCAAGGAGAGCCTGGAGGTGCTGCGGGCGGTGGAAGACAGCGGAGTCGAGGTGCACATCGGCTACAACCGGCGCTTCGACCCAGGCTGTGTGGCCGCGCGCCGGGCCGTGGTGAGCGGTGAACTCGGCGAGCTGCACACCGTACGGTCCACCACCCTCGACCCCGCCCCGCCGCCACCCGCCTACGTGGCCGTCTCCGGTGGCATCTTCCACGACTGCAGCGTGCACGACTTCGACATCGTGCGCTGGGTGACCGGCCGCGAGGTGGTCGAGGTCTACGCGACCGGCGGCAACCGGGGCGCGGATTACATCCGTGAGGCGGGTGACGCCGACACGGCGTCCGCCCTGCTCACCCTCGACGACGGCACCATCGCCGTCATCTCCAACTCCCGCCACAACGCCCGTGGTTACGACGTGCGCCTGGAGTTGCACGGCATGAAGGACAGCATCGCGGTAGGCCTGGAGGACAAGCTGCCGCTGCGCTCCGTCGAACCGGGCACCGCCTTCCCGGCGGGCACACCGCACACCTTCTTCATGGACCGCTTCGCCGCCGCCTACCGCGCCGAACTCACCGCGTTCACCGAGGTTGCGGCGGGCACCCGCCGGTCCCCCTGTACGGTGGCGGACGCCATCGAGGCGAGCTTGATCGCCGAGGCGTGCACCCTGTCGCTCCGTGAGCACCGTCCCGTACAACTCGACGAGGTACGCACGGGATGACGAACGAGCCCTTGCGCATCGGCGTCCTGGGCGCGGCCCGGATCGCCGAGCTGTCGATCGTGGGGCCGGCCCATGCGGGCGGCCACCGCCTCGTCGCGGTGGCCGCCCGTGACCGGACCCGTGCCGAGGCGTTCGCCGCCGCCCACGGTGTGGAACGCGTCGCAGGCTCGTACGCCGGCCTGATCGCCGACCCCGAGGTCGAGGTCGTGTACAACCCGTTGGCCAACGGCCTGCACGGGCCCTGGAACCTGGCCGCCCTCCAGGCCGGCAAGCACGTCCTCACCGAGAAACCGTCCGCGAGCAACGCGGAGGAGGCGGCTGAGGTACGCGAGGCCGCGGCCAAGGCGGGCACCTCCTTCATGGAGGGCTTCCACTATCTGTTCCACCCTGTGACCCGGCGCCTGCACGAGCTACTGGACAGCGGCGAGCTGGGCGAACTGCGGCACGTGGAGGCCATGGTCGCCATGCCCGCGCCGCCGGACAGCGACGTACGCTGGTCGCTGCCGTTGGCGGGCGGTGCGCTGATGGACCTCGGCTGCTACAGCCTGCACGCGCTGCGGACGCTCGCTCCCTGGGCCGGTGGCCCGCCCCGGCTGGTCGCCGCGCGCGGCGGGGAGAAGGCCGGGGCCGCGGGCGTCGACGAGTGGCTGTACGCCGACCTGGAGTTCCCGGGCGGGGCCACCGGTACGGCCAACTGCCACATGGCGTATGACACGTGGCAGATGAGCTGCCGCATCGTCGGCACGCGCGGCGAAGCCACGGCGATGAACTTCGTGCAGCCGCACCTGGACGACCGGGTGGTGGTGCGCACGGCCACCGGCGAGCGCACCGAGGAACTCGGCCGCCGGTCGTCGTACACCTTCCAGCTGGAGGCCTTCGCGGCCCACCTGCGGGGCGGTGCGCCACTGGTTCTCGGCGCGGACGACGCGCTGACCACCATGCGTCTCATCGACGAGTGCCACCAGGCGGCCGGGTTCCCGGTCCGGCCGCGTACGGTGCTCCCGTCGACCGGCTGAGGAATGACGCACGGCGGGAGAGGGCGGTACCGGTCCGGTACCGCCCTCTCCCGCTGTGCGTGGTGTTCGAGTTCCAGCTGCTGGCACGGACGTAAGGGGGTGGGTCGCGCCCGACGCGCGGTGCGCGCGTGAAGGCAGGAGTGGTGGGGACGGCCGTGGTTTCGTCCTCACCACCCCTGCGGCCTTTACTTCACAGGAGCGCCGCGGCGGTCCGGTACGCCGCTTCAGCAGCCTCCCTCACCGGCAGCGCACGGTGTGTGTCCGAGAGGATCTCCACCCCCCAGGGGCCGGACCAACCGGCCGTACGGAGCGCGGAGATGATCCCCGGCAGGTCGAAGGAGCCCTCCCCGCACAGGCGGCGGCGTCGGACGGTGTCCTCGAAAAGGCTGCCGACAACCTGGCTGTCAGCGTCATTGAGCTCCACGCCCACGATGCGCGAGCCTGGTACGTCCGCCAGCTCGGCTGATGATGTGTGGGCGCGCTCGGTGTGCCAGACGTCGATGATGACGCCGCCTGCCGGGTGGCCCGCGGCCTCGACGAGCCGGAGTCCGTCGTGCACGGTTTTGACATTGGACCAGGGCAGGAACTCGATCCCGACCCGGGCACCCACGGCGTCCGCCTGGGCCGCCAGGGCGGCGAACTCCTCGGCCCAGACGTCGAGGTGCAGCGGTCCGTTCTCGACATCGCCATGGATCTTGATGTGGTGTGCGCCGAGCGCCTCGGCGGCCTCGAGGAGGTCCCGGCGGACGGCGTCCGACGCTGCCCGCCGGGGCCCGTCGGTCCACCAGTCGGCGAAGGCTTCCAGTTCGATGTGGGCGAGGCCGTTGTCCGAGAATATCGACCGGATACCCGCAAGACCGTATTCACGCTCGGCCACCAGCAGGTCCGCGTGCACCAGCCCGAAGCCCTTGTACCCGGCGGCACTCGCCGCCTCCGCCCGTTCCCGAAGGCTCAGCGGACTGCGCTGGTCATTCCTGTCGGGAGCGGCGTCGCCCGCGGTGGTCCAGCATGTGGCCAGCAAGTGCTCAGCAGTCATTTCCACTTCCTGCATTTCTCATGTCCGGAAAGAGACCGGCGCGCCAGCCATGGCAATGCCAAGAATGGATACGAAGTTGCGTCGCAATTCTTGGGCGCCCCGCGCACACTGGTCAATCCCCGGTAAGCCATCAAAAGTCCATCAGACTGGTATGCGGTCAGGAAACTCCGCGCAGCATCGAGCGCAGATGCTCGGCGCTGGCCCACACATCGTCGACCGGCCCCTTTTCCTTGGGTTCCTCGGTGAGGATGGTGTCCTGTTCCAGGACGTACCAGCCGTCGTATCCGCGGGCGGCGAGGTGCGTGATGATGGCCTGGACGTCGACGTCGCCCGCGCCGAGTGGGCGGTACATGCCCTCGCGGACAGCCTCGGTGTAGCTGAGGCGACCGGACTGGACCTTGGCGGCGAGGGAGGCGTCCACGTCCTTCATGTGGGTGTGGGCGATCCGCTCGGGTGCCTGGCGGGTCAGCTCGGCGGGGTCGGTGCCGCCGATGAGCAGGTGACCGGTGTCGAGGCAGAGGGAGATCGCCGAGTGCTCCAGGACGCGCTGGACCTCGTCGCCGTTCTCGATCATCGTGCCGACATGCGGGTGCAGGACGGCGCGTACGCCGCGTTCGGCGGCCAGGGTCGTCAGGCGGTCGAGGTTGGACAGCAGCCGCTGCCAGCCGTCCGCGTCGAGTTCGGGGCGGGAGTCATAGCCGTCCTGCCCCGTGATGGCCGACAGCACGAGGACGTCCGCGTTCGAGGCCGCGTAGCTCTCCAGGAGCTGTTCCACCGCGGGCAGAGGGTCGTGTCCGGGTACGTGCAGCAGCAGCGGGGTGAAGCCACCGACCGCGTGCAGGTCGTGGTGGGCAAGAGCCTGGGCCATGGCATCGGGCTCACCGGGCAGGAAGCCCTCGGGGCCGATCTCGGTGGCGGCCAGGCCGACCTCGCGCATTTCCTTCAGTACCTGGCCGGGCGTCAGCTGATGGCCCCAGCCGGGTACTTCGCACACGCCCCAAGAGATGGGCGCGCCGGCGATCCTGTTCAGGGATGGGGTGGTCATGCCGTGGCCTTTCGGTAGTTCTTCCAGTCGGGGTTGGCGACCGCGGGCGGCTCCCGGCCCGCGAGAACGTCCGCGACACCGCGGGCGGCGTCGCGGAAGGTCAGCGTCATCGCCCGGCGGGTCATGCCCATCAGGTGCGGAGTGAGTACGACGTCGGGGTGGTCGAACAGCGGGTGGTGAAGGACCGGCTCGGGGTCGAACACGTCCAGTCCGACACCCGACAGCCGGCCCGACTCCAGGGCGGCCAGGGTGGCGTCCGGATCGAGCAGGCCACCCCGGCCGCAGTTGATGAGGATGGCTCCCGGCCTGACACGGGCCAGCAGTCGCTCATCCACAAGGTGCCGGGTGCCATCCGTGAGGGGAGCGTGCAGGGTGACCACGTCGCTGGACTCGACGAGTTCGTCGAGGTCGGCGCAGGCGAACTCGGGCGGAGGAGGACTGAACGGGTCGTACGCGAGGGTACCCATCCCGAACGCGGCGGCGAGTTCACCCACGCGTCGGCCGATGCGGCCGTAGCCGACGATCCCCAGGGTGGCACCGTCCAGATCGCCGACCGGCACGGCCGACCGCTCGGCCCAGCGGCCGTCCCGTACCAGTTCGGTCAGTGGTTTCAGCCTCTTGGTCAGGTGCAGGGCCATGGCGAAGACGCCCTCGGCCACAGCTCGGGTGCCGCTGTGGGGGGTGATGACGACGGGGATGCCGCGGGCGGAGGCCGCCGCGGCGTCGACCAGGTCGACGCCGACACCGGTGCGGGCGATGACCCGCAGCCGTGGCGCCTGCCGGAGGAAGTCCTCGTCGACCCGGCGGTCGGCACGGACGATGGCGCCCTCGGCGACCGTGAGGTCCTCGGGCGTGGGGTCGGTGACGAGGGTGGCGTGCTCGCCGAGGACGGGGCACACCGTGTCGGCGTCGACGGGGCCGAGGGCCACGACGAGGTGCTCGGACATTGCGATCACTTCCGTTTCGGATGACCGAAGTTCGCGCCCGGCACCTCGGACACCCGCTGCCACGAGCCGCTCTCCGCGGAGGCCGCTGCCGCCGCGATCACCTCGGCGACGGCGTGCGCGTCCTCGATGGTCGAGTTGTGGTGCTCGATGCCGGCCACGGCGGCCAGGAACTTCTTGGCCTCGATCACCTTCAGGTCGTCGTAGCCCATGCTGTTGCCGGGGCCGGGCTGGAAGTTGGCGTAGTCGCCCATGTGGCCGTTGCCGAGGACCGTGGTGTAGCCCTGGTGAGGGCCGCCGCGATCGAGGGCGACGCGCAGCTCGTTCATCCGCTCGAAGTTCCAGGCGACCGAGCCGTCGGTGCCGTAGATCTCGAAGCCGATGCCGCACTGGGGGCCGACGATGACGCGGGACGCCTCCAGGGTGCCGACGGCTCCGCCGCCGAAGCGCACCAGGGCGGCGCTGTAGTCGTCGTTTTCCACGGTGGCCATCTCCCCGTCCTCGATCACCGCGAAGTGCGTGCCCGAGCCCATGGGCAGGATCGGGCGCTCGGTGTAGACGGTGCTGGTGAGCGCGGAGACCTCGTGGATCGGGGCCACCACATAGCTGACCAGGTCCACGACGTGGCTCATGAGGTCGCCGAGTGCGCCGTGCCCGGCCAGGTCCCGCTTGAAGCGCCAGGACAGGGCACCCTTGGGTTCGGCGGCGTAACCGGAGAAGAAGGTGGCGCGCACGTTGGTGATACGGCCCAGCCGCCCCTCGGCGATCAGCTGCCGGGCCCGCTCGACGGCCGGGGCGTGCCGGTAGTTGTAGCCGATGGAGGTTGCCACCCCGGCGGCGCGGGCCGCGGCGGCGACTTCGCCGGTCTCCTCGGCGCTGCGCCCGACGGGCTTCTCGATCCAGAACGGCTTGCCGGCCTTGGCGGCGGCGATACCGATC
>Ga0307508_10004110_pt1 | contig 14347 bp, 7 predicted proteins | sample 9_EM_MG_FD_203089 | JGI IMG/M metagenome (GOLD analysis project Ga0307508, IMG submission 203089) | Populus trichocarpa ectomycorrhiza microbial communities from riparian zone in the Pacific Northwest, United States - 9_EM | ecosystem: Host-associated > Plants > Roots > Unclassified | place... | reverse complement strand
TTTTTTTTCTGGTAATTTTCTCTCTCCCTCTTACAATTTAGAGATTTAAATATGAGAAAAACAAAGTTTTAAAATCAAATCATAAGCATCTAAAACTACAAGGATAAAAAATGTAAAAATAAAAAATTTTAGGGACCATAACATAAACATCTAAAACTATAGATACAAAAAATATACAAATCAAAAACTTTAAGGACTAATTGAACTTCTTCAAAAACTTTAAGAACCAAATTGAACTTTTTGCGATATAAAGAGACTAAACAGATGGGAGGGGGGAAAGAGATTTTATGATTGAAATATATAAAAAAAAATTAATTGTGGCTAGTGTCTTTCAATTCACTATGAATTAAAATAGTAAAATGATGAATTTTCTCTTTCAAGAGGAAATCTTTGAATTAGTTATTGAAGGCAATGCAGTTTTTTCACAAAATCCATTTATCATTTCAGATTGATTGGGACAGCTCAGTTTTTTCACATTCTTAAAGCATAATAAAACAATTAAATTACCCTTAAAAACAAAAATAATTTAACTGATATCCATGAGTTTTTTTGTATTTTAACTTTTCAAAGTACAATAAAATGATTAAATTATCATTCAAAGAAAAAAATCATTTAACTAGTGTCTAGAGACTTTTCATATTTTCACTCTAGTTTCTTAGTAATAATCAATTTGATTAAAATGTAATTTAGTATTTTAATAAATATAAAATATCATTTAAAAACGAAATTAGATGGTGTGTGCTTTGAGAGGCGCGTGGGGTGTCTCTTGAAGGCCAAAATTCATCTTCCACAATGGTGTTGTAATTGTCTTGGTAGTTCCTCCATTCCTAGGTGGACACATATGGCTTATTAACCTTTGGTTTAGCACTGATTATCTTTTGTCTTGTTTTTTTTTTATCCTTGATTTTCGTGTTTCACCTTTTAAATTTTCAAAGGAACCATTTAGTTTGTTTTTCATTAAGATTTAGTTCTTGTTATTGTGATTACTATATATTTTATTTTAAATAATTTATAAAGTTGGATTTTTTTCTCAATTTTATCCTCCAATCTTTTCATGTCAGATTTAATTCTCATTCTTTTAATTATTATTTATTTTATTTAAGATAATTTTTAAAATTAATTTTTTACTATTTCATCCCCCTTCATTTTTTTTTCCTATGAGATTTTATCCTTATTTTTTTTATTATTATTTTTTTTATTTTGGTAAATTTTTTAAATTGATAATTTTTTTTCAATTTCATCTTTCAACATTAAATTGATTGAGAATTAAGCTTTTTGATTGAGCACGAGTCTAGAATTTCACGAGTTGTGAGTTTGAGAGATGAACCAAGGTTTAAGAGATTCGTCTGGATTTGCTTTTTTTTTCTTTTTTTAAACTTATATTTTTTCAGTTTCCTCCTTCAATATTTATTTAAATAGAGATTGGGCTCCATTATTTTATTTTATTTTATTTTCTATAGAAGTTTTCACTAATTTCTAAAATAACTCGGGTTATTTCAGACCTTTTTATTTATCATTCTTTGTTAAATTTAGTTTTTTTAAAATAAATTTTAATTTTTAATTAAATAAAATTAAGTTAAATTAATTAATTAAATATAAATATGAAATGTTCACTTCATGATATTTTATTTGGTTTATTTTCTGGGCCATTGCTCTGACGACGTGTATAACCTCATTCGATATATCAGGCAATCTTTTGCAGTGACTTTAGAATTTTCTTGGTGATCTCTTTTTATTGGTAGGGCAATGTTTATGATGAAACGACAATAAATCTCTAACAAGCTTTTTTATTTATTTTACGAGTATGATATTAGCATCTAATTATTGCCAAGTTTATTTTTTTTCATTTTATTTATTGTCTATGCTTTTTTTCTTAATCATATTATTAAATTAACCAAGTTTACTGATCTCAATCAAATCAATGATCCAAATCTCAAATTTTTCTTGCTTCTTTAAAAATATTAACACCGCCCGAACATCTTTTTTTATGTTAGAAAAAATTTAATCCAATCTGCAGAATAGCACGAACCACTATCTAGCAGACAACTAAAACTAAAAAAGGTCTAGCACACATGTCATTGCTTATCTCTCCTCTTTCACTTACAGTTTATATAAGCACAAAACCAGGAAATCCCAAACCCAACTTAGGTCCACCATCCCTTGCCCTCGCATCACAATTTTATATGGTTCCCTAATTTGCCATAGCTAAGGGCAAATGCACATTAATCAGGAAAGAGAAAAGGTAAATTATATTGGTACCCATTTATATCAAAATTTTCCATACCCAAGGGAAAATGCACATTCATCATAAGTTCTTAAAAGTAAGCTCAGCTACATCTCAAAAGGAACAAAAATGGTACCTTAAGCTGCAATTGATACTCATATTAGTCGCTGAAAGACCCCGATTAACAATGAACTGTATTCTGAGTTTCAATTATCTCACCACATGTCAGTTTCAATCAAATGAGCTGAGAAACTTCGTTGTTTTGAAGGCCAAGCAACAATCACTCGTCTTGTTCAAAGTCCATGAGGAAATCAGTTAAGTTCTCAGAATCATCAATTGCCTCTTCAAGACTCAACGGACCCTCTTTTTTAGGTTTATCCTGCAGGTTCAAGGAAATCAAGGACAAGATTCTTGTCAGGGGCTTGAAAAGTGTAGGAGCTGGTATGTACATGTAAGATAATAGAGGTGCACAACTTCTCAATTCCGAAAATCCTGACAAAGGAAAAATCCTCGCTTCTAATATAGTGGAATTCTAGGATTTCAAAGAATACAAGTACTTAAAACAAGTCTTTACTAAAATGAAGGAATTAAAAAATCTATCTATATTCTTGCAAATTTTGTCAAGGTTACGCCTTTTTTTCCACTTCAAATGAAATAGGCAATGGTACGAAAATATTTCCATTTTAAACAATTTAGAGTAGACAACACAAGAATGCTTCAGAAGCACCAGGAGATGTGTATCATAGCAACAGCTTTGGTGCTGCAGCACTGTGTGTTTGCATGCATGTGCCTGTATCAGATGAGGCAAGGCATTAGACATAATTTAGAAAGATGCACCATCACCTTTGATTTTCGAGCCTGGGGAGTAGTTTTATAAACACTCCAATTTCTAGTAATTTTTTCGTCTTCTTCCTCCTCTTCCTCTTCTTCTCCATCAACCTCACTATCCTCTCCCTCGCCCTATTGCAGGCGTGAACAGAAAGATGTCATTACATATGAAACAGGTACGTTTAATTAAAATGTACAGCATGATAAATTTGTGGTTTATGTGGATGTATGAAACAGATGATGGTCAAAATTGCAGGGGACACGAAGCTCACATCATTTTCACCAATGTCAACAGCTCGTGCCATAGCTTCATCAATGTCTGTCATCTGCTTTTTTGATCAAGAATTAAATGACGATGAGTAAATATTAAAAGCAGCCAAAATCAAGTACTCTTTCCTTGGGAAGAATTAGATGCAGTTATCCAAAAGAATACTGAAACTTATTTTGAGTGAACACGTAAACAATAGTAAACTTGTAATTTCAGTATTTTCCACCGAACATGAATATTTTTCTAGCTACATGTAGAAAATATATATATCTACTAATTAGGAAAACTGGAGTTTCCAATTTATGTTTTTCCTATTTTAAATAGGAAAATAGGGTTATTAGCAGTCAAAGTCTGATTGTGACTGCGAATATTTCATACATATAAATATGGATATAACCTATGCTTGAAATATTTCAGAATATCGATAGAATGAATAGTTTATTTCCTGCATTTGACTGATATAAACATAGAAAGTGTGAATATTTCTCTGTTGGAAGTAATTCTTTGACTTAACTGGAGTGATGATAGTAGCTCTTTCTAATTGTTGATTGCTTTTATATTTTTCAGATCAGAAATTCAATTACTGGATCCCAAAACAACCTGACCTCTAACACAAATCTAATCACTTAGTATTCTGTAATGCACCATATTGTATAAGAGCTTAGAAATATTATAGGAACATAGTAACTGATTTATAAGTACGGCTTGTGAGAGATGGTAAGGTGAGTTGATGTTCTAGCAACTCATGGAAAAAAAATTATGTTTCCAAATGGAAAACCAATCACCAAAAGAGTCAAAAGAGCAGACTTCAACCCTAAAACAGTCAGCCAAAAAGCATCAAGAGGTTGCATTCTATAGATTAGCCAAACTCAGGTTGAAAAGCTAAATGAGCAAGTGGAGTTGTCGATACAACACACATGGCAGTTTGCACTGCATGCTGAAAAATGAGAACATAGAGCTGAAAACAAAAGGCAGAAAAAGGAAAAGTCAAAATAGAGGCCTCAACAAGAAGCAAATTACCAAGTTCTGCTTGCAGAAAATTAAAGCAGCTAGTATATAAGCTATACAATGTGAACTGTGAAATGAAGTTCCTAAAGAGCTAGCAAAAAACCTAGAGCAAAAACCAAAAAGGCAAAACTAGTGCGATGGTTTATAGCACCACAACCAAAATTATAACTGCAAGTATTGCTCCATGGTCCAGACTTATCTAAATTTTCTTTGCGATTGATTCCTAGCAACAAAGAGGAGAAAGCACTATCAAGTTTAAACTTCAGTTCAATGATCAAACCATAATTCAAGTTTAAGGAGTCTATTCTACTTCAACACTCCAAGACTTGAGCTCAAGTTTTGATTTTTCACATGGATTAGGGTGTATGCATACAAGATCTCTCATGTCCTGATCACAGGTGTTTACTTTCCTCTCCCTATATTTGACTTTCTGATATATGGAGCTCCAACAAGAACACAAGTATAACATGAAAGAATACTCTTAAACTAGGCATTACAGGATAAGAATATTTTGCAAATGAGTCAGTCAAATATTTGTGCTATGGCTTGTACTCGTCCATGAGTATTTTGTATCATTTATTCAGTAATATAAAACACACCCTTTATCTCTATTAACTTTTCAGGTAGTAGCATGCACTAGCAGTCGAGTTCCATCTGCGTAAAAGAAGTTTGCCATGTGCTTGAGTTGGTATCCCAAAAGCTCATTCCTCCCGTATGCTTATTTGTAACCATTTGATTTATATATTTTCATTTAGGCTTGCAGTCGGTTTAACTAGAGCTCCATGCCTGTGTCAAGTTCTGAGTTTGTTTTGAATATTCTGTAATGACCACTTATTAAAGTTAGTATGTAAAGTTGATACTGAACAATAAGTTTTACACTATTATTGGTATACATTTTGTTAGGTTGGAGGCTTGCGTGGACAAGGTGGACCTTGGGATCATCCTATTTGCATTCCAGTCAAATGCTCGCTTATCAGGCCATGACAAGTACCACTACTAACACTAAATGGTTCATCCATCTATCTATGTCTAGAAAAATCTAAGGACAACTACAGTGGAAAATAACAGGAAACACATGAAAGATGTGATGGCTGAAACCAAAACAAACAGAAAGACAAATCAAATAATAATAATAAAAAAAAGCCTATAAAGAAAAAGAAAAAAGAAAACAATCTCAGAGATAAGTGTTTGTCCCAACAAACTAAGTTATAATATAGAATAACATTATCCCATATAAGGTTTAACAAAGAATGGAAAGTTCAAAAATCTATTGAGTTATCATTGTTCAGAGTAAACTGTCAATCAAAACTAGACCAGATTGTATTAGGGCAGTTCAGTTAGGTCTACTCCTTAAGAGAGATGGTTTTGTTTGTAAGCCAAATTATATATTTTAATTATGATCTGATTTGATTCTTTAAAAGAAAATGAAGAAAAGAAAGTAACTGTAAACCATGCAATCCTTATTTACACAAACATTAATTTATTATACAAATTTGTAAACAAAAATACAAAACTGTATAATAAACTTGATGCAGTATAGGAACAAGAAACTTAACTTGTTTGTTTGTAATTTTATATGTTTATGATTTTATTATTATGCAGGTAGAATTTTACGATTTTGTTTTGATTATTATTATTAAAAAATAATATTTTATGAGGATTCTTATTTCCTATTTAGTTTAGGATAGTAGGGTTTTTTAGTGTCTATATAACACCATTTTTTTTTTACAGAAGAGGGAGATAACATTGATGATTAATTAAAATTTCAGAGCTATGTTTCTTCTGTATATTTGAACCCCTACAGGGTTTTCTTGCAATCCTTCAGCCCACTTCTATACAGATCTACCCTCTTCTATATGGTTTCTTTCTTCTCTCTATTTTTCCCTCTCCTGTAGGGAATTCTACTTCTTTCTACTCTCTCTACTATCATGTCTGACATCAACCTTTCCAAACATTTTATACGTATTTTCTCTTTTCTTTAAAAAACTCCTGATCATGCACAATCTATTCTATCTTAAAACTATGCCCTCATTAGTTGTGATTTGATTTTGAACTCAATATGTTGATCTAAATAAACTCCTGTTTTAAATTTGTTAAAGTTCAATAAAAGTTCTTGTTTTTAGTAGTCTCCTCAGGAATCTACAAGGGTTACAATAGAAGCTTCTGATTGGCCTCAATAAGTTGATATTAGAAGCTGAGTGTTTTTATGTTGACACCTTGCTTTTTATGTGCAGCAGTGCAAGCTGCTTGTGGTGAAAATAGTTTACTTGTCTACAATCTACCCACATTTTCAATACGGATTTGATTTCAGGGTTTTAAATTATGGTTTGGTTGTAGCTATCACTGTCATGAATCAATTAGAAACACTGAGCAAATTTTTAGTAATGCCTTTTTTTCCTAATAATTTTACAATATAAACACAACAATCATACAAACAGCATGTCATAGCTAAAGTAGAAATTATCATTAACTTCATGTTAAAAATTGAGAAAAATAACATTATCTTCATTTTGAGAAGTGTGTGTTCTAATTCAAGAGGGCTCTTATTTTTTCTTTGAAAATAATGTTAATTTGTTCAATGAACCAAATAGAAACACTGCACAAAATGTTTATTTTCAAAAATAATGCTAGTTTGACAATTAAAAAAAAAGTTTGTTTTTTATTTTGAGCAAGTTCTTATAAATCAAAAGAACAAAACACGATAAGAAAAAAAAATTAAATAAGGCCCTTCCTTCTCAAATATATAAATATATGAAAACCCTGCAAGCATTTTAATTTCCATGACTTTAGTTTTTATTTGTTTGGATAGAAATTAAAGACTGAGAAGACAGCAAGTTCATAGTAAATTTGGGGGGTGAGAAAAAGATCATGTGATATTATTACAAATATCTCATCATTCAGCAATGAAGCATGGAAAAGCATATTTAATGATGGAAAAAGGAAAATGATTGGCAGAAAAGATAATATAGCAAGTCCAGCTCTCTGTTAATTACCTCAAGTTGTTCCGTCTTCTCTTTTGCCAGAATTTTTTCAAGCTCCTTCCTAGATATGATTTTTCCATGCTGATCAAGGTTAGGAAAACAAAGTCAGCATTTGACAAACTGCCGTAATAATCACAGGTATCACCTAAAACACAGAATAATTCCACTTGCTTTATGGAAATTAAATTTTAAATACATCAAAAAGAAATATTAAACATCTTGGGCAAACTTGAGAATAAAAGGCCAAGATCATCATGAGAGGGACTCCATCTAGTGGGGTTTGAGTTCCTATATGCACAATGCAACCTTGTTTTGTTCCTCTTGTAGACACCACCTTGATTTAAATTGGAAATCTTGATAGAATTAAAATGAAAGCAAACAACAAAGCCTAATCTAAACTCGTAATTCATATCCGTAAGTGTCTTTCCATTCATTTTTATTGTTGCTTAGCAGGCTTCAAAATATCTCGCGTAGAACCATAAACCTCAAATGATTCGAGGTCAAGTTCATCTGTTAGGTTGGCAAACCCAACTCCAAAACTCAGTGTCATTTATAAACAAGCATTCACGGGTTAAAAAAATTAAGTAAGATGCCCAAATAAGTGATGCAGGAGTAGGAATACAAAAAATTAGATGAGTCTATTAGCTGCAGTCTTCATGAAAGAAAAGGAACAGAGAGACTAAAATTAGAGAGGAACGACAAACAATTTTGATGGTAGCAACTTAATTCAATTATCCATTGGATGATATCATCCAATCATCTCACAGCTAAACTAACCATAACCTTTGTACTGTGGCCTCTAAAAGTAAAAACTGACTCAACACACTTGTAAACCAATTTTGAGTTCACAACATACACTAAAGCCATTGAAATCATCGACAAATGCTTGACTACAAACATATTTATAACGTGATTAAATAATTTAATTTGGTTAGAATACTAACTTCTTTCAGGTAATCCAGCATATTGGGTGTTGGTTCATGAAAATCTGGACCCCTGTAATCAATAATTTCATTTGGATCTTGAATGTAGTTGACGGTTGGGTAAACAGGATCTCCACCCCAAACTGCAAAGGCCAATAAAATTATCAACTGCTACAGCGCAGCAAAGAAAGATTGATAGCCTAACAAAGGAGTAATTCACCTTTCTTCCATCAAATTGCTTTATTAACATACAATAAAACCTGATAATTTAGGTAGGAAAAGAAGATAAGAAGCAGCCTTGCTTTATAAGGTCATGATAAATCCAGGAATGCAAAAGTGCTTTTCCAAAAAAACAAAAAACAAAAAGCAGAAATAGTCAATGAACGACTCTGTGGAGTGGACAGTGGGTGTTCCTAGTTCAAGTAATACTATCAATTTAGGTAACAGAACATGCAAAGTATTACGAATAATAGAACAGCACATACATGAATGTGTAGGTCCATTATGCAGCCAATCTGAAGGACATACAAGCTGATTTCAAATAGAAAGAATCCATCAATATTAAGGATGGACATTTCTTCAACCTTTTGCTTAGATAGAAAAATTAAAATAAAAATCAGAAAAGGAAAAGGTCACTTGATGGGAGAGAAAAAAAAAGTGCTGAATAACCAATTTATAGAAATTTAGTTTTTATTATTGTTCAAGTACCAGCTTCAAATTTATTTTTATGTTAGTTTTTTTAGTTTTATTTCCTATTTTAGCATTGATTTTTGGGGTTTCGCTATGCCTGTATAAGTACAATTTTTTGTGGTTTGAGAAAGACATTTCTTGGATTAAAGTTGAGTAACTTGCATATTCCTTATCCTTGTGGATCTCAAGAATCCTAATTTCCATGTTGATTCGGTTCAAGAAAGCCTCCTGTGGATCTCAAGGATTACTTGGTGGATTTCTAGGTTTTCTATGCATTTCTTTTGCTTTCCTCCCTCACTGTACATCATAGAGAAATGTGCACACACAAACAAACAATTTTCACATCTAGATCAAGAAGATAAATTACTGTGATAAAAATTAAAAGATAGATAAAGCACAAACTTATCAGCTTTAGATTAGATACTTTGCTTTATTAGATCCTCTCGCATTCGCATTGCCAAAGGATCTCTACGAATACGAACATCAGTCCCCATCATTATGCGAAATTCTCTATCTGTTTGATGGCAAAACATTGCAATTAGTTGAGCATTTTCATCTTCACCGGTCTCTTCAAAATGCTTCTGAATAGCTTCTCGTGAAGTGTCTCTCTTCCATGCTTTCACCCATTCCGAGTAGTATCCCATTGGACCTATCCTTTCCAGTCTCTTTTGTTCAGCTTCAAGTCTACACAAATTGCAAGTGACATAAGCCAACAATGTTTTTTTAAAAAATACATTTCCCTCAATAAGATACAGAATTACGTAGAGAAATACAAAATGACAGGTTCAAAATAGAGATCAATATTATACCGTTCTTCCTTGTAAAGATGTTTTCTAGCTCTGTAAAGAGAAGCCTCCGTTAATGTTGGTTCCTTACCATAAAGCTTCACCTGCCCAGTTTCAGCCATTGCTTTGAGAAAAACCTGCACCACGTTTGAGGCAGTCATTGGAAAGATACTTAAAAACAAGGAGTGGGTTTCTGAATTAATACATCACATGGTTTATTATTTCATTGATGCAGAACAGATTTGGGATTTTTGTCCTAGGAATGGTTTGTGGTAAGCCAAGTGATGTATAACCACTGACAATCCTGAAGAAAACTGGCTCATTTTATTCAATCAATAATTCAATTATCCTACACTGAATTCATGGGTGCTTATTTATAAGCATCAAACCAAGTAAAATAACAAAACCTAACAAGTCTTTAACTCCCTGAGGAAACTAGAATCCTAATTTAACTACTACATAATAAATATTATTCCTCAATAAGACTAAAAATCTAGAATAATCATACCATATTAAAATTCCTAACTAAACAAATATTGATTCCCATTGTTGTCCTTCTTCATTCCCATCATTCTCCGTAGTTGGAAAAAATTCAACCTTGAGTTCTAAAAGTGTCAAAGTAGCAAAAACTCCATGAACTTGCACGCACTCCATAGCCTGAAGAAATTTTTTTGTCCATCTTGTGTCTTCACAATCTCAATTTCCTTTGACAAGTTTTCTTCAATGTCATTCATCAACTTGTTCTACAATTACCCATTCTTTTAGTTTTTCCTCTTGCGATGCTACAATATCTAAAGTTAACTCTTGCGTCATAAAACACCCAATGTCTATTATTAACCTGTCAAGCTTAGCATTGATAGAAAATGGTTTGTGAAATTTGGACTTTGGTTTCCAATATTTCACCAACTCTAGAGGACTTTGTGTTCCTAGTCAATGGAACTTGATTAGCTGCATGTTGTGATAATCTGAATTTTTGTTTTGGAGGATAGATAGTATCAATAAGGCTCCCGTTATCATAGTACACTCGTAACTTACACATGTATGCGAATCGAATATCCATCTTACAGCAATTTTTAATAAGCATGGGTACTTTTAAGTGCAAATAAGCTGGAATAGCATGCTTCACATATTGAAATTGAACGAAAGCTAACTCCAGTCCAAATTTACACTCTAAATATCTCCAGTCACTAAATATTTCATGGTGTAACACATCCTCTTCGATAGGGTCAAACGACATGCGAGAATCTTACAAATAATATAACCAAAGCGCTCGATCTTGAAGAAACCAAAACAAGAAAGACACACTCGGCAGCAATTGAATTTGCTCAATCTGAAGTCTGAGCAAGCAACAACAAGAAAGGCAGTGTGGTTTGAACTGTAATGGATGAGTTGACAATGATGTTGCTTGTCTAAAGTATAATTATGGTGCAAACTGAATGATGTCGCTTGTGTAAAGACTAAGATAACAACTTCCTAAATATGACTAGGCCTTAAAATAATTCTGAAAATTAGTAGAATAACCCTGTTTCACAGGAACATGCTGAAATCACAATTTTTCCATGCTTACAAAATACCCCATGACTATTCACTTTAGACCCCAAACACTAAAATCTACCAGGGACACATATTTTTTTACCAAAAAGACTTTTTACTTATTGAGGAACCAAAGAGGAGAGTGTTTCTCTAAGTATAGTATGCCCTACTCCACCATTTAAGCTCATGCAACACAATTAAACATGCAGAACAGAGTTCCAAGACCCATGAACGAACAGGGGCCAGAAAGGCTAGCTAAAAAAACCAATGTCACTGAATATTTTTTGATATGCTACTTCAAGACTTCTCACATTTTAGTCAAATAATATCGAATTGCATGCTTCAAAACACTAATACTTTCTGGCATCAACACCATTTTTACATTAAAATGAATAGAAGGGTGGAGGACAACATGTCAAGTTTGTCCAGGCACTGCTTTGTTAGCATAACAAAATATCATCATAAAAAAAAAGTTCAGTTAAAGTCACTCGTTACTTTTTCTATAATTGGCATACTAACCGTTTCAACATCAGGCTTCCTCCTTTGCCATCTGGACCACTGTTCATTCTCTGGATTTCGCCAGTTCCACCATAATTCTTCCTGTGGAAGAATTCCCTCGATTGGCTTCTTCACTTTTGGATCAATAAAGGGATGCGGACGCCCCAGTTTCTTGTCTAACTCATATCCGGTATCTTCTTCCTCAGGTTCTGTATCATATATTACATAGTCAGATGAGTCATCTTTAGGTTCCTCTTTCATTTCCTCATAACTTTCAAGTGCCTCTGAATCAATGAATTCTATGCTTGCTTCAGAAGATTCAGGAGCAGCCACTGAAGCTTTATACTTTTTCCTCCTGCTTCCAGGCTTTTTGCCATATGATGGAGATCCTGCAGACAATCCTGTTGGTTCAGGAGCCCTGGCAGCCCTAACTCGATCAGCAGTGCCTTCTGGCCAGTACTCCTGGTCCGGAATACTAGCACGAGCACCAGATGCCGGTTCAAGCTGCCCAGATGTTGAGTCCATATAGCTATGGTAGGGAGGAAGCTCAACATATACATGCTCAACGTTCTCATCCTTCTTCTCACACTTTATACAAGGCAGTGACGGAGCCTTACGAACTTCCAAAGTTCCAGCTGGAAAAGAGCCTATAAATGGCGTCTGCATGGCAATTGTTAATCGAAATTATTCCATGTACCATCAGTAAATGGCAGATGAGATTGAATGAAGCATCTCTAAACTATGAAGATTTGGACTCTAACATTAGACAAATCCTCCTAAACATATTACAGTTAGTCTATTCATCGAATAAAGACTAGCGCTATTTGCATTATATTTGCTACAACTCTCAGGTGTAGGCATTTCCTTGGAAAACTCACTCAACGCTTCAATATTTGCTACAAGATTAGCAAACTTAGACTCTTCGCTGAACTTTGAAGCAAAAAGGTATCCAGCAGCAACAGCACATTTATTATTGGCCCTTCTTTAAATCAGAAATAAAGAAGGTTCCTGCGCTTTCAGTAGACTAATTTTCAAGCTTGAGACGACAGCCCACGTCATCAACATTCCTTCTATTGTTAATCAAACCCAGAAACTCAAAATGTAGAGTTCAAACAGTTAACAATACATTTGCATTAACAAACAAAAGAAAAGAAAGAAAAGCTAAACCTGGAAAAAATGATTGAAACGTGGCTTCCCATTAACAACGCTATCAGCAGAAATACTGCCCCTTAATCCTCTATCTGCTATACGCAAGAACCCAAGAAAACAAAAAATTATTCTCAAAGTTCTACATATATTGAAGAAGAACACAATATGTTTGACTGAATTTGAGTAATAATGAAGCAGAAACCCACCATGATAAAGCCAAATTGCTGATAGAGAAGCCATCACCGTGACTGTGACTGTTCCTTCTCTAGTACGTAGCACATAAATGAAATAAATTATATCAGTTGATAAAGTTCAACGGAGGATTTTCTTTTTCATGGGATTGTGAGTGACACTTTCAAGAGTTCTAGAGTTTTAGTTTGAGGGGTTTAGCGCCGGTTGGTTACGCGTTTGCAAGTGCGGAGGGTTGCTCCAGTGGTCGGGGCTTTAGGAAAGGGATAAGGCAACACGGGCTTTTCTTTTTTAACAAGGCGGAGACCTATTTTATACTGTACATGGAACTAAACAATTTTTTTGTTTTAAAATGGAGTGAGGATGCCTTCATTAAAAAAAAAAAAAAAAACTCAGGCGCCGTTGGTTTAGAAAGTTTCTTTTTTAAAAATAAATTTTGAGAAAGTAAATTATTTTTTTCATATTTGGTATTGTACTAAAAAATAAGTTGGAAAAAATTTTCTATTGTTTAGTTATGTCATGGAAAATGAACTGGAAAATAACTTATGAATGTTTTATTTTTTTCAAGTTTATTAAAATAATGAGAAAAAAAAATTTCTATTGTTTAGTTATGTCATGGAAAATGAACTGGAAAATAACTTATTAAAGTTTTATTTTTTTCAAGTTTATTAAAATAATGAGGAACAAATCTTACAAATTAAAAAGTTGAATGAGAATGAAATTGAAAAAAATATAATTTCATAAATTATCTCAAATAAAATAAATAATAATCAAAATAATAAAAATCAAATCTAAAAAATAAAAAATTGAAAGATGAAGAAATTAAAATAATAATAATTAATATTTCATAAATTATTTCAAATAAAATAAGTAACAATCAAAAGAATAAGGACCAAATTTGATATATAAAAAATTTCAATTAAAAAATGATAAGGAAAAAAAATAACAATTATAAAAATAAAGACCAAAATTAATATAAAAATTAAATTCTAATTGATGAAATTGAAAAAAAAATATTCAAAACAAAATATATATCATCAAAATTTTGAGGACCAAATTTGATATAATCAGCAAATAATATGACATTTCTAAATTTTTCACAACTTCCGGAAAATGTTTTCCGCCCAAAATAAAAAGAAAAACACTTTTCTGGAAACCAAGCCAAATTTTCATTTGACTGAAAAGTGTTTTCCGTTGACCAGAAAGTGTTTTCTATTGACCAACTTTTCTAATAATAAACAAATACAGAAAAATTTGGAAAATGATTTTCC
>Ga0307508_10004109_pt1 | contig 14352 bp, 14 predicted proteins | sample 9_EM_MG_FD_203089 | JGI IMG/M metagenome (GOLD analysis project Ga0307508, IMG submission 203089) | Populus trichocarpa ectomycorrhiza microbial communities from riparian zone in the Pacific Northwest, United States - 9_EM | ecosystem: Host-associated > Plants > Roots > Unclassified | place... | reverse complement strand
ACCTCCCCCAAATCAGTTGGCCGCAAAGAAACGATCCGCCGATCAGTCTCCTCCAGGCACCGGCCAGTCCTCCACAAAGCGTCGTTTTGGATCATCTGCGTCAAGCTCGGCGGGGTTTAGCTCCGACGACTGATATGACATTGTTTACGGCGGTTCGCATGAAGGTTGACGCGGCGGGATTTTCTAATACTTTTTTTCGATCGTTCTCTTATTTTGCACCCAACTTGGTTGATGTCTAGCACCTCAGAAATTTGATGAATCTGGATGATTTTTATGCCGTCGAGTTTGCATGAGCCTGTGCTTTCAGGAGACATCGAGTTTCTCCAAAAATTCCAACTTCAAATTTTCGTGAGTCGACGGATCTAGTAAGTGTCCAGCAGCTCAACACGTGCATCTCTTTGCTTGAGGTCTCCTTTTGCGGTATATACTGAGCATATATTACACAACTGCGTTGAGTTTTAATGAGTTACCGTGTTGAGTGCCATTGTGAGGTTGAAGTGTGTAGACGGCCGTTTCGATTGAAGCCAGGCGGCACTCTGAAAATCTGAGTTGGGATTTTGTGTATTGTGTACTTCATGGTATAATCTAACGTATAGCGTTGGGTTGGATAGAGTATCTATTAGCACTAATATCTTCCCCCTTTTTGCATGTGGGGGTTTGTTGGCCCTGATTTCGCCAATATCTTCGCGCGCGAACCGAAGGAGTCTTTGGGCAGTTCGTTCATCAATACCGGTCTTGTCAACGAGTGCATCAACTGTTATCCCTTCAAGGTCGATGACGGAGGTCAATCCGTCCAGCTCAAACCCGGCTGAGAGCTGGGAGAATCGGTGGCCCCGCTGACCACGAAGGTGATCTCGGTCAACACCCTCAAGCCAATCATTCAGCTCGGGGAGCTCTGAGGGATTCTCGGCACTGAGCGTTCCGAATTTTAGGCTCAGGGACCGGAAACGCTGTGATGTTGGGAGACCGCCGTTGGTGCTGGGTGTGGGGTATGGGGGGTGGGAGGGGAGAGTTTGTCGACCTACTTCCAACGAGAACGTGCGGTTTGCTCTGTGGGGACTGCAAGTATCCGTCCCAGACGTGCAATCCTTCCTTCTGGAGAGCAGAGACGTGGGACAGACTAGGAAAAAGAAAGGAATCGATGTCCTTGGGCTTCCCAGGACCAGGTATGACATCACCAGGAAGAATATTGCGAACCTTGTAACGTTCGTCGGGAGCAATATCAAGAATAATCCAGATATAGATCCAACAGTTGGACTTCTTATTACGAAACGAGTTATGCTCCGTCCGTGGAGAGAATCAAAGACGGTGTTGTTGTCCTTGATAGAGCTATTTTCTCCGGTATCGAGGCAGTCGGATCCATCCGTGCGTAGGGACCAGCAAAGCCAACACGGGAGTCGACGCATATGTCGTGTTGCCAAGTCAAGACCCCAGATAGGTTAGAAACCCTTCGTTTCGCCTGGTCGTATGAAAGCATCTTCACTTCAGGAGATCTCTAGATGTTCAAGCGGCTTCTGGTGTAGATGTCCTGACTCGCATTCAAGTTTGCGACGAAATTTGAGATGGAGAGGAGGAGATCAGGGTCCTCAGATGGGGAAAACGATATTTTCTGAGGGTTACAAAACGTCTCGAGCTCAGTAGAACTGATCTGAGACTCCAGGGTAGCTTCCTTAAGCATTCGGATGAGCTCTGAGTTCATTTTCATGTCATCCCGAGCAACAGGGCCGCCGTCTCCGTTGGGATCGGGGGGAGTAGGGTTGCCTTCATTGCAATCGAAGGGATGAGGGTCGTCAGAATCAGGATCAGAGGAAGGAGTATCTTCTTCGGACTCAGGAGGAGTGTTTCGACCGAGATTGTCGTCCTCATAATCGAGATTGGACATTACAGAGTCCTGGGGAAGAGAAGGGTCTATCTCATCGAGGTAATCAATTTGAGGGTGTTCGAGGTCGGGATTATCGTCCGGGTTGCTTGAGATTGCAGGAGGAGGAGATGGGGGGTGGGTTTCTTGCTCGGACTCAAATGGGAGGGGGGAACTCCATCATTTATGAGTATGCCCTACGCCCACGAGCATTTCCTACACCAGGACGAACGATCTAAAATACATGGTTTCGTGAGTATCATCCGTTCGAGGCTCATATACGCGGATATCTAATCTTATGCATACCAAACTCGATCTAGCTGCTCGCTTGGATATATGCGTGGATTCTTCTTCTTCTCCATCATCAAAGCGCCGCTTCCGTGCTTGGGGGACCACCTTCGTTTTGGGTTGTGCGAGGATTGCATTGGTAATTTCTTTTGGGAGCGGTGGACACAGTTCTTTTCTCCCTCCTGGGTTATGTATATACCATGTACTGACACTGACGAACTTTCCGCGGCAAACTTCGCAATGACACTTGCGTCGTTCGATGGGATTGACCATACTTCGAGGAGATATAGGAGGACCGGCAGTTGGAAGGGCGATTTCGATGTTGCGGGGCTCAGGCAAGGGGACTTAGGAACAATATAAAAAATCTAGCTCAATTCACGCAGGGTTCTACAATATGTACTCTAATTTATTGAAACAAGGTTGAACTTGACGCGAACAACGCATAATAATCAAGAACGCGTGACTCGGCTCGATCCGAGTCGCCCATTCTGGATCTCCGCCACGTGGACTGGCCACGCATCGCCCGTGATCAACCGGGCTCGCTGCCGCTCGTCCGGTTTCTCATTTAGGCTGGAGACCAGCTCCTCATACGGGTCACGTTGTTTGTATGAGGGGCTGGTTGATTTGGATACGACTCCCCTTCAGTAAAACATGTCATGTGATTTCGGTCACATCACGCTCTGTAGATTAGATATGTTGCGAGCGTCGCGTCGGAGAAAATGACATATCTTTCATGTCCTCTTCCTCCCGACGCGTTTTTATGTGCGAGGACTGACGGACCTTGCGCCATCTGCTTCTTCAACTCAATGACACCCATATTGACGAGCTTATTTCTCGACTTGACTCAAATATCTTGCACTCCGGTGCATTCCTTGACAGCCTCTCCCTAGAACACACTTCTACAGTGAAACGAGCTTGCTTCATCACCTTCACTCTTGCTCGACATATCATCTTGAGAGAATGGCAACTGGCCGCTACTCTGGACATATTGGCTGGCCGTGACACTATTCTAAACGCGAGCGCCGGCGCCGGCAAAACAATGTTCATCATCATTCTTCCTATGCTTGTTAAGCCGGGCTCTATCTCCATCACGGTTTTCTCTCTGAAGCGGTTAGTGTCGCCCCAGGCCGCGAAACTTGGTCGTTATGGTCTGCGAGCAGCAATCGTCAACGAGGACACCTCTCACGACCATGAACTCTTCGATGCAATTCTTGGCGGGTACTACGATCACGTCCACATATCACCCGAACAGTTACAATGACACTATGGCCATTTCACCCGCTTCTATCATCTCCTTGATAAAGCCGCCTTTCGCCGACAGATCCAGGTCGTCAGCATCGACGGGGGACACGAAGCTGGTCGTGCTGCTTTAGGCCTTGGCAACTTCCGCTCCCCTTACGCTCGTCTATGCGCATTTCGCCTCAAACTTCCTCGTGATATTCCTTTTGTTGTCCTTTTTGCAACGCCTCCCTGCTATATTATATCTTCTCTATCGAAATTGCTCTTGCTCAAAAATGTGGAGGAAACACGGTTGTGCTCGAACCGTCCAAACATATACTACGCTGTGAAATCGCTGATCACAGGGACCAAAGAGTTCCGGAATTTGTTCCGCACCACACAGTGCCACGCAATGCGAATCCTAGCCCACGTCCCCCCGGTTATTCACCTCCTCCGTCGCCTCTCGGAATCAGCCGCGGCGAGATTCGCCAAATTGCCCCTCCTGTCTCCCGTCATGCAGAGACTCCCAGCCGTCTGGCGCGACGGGGAATACCCAACGACCCCGTCCCCGTATTTCACCCCCTTCTCCCTGAAAAACTCGAACCCGGCCAAACACACGATCATCGAACACCTTGCCCACATCTCCTCCCACAAAACAGAAAGGCTCGACCCTTTCCACTCCGACAACGCTCCCTTCCACATCACGGCAATGTCTCTCCCTCGCCTGAACATCACCTCCACCCCGTGCAACCACGACGAGAGAAAGGCATTGAAAAATAGCCTCAACCGCCAGCTTCTCAACTCAAGGAACGACCCCAGCACCCTCCTAATCTACTGTGACGGGTCGAGGATGCGGAAGAAAGTAGGAGACAATAAGAGAACCGGGTACGGCATAGCGGGATACTACCTAGGCAGGAAGGTATTCTCGATCTCAATGGGACTCGGCCCCAGGGCCACCGTATATGACGCGGAACTTTTCGCGCTCGCGCACGCCAGTTCGAAGGCTGCGGCCTTCGTTCTGGACAAACCGCACATCGGTGAGGTTTTCATGTTCTCCGACTCGTCGGCAGCGCTGTCGTCCGCTTTTGACCCCTCCACCCACCCAGGTCAAATATGCTCACTCCTCTTCCGCAAGAACACCCTCCACATGCTCGCTCTACACCCCACTCTCCGGATCTGGGTGAGTTGGTCGCCTGGCCACAGTGGGGTCATCGGCAACGAACCCGCAGACTCCCTCGCGAAAACTGGCACCACCCGACCGTCGCTGACGCGTGACTCCACTCAGTCTCACCTCAAGCACCGGGCACGCATGAGAGCGCAGCTCCTCTGGAGAAGACAATGGAAGGAGGTCGCCCCACTCCCCGGAAGCTTCGAGATGGCGGACGTAGTTCCCCCGTCAATCGCCCCCAACGCGATATTCAGATCCACCCCTCGCGAACTCTTTGGCAGGGTCGCCCAAACGGTCACCGGGCACGGCTACACCGGCGAGTACTACCAACGCTTCGTTCCCTCTGAATCCCCCTGGTGCCCATGCTCCGACGAAGTCACTGACCCCATTCTCCAAACCAGACAACACATCATCTGCGAATGCCCCAGATACGAGCCCTTTCGCAACATCCTCAGGAAGAAACACCCCAACCTCCATGCTAAAGATTACTCCCTCCGCCCCCTCTTCGACCCCCGCAACGGCCTTCCCGAACTAATACGCTTCATGCACAAATCCGGCGCATTCACCAAATCCGGCGCCCCTCGTCCAGAACCAGAACCCGACCCGGACTAGGCGCCCCCTTCACTTTCGATATCACATCCGCTGAATAAGTCTCTCGCGTGATCCTTGTTTATTAGCATAGACCACATCCTGGGCACACCCCCTCGTTCATCGAGCGTATCCTTCCCCTCCCCCCACCGCTCAATTCACCTTCGGACTGCCAGCTTTATTTATTTCAGAAAAAGCCATATACACAGCCGCGTCTTGCCCTTGTACTAGGTAGCTGTTGCGGGATAATCTGCTGATTCAAAAAAAAAAAAAGTTCCGGAATTTGTCGTTGCTTGTCCCGGCCTCTGCAAATCTGCTCGGTTCTCTCCGGAAAACAATCATCTTCTTTGACGATAAACGCGAACTTGATGGCGCTTGTTACTTCCTTCGGAAGGAGTACGCCAGGTTCATGGACCCCACCTCCAAGGAACACCAAATCCCACCTGCCGCGCGTGCTATCGTCAGGGGCTACCACAGTAGTGTGTCATTGGCGTACCTTCAATTCACCTACGAGGACTTCAATGCTCCCGATGGGTCACGCAAAATTATGTGCAACTGCCTGCGCTGCTACAGTGAGTCCCATTAATGCATCCACATTTTCACATAGTCAACAGTGTTGTAGGGTCTCGATTTCCAACGCGTCGAGATTGCCATCCAGTATGGCATGTGCCAGGATCTGCGCTCACAGATACAACGCGCTGGACGCTGTGCCCGGGATCCAAACATTCCCGGCCTCTTCCTTTACATGCCTGAACCATGGGCGTCAACGCAACTTTGCAATCTGGAGTCACCGTCATACAAGGATAACCCGGATTTACCCCTCCCACCTGACACGGATGACTCCGTGCCGACATCCAAAGCAAAGTCGGTACCAAAAAATCAACGAATCAGCCAAGGATCCTTGGCATATGTTCAAACATCCGGCTGTCGGCGTCGGTTCCAAGTAACATCGATGTGATGCGTCATTGGGGTTTGCATATGAGCTGACTATACTGGTTACGATCTCAAGAAGTTCACCTGGGGGACGGCTGTGACGCGGCAAATGAAGTAAAGTCTAGGTGCCCACGTTTATTCAACTCGACACCCCAGCAATGCGAGAAGAAAACCATCGAGAATTTGAAAGGGGCTAATGCAAAGGGTGTGGAAGTCGGGTTGTGGTGACGAGAGATGTTTCCGATCGAGGACGGAAAACTAGTAGGCGAGCGAACCGGTAGAATCGATTGACCCTCGGTGAACGTGCAATACAGCCCACAAGAGGTTCATCAACATATGAAATAACCCAGATGCAAGCTGGAAGCATTGGTTCCGACAGCTCGAACCGCCTTGGCACCTCTGATCCTTGCGTTCGTCGACTGATCGTTGATACACGGGATGGCGAGGTCGGTAAAGTCGTCTTCTTTGAGCCCGAGTTGATCGATATAAATATTGCGAAGGACGGCAATGTTACCATTGATCGGATTTTCCTCAATAATAGACACCCGTAGTGGAAATCGTTCTGTCTTGTGACCTTGAGGGACAAACCTGCGTTGCTCGTGCTGGAGGTCTAGATGGGATTTATATAATGGAGAAATCCAGGGACCCATTTTGCCAATGTCCCGATGATGTGGAGGGAGAGCTGGCGTTGGATGCTCCCCAGTGAGGGTTTGATATCCTTGGCAAAGTGGAGGTCCCGACCCTCGCGATCACGCTTGAGCAATCCTGCAGACTCATGTGGTCCGGATTGGCATTCCATAGCTTGTAAAGGACTGCAACTGTACCCGACTGGACTTTCGACGGGGGGTCCTCGCGCTGTTCGTAGAACGAGGATATACTGACATTGATGTTATCGTAAGTGGCGAGGTGGGGGGATCGGGCAACGGGTTGAGCGTCTGCAAGACAGTTCGGAGAAAGTTTAGAAGGATATTGTTGATGGAATCGTAGGAGATGGAGAGACCATAGCGTTGCAGCGTGTGGATACTCTGACGAGAAGCGCCGCTTGACCACCAGAAGATGCCCAATAGAGCCCGGGATTGCATTGCGTAATGAGAGCGATGATGCGCCATCTGAGAAATGATGACCGAAATGACCTATGCGGCATCAGCCCAGAAACAAGTGGGGAGAGATGGAACATACTACCATTGGGTCCTTCTGCCCCCTTTTCCTTGCATGCCCTGTTTGAACGCATGCACATAGGTGTTCGCACAGGATGGGCGCTTTCTCCTTGACAACATTTTGGGGACCAGAAAAAGACCACGCTTCAACGAGATCCGGTGTGATTTATGTCGTCTTCATGGTGAAATCTCGCTTGACTTTCCGCATCTCGCGATCAACAACCTTGCACGCAAGACTCAGAGTCCACTTTCTTAGGATCATTAGGATCACTCGGCCTCTCTTGTGTCGACTCTAGATCGCCGAATACTCGGCGCCGATATGACGAACAACGGGGACTTTAGCCGCCCAGGATGTAAGACAAGAGATCCTTAAAGGTAACACGCTTGTCCTGCATGTAATCGAGAACACTCTCCACCTTTTGAGTGAGCGAAGCAGTGGATTGTATGATGTTATCGCGTTTAGCGAACGTATCAGTGGCAGGTATAGGGAGCGTGATGTGACCGAGATCACATGACATGTTTTACTGGGGGGGGGTGCCGTGTCCAAATCGGCCAGTCCCTAACACGCACAAAGTGATCAAGTGTTCGGGACTGGTTACCAGTTTATTTCTCACTGGGGATCACCAGCCATGTCAAGTCGGAACCGCCGACCCCAGTATGTTGACGACGGGGTTGGCGGCGCGACCAGAGTCATATCAGATCGCGGGCTCTAATCGCATTTCATTGTGGTCTCGTCCATTGAAACTCCCCCATCTACTTGCTGCAGCTATCTGTTTTCCTATATCTCTGTATTGATTAGCCTAGAACTCGCCAGAATGGCGATCGAATTGCACAGTCGTCCAGTCCCCTATCACAACCCTAAACTCAACTATCCCCCGCTATCCTTCCAAACGCACAGCGTATTGGTTCTCGATTGTCTTCGACCTGTTTGTATGTTGTTTGGTTTACGTCCTCGCAAAACCAGCAATTCCGATAAGCGACGTGGGGCGTGCGGGACGCGACACACGCGCTATGTGACGGTACAGCCACCGGTCAGTGTGGTAACCGGTTCCTGTGCCGGCGATAGGTGTTGTTTTCCAGCGGTGCGTGGGGAGCGGGGGATATTAGATGGAGTTTTGCTTGAACTTGGTTAATACGCGCGGAGGCTTCAAGTTGGGAGCTCCTGTTGTGAGTGAACGGTCAGCAATTTTCTACGACGTACGAGATATATGGTGGTCACGTTTTCCGTTCCGTCCAAGCGAGGACACATTCCCCAAGAGGCTCCCACCCTGGATACCTGTAGGCGGCAAGAAACATTGCTTGCTGATCCATCACTGATTCGAGAACGTAGTTCCTACAGAGTGACGACTTGCGGTTGAGGGCCTTCCGGCATATTGGGCAGTTTGGTTCGTAACCCTGCGCAATGTTTTAGCCCCACGCTGAAGAAAACACGATCGACGGCATGTACTTTCTCCTCTATCCAATTACATAAACAAACCCCGCACATTGTGTGACCACACTGAGTGAGACGTTAGCTTTTGGCCTCCATGTGGAATCGCGACGAGACCCACGGGAGTGAGGTTATACGGGTTCGCACTGGTGCGGTCGTTAAAATCTGCGTAGCGCGACAGGGGGATGACGTACAAGAGCTCCTTACATCTTAAGGGACGTTCTCAGCGGTGTGGTAGCCGAATACACTAAACGATGGATAACATACATTGGACAAGTACACGATATCATGAACGAATCGTGGATTTTCTGGATGGCTTGCTCCATCGGAATATTCCGCGCAGTTTCTTTCCCCTTTGAGCTAGGTCTCGTACACTCCGAGGGTAAGGTCTCGGGCTTCTTAAGTGCCGAGGACCCGGTATCTTTGCCCGGGAGTTTACGCTTGGTATCAAGCGTGCGAGCACTGCTTGAGGGGACGTTCTCCGGAATTTCCTCTACGCGCCGAATACGATGAGCATAGAGGTGGCGGGCGGGACATGTCCGCTCACCGGTTTCCAAAGCATATAGTCTCTCTGTTTCTTCGAGTTTAGCCACGTCATCCTCGTCAAGAGTTTCAATGTCAGCAAATCCGTATGAACTAGGGCTAGAACCCGCTCTTGGGGGTATTTCCGTGGGTGGAGGTGGGTCGCTCGAAGTGGATGGTTGAGTTTTCGCTCCTGCGATTACTTTCGATTCTGGTTCGTCGCCCTCAATGCGCCCGATAGCACTCCAATCGATCCCATCCAGCCCGAACTCGTAGTCATCATCGTCGCACCAATTTGTCGTGGAGTTGTTGGATTGTGACATTAGATCGTAAAGAGGGAAATGCTGAGGGTTGGCTCGAGTCAACTACTCGTCTTGCTGAGGCGTTGTGGTAAGCTTGTAGTGATGTGAACCGGGCGTGGAGGGTAAGGAAGGACAAAGTACATCCACTAATCCAGATCGCGACGACCGAGACCCATCGATATCGGAAAAAAACTGCCAGGAGATCGCCTATATTCGTACCAACCCCGTGATTACATATCACCCTCTCCTCATTGAGGTATCCTCCGGCCGATCGAAGGTCAGGCCTTTCCTTCGCGTGAGGGGTATCCTCCACAGGCTTCTTCTGAACTCGAACCTCTCTTTGGCGGGAGGTCGTCACCCGGAGATCGCCGGACGCGGATCGTGATATCCCTGGCTGACTTTCGATTTGTTTTATCCGCACTTATGGGTGGGTGGGCCACCCCTCGATGCCCACATCAGGTCAGCTGCTACTCCCTGCTACTCTGTTACCACAACTCGGCTCGCCACCATCGTAAACTACCTCATCAATGGTAAACGTCTACTCCCTGCTTTCCAAGCCAAAATCTCAACCTGTTCCATTCCTCCAGCATTCTCCAACCGCATCGGCAGCATTGCCTTGGACGGTACGGAGGATAATCTCACTCACACTTCCAAGCCCTCTCACCTCGAGGTCGAGTCTGTCGACGAGACTTTCCACCCTTTGTTTAGGGATGTCGATTCCTACGGACGTCCTCTCGCCACCGACGCTTCCTCGAGCGGCCCGGAATCATCAAGTGGACCGAGAACCTGCTCGCGGTATGTGTGTTTGTAGTCTGAAACCCCGCGTGTACCTCAAATGTCCACTCAGCGACTTGTACCTTCAGCCCAGCCATTACCGCTACCGATGACCTGCTCGTACCACCAGTCCATGGAATGGTACCCGGCCCCGGCGAGTTACCTAGGTTCCATCGCCGATGGGGGTCTGACGGCCCATTGAGCGATTACTTGAATACTGGCTAACACAATCGCTGCAAGGCGATTACACTAACCGCGTAAAGAACCTACCTAGCATTGATATTGCGTTGTACATAGTTGCTGGAATTCACACTTTGCCGTTCTTCGTTTGTCACCCTCTGAGGATCTTAAACCATTGATATCATCTCACCAGAATTCGATGTTCATGAACAATGCGTTCGAGCGCTGAGTAAGGTCCCATCACCACCACCACCACCACCACCACCATCATCATCATCATCGAAAACAAGGCCGATCCTACCACCACTCCCTTCCTTGACGCCTCTCTCGTCACTTGCCGGTTGGTCAACAATGCCACGCCTGTCAAGCAGGAAGGTTATTGTCACTGCGTGTTGCCCAGAGGCTGAATTGTACCCAGAGTGTCGTCTCGGCGATGGTAATTAAACTGCGTGCAACGTGCCTTGCCGGTGCTACCGTTGTCACACAGTGCACTATGGCACACATCTATCACCTTCGCTGCTGTCGTCGTCGCTCAGTGAAACATGGTCGTCAGAGGGGTGAGAATAGGTCTTGCATCTGCCGAAGATGTCTTACGTTGGAATTTGGTACAGTTGCAGCCTCGACTACCTGAGCACCTCATGGTGGATTTGGAAGACTGGAGCTCGGCTGTAAGTGTTCCAGGGAGGACGACGAAGTTCCGAAGTCCGGCACCTCTACCTCTTCACCTTGAGCACTCCTCCTGTTCTCCGTTCACCGTGTACGGGCTTTCCATACCTGCCCCTACACAGCTGACGCAGGGAATTTACCTGAGCCACGCGAAACCACAGCATCAGCAAAACGTGCGATCTGTTGTGGGCCGCTGTGACTGCTGTGACCGCTGTGGCGATCGCACAGCACTGATCTCCACAGACATACCCCCCTCGTCCACAGTACGGTCGCAGTGACCACAGCACCTGTTCACGGCACCACAGAAGCTTGATGCTGTCGCACTGTGGTGCTTGAATGCACGCGATTGGTTGGGGTTTAATTATGTAAATAAGAAATAATTTTATTGCTCACAAAGTGTGGTAATATGTAGATAATCAATAAAGGAGTTGGCAAGCACGAAATCAAGGGAATTTTTTAAGGATGGCTCAGATAGTGCACTGTTCATTCACCCTTTATCCCAAGGTCCGCCATTTCATCAAAGTTATCATTGTTTGAAAGTGTCAAGGAGCGGCCCGGAACGAGCGCGTGTATACGAGTGATCGGTGGTGTCGATTGCAGTGCCTTGGGTAGTGGGCCAGTTGGAGGGTGGAAGTTGGTGGTGGTGGGAGGTTGATACAGATGATAGATTCATCATCTACAAACGATTTGAGACAAGGCAAAAGAGTAAGCGAGAGAGATGGGACTCACGTCATAAGTGGTACGTCGTTGTGGGTCGTGAGCTGTTGACGAGGGTGAGGTCTGGGGAGTGGGCGAGGTGGGCACGAACAGCCCAGGAGAAGGTCTGTGGCAGTCAGTGCCAATGTTCATTGAGAAGATATCAGATGGTCGTAGTTTGCCGCAAGCTAGAGCACGTAGCGCGGAAGGGTTTCGAAGACGTCCAGGCCAATGCAATAAACTATAGGTCAGCGGCGACCAGTCCTTGAACCTCGGTCGAAGGATCGAGAGCAAATTCCCGCTCTTCCCAATGGTGGGCCGCTGAACGTCCGATTGCGAACCCACCACCAACGTGTTTCCCCGCTTCGTGTCGTCAGCGGGGTGAGGTGGTGGACGTGGGGTGAGGTGGCTCTGGCGAAGGCGCGACCATTTGGGACTGCCGAGGAGTGACGACTGTTGGGCACGGGCATGAGGCGTCGGGAGGTACCTGCCATTTTCTTTGGGGACTTGGTGGGATAGAACGAAAAGACGCGTCGTACTTTCTAAGTCCAAATTCTCCGTGATCGGCCACTTTCGAAAGGCTCCGTTCTGGCAAATGAAAACAAGCGCCCGCTTCAGCACCAGCGTTCCAGCACCCCAGTACCCCAGAGGATGGCCACAGTGATACAGTCCCACAGTGGGTTCGGAAACGTGATAGACAGTCCAAAATTCACGCCCAGCGCCATAGCAACTCGACCGTTTTGCTGATGCACAATTGACTCACCGTGTGAAATATTATAACACTAGGCGCCCGACCCCATCATCCTTCAGGTCTGTCACATTCGTTCCCGCTCACCAATAACCACACCAACCAGCTTAACTGCGAATAAGTTGAAGGCCATCTCTACTGTCAATCGTTCTATTACCTAGCTGAAGGTGGAGTGATAACGATCCAGTCCATCTTCTCAGAGCCAGTAGTTCGACTTTCGAACTGGTTCTATCTATACTGGATCTCTCGTAAGTGTTTTGTTTGCATGAGTGCTCTGCTCGGTCCAAATCCATCCTTCAGCGTGTACTCAGAGGCCGGCTAGAGTCAGCGATCGCAGGAAAAGATTCTTGACGTTCTACGTTTCTGCGACAAACGAGACGCCCCTGGGGTTCAAGACTTTTGCATCAATTACATCGATCGAGCAGTGGCAGCACGGGAACTCCACTTCATGCTCGCGTTTTCGATTGGGACAGAGATTTAACCGAGAATTTTGGCCCAAGGACGCTTTAACAACACTGCAAAGAGTGCCAATCTCGACTTGGATCAAAAATTCAACAATCATCTCTTGGATGCCGCCACACAATATGATCATTTTTCTCCGGCTTCGAGAGCATATGGATCTGTCTCGATTGGAGTTGATTCGTTTCCGACCCGAAGTAGCTCACGCAACAAGCTGTCAAGTGTTCCTTCCTCTGGGAGCTTTCGTGGGCTTTAAGCGTGGTGCCGAGGATCGTCCACGATACTCCCAAACCGGTGGACCTCTTCCTATTTATTGGAGGTTTAGAGGTGGATGCAATGGGAAGAGGATGTGCCGAGGTATCCAGGGAGGCGGCGTTGGCTTTGAACATATTCTATACTGACATTCGAAGGGTTGAAAAAGCTCTTGACCTTATTTAAGTAGATAAGTTCTGGTGCGGTAATTTGAATCCCAGGATTGGCATTGTGGTGCTCACAGAGCGCAAAGGGGGGTGAAGACAATTGCAATACACCGATTAGTCGGATGTAGTGGGGGGTGTTGTCGTCACCAACGACGCTACGATATGCAAAAAACCAGATTTTGAGTCCTCGCTGTTGGAAGTCATCGCGCCGACTCTCGAGACCTCGCGAACACCATATCTCGCCTTTCCAACGTTCCTGGAGGTGTTACAGCCTTCAAATAACAAGCCGTCGCCATCCCCGGGTCCAGAATCCTCACTTTGGCCAGTTTCGGAAGACCCATCGACCCCAGGCTCTTCTCAACCATCAGATCGCGTCTCAGGTGTGACGGCACTGTGTCTGGGGACGATCTTAGCGTCATTTACACTCACCGGGACCGGTCCCGCTCATACCAGGAAAAGTCCAAATCTTCTGAAGTTCTTCGTCACCACAACCGGGATCACTATAGGGAGTCTTCACACAATAGCGCCAAACGGCCATCACATCACTCTTCTCCACACTCATCTCACTGGTACGGGAAACTGGCGCATGCACTTGTGAGCCGGAAATCGCGTGATAGTATGGAGTGAGTGAAAGCGAGCTAAATGAGCGAGCGAATGCGAGCTCAGTGCGCGAGAATAGAAAAGCGATCACTGAGGTGAAGCGAAAATCTAAGAGACATCTTATATACGTGCGAAAGACAAAGTGTGAGATGTCTGAAACAAATGAGACATGCGGAAGTCAGAGTGTGAGATGTCTGAAATAAATGAGACATGCGGAAGTCAGAGTACAAAGTGCGAGTGCTGAAGGACAAGACATCTTGTGTACGAAAAAAAAGTATCACGGATACTGTCGGCGCAGCGGAGCGCGAGAGAACAAAATATGAAACAAAACTAGGGCCGTAACGACT
>Ga0307508_10004108_pt1 | contig 14353 bp, 13 predicted proteins | sample 9_EM_MG_FD_203089 | JGI IMG/M metagenome (GOLD analysis project Ga0307508, IMG submission 203089) | Populus trichocarpa ectomycorrhiza microbial communities from riparian zone in the Pacific Northwest, United States - 9_EM | ecosystem: Host-associated > Plants > Roots > Unclassified | place... | reverse complement strand
CTGCCCGGCGGCGTCGGCCTCGGCGGCGGCCGCGGCCGGATCGCCGGGCCGCGCGGCGGCGCCGGCGAAGATCTCGGCGAGGCCGGGCTCCTGGAGTATCAGCCGCTCCCAGGACGGGGCCACCAGCTCGGCCGCGGCCTCGGGGGTGCGCTCGGCGGCGGGCAGGTCGAACAGCCGCTCGAGGACCGCGTGCACCAGGGTGCCGCGGGCCTGGTCGGCGGAGGGCTGCTCGGGCAGCTTGTCGATGGTGCGGAAGCGGAACAGCAGCGGGCAGGTCTTGAAGTCGGCCGCCCTCGACGGTGACAGCGAGGGTCCAGCGGGGCCGGGTCCGCCGTCCGGCGGAAGGCCGGGCGGAACGGGAGGGAGGACTGTCTGCGCCGTCATGCCAGAAAGGCTAGGGCAGGGGTACGACGAAAACGCGGTCACGCCCCGGCCGCCCCGACTCCGTAGCATCGACCGGGTGGAGGACGGCCGGGTGGACGACAACGCGAAGCAGCCCCGACGAGTCGGGCGCACGACCCGCTCGATCGGCCGGGTGCTGGGCATACCCATTTTCGTGAACGGCTCGATGCTGCTGCTCGCCGCGCTCGTCACCGTCGTGTACGGCAACTACGTGCGGGCCGAGCTCGACGTTCCCGGCCCGGTCGGCTATCTGATCGGCTTCGGTTTCGTGATGTGCCTGCTCGGCTCCGTCCTGCTGCACGAGCTGGGCCACGCGCTGACCGCCCGGCGGTACGGCATCGGCGTGCGCGGCATCACCCTCGAACTGCTCGGCGGCTGGACGGAGATGGACCGCGACGCGCCCACTCCGCGGATCGACGCGCTGGTCAGCCTGGCCGGGCCGGCGGTGTCGCTGGTCCTCGGCGGCCTCGCCACCGCGGCCACGCTGGCCCTGCCGGGCCGTTCCGCCGCCGGCCAGATCGCCTTCCAGCTGGCCGCCAGCAACGTCATCGTGGCGGTCTTCAACGTGCTGCCGGGCCTGCCGCTGGACGGCGGCCGGGCGTTGCGGGCCGGCATCTGGGCGGTGCTCAAGGACCGTAACCGGGCCACCGAGGCGGCCGGCTGGGCCGGCCGGGCCCTGGCCGTGGCCACCGGACTGGTCGCGTTCTGGCTCTACCGCCTGCAGCACGTGACGATCTTCGGGCTCCTCTTCGTCCTGCTGGTGGTCTTCACCCTCTGGCAGGGCGCCGGCCAGTCGATCCGGCTGGCCCGGATGACCCGGCGTTTCCCGCTGGTCGACCTGGCCGCGCTCGTCCGGCCCCTGCTGAGCGTCCCGGCCGGCACGTCGCTCGGCGAGGCGCAGCGCCGCCGCGCCGAGGACCCCCGGCCGAACGTGGTGCTGGCGGTCACCGACTCGGCCGGTAACCTCACTGCGCTGGTCGACCCGGTCGCCGCCGAGCGCGTGCCGATCGACCGGCGCCCGTGGGTGGCCGTGGACTCCGTGTCCCGCTCGCGCGACGCGCTTCCCGTGCTGAGCGTCGGGCTCACCGGCGAGCAGGTGGTGCGCGCGTTGCAGGCGACCCCGGCCGCGCAGTACGTGGTCACCTCGGGCGAGGATGTCGTCGGCGTGTTACGCGTCGGCGACGTCGCGGCGGTCCTCGAACCGCGCCGCACGCGACCCACCAGCAACCGGAGAGAAGAGCTGTGACCATTACGCCTGCCCCGATCGTCGACGAGCCGGCGCCCGCGCACCACGGGCCGTTCCGGGCGGGTGACCGCGTCCAGCTCACCGATCCGAAGGGCCGGATGCACACGATCGTGCTGGAACCGGGCAAGTCGTTCCACACCCATCGGGGCGCGATGGAGCACGACGCCCTGATCGGCCTCTGCGACGGCAGCGTCGTCATCTCGGCCGGCGGCACGGCGTACCTTGCGCTGCGCCCGCTGCTGAGCGACTACGTGCTCTCGATGCCGCGCGGCGCGCAGGTGATCTATCCGAAGGACGCCGCGCAGATCGTCGCCATGGGCGACGTCTTCCCGGGCGCCAAGGTCCTCGAGGCCGGCGCCGGCTCGGGCGCGCTGACCTGCTCGCTGCTGCGGGCCGTGGGCAGCGGCGGCGAGGTGCACTCGTACGAGTTGCGGCCCGACTTCGCGGCGATCGCCCGCAAGAACGTCGAGGCCTTCTTCGGCGGTCCGCACCCGGCCTGGCGCCTGCACGAGGGCGACGTCGCCGGCAACCCGCTCACCGGTTTCGACCGCATCGTGCTGGACATGCTGACCCCGTGGGAGGCGCTCGACATGGTCGAGCGCGCGCTGATCCCCGGCGGCGTGTTCATCGGCTACGTAGCCACCACGCCGCAGCTGTCCGAGCTGGTGGAGGCGCTGCGCGAGCGCGGCGGCTGGACCGAGCCGCGGGCCTGGGAGTCGCTGGTGCGCGACTGGCACGCCGACGGCCTCGCGGTGCGGCCGGACCACCGGATGGTCGCGCACACCGCCTTCCTGGTGTCGGCGCGCAAGCTCGCGCCGGGCGTGACGGCGCCGCCGAGGCGACGCAAACCGAGCAAGGGCGCCGAGGCGTACGCGCTGCGCAAGGCCGCGCAGGCCGCGCTGCACGCGGAGGCCGCCGACCCGGTCGGGATGTGACGGCGTGCCCGGTTCTCGGGTAGCTTCCATCGGGGGCGGCAGAGGGGCCGAGCGTAGCGGGAGGATCCGGTGGGCACGATGAGTTCTCCGCCGTTCGGCGGGAGTAACGAGATGCCGGCGGTCTTCCCCGACTGGTCGCCGTACCAGGATCTCGACTCCGCCGCCCGGGCCTACCTGCGCGATCCCGAGGTGGCGCTGGACGCGCTGTTCGGGGTGCTGCGCGGCGCGTCGGTGCTGTGTTTCACCCTGGAGCGCTTCGTCAACGAGGTCAACGGCGTCTGGCAGGAGGTCGTCATCTGCGACGGCAGCCGCCTGGTCCTCTGGCACGGCGAGGACGTGGCGCCCGGCGACGGCCCGGTCGGCTCGATGACCTCGTCGCTGCGGGTGGTGCCGCTCTCGACGGTGACCGAGGTGGGGTGCCGCCGGCGCCTGACCCGCACGTCCAACGGTCAGGCCCGGGTCGACAGCATCGACGTCTACCTGCTGCTCAGCTCGATCGACGACGCGGTGCCGCCGCCCGGCATGGACGACGCCGAGACCCGGACGACACTGCGCCACGACGCGCTGCGCTTCGGCAAGACGCTCGACGACGGCGGGCCGGGCCAGATCGCCCGGCTCGAGGAGTTCTCCCGGGTGGTCGCCTCGCTCGTCGGGCGCCCGACACTGTGACACACCCGGCCCGATTGTTTCGGTGATGTGACTTTTTCTCGGGTTCTCCGGCGGTCGGCGCGGGCTTCGATGCCATGCCGCGTACCGGAAACGGGGTTTGTCAGTCGGCGTCGGGGCCGGCCACCTCGACGCCGTCGCGGGACCGCTCCACGTGGATGCAGTCGCCCGGGCACTCCTTGGCGGCGTCGATGACCTCCAGCCGCAGCCGGGCCGGCACCTCGGTGCGCACGCCAGGGGATTGCAGCAGCTCACCGCCGCTGTCCTTGACATAGGCAAGCCCGTCGATGTCGAACTCGAAGACCTCCGGCGCGTACTGCACGCAGAGGCCGTCGCCGGTGCACAGGTCCTGGTCCACCCAGACCCGCAGCTCGTCCGTCCCGGTCTGCGTCGACACTTCAACCTCCCAGAAATAGCCCTGTCCGACGGTACCGGACGCCTCCGACAACGAACTGGCGCCCATGGGCCGAATGGATCAAGACTCGGTGACGAGGGTGTTGCATGGGTCGAAATCCGGGCCGCAGCGGCTAGTGTTATCCCAAGACGTTCGAGCCCCCGGGGAGGTGGGACGTGGCACGTAGCGACGAAGCGGATTCACGCGCCGCACGTTGGGAGAAAGAGGCCAACGATCTCTCCAGCCAGGTCGCGTTCCTGCAGGAGGAACTAGCTCTGGTTCGGCGGAAGTTGACCGAAAGCCCCCGACACGTCCGGCAGCTCGAGGAACGGCTCGCGGCAACGCAGGCGCAGCTGGCCCGACTGACCGAGAACAACGACCGGCTCGTGGCGACCCTCAAGGAAGCCCGCGCCCAGATCGTCACTCTCAAGGAAGAGATTGACCGGCTCGCCCAGCCGCCCAGCGGCTACGGCGTGTTCCTTGCCGCCCACGAGGACGGCACCGTCGATGTCTTCACCGGCGGGCGCAAGCTCCGCGTCGCGGTCTCCCCGTCCTTGACGGTCGAGGAGCTCAAGCGCGGGCAGGAGGTCCTGCTCAACGACGCGCTCAACGTGGTCGACGCGTTCGGCTACGAGCGCAGCGGCGAGGTCGTCCTGCTCAAGGAGATCCTGGCCGGCCCCGACGGCGCGCTCGGCGACCGGGCCCTGGTCGTCTCGCACGCCGACGAGGAGCGCATCGTGTTCCTCGCCGACTCGCTCGAGATCGCCAAGCTGCGCGCCGGCGACTCGCTGATGATCGAACCCCGCTCGGCGTACGCGTACGAGCGCATCCCCAAGAGCGAGGTGGAGGAGCTCGTCCTCGAGGAGGTCCCCGACGTCGACTACAGCGACATCGGCGGCCTGCACTCGCAGATCGAGCAGATCCGCGACGCGGTCGAGCTGCCGTTCCTGCACGCCGACCTGTTCCGGGAGCACCAGCTGCGCCCGCCGAAGGGCATCCTGCTCTACGGCCCGCCCGGCTGCGGCAAGACCCTGATCGCCAAGGCGGTGGCCAACTCGCTGGCCAAGAAAATCGCCGAGCGGCGCGGCGAGGAGAAGCACACCAGCTACTTCCTCAACATCAAGGGCCCGGAGCTGCTCAACAAGTACGTCGGCGAGACCGAGCGGCACATCCGCCTGGTCTTCCAGCGGGCGCGGGAGAAGGCCGGCGAGGGCACCCCGGTGATCGTGTTCTTCGACGAGATGGACTCGATCTTCCGGACCCGTGGCTCCGGCGTCTCCAGCGACGTGGAAAACACGATCGTCCCCCAGCTGCTCAGCGAGATCGACGGCGTCGAGGGCCTGGAAAACGTGATCGTGATCGGCGCCTCCAACCGGGAAGACATGATCGACCCGGCGATCCTGCGCCCCGGCCGCCTCGATGTGAAGATCAAGATCGAGCGCCCGGACGCCGAGGCCGCTAAGGACATCTTCGCGAAATACATCCTGGCCGGCCTGCCGCTGTCCGTGGACGACCTGGTCGAGCACGGCAACGACCGGGACGTCACGGTCGCCGCCATGATCGAGGCGGTCGTCCTGAGGATGTACACCGAGAGCGAGGAGAACCGCTTCCTGGAGGTCACCTACGCCAACGGTGACAAAGAAGTCCTCTACTTCAAGGACTTCAACTCCGGCGCGATGATCCAGAACATTGTCGACCGCGGCAAGAAGATGGCGATCAAGGAGTTCCTCACCTCCGGCAAGAAGGGGCTGCGCCTGCAGCACCTGCTCGACTCCTGCGTCGACGAGTTCCGCGAGAACGAGGACCTGCCCAACACGACCAACCCCGACGACTGGGCCCGCATCTCCGGCAAGAAGGGCGAGCGGATCGTCTACATCCGTACGCTCGTCTCCGGCGGCAAGGGCGCCGAGGCAGGCCGCTCCATCGAGACGGCCACCAACACCGGCCAGTACCTGTAACGATCGACGAGAACGCGGGCGGGGGATGTCCCCCCGCCCGCGGTCGTCGTTGCACGGGGCATGACCGCTGCGAACACGGCCCGGCTCGGCTGGCTCGACGCGCTGCGCGGCCTCGCCGCCCTCACCGTCGTCTGGTTCCACCTCAGCCCCCAGATGCTCGGCGTCCGGCAGCACCTCGAAATCATGCGGCACATCGACCTCGGCAAGTACGGCGTACTGCTGTTCTTCCTGGTCAGCGGCTACGTCATCCCCATGTCACTGGAACGGCACGGCAGCCTGCGCCGGTTCTGGATCGGCCGGCTCTGCCGCATCTACCCCGCCTACCTCGCCACCATCGCCCTCGTCGGCCTGCTAGCCCTCACTGGCTGGGCCACCTGGCAGAAGACGTTCACCACCCAGACAGTCGCCGCCGTCCTCGGCCACGCCACGATGATGACCGACCTGCTCGGTCTGCACGGCGCCCTGCGCGTCTTCTGGACCCTCTCCTACGAGATGACCTTCTACCTGGTCGTCGCCGGCCTCTTCGCCTGGCGCCTGCACCGGCACAGCGCCTGGTGGGCGGCCATCCTCGGCCTCGTCGCCCTGCTCACCGGCCCCCTGCTGCCTAACGGCCTGCTCGCCGGCTCCAACGCCAGCCGCCGTGTCACCGCCGTCGCGCTCGCCCTGCTGCTGGCCCTCAGCATCACCGCGTACGTGCTCCAACGATTCGTTCCCGCCGTCGGCGCCATCGGCATCGGCTTCCTGCTGCTACCCGCCCTCGACGGCCACCCCACCCCCGACAGCACCGCCATCGCCTCCTGGCAGAGCCTCGACTTCATCGCCGTCATGTTCGCCGGAACCGTCGCCTACCGGGCGCACAGCGGCCAACTCGGCCGCCTCCCCGCCGCGATCTCCCTGAGCGTGGTCGCGCTCAGCGTCACCGGCGCGCATTGGACCTATCTGAACAACCACCGCGTCTGGCCGGCCACCGTCGGGGCCGTCACGGCCACCTTCCTGATCGCGTACGCGCTGCGGAACCGGCCCGTTCCCGCCCCGCTCACCTGGCTCGGCCGGATCAGCTACTCGCTCTACCTCACCCACGCCGTCGTGCTCGTCCTGATCACCCGAATCGTCCCCGACCTGGCATCCCAGGCCCCGGCGACCCGCCTCGCCGCGGGGCTGGCCTACCTCGCCGCCGCCCTGACAGTCGCCTGGCTCTCGTACCGGATGGTGGAACTGCCCGGCCAGTCACTCGGCCGCCGGCTGACCGCCCGGCTCGCCCCGCGACCCCCCTGTTCGCCACCGAGCGTGCCGCACCCCGCACGAGGCGGGGCGAGAACCGGCGCGAGAGCGTCTAGGCTCGATACATGAGCAGCACGGGCAGCAGCGTGGCGGATGGCGACATGGCGGGCGGAGTGGTCGCATGAGTGTTCGACGAATCATGGGAACCGAGGTCGAGTACGGCATTTCGGTGCCCGGACAGCCCGGTGCCAACCCGATGGTGACCTCCTCACAGGTGGTCAACGCCTACGGCGCGCGACCCGAGCTCAACCGGGGCGCCCGGGCCCGTTGGGACTACGAGGAGGAGTCGCCGCTGCGCGACGCCCGCGGCTTCACGTACTCGGGCGCGGCCTACGACCCCGCCGACGCCCTCGCCGACGAGGACCTCGGCCTGGCCAACGTGATACTGACCAACGGTGCCCGGCTCTACGTCGACCACGCCCACCCGGAGTACAGCACGCCCGAGTGCACCAACCCGCTCGACGTCGTCAAGTGGGACAAAGCTGGCGAACGGGTCATGGCCGAGGCGTCCCGGCGCGCCGCCACCATCCCCGGCGCCCACCGCATCCAGCTCTACAAGAACAACACCGATAACAAGGGCGCATCGTACGGGTCGCACGAAAACTACTCGATGCGGCGCCAAACCCCCTTCGCCGACATCGTCGCCCACCTCACCCCGTTCTTCGTCACCCGACAGATCTTCACCGGCGTCGGCCGCGTCGGCATCGGCCAAGACGGCTCCGGCGCCGGCTTCCAGCTCTCCTCCCGCGCCGACTTCTTCGAGGTCGAGGTCGGCCTCGAGACGACACTCAAACGGCCCATCATCAACACCCGCGACGAACCGCACGCCGACGCCGACAAGTACCGCCGGCTACACGTCATCATCGGCGACGCCAACCTCTCCGAAATCGCCACCTACCTCAAGGTCGGCACCACCGCGCTCGTCCTCAACATGATCGAGGAAAAGATCTTCACCGGCGAGCTGGGCATCGCCGACCCGGTCAGCGAACTCAAGGCCATCAGCCACGACTACTCCCTCAAACACCTCGTCCGGCTCCGCGACGGCCGCCGGCTCACCGCCCTCGACCTGCAATGGGCCTACTACGAGCGGGCACACGACTTCTGCACCGACCGCTACGGCGACAACATCGACGACCAGACCGCCGACATCCTCGAGCGCTGGGAAGACACCCTCACCCGGCTCGGCAACGACCCCATGCAATGCTCCGACACCCTCGACTGGGTCGCCAAACTCCGGCTCCTCGAGGGCTACCGCGACCGCGAAAACCTCGGCTGGTCGTCGCCCAAACTCCAACTCGTCGACCTGCAATACGCCGACGTACGCCCCGAGAAGGGCCTCTACCACCGGCTCGTCGCCCGCGGCTCTATGAAGACGCTGCTCGAGCCCGACGACACCCAGCGCGCGATGTACGAGCCGCCCGAGGACACCCGCGCCTACTTCCGCGGCCGCTGCCTGGCGCAGTACGCGTCCGAAGTGGTCGCCGCCAGCTGGGACTCGGTGATCTTCGACGTCGGCCGGGAGTCCCTCGTCCGGGTGCCGATGATGGAGCCCGAGCGCGGCACCAAGAAGCACGTGGGCGCGCTCTTCGACAAGTGCGAGAGCGCGAAGGATCTGCTCGAAATGATCACGAGCCGCTGAGAAACACCCGCACCGGCGGGCCGTTTTGTCACAGGCGCGAGGTAGGTTTTTTCCAACCCGATGTTGCGGACTTCGGGTGGCTGAGAAGGGGGACACCGATGGCAACCCGAGACACCGGCGGTCAGTCGCAGTCCGGCAAGAGCCGGAGCGACGAGGAGATCGAGGACGTCACCGTTGAGGCCAACCCGGAGGTAGCCGAGCGGCACGCCGAACTGACCGAGGACGTCGACGACCTGCTCGACGAAATCGACTCAGTTCTGGAAGAAAACGCAGAAGAGTTCGTGAGGGGATACGTCCAAAAAGGGGGACAATAGACCTAAGTGTCCGATTTATGGAAGTCGGACGTCGAGCTCTGCCCTCAATGTGGCCGGACGTTGCCGATCAGCGAGTTTCATCGCAACGTCCGGAGGCAGGAAGTATCACCTGCGGCATCGCTACGGGATCGGGCAGGCTGAGGTTGACGCGCTCCTGGCGGAGCAAGGGGTCTCTGCGCCATCTGCGGCGCGCCTGAGCCTCAACATGTCGATCACGATCATCGCACTGGGTGGGTGCGCGGGATATTGTGCTTCAACTGCAACGGCGGCCTGGGGCAGTTCCGGGACAGTCCGGAGTTCCTCGCCGGTGCGATCACGTATTTGAAAGGAACCACGTGGCAGCGGGCTTTGATCCATCCGGGCGTCTACCGGATTTCTTCACCAACTCGGGGACGTCCTCCTTCACGCAGTTCCTGACGCACGCGGCGCCTGAGTTGCTGCCGGGCCGGCGGCCGTTGCCGCCGGGCTTGTCCGCGGACATCGCGCCGCACGGCACCACGATCGTGGCGATCGCCACGGCCGACGGGGTGGTGATGGCGGGCGACCGCCGGGCGACGATGGGCAACCTGATCGCGAGCCGGGACATCGAGAAGGTGCATCCGGCCGACGCGTACTCGTTGATCGGTATCGCCGGGACGGCTGGGATCGGCATCGAGCTGATGCGGTTGTTCCAGGTGGAGCTGGAGCATTACGAGAAGATCGAGGGGATCATGCTGTCCCTCGACGGTAAGGCGAACCGGTTGGCCGGGATGGTGCGCGGCAATCTGGGCGCGGCCATGCAGGGTCTGGCGGTGGTGCCGTTGTTCGCCGGGTTCGACCTGACTCCGTCGGATCCGTCGCGGGTTGGGCGGATCTTCAGTTTCGACGTGGCGGGCGGGCTGTACGAGGAGACCGGCTACGACTCGATCGGGTCGGGTTCGCTGTTCGCGAAGTCGGCGTTGAAGAAGAAGTTCCGGCCGGGTATCGGCACCGACGTGGCGGTCCGGTTGGCGGTGGAGGCGTTGTACGACGCCGCGGATGACGACACGGCGACCGGTGGTCCCGATCTGACTCGCCGGATTTTCCCGGTGGTGATGAGCGCGACGGTGAACGGCACGCACCGGTTGAGCGAGGCGGAGATCACGGCGGTGGCGGAGCAGGTGGTGGCCGCGCGTATGGAGAACCCGGGCGGTTAGGTCGAGGCGCCTGGTCTGGTTTCCCCGATCCGAACGCCCCACGACCGCCCTGACCGGGCTGAAGACTTGCTGCCGTCGCAGTCGATTTCACGAGGGAGTAGCCACCCGTGGCAATGCAGTTCTACGCATCGCCCGAGCAGGTCCAGCGGGACCGCTCGGAGTACGCCCGCAAGGGCATCGCCCGCGGCCGTTCCGCCGTGGTGCTGACGTATGAGGGCGGCATCCTGCTGGTCGCCGAGAACATCACGACGCTTCGCAAGATCAGCGAGATCTACGACAAGATCGGTTTCGCGGCGGTGGGGCGGTACAACGAGTTCGAGAACCTGCGCCGGGCCGGGGTGCGGATGGCGGATCTCAACGGCTACAGCTATGACCGGCGGGATGTGACCGGGCGGGGGCTGGCGAACGCGTACACGCAGACGTTGGGCGCGATCTTCAGCGAGACGCAGAAGCCGTACGAGGTGGAGATCTGTGTCGCCCAGGTGGGTGTGTCGCCGGAGGCGGACGAGTTGTACCGGATCACCTATGACGGCTCGGTGATGGACGAGCCCGGGTTCATGGCGATGGGTGGTCAGGCGGAGGCGATTTCGAATGTGCTGCGGGAGCGGCATGACACGTCGGCCGACCTGACGGTGTCGTTGAAGCTGGCGGCCGAGGCGCTGGGCAGCGTGGGCGGGGAGAACGGGGCGCTGCGCCGGTTGGACGCGAAGCAGCTTGAGGTGGCCGTGCTGGACCGGCAGCGCCGGGGCCGGGCGTTCCGGCGGATTGCCGGGCCGGCGCTGACGGCGTTGCTGCAGGGCGGCAAGGACGTGCCGGAGAAGCAACTCGGCGATGTCGATGCGGCCCCGCCGGCTCCGGCCGAGGGCAAGCCGACGGTTTCGGCGGCGTCGGAGGATCTGGAGGGTGTCGCGGAGCCGGCGGCGGGCGATCCGGACCAGACCGGCGAGGGTGTCAACGGCGACGGTTCCTGACGTGCCGGGCGCGGCCGGTTAGGCCGCGCCCGTTGCGGCCGGTTTCTCGGCGGCGCGCCACAACCGGCCGCGGCTCGGGCGACGAGCAGTTCCGCGCGGGGTCAGTTGAGTAGGGGGCGCCACCAGTCGGGGTTGTCGCGGTACCACTGGACCGTGGCGGCCAGGCCGGAGCTGAATTCGACCCGGGGGCGCCAGCCAAGTTCTTGGCGGATCTTGTCGTCGTCGAGGGCGTGCCGCCGGTCGTGGCCCTTGCCGTGCGCGGCGGGGACGACCCGGTCCCAGCCGGCGTCGCATTCCCGCAGGAGGATGCCGGTCAGGTCGCGGTCGGAGATCTCGACGCTGCCGCCGATGTGGTAGGTCTCGCCGGGTCGTCCGTCGAGCAGGGCGAGCGCGATGCCGTGGCAGTGGTCGTCGACGTGTGTCCAGTCCCGTACGGTGCGGCCGTCGCCGTGCAGCGACGCCGTTTCGCCCTGCAGCAGGCGGGTGATGATGCGCGGGATGGTCTTTTCGGGGTGTTGGTGGGCGCCGTAGGTGGCGCTGCCGCGGGTGATCACGACGGGGAGGCCGTGGGTGCGGTGGCAGGCGAGCGCGAGCAGGTCGGCGCCGGCCTTGGTGGCGGCGTAGGGCGAGGTGGGGGCGAGCGGCGACCGCTCGGACCATGCGCCGGTCTCGATCGAGCCGTAGACGGCGCCGGTGGAGACCTGTAGGTAGCGTTCGGCGCCGTGGCGTACGGCGGCGTCGAGCAGCACCTGGGCGCCGACGAGGTTGGCGGTGGCGAAGGGTTCGGCGGCTCGGGTCGAGCGGTCGGCGCTGGTTTCGGCGGCGAAGTGGATGATCGTGTCGTGGTCGCGGATCACGGAGTCGATCAGGGCGGCGTCGCCGGTGTCGCCGGGCACGAAGTCGAGGCGCTTGTGGTCGGCGACGGCGCCCAGGTTGGCGAAGCTGCCGGCGTACGTCATCTTGTCGAGGACGGTGACCCGTGTGTCCTCGAGGCCGGGCAGGCGCCCGGCGAGGGTGGATCGCACGAAGTGCGAGCCGATGAAGCCGGCGCCGCCGGTGACCAACAGATTCTTCAAGGGGCCGAGTGTATCCGCAGCTAGGGCGGTTGCCTCGGGGCTGGTGACGGCTTCGACACGGTGTGTGCCGATGAATGCGCGAGTGGCGGCTGCCAATGGCTGGCCGATGAGGCTAGTGTTTCGTCATGGAACGGCGAATTTTCGGCCTCGAGACCGAGTACGGAGTCACGTGCACTTATCGGGGGCAGCGGCGGCTGTCGCCGGACGAGGTGGCCCGCTACCTGTTCCGCCGCGTGGTGTCCTGGGGGCGCAGCAGCAACGTTTTCCTCCGCAACGGCGCCCGCCTTTACCTCGACGTCGGTTCCCACCCTGAGTATGCGACGCCCGAGTGCGACTCGGTGACCGACCTGGTCGCCCACGACCGGGCCGGCGAGCGGATCCTGGAGGGTCTGCTCGTCGACGCGGAGAAGCGGCTGCACGACGAGGGCATCGCTGGGGAGATCTACCTGTTCAAAAACAACACCGATTCGGCCGGCAACTCGTACGGCTGCCATGAGAACTATCTGGTGTCGCGGCACGGCGAGTTCGGGCGGCTCGCCGACGTGTTGATCCCGTTCCTGGTCACCCGGCAGTTGATCTGCGGCGCGGGCAAGGTGTTGCAGACGCCGCGGGGTGCGGTGTTCTGCCTGTCGCAGCGTGCCGAGCACATCTGGGAGGGCGTGTCGAGCGCGACGACCCGGTCCCGGCCGATCATCAACACGCGCGACGAGCCGCACGCGGATGCGGAGCGTTACCGCCGGCTGCACGTGATCGTCGGCGATTCGAACATGAACGAGGTCACCACCTTGCTGAAGGTCGGCAGCGCGGACATCGTGTTGCGGATGATCGAGGCGGGCGTGGTGATGCGCGACCTGTCGCTGGAAAATCCGATCCGGGCGATCCGCGAGGTCAGTCACGACATCAGCGGTCGCCGCAAGATCCGCCTGGCGAACAACAAGGAGGTCAGCGCCCTCGAGATCCAGCAGGAGTACCTGTCGAAGGCGGCCGAGTTCGTGGAGCGCCGCGGCGGCGACCAGACCGCCAAGCGGGTGGTCGAGTTGTGGGGCCGGGTGCTCAACGCGATCGAGAGCGGCGACCTCGATCCGGTCTCCCGCGAGATCGACTGGGTGTCGAAGTACAAGCTGATCGAGCGTTACCAGGCCAGGCACGAGATCCCGATGTCGCATCCGCGGATCGCGCAGCTCGACCTGGCCTACCACGACGTGCGCCGTGGCCGTGGCCTCTACGCGTTGATGGAGAAGCGTAAGCAGGTCGACCGCATCTCCAACGATCTGGAGATCTTCGAGGCGAAGGAGACGCCGCCGCAGACGACGCGGGCCCGCCTGCGCGGCGAGTTCATCCGTCACGCGCAGGAGAAGCGGCGCGACTTCACCGTCGACTGGGTGCATCTCAAGTTGAACGATCAGGCGCAGCGCACGGTGCTGTGCAAGGACCCGTTCCGCGCCTACGACGAGCGGGTGGAGCGGCTCATCGCGAGCATGTGACGCGGCGTTAGGCTGGTCGGGCGATGACTGTTTCCCCGCCCGACCGGCAGCCGCCCGACGGGCCGGCGCAGCATACGGGCGACCCGGTGGAGCGTACGGGCGACGATGTGTTGTGGGGCCGGCTGCGGCGTCGGCGTGAGCGTGTCCGGGCCGAGATCCGCCGTAACCGTACGGCGTCTCATCGGGTTCCGACCTGGGTTTTGGCGACCGTCTTGGGGGCTTTGCTCCTGGGCTGGGTTTATCTGCTGGTCACCTCCTAGAGCCCGCGGGCAGCAGGGTCGCGGCGTGCCGGCCCGCGGCGGCCGCGGCCAGGAAGTAGGCGTGGTCCTCGTCGAGGCCGCGGCCCATCGTGGACAGGCGCACGGGGCTCGCGCGCAGCGCCTCGTCGAGGCCGTCGACGGGCACCCGGACCAGGCGGTGCCGGGCGCCCAGCGGCGCGAGCGCGGCGTCGACCTCGGCTGCCAGTTCGGCGGGTAGGCCGTCGGGCACGGGCAGGTCGGCGGCGAGCAGGGCCACCTTCCCGTACGCGGTGAGGCTGTGGTGCGAGACGCCGCGGTGCCGGGGCCGGCCGTCACCGCCGGAGATGCGCAGCGATCCGACGGCGCGGCCGCCGAGGGTGCCGATCGCGTTGACCGCCTCGCCGAGCGCCACCCCGGAGAAGCCCCAGGTCGTGCCCGTGCCGAGGTTGCCCGGCCCTTGGGCGACGATGGTGACGTCCGCGTCGAGCACGTGGCGGGCGGCGAGCAGCCCGGTGTGCACGGTGCTGGCTTCCAGGTCGCCGCCGAACGACTGCCCGGTGGTGACCGTCCCGG
>Ga0307508_10004107_pt1 | contig 14355 bp, 14 predicted proteins | sample 9_EM_MG_FD_203089 | JGI IMG/M metagenome (GOLD analysis project Ga0307508, IMG submission 203089) | Populus trichocarpa ectomycorrhiza microbial communities from riparian zone in the Pacific Northwest, United States - 9_EM | ecosystem: Host-associated > Plants > Roots > Unclassified | place... | reverse complement strand
GACGGGCGGATCAAGGGCGCTAATTTCTACGTCAATTACGCCAAAGGTCCGTGGTCGGCCTATGCCAACTTCGCGGTGGCCAAGGCGCAGGGCCGCGACATCGTGTCGAGCCAGTTCTCGTTCGATCCTGCTGACCTCGCCTATATTGCGGCCAACTACATCTACCTCGATCACGACCAGACCTACACCGGCTCGGCCGGGCTCTCGTACCACTTCGAAGATGGGGGGCTGAAGGGCCTCAAGCTTGGCGCATCGATGATCTACGGCTCGGGCCTGAGGGCCGACGGTGCGGTGCCCAACGGCGCCAAGCTGCCCGCCTATACCCAGGTCAACCTCACCGCGAGTTACAAGCTGGAAAAGCCTGGAGTCGAACTGCGTTTCGACGTGATCAATGCGCTCGATCACCAGTACCTGATCCGGGATGGTTCGGGCGTCGGCGTCGGCGCGCCGCAATGGGGGCCGAGGCGCGGGTTTTTCTTCGGTATCAGCAAGGACTTCTGATCGCGCGCCGACCGGCCTAGAAGGGTCGGCCGATGCCCGACAGCCCGCTCCCTCCCGCCATCGCCGCCTGGTTTGCCGGACGCGGCTGGCAGGTGCGGCGGCATCAGGCCGGGGTGCTGCAGGTAGCCGCGCGAGGCGGACATGCGCTGGTCGCCGCCGATACCGGGGCGGGCAAGACGCTCGCCGGGTTCCTGCCGACGCTGGCCGAATTTGCTGGAGCTGACCCGCCGGGTGAGGGCCTACACACGCTTTACGTGTCACCGCTCAAGGCGCTGGCGACTGACGTCCAGCGCAACCTGCTCATCCCCGTCGATGAGATGGGCCTGCCCATCCGGATCGAAACCCGCAGCGGGGATACGCCGTCGGATCGCAAGGCCCGCCAGCGCGTGCGGCCACCGCATATCCTGCTGACCACGCCCGAATCGCTCTCGCTGCTGCTGTCATACCCCGACAGCGCCATGCTGTTTGCAGGTCTCAAGCGCGTGGTGATCGACGAGATCCACGCTTTCGCCACCGGCAAACGCGGTGATCTGCTGGCGCTGTCGCTGTCTCGGCTGCAAACGCTCAGCCCCACCCTTCAGCGGATCGGCCTTTCGGCGACGCTCGCCGACCCGCTGGGTTTTCGCAGGTGGCTCGCGCCTGGCGGGAATGCCGATGCAGTAACGCTGGTCGAAGGCGAACCCGGCGCCGCGCCCGAAGTGAGCGTGCTGTTGCCCGAAGATGCCAGCGTGCCGTGGTCGGGCCATGCCGCGACCTGGGCGATCCCGCAGCTTTACGCGGCGATACGTGCCAACCGCACCACCTTGGTCTTCGCCAACACCCGGTTCCTGGCAGAGCTGATCTTCAGCCTGCTGTGGGACGCCAACGACGACAAGCTGCCGATCGGAATCCATCACGGTTCCCTGTCGCGCGAGGCGCGGCGCAAGGTCGAGGCGGCGATGGCGCGCGGGGAACTGCGCGCACTGGTCTGCACCGCCAGCCTCGATCTGGGGGTCGACTGGGGCGATATCGATCTGGTGGTGCAGATGGGCGCGCCCAAAGGTTCTTCGCGCCTGCTCCAGCGGATCGGCCGCGCCAATCACCGGCTCGATTGTGCCAGCCGCGCGCTGCTCGTGCCCGGAAACCGCTTCGAGTTTCTTGAGGCCACTGCGGCCAAAGAGGCAGTCGATGCCGGCCAGCGCGACGGCGAGGACTTCCGCTCGGGCGGGCTCGATGTGCTCGCCCAGCACGTCATGGCGCGGGCTTGCGCCGGCGAGTTCGACGAAGCCGATCTGTTGGCGGAAATCCAGTCCGCGCAGCCCTATGCCGCGATCGATCAAGCCGGATTGCAGCGCGTGCTCGATTTCGTCGCAACCGGTGGCTACTCGCTGCGCGCTTATGACCGGTTCAAGCGGATCGTGCGACAACCCGGCGGGATCTGGCGGCTCGCCCATCCCGAGCACGCCGCGCGCCACCGGATGAACGCCGGGATCATCGTCGATGCCGAAATGCTCGAGGTGCGCTTCAGGAACGGCCGCTCGCTCGGCAGGGTCGAGGAGGCGTTCGGGGCGAGCCTGCGGCCCGGCGATACGATCCGGTTTGCGGGAATGGACCTCGAAGTCGAAAGCTTGCGCGACCTTGAGTTGATCGTGCGCGCGGCGAAGAAGGCCGGGCAGATCCCCAGCTACATGGGCGCGCGGCTGCCGATCTCCTCGCATCTGGCAAGCCGAGTCCGCGAACTGATCGTCGACCGTGCGGGATGGGCGCGGTTTCCCGACGATGTCCGCGAGTGGCTCGAAATGCAGGACTGGCGCTCGGCACTGCCCGGCCCCGGCCAGCTGCTGGTCGAAAGCTTCCCGCATTCGGGTCGGCACTACAGCGTCTTCTACACCTTCGAAGGGTGGAACGCGAACCAGTCGCTGGGGATGCTGCTCACCCGCCGTATGGAGGACCGCGGGCTGTCACCACTGGGGTTCGTGGCCAATGACTATGCCTTCGCGGTGTGGGGGCTGAAGCCGATCAACGATCCCGCGCCGCTGCTCTCACCCGATGTGCTGACGCACGAATTCGTCGACTGGGTGCAAGACAGCTACTTGCTGCGCCGGGCTTTTCGGGAGGCGGCGGTGATTGGCGGGCTGGTCGAGCGCCAGCATCCAGGGAAACGCAAGTCGGGGCGGCAAGTTACCTTCTCGACCGATTTGATTTTCGACGTGCTCATGAAGCACGAACCCGATCATGTGCTGATCGAGGCCGCCTGGGCCGATGCCCGGGTGCGGCTGACCGATGTTGGCCGGCTTGCGCAGGTGCTTGACCGGGCGGCGGCGGGCGAGCTGGTCCATGTCGAACTGGGCCACGTCAGCCCGATGGCGGTGCCGGTGCTGGTAATGATCGGGCGCGAGAGCCTGCCAGCCGGGATGGCCGACGACGAACTGCTGATCGAGGCGGAGAGTCTGGCGGGGCTGGCGATGCGGGGTGATTGATGCAATCCTGCGCCCCTGCGGAGGCGGGCTATGGACCTTGGTGCCGACCAACCTCTTCTCGTCATCCTGAACTTGTTTCAGGACCCATTTCTCCTCCCGCACCGAAGCCCTGCGAGGCAACGAAGGTTCGCCGTTGCGCCGGGCAAGCAGCAACTGCGCTGGCGGCCCGATGGGTGCTGAAACAAGTTCAGCATGACGAACCATTTCGAAACAGAACAAGGGTGATAGCCCCGTTTGCAGCGAGCTCGGTGCAACGAAAAGGGGGCGGATCGCTCCGCCCCCTCAATCGACTGTCGCAGTCTTTGCAGCCCGCTCGGCTGGCGAGGCTTACTTGACGTTCGGTGCCTTGTTGAAGCCGGCGAACTGTTCGTTGCCGACAAACCCGAACCCGCTCACGCCCGAACCCTTGATGACGTTCAGGACGCGGATCGTGCGATCATAGGGCGCCTGCCCATCGGGCTGGAACTGCAGCTCGGGCGTCGGCTGGATATTGATCGTCTGCTGCAATTGGTACAGCAGCTGCGCCTCGTCCACCTCGTACTGGTTGAACAGCGTCTGGCCGGTCGGGCTGATGTAGACGATGTTCTTGTCGTGCTTCGGAGGGGGCTGGTTGTTCGGCGGAGTTGGCGCAGGCAGATCGATATTGACCGCGTGCGTCGCCACCGGGATGGTGATGATGAACATGATGAGCAAAACGAGCAGGACGTCGATAAGCGGCGTCATGTTCATTTCCATCATCGGCGCGCCATCATCCTTGCCGCCTGACATTGCCATGGGAAACTACTCCTGAAATTCTCTGCGCGGGGCCCGGATCAGCCCTTGGGGGATTAACCGTTGGGATCGACGGGCGTCGAAATGAAGCCCACCGTGGGATAGCCTGCGGCCTGCACATTATAGATCGTGCCCGCCACGCAGCGCCACGGTGCTACCTTGTCGGCACGAATGTGGACCTGCGGGATCTTCTCGGGGTTCTTCTTGATTTCTTCGATGCCGCCAGCAGCCTTGATGATATTCTCAAGCCGCTTGTAGGACTGCTCGTAGAGCTGGGTCGAATCGACCGGCGTGATGCCATTGATATAGACCCGGCATTCGCCGTTCGCGGCTGCGCCTTCATAACCCGGATCGTTTTCGCTGCGACCATTGGCATCGCTGGTGGTGACCGTGACCAGCAAATTCTCGACCTTGTCTTTCGATTCGGTGGTCGCAAGAATCGGGATGTGGAGCTTCTTGATCGTCTGGATCGCAATCGGGACCGCGATGAGGAAGATGATCAGGAGCACCAGCATGACGTCCACGAGCGGGGTCGTGTTGATGTCGGACATCGGCTTTTCGTCGCTGCCGCCTACTGCCATCGCCATAGTGTAATCCTATCCTGTTCTAAACTGCTCGAAGAATGCCGGCGGAATCCGAGGAGGATCCCGCCAGTATCGTCTCAGCAGTTTACGGCCTGGCCGGTGCCGCCGGGGCGGGCTTGGCCGGTGCAGCCTTGGCGGCGGCGGTCGCCGGCTTCACGGTGCCCTTCGAGTTGATGTTGGCCAGAATATCGGTGGCGAAGGCCGACAGGCCTTCGGCGATCGACTTGTTGCGGGCCTGGAGATAGTTGTAGGCGAGCACGGCCGGAACCGCGACGAGCAGGCCGAGCGCGGTCATGATCAGCGCTTCACCGACCGGACCTGCGACCTTGTCGATCGAAGCTGACCCTGCGATGCCGATGTTGATCAGCGCGCGATAGATGCCGACCACGGTACCGAACAGACCGATGAACGGCGAAGTCGCGCCGACGGTGGCGAGGAACGGCAGGCCATTGGACAGCTTCGAGTTGATCGCAGCTTCCGAACGGGCAAGCGAGCCGTGGAGCCAGTCATGCGCTTCCATCGCGTCGGTCATCTTGCCGTGCTGGTCTTCGGCGGCGAGGCCATCATCGACGATCTGGCGCCAGGCGCTGTTCTTGTCGAGCTTGGCAGCGCCTTCGCGAATCGTCGGGGCACGCCAGAAGCTGGCGCGCATATCGCGGCCCTGGCGCATGATCCGCGCCTGATCGAACCACTTGGTAATCAGGATGAAGAACGAGCCCACCGACATGATGAACAGGATGCTCACCGTGATGTAGGAGATCGGCTTACCTTGTTCGAGCGCTTCGAAGAAGCCGAACTTGTTCTGCGGAGCCGCGCTGGCCGCTGCCGTGAGGAGTTCAAAAACCATGCGATAGTCCTCTCAAAAAATAAAATGCAAAAATCAGGGCCCCACCCGGGGCGGGCGGTTGAATATCAGTCTTTGGGAAGCTGCCAGCGGATCGAACCCGACCATGAACCACCGGTAGGCTGCCCTTCACCATCCATTGCCGGAGTAAACCGGGCGCGAGCCCGGATCTTGGCGCAAGCGGTGGAATCGAGATCGCCGCTTCCGCTCGATCCGGTCACCGTGCATTCGGTTACCCGGCCGTCTGCGCCGACCGAAACGCGGAACCGGGTGGTCCCTTCACGCTCTTCACGCTGGGCTGCCGCCGGATAATCGTTAGTCGTTGCCCAACTACCCGGATTGCCCTTGGGCACAGGCGACTTGGGCGTGAACCGCGGCGCAGGCGGCGCTGGCGGCGCCAGCGGCGGCGCTGGCGGCATCGGCGGAGCCGGCGGCGGAATATACGGCGGCGGCGGCGGGGCCGTGTTGACGTTGGTGTTGACGTTAACCGGCGGCGGCGGCGCAGTAATCTGCGGCGGCGGTGGCGCAGGCGCCTTCTTGGGCGGCGGCGGCGGCTCCTTCTTCTCTTCTTCCTTCTTGATATCGACAGTCGTCACTTTCTGCACGATCTTCTGGAAGCCCTCAGCGGCCAAGCCGGTCACAAGCACGTAACCGACACCAAGATTGATCAGCAGAGCAATGATAAAGCCGGTAGCTTTGTTACCGCTCATCTGTTGGTCAGCGTAAGCCATTCAGACGCATCACTCCATTGCATGGGCCCCGGAGCGCGACGCGAATACTGCGACCCGAGGCGATCCCGACTGGCCCACGGATTGGGCCGACCGGTATCGAAACTCTTAACGTCCACCCTGCCGGCAATTTCCGGAAACCCGTCCGGGTCCTGGAAGGCCCGACGGGCGCGGTTAGGCCCGCAGTTGGTCCGCAGGCCCGGTTTTCGTGAGCTTTAACGCCGAGTCTTGGACCGCGCAACGCCTTAATCTTGGCTTGCAGCAGGTTAACTGCTGATTCACAGAAGTTAAGCGCAAAACCTATCACCTCGCCCCACGAAGTGCCGATTCTCGCCCGATTGCAAAGATTTGCGGAGAACAACCATGCTCCATTCCCGACTCCGATACCCGGCAACTGCCTTTATGGCGGTCATAATCGGGACGCTTCAGCCTGGAGCCGCGTCCGCCGAATCACTTCGGCCCGCCGCAGCGGCCACGGTGCCGGCCCCTGCGCCGACATATGCCGACCTGGTCGATCTGGCCGACAACGCTCCGCTGGTGCTGCGAGCGCGCATCGTAAAGGTCGTCGCTCTTCCGCTTGATCGCCAGAGCGGCGTGCGCCCTGGCTGGATGCGAGTCTTTGTCGAGGCGGTGACCGAAAACTTGCTGGCGGGTCCTGCGGCGATCGGCGAATCGCTCAAATACCTGGCCGACGTGCGGCTCGATGCCAAAGGCAAGCTGCCCAAGTTGAAAAAGCAAAGCGTGCTGCTGTTCGCCCGCCATGTCGCTGGGCGTCCCGGCGAGCTCCAGCTCGTCGCTTCCGACGCGCAGCTCGTCTGGGACGCGGCAACCGAGGCGCGGCTGCGGACGGTGCTGACCGAACTGCTCGCCGCCGATGCTCCGGGCCGGATCGGCGGGATCAAGGAGGCGATCTACGTTGCGGGCAACCTGGCCGGAGAAGGCGAAACCCAGCTGTTCCTCGCGACACCTGACAGCGAACCCGCGGCGATCACGGTGTTTCATCACCCGGGACTGCCGACGACATGGGGTGTCTCATTTTCGGAAATCATGGCGACCACCGGTAATGCGCCGGTCCGGAACAGCCTGACCTGGTACCGGCTCGTCTGCTTCCTGCCGCGTGAACTTCAAGCCGGGACTAACGTTTCCGGAAGCAGCGAAGATCGCGCGCAGGCCGAGGCCGACTATGCCAAGGTGCTGGCCGATCTTGGCCCATGTGAACGCACGCGCGGGAAATAGCTCCGCATGTCTGGCATTTCGTCCCGCGCTGCCCTAGGGGCCGCGACGCATTCACCTCGTCAGGACAGGGCACCATGGCCGAACCGCTTCGCATCGCACTTGCCGGCCTGGGGACCGTCGGCGCCGGCGTCATCCGGCTGGTCGAGGCCAATGCCGCGCTGATCGCGCGCCGCGCCGGGCGTCCCCTGCAAATCGTGGCGGTGAGCGCGCGCGACCGCACCCGCAAGCGCGGTGTCGATATTTCGCCTTACGTCTGGGAAGACGATATGGTGATCCTGGGCGAACGCGTCGATGTCGACGTGGTGGTCGAACTGATCGGCGGCTCCGATGGCCCGGCGCTGGCGCTGGCGCGGACCACGATCGAGGCAGGCAAAGGCCTGGTCACCGCGAACAAGGCGATGATCGCGCATCACGGCCTCGAACTTGCCGAAAAGGCCGAGGCCGCGAAGGTCGCCTTTAAGTTCGAGGCGGCGGTCGCGGGCGGGATCCCGGTGATCAAGGGGCTGCGCGAAGGCGCCGCCGCTAATGCGATCGACCGGGTTTACGGGATCCTCAACGGCACCTGCAATTACATCCTCTCGACGATGGAAGACACCGGCCGCGATTTTGCCGACGTCCTCGCCGAGGCCCAGGCCATGGGCTATGCCGAGGCCGATCCCAGCTTCGACATCGAGGGAACCGATGCAGCGCACAAGCTGTCGATCCTTGCCGCGATCTGCTTTGGCACGAAGCTCGATTTCGCTGCGGTCGAGACCGCCGGGATCGGCCGGATCCTGGCAGCCGACATCGCCCAGGCCGATGCGCTGGGCTATGTCATCCGCCTGATCGGCATGGCCGAAGTGGCAGACAGTAAGCTGTTCCAGCGGGTCCAGCCGCATCTTGTGCCGTTCGATCATCCGCTCGCCCATGTCGATGGCGCGACCAACGCGGTCGTGGTCGAAGGCAACTTCTCGGGCCGGCTGCTGTTCCAGGGCGCAGGCGCGGGCGAAGGCCCGACCGCCAGTGCGGTGGTCGCCGACCTGATCGATATTGCGCGCGGCGAAGCAGGGCCGCCGTTCTCGGTCCCCGTCGCCGAACTCGAAGCGATGGCGCCGGCCGATCCGGGCGGGCGGACGAGCCGCGCTTACCTGCGCTTTGCGGTCGCCGACCGGCCAGGCGTGCTCGCGGAGATCACCGCCGCGATGCGCGACGCCGGGGTCTCGATCGAAAGCCTGATCCAGAAGGGCCGGCACGGCGATGGCGGCGAAGTGATCGTGGCGATGGTCACGCACGAAGGGCCCGAAAGCGGTGTCGCCGATGCGTTGCGGCTGCTCGATGGATCGCCCAGTCTCGCCCGCCCGCCATTGGTGATGCAGATTCTCGGCGAATAATTACCGGCGAGGAACTTCAGCAAGCCAGTCAGCGATCCCGGATCTCGCCCTTTGCCACCTTGTCGGCGTCCGAGCCCTTGGGGGCTTCGGGGATGGCCTTGAGGTCGATGATGTAGACCTTGGGCGGGGCCTTGCCGATGCCGATGCAGCCGCGGCTGCAATCGGGCAGCCCGCTGACGTTGGGCGCGCGCGGAATGCCGGTGTTCTGCGCCTCGCGTGAATTGGGATCGCTGTCGGTGGTCGAGGGGACACGGACATCCTCGCCATTGTCGCGCCCGCAGACGACGATCGTGCCGTCCGGAGCGGTCCCGCCGCAGGTTTTCTTGCGCTGCGAGGTGATCAGCAGGTTGAGCGGGCCGACTGGACCATCGGGCGCCGCAGCTTCGCTGGACGCAGGCGCAGGCGGCGCGGGCGGACCCACACTCTTGCCCGGTTCGGCCGAGGTCGCGCTCGCCGTCTGGCCGAGCGCCATGCCTGGCACGGCCAGCATGGCTGCAGCAAGCGCTGCGGCCAAGCCGGTCAACCGGGCGAAGGCGTCAAAGCGCGTCACGCGTACCACTGAGCTCGATTTCCATATTATCGGCGGTCTCTGCCACCAGCTTGATTGCCGACTTGAGCTGGTCGGCGGTGAACGGCTCGGGCACCTTGATCACATAGTACAGGCCGTCACCGCGAATTTCCCAGTCGCCCAGCTTGGTCTTGCCCGAACGCAGCATCAGGTCGAGCGCCTTGGTGCCGTCGATGCCGTCAGCCTTGACCCGTCCAGCGGGCGAATAGATTTCGCGGACATTGAACGCGCCGTAGCTTTCCGTGCTGCCCGAGATCCACACCAGCTGGGTGCGTTTTTCGGCGGTGTAATTGATGACGAGCTTGTAATCGCCGTCCTTGTCTACCTCGTACTTGTAGCCGCTAAGATCGAGCCGTGAGCGCACCGAATCATCTGCAGCGCTGGTCGCAACCGGCGCAAGAGCAAGGCTGCCGACAACCGCCAGCGCGGCAAGGCGAGCAAATGATTTAACCTTCAACATCAAACAGTCCCCTGTCTTTGGAAGTACCGCCGCAGCACTACTCACATGTGCCGCGCCTTACCATACTCGACATAGGTGTCTGCGCCCTCTAAGCGCTCGCCACCTTCACCGGAGATGAACAGGCCCGACATGACCGCAACGCCCGCAAGTTCCGTCCTCGACCGTGTTCTCGTCCTCGAAATGGTCCGGGTGACTGAGGCCGCGGCGATCGCCGCCAGCAAGCTGATCGGCAGAGGCGATGAAAAAGCCGCAGACGCCGCCGCAGTTGAGGCCATGCGCGCAGCGTTCGACGAGCTGGCAATCGATGGCACCGTGGTGATCGGCGAGGGTGAGCGCGACGAGGCGCCGATGCTCTACATCGGTGAAAAGGTCGGCGGCGCGCAGGGTACTGGCCCGAAAATCGACATCGCGCTCGATCCGCTCGAAGGCACCACGATCACCGCCAAGGCCGGACCCAATGCACTCGCCGTGCTGGCCGCCGCCGAGGAAGGAAACCTGCTCAACGCGCCCGACGTCTATATGGACAAGCTGGCGGTCGGCCCGGGCTATCCCGACGGGATCATCGATCTTGCCAGGACCCCGACCGAAAACGTCAAGGCTGTTGCCGCAGCCAAGGGCGTCGAGCCCAGCGAAATCATTGTCTGCGTGCTCGACCGTCCGCGTCATACCGAATTGATCGCCGAACTGCGCAGCCTCGGCTGCGGCGTAGTGCTGATCGGCGATGGTGACGTGGCAGGCGTGATCGCGGTGACCAACGAGGACACCACGATCGATATGTACATGGGCTCGGGCGGGGCGCCCGAAGGCGTGCTCGCGGCAGCCGCGCTGCGCTGCGTCGGCGGTCAGTTCAACGGCCGCCTGCTGTTCCGCAACGAGGATGAGAAGGCCCGCGCGCGCAAGTGGGGCATCACTGACCTGGGCAAGATCTACACTCGCGACGAGCTCGCCAAGGGCGATTGCATCTTCGCCGCCACCGGGGTGACCGACGGTTCGCTGCTCGACGGGGTCAAGCGCCGCAAGGACGGGACCATGACCACGCACACCGTAGTCATGCGCGCCAGCACCGGCACGGTGCGCTGGGTCAAGGCCGAACACCGCAAGCCCAAGGCCTGATAATTCAGGCGCTCGCGTAGCGAGTCGGATCGACCAGCCCGGCTTCGGCAAAACCCTGTCGGCGCAAGCGGCAACTGTCGCACAGACCGCAGGCCCAAACGCCATCTGGGCCATCGGGCTGCGGATCATAGCATGACCAGCTAAGGCCCGGATCGAGCCCGAGCCGGTCCGCTTCGCGCGCGATGTCGGCCTTGCCGAGATATTGGAGCGGCGCGTGAATCCGGAACGCGCGGCCCTCGACTCCCGCTTTGGTCGCAAGGTCTGCCAGCCGTTCGAACCCCTCGATGAATTCGGGGCGGCAATCGGGATAGCCCGAATAGTCGAGCGCGTTGACCCCGATGAAGATGTCGCGCGCGCCGATCGCTTCGGCCCAGGCCAATGTCAGCGAGAGGAATACGAGGTTGCGCGCCGGCACGTAGGTTACCGGAATCGTATCATCGAGCCCGCCTTTGGGCACGGCGATCTCGTCGGTCAGCGCCGAACCGCCGAACTGGCGCAGGTCGAGCGGCAGGACGACATGGCGTTCCACGCCAAGCTGGGTCGCAATTGCCCGGGCGGCGTCGATTTCGCGGCGGTGGCGCTGGTTATAGTCGATGGTCAGGGCATTGACGCGAAAGCCCGTTTCGCGGGCGAGGCCGGCCGTGACCATCGAATCGAGCCCGCCCGAAAGCAGGACCACTGCCGGGTTTGAAGTTTGGCTGTCACTCATCCGGGTTCAGCTAGCCGCCCGGGCCGGGTCAGGCAATAAATGTCACTGGTGGCAGTTCAGGAGCAGTCACCGGTCCGGCGCGCTTCAGCGGCAAAGTCGAATGGCAGGCCGCTGGCCACGCCCTGGCTTTCGAGCTGCACAAGCTGCGCGGTTTCGCGGCGAATATGCGTGCGGCCATAGCCGCGACCGGGGCAGGTATACTGCACCGTCACCGAATCGGCGGCGTCTTCGAGCACCAGCCGGTCGCAGGCCAGCTCGGGATGGCGAATCTGGATCAGCGCCCGGCCGCTGCGCACGCAAAGCTTTTCGACCTGGTTCTTTTCCCCGCGAATCCGCAATTCCCACCGCCCCGAGGCGAGGCCATCGAGCATGGCGAGCGAACGCGGCTGGCCCGTTGCCGGTCCGACTGCCGTGAAGGAAAATCCAGCCGCCAGCAAAGCCGGCAAGGCGAACCATTTGCGCATTGTCGCACTCTCAAACTGTCGAGCGGGGACAATTCGGCCCCGCGATGAAACGCCTATATAGCGACAGTTTGGCCTGCGACCAAGTGTGCCCGTCTTGCGATGGATGGTTAACCGCAAATCCGGTCTAGATCGCGAGCGCGAATTTCTTGGAACAGAACTCGCAATCGACTGTGACCAGACCGTCAGGTCCACGCATTTCGGCGCGATCCTCTTCGGAAAACCGTGACAGCACGTCGATATAGTGCTCGCTCGTGCAGCGGCAGCCGCGCACCAGTTGCGGGCCCTGTTCGACCCGGATCTCGCCTTCGTCGTGGAACAGCCGCCACACCACCTGCTCGAGCGAAAGTTCCTGGTCGATCAGTTCCTCGTGGCGGACCGAACCGGCCATGATCGCCATATGCTCCCACTCGGGATGGTCCAGCCGCACGTGCAGCCGCTCGCGGCCCTCCTCGCCTTCGGCCAGGTGCTGGACCAGCAGCCCGCCGGCGACGTTGCCGCGCCGGTCCGATTGCACGCCGATGCGGATCAGCGTGGGGACCTGCTCGGACTGCGCGAAATAGTTCTCGCAGGCGTGCGCCAGCGAATCTCCTTCGAGCGGGACGATCCCCTGATAGCGCTGCCCCGTTCCGGCATCGCTCGATCCGATGTCGAAGGTGATCATCAGAAAACCCTTGCCGAATAGCGCGAACAGCGAGGGATTGGCGCCAAGACCGGCCAATCGCTCGGTATCGTGGCGAACGTAGCCGCGCAGTTCGCCGTCGCGGAAATCGCAGACCAGAAGGTCGATCACGCCACCTTCGGACTGGGCCTGAATGGTCAGCTGCGCGGTCGGGTCCTTGAGCAGCGAGCCGATCAGCGCGGTGACCAGCAGCGCTTCGGACAGCAGATGCCGCACCGCTGCAGGATAGTCATGCGCCGACAGGATCGTTTCGAGCACCGGCCCCAACCGCACCATCCGCCCGCGCACGTTGCGGCCGGGGATCGTGAACAGCAGCAACCGGTCCGAACCGGTCTCGCCTTCAGGTATGCCCGGCTGTCCGCTCACAGCTGGTCGAATGCCCAGCGCAGCACGCTTTTTTGCGCGTGGATGCGGTTTTCCGCCTCGTCCCACACCACCGAACGCGGACCGTCGATCACTGCGTCGGTCACTTCCTCGCCGCGATGCGCGGGCAGGCAGTGGAGGAACAGGGCATCGGGTCTGGCGAGCGCCATCAGGGCTTCGTCGACCCGGTACGGCTCCATCGCGGCAAGCTTGGCTTCGGCGTGATCCTGGCCCATCGAAATCCAGGTGTCGGTGACAACGACATCGGCTCCGGCGACCGCTTCGGCCGGATCGCGCAGCACGCGCACCCGTGCGCCTGCCGCGCTCGCGGCGGCGACAAAGCGGGGGTCGCAATCGTAGCCTTCTGGCACCCCGATGCGGACGTTGAACTTCATCAGCCCGGCGGCTTCGACGATCGAATTGAGCACGTTGTTGCCATCGCCGAGCCAGGCCACTTCGAGCCCCGGCAGCGCCTTGCCGTGCTCGATCACGGTGAGCAGGTCGGCCATGATCTGGCAGGGGTGTGACAGGTCGGTCAGGCCGTTGATCACCGGCACGGTGGCATAAGCCGCCAGTTCCTCGATCTTGGCATGATCGTCGGTGCGGATCATGATCGCATCGACCATCCGGCTGAGCACGCGCGCGGTATCGGCAACGCTCTCGCCGCGGCCAAGCTGCATCGAGCCCGATTCCATCACCATCGCGCTGCCGCCAAGCTGGCGCATCGCCATGTCGAAGCTGACCCGGGTACGGGTCGAGTTCTTCTCGAAGATCATCGCGAGGACGCGTCCGGCGAGCGGGGCATCGGCGTCGAGGCGGCCCTTGGGCCAGTCCCGCCGCGCGGCCTTGCGGTCGATCGCATCGCCCACCATCGCCGCCACGGCATCGCCGCCGGCATCGGACAGGTTGAGGAAGTGCCGGGTCATTTGCCAACGGGCTCCTGCGGATAGCTCGCCGCTCCAGCGGAAAGCTTCTCGATGAACTCTTCGATGTGGACGACGTCGATCACCAGCGGCGGCACCAGTCGCAAGGTGTTGTCACCGGCTGAAACAGTCAGCAGCTGGTGGTTATCACGCAGGTGCGCAACGAATGCGCGCGGCTCGATCTTCATCTTCACGCCCAGCATCAGGCCTTTGCCGCGCACTTCTTCGAACAGGTCGGGATAATTGCCGATGAACTGCTCGAGCCGCGAGCGCAGCCGCTCGCCGATCGCGCGCACGTGGGCGAGGAAGTCATCGTTGCCAACCGCATCGAGCACCGCCATGCCTGCGGCCATGGCGAGCGGATTGCCGCCGTAGGTTGAGCCGTGACTGCCGATTACCATGCCGCGCGCCGCTTTTTCGGTGGCAAGGCACGCGCCCAACGGAAAGCCGCCACCGATGCCCTTGGCCGTGGCGAGTACATCGGGCTCGATCCCGTACTGTTCGTAGGCATAGAATGTGCCGGTGCGGGCATAGCCGCACTGCACTTCGTCAAGGGCAAGGATGAGGTCGTGCTCGCTGGCCA
>Ga0307508_10004106_pt1 | contig 14355 bp, 14 predicted proteins | sample 9_EM_MG_FD_203089 | JGI IMG/M metagenome (GOLD analysis project Ga0307508, IMG submission 203089) | Populus trichocarpa ectomycorrhiza microbial communities from riparian zone in the Pacific Northwest, United States - 9_EM | ecosystem: Host-associated > Plants > Roots > Unclassified | place... | reverse complement strand
CGCAAGAGACCTGGGGAGTGGCACCGGGCGCGCTCCTCCCTGTAGCCACTCCACCCCTCGTGCTTCCGGTTTTTCTGCTGCGATCTTTGCCCACTCGTCGGCCTTTTCGTTGCCTGGGACGCCCTTAAAAGTGGGGTAGGTTGGAGCGAGTGGCCAAAAAGTAGGGCATTTTAGACTTTTTCCGTTTATGTTATCTGTTGTCCGTTTTCTGTTGTGGCTGGCGCCCACGCAGAAAATCGTCCACCGTCGTTTTGTTCTCCTATGTGGTTTCAGTGTGTAGGTGTGTATCTGCGGTTGCTTATGATGATTATGTCCTGGATCACTTCAGCTGGCTATTTGGGTGCTTGGACTGCAGACTTGCCGGTTTTAAGACGAGGCTGAGGATTCTCGTCCGTTTCCTGTGGTTCGGCCACCACAATTGACTGCCCCGGATGAGATTCCTCGCGCTAAGACTCTAGCCCATCCGAACATCTTCTACTTACATGTGTCGATGGCGGCTCTAGATGTAGGGACGAATTTATTCTACCAGATTCTTGCAAAACTGCAGGTTGTTTGCAGTCCTCTGCGTGGAGTGATAACGGGCTTCACTTGAACTTTGATACACGGGTCGTTTTTCGACCAATGTAAAACGGTGAGATAAGATCTTACGGCTCCGCACGGACTATGTATATATTAAGAGCTTATCGATTGCAATTGACGATCACTTGTACTAGGATGGTATGCAGGCATCCCGCCGTCCGACAGGTATCTGCTATCTGACGGGCGGAAGGGCTAAGTATGTATGTACTTCTGATACTCGGTGATGATGATGATGATTCATTAATCGTGCGCGACCCAATTGGATCATGACGATATTATATACAGTCCTTTCCTGTTCGCCGTCCGCTGCGCCCTCAAGCAGTCCGCCAGCGGCTCGCGGCGACTCCCCTTGCCCCCGCCCGGCCTGTCCCCCGAAAAGAGAAAGAAAAAGAACGAAAGAGAGAAAGAGAGAGAGAGTAAGAGAAAGACTCGTTGATGATGCCATGGGAGAAGAGACAGAACGAAAGAAAACGGACAAACGAGCGTGACTAAGGAGACCGTATATCTCCCTCCTCCCTCTCCCCTGTTGGTTCTGGTGGCAGCTCCCACGGCCCCACCCTCGCCCCCACCTTCGTCGTTCTCAAGAAGTCCAAGATCGCCCCAGTGCACTGCACGTCCGCAAACAGTCCTCTGATTGTGAACCGGTTCTTCCCTTTTCCTGTCTTTTTCCGTATCTCTGCCCACATTATCTTCTGTTGTGGCCTCCACCTGTCGCAGTTCTTGAATAGGTATTCTCTTGTCTGTGTCTTGTACCGGCACCACCCGCACTCCGCCGTGTTCGAGTTCTTCGTCCACTTCAGGTATTGCCCTGTGCGGCAGTTCCCAGTCTTGAGCTGGTGGTATCTTCCTGCCAGCCTCTTCGGCGCTCGTGCCACCATGTCGTTCTGGTGCATCGTTTCTCGCATCTGGTACTTCTTCCCTCTGACCCTCTTCTTTGCCCACGTCCACGCTTCTTCCCACTTTCTCTCCGAGATCTCCCGCTTCAGGTTGGCTAAAGATCTGGGGAGTGGCATCGGCCGCCTCCCGTATCTATCCTTGTAGCCCATCCATTCGACCCCTCGCGCATCCGGCTCCTCAGCCGCCTGCTTTGCCCAATTATCTGCTTCCTCGTTCCCTGCGACTCCGCTGTGGGCTGGACACCACCGAAATTCGATACGGACCTTTCGGTTCCTCTCTCTCAGCTTCGCTATCCATTTCCTTGCCTGCCGGGCGTACTGTTGGGCGGGGCCCGGTTCTTCTGACGCGATCCTGGCCATCGCTGCTTGCGAATCGGCGAAGACAGTGACCGCCTTTGGCCCTGTTCGTCTCCTCGCCGCCACTTCCAATGCTCTCGCCAGCGCTGCGCATTCCGCGTCGAAGACCTCCTGGTTGTAGCCCATGTGTGTCTTCACTCCTCTCCACTGGTTGCCTGCCTTCCATGTCACCGCGTATCCGGTCGCTCCGCTTTCGAGTCTCGATCCGTCGGTAAAGATGGTTAGGCCCTTTCTGATACTCGGTGATGATGATGATGATTCATTAATCGTGTGCGACCCTATTGGATCATGACGATATTATATACAGTCCTTTCCCGTTCGCCGTCCGCTGCGCCCTCGAGCAGTCCGCCAGCGGCTCGCGGCGACTCCCCCTGCCCCCGCCCGACCTGTCCCGAAGAAAGAGAAAGGGAAAGAAAGAGAGAAAGACAGAAAGAGAGAGACTCAAAGAGAAGAAAGAGAGAGAAAAAAAAAAGGAAAGAAAGAGAGCCAGAGAGAGATATCAAGTGCCGTGGGCAGGCCACGCCGGGCGGGGAATCCCAGGAACAAGTCACGCCGGGCGAGGAATGCTGGGAACAAGTCACGGCCGGCGGGTAATGCCAAAGAAGAAGAGACAACACGAGGGTGGGGGAACCATCCTTATGCACAGCGAATTCATACTCCCACTCACACCCACCTGCACACGTACTGCACAGCAGTACGCAGCTAGGCGGGAACAACGGTGAAGCGACGATCGGAGTGAAGGACGAAGGCGCAGATACACAGAGAGGGAGGGGATAATTTGGGATTTATAGTGAAATTCAATGTTCATATGAAACTGTTCCCTACAGTAGCCAACCCACCACCGGAGAAGGAAATGTAGATGTCGGGAAATGTATAAGAGACTAAGTCGCTGTGATCATGTACACACAGTTATTGTGGAGTCGGCGAGTCGATCGTTAGAGCCAGATCTCTCGGCCACATAGGACTACGTTGTTGAAAGAATACCGATTACCAATGAGGATAGAAATGAACAATAGGAGTTCGATCAGTCTGAATGCCGTATGAGATGAGGAAGCACAACGAGCATAGATACTGGCCGTTCGAGTGGCTCACAACTTCATCGTAGTATTCGATGAGTATGTAACAGGAGGAAAGGAAAGAACCCGCACAACAAAAGATCCTCCTCTCATGCTTCCCCGCTTGCGCCTTACGTAGTCGTGTCCTCAACAAAATCTAAGGCACAAGCTCCAAATCCAAATCCAAAACTATACCGATACGAACTCCAGTCTCCAGCAACGAGAAGCATTTCCAACAGACTTCGGGCTTGGGGGCCGAGAAAGCTTGTCGGTGGTCTGCCGCCTAAATATGCCGGAGGTGGCACTCTTCGAGGAGACGCCCATGTTAGCCGCAGGAACAGTTGGTGGACGATAAAAGAGGGCTGGGTTCTCACTAGAACAGTATTGTAGTTGTTGGTCGCCGCGGTTCCAGTACGCAGCTGCGGCAGGAGCCCTGTACCAACGGCACAGGGAATCAGCACACGCTGCCCCCGCGACGTCTAGTTGGCGGTGGAGCTGCTCCAACGCTGCCTGCGTCAGCTGCGGAGCGGGAGTCTCTGGCCAGGCGCACAGTGCATCAGCATGTGTACGGCCACGGAGGTAGCGGTCGCAGCAGACGGAGTGGGCACGTGGAATGGGTAGCAGGTGCCTCGCCCAGCGTCATAGCAGCTGGCTGCTGGTGGAAAGACCACTCACCGACGTGTCGCTGCTGCTCTGGAGTAGTGGAGTTGGTCGCTTTGGGCATCATCTCGTTCTAGAATCCGAACGGTCGGATCGTCTGGGAGTGGGACGGAGATGCCAAAATATCTGTGCCGTTCTGGACGTCCTGTGGTGTGAGCACATATCCAGCGATGACAATAGCATATCCTACCCGAATGGAGTGCAAAAAGTCGGATCGGAGACAGAAGACGGGGACTAATATTCGGTGTTTCTGAGCGGTAGCTGTTGGCCACGATGGTACGGAGTGGGAATTGAGAAAAGGGTTTGTGGGGGTTTGCTGCTCACGGCTGTGCGGATGAGGAGGATGGCAATGCTCTTTATGCAGGTATTTTTTTCTAGGGGCTAGAAAGCTGCAGCGAAAAGCAGCTTGATGCGCTGAGACAATCAACGTTGACATCCGTAGGGAAACCAGTGACCTGAGCGACACAACGCCCCAAGGGAAACCGCAGTGACCTGAGCGACACAACGCCCCAAGGGAAACTGCGGTGACCTAAGGTGTGCCCCGCCACCTCCCCCTTCCCCATTTTTACCAGGCCCGGTCCGAGCGCAGTAAGTCCTCAAAGTTGGGTTGGCTGGTGGCCCCGATTGGTTGGCCGATCTTCAAAATTTCCAGCTCACGCCAGCTCTGGAAAACTCGCACTGGGCGGGATCTGGAAGCCTAACTCGCCGTAATAGGTAGGTTGGTCGTGAGTAAGTCAAGGATAAGTTCAGGGATTAACCAGAGACTTGTGCGGGGAGCTTTAAATTTGCTTGGGCTGCTCGACACCAGCATCCGCGCACAAACGATACATACTCGTCGCCATTTTTGAATCCGATGACGATGAGAACGTGCAGGACAGCAAGCGACGGAGAATGCTATCAGAATCAGATTCTGAAGAAAGTGATGAAGGTAATGGGCCAAAATATCCTGATGCCGGCGAGTGAGTGTTCCAAACAAAATCTGTGTTCATATATTCGGAATTTAAGGCAACCTGCTGGATACCCAAGCATCAGCAAGCTGGACGCTGAAGACGTTCGACATACGTATGTAACGTATCGACGTAGCTGTGTCAGTCTTTGCTCCAATTATTATAATACTGTAGTACTGGAGGATCTGGTCTTGTGCGTGCTGTGTAGAAAAGGTTGGCGATGGAAAACAAATGGAAGGGGTCCCTGGTTCGACCGGACCCTGTTGGTTTGTCACTCAGCACAGCTCCAAGCCCGGTTACCAGCCCGGGGCCCTCAAAGTCAACTCTGAGGGCCGGCTGTGATCGGTCACTTTCTCTCAACGCGCTTCCAACCAGCCCCGATAGAAAACAAATGGAAGAGTCCCTGGTTCGACCGGACCCTATTGGTTGCTGTCACTCTTCACAGCCCCCGGCGTGGTTACCAGCCCCGGGCCCTCAAAGTTAACACTGAGGGCTGGACGCGCGCTGTGATTGGACACTTTTTCCCAGCCAGCCCAATCACCCTCTGCTGAACAGGGGATATCTGCGATGAGATGGTCCCCTGTCCCCTGTCCCCTGTCCCCTATCCCTGTCGTCCACTGCTCCTGTCCAGTCTGGAACCACACCTCATCTACTTTCAACCTTCACCTCAGCCACACCCATTAATCGTCAAATAAAATAGAGAGTGTCGGTTATGTATCATAGAGTAGATATGTCGAATACCGAGACGCTAAGCAGTATGAGGTTGACGCTAGTGCTACTAGCGCCTCTTGGCGTTAGCGGTTGTTGCCGATATCTTAGACAGGTAGATAGATATCACCCGCTCTCGGTCCACATTGTGGGAGGATTTAGGTTCTGTTGGTTCGTTGTGAGGATTATTCATCGAATTCTGTGAACTTAGCGAGAAAACCTTTTATATACCATGGAAAACAGGGGGCAAATTTTTATATACCATGAATACCATCGACAGGGTACAAGTTTGACCCCAGGCCTCTTTCACTGCCCGCACTGCGGGCAGTGATAGAAAGCCATCGCCGCACAAGTTTTCGGGGTGGCAAAGTTTTCGGGGCGGCAAAGTTTTCGGGGTGGCGAAGTTTTCAGGGTGAGGGAAAAAAAAAGGGGGAGTAAAGCTGCGTGGGCAAACCGAGTCTTTGGTATCACACGACATTCTCCAAGGAAGCTGAGTTGTCGCCGGCGAAACTTTACGTGGATCTTTTTTTTTTACAGAAACAAGAGTAATTAAATAAATACATATACAGCAGCTACGCGTTCTTGTATGTCCTGAGTTTACAAGTCCCTACCTTATGTCCCGGCATACCACAAGCCCCACAGTTCTGCTTCCTTCTCCCTGTTGCCCGCGAGACACGTTGACCCACAACTGCTCGTTCCTACTGCGTTTCCCAAGACTCTGTCGAAACCGGCCGGAAGGAGGATGACAGTTATTGATCTCCAAGGCAGTGGCACCAGGTGTGATCAGGTGAACAGCACCGTGAAGTTGGGCTGTATCGTCGGGAAGCGGTGCATTAAAAACAAATGGCCTCATGTTTTGGCTATTAACAATTAATAATTATAATGATGATTAATAGAGGTACTGCTCCAACACGTATAGGTGTATTTTTCCGACATATACTCCAGAACATTCAGGCCAAGCTCAAGGATCAGAGCAAGTGCATGGCTGCAGGGCAGGAGGTTGAGCTGAAATTGTTTGCAGGAACACGTACGGCCTCGTAGATCGACTGCGAATCGTTTCTGTTCAACATCATGGACAAATCCAGTATCGTCAGGCCCACGGATGACTGTAAGGAGACGTGCCGTACGCGTATCGTCGTTGATGATCTTCTGGTAACGCAGCGTAAGGATCTGTCCAGGAGCGGGAGTGAGTGCCAGTTGAACTCTGGCCTGCCGGACACCCATTTCCCGATGCCAAATCCCATCAAGCAACTCAAATATCCCAAGTTCTCGTAGATCTGTAAGCATATTGTTGAGGTTTTCCACCGGATTCGATGTCCGCTGACCGCAACGTCGTTCGACTCCACCGGGGATCAACCCATTTACCCAAAGAGTAGGATCAATACTGACAAGGTAGTTAGCCGCTGCTGGTTTTTTCCGTCGTAGTGAGGCTATTTCGTAGTCGTACACCTGTCGGCTGGGAGCTGCTACGATAGTCCAGTAGTGGACTTCGAAGTCACGATGCGACTTCTTTTCGAAGTTTCGACGGAGGTGTTCCAAACAAATAAGTCGTGTCACACCTGGACCCAGCACCTCCTCGGCATTGAGAAGGCCTTTGTCGCGGTCACTCATAATTGATGCGCCACAGACTTCGGGGATCGCGTTCTTCAAGTAGAAAAAAAAATACCGCCATGACTCCTCATTCTCACTCTCTACTACAGCCTACGCATAGAGAATGTACTGCCCATTTGTATCGACACCACAAGCAAGGAGAAGACTTTGTTGGAAAAACCCTTTCATCCATGTACCGTCAACAGCCACGAACTGACGAGATTGGGTGAATGCATGGCGAGACTCGGCCGGGCAAATAAAGACGCGTCGAAAGTCACGTTTTTGAGGATTATTGGGGGTTGCTGATGCGATAGTGGTGAGATCCACATAACAGTCGGCATTATGTACACGTAAAGCATCAAGGTAAGCGGGTAAATAGAAGAACTGAAACGTATGAGTGGCACTGCTGTTGCCGGCTAGGGTATTTTGACGTTGGAGTGCAGCATTGTTGTTGACTGTCTCTCGATGCTTGAACTTTACTGCGATGATCTGCTCCGGTTTGACTTTTTTGGTTACAGCAATAAGCTTCGGAACCTCGCGGAGTAACCACTCCTGACTGTTGACGTGACTGTATTTCCCCGTTTTTTGGCGTTACAGGTGTGAAGAGACTCTAGGATTCGTATTTCCACTCCGTTTTTTTGTTGTGTAGCATAAACTCGAAAGGGGCAGTTGGTCTCGCGGTATTGATGACATCGAAAGTCGACTCGTTTACTGTCCTTTATAGGCATTCGCGTTGAAAAATTCTCAGAAATAGCCCATTCTTCGACTACCTGCTTCAAAGCAGTGAAGGAAGCGAAGGTCTGATGGACAACAAGCATAATGGGTAAAAGGTGAATGGCCGATAGACTGTCGGTAAAATGACGAGAGATAGGGTTGCGACAATTGGTGGAACGGTGATGAGTGGAATGGTGATGGATAACTAAAAAATTCATCAATCGAGTCTCTCTCTTCAGCTTAATAGCTATCCCCCCTTTTTTTCGAGAAGAACATTCTACCAGTGACAGGCTACTAGTACAAGTTTCGCCGCACAGTTCTCCATCACCACTTGTGTTGTGAAGCACGAGCACCAGAATTAATTAAATAGGTACCTATGTTACAGCGACTCTAGCAGTAAAGGAGTACAGAAGGAAATACACCGCTGCTACGAGAGTAAATATATAGCGAGTAACTACAGTGTTATTACCGTAGAATGATGGAGAAACCCCGCAAAAAATGAAAAAACTTCAATTTACAGCAGTTTTAAATGGTTTCCATATTTTTCCCTAGCATTGTGATGAGGCCTAACAGCATAACTGTAACGGACAGGCCAGCTAGGCTCCAGGTAGCGGTGTCGGGTGGCGAGCGTAGTGGACAAGCGGTTGAGCGCGGCAGGCAAGCGAACGGGTGCAGTGGGCAAGCGGGCAAGGACAGGAGACGAGGACAGAGGACAAGTGTCGCATGTGATCCAACATGCCATGATTTGGCGCCGTGAGTAAACTGTAGTAAGACATAGTTACCTGATAGATGGGAGTACGTGGAGTGGGTATATAGGGCCGGGTGCAGGTTTAGAATACTCATTATACGTCATTTGGATTCTAGAAATCCCCCTTTAAAGGCTTGAATATCATATAATAAGGCGATTGAGGTGTCGGAATCGGTCTCTACGACATCGATATACCCATTCTAAGAGTTTCAGCTGAATTCTAACTCTTTTACCTTGTCTACCGATGATGTTCAGTATTCCATCTACTTGTCACGGTTGTCACGGCACAAGCCTCGGCCCTCGGAAGGGTTGAGTCTCGGCATTTGGAAGGTTTTTGGGTTTGTTTATTTGCGGCGTTTGGATAGTTCGTTTGTTGATTCCGGCACTGCGGTCTAGAACGCCCGGCCAGATTGCGCGTTGGTCTGGGTGTAGGAAGGTTCAGTGGCTGACACGGCACCTTGCTCCGGATGTCTCGATCTTGGAAAGAGTGTCGGCACCTCGCTCCGGATGTCTCGATCTCGGAAAGAGTGTCGGTTTTGGGCCCGGTTGCGTAAGAGAAGGTTGTATGAGTACGTATGTGAGTTGCGTGGTGGGTATGAGCACATATGTGAGTTGTGTGAGTATGAGTACGTATGTGAGTTGCGAGAACTGTGTATATAAGGAGGGCTGTCTTCCGTGTTCTGTCTTCTTCTTCTCTTCATACAACCTCTTGTATTCTATTCGGAATATCAACCTCGACTCCGTTTCCTCCGTTTCCTCCGTTTCCTCTAATTCCTCCGTTTCGGCGACGCTCGTCCAGTGCCGTCCGTCTCTCTTCGACACGTCTGTCTGACGTTGTCTGTCTCTGTCCGACACGTCTGTCTGACGCTGTCCGTCTCTGTTCGACACGTCCAATCGACGCTGTCCGTCTCTATCCGACACGTCCGTCCGACGCTGTCCGTCTGTGTGCCCGTCTGTATCTGACACGTCCGTTTGGCGCTGTCTGGCCCCCGTTCCCGTTCCTGTTCCCATTTCCGTTCCCGTTCCCGTCTCCTGTCTGCCATTCCCGCTCCGGCTCCCGCTCCGGCTCCCGCTCCCGCCCCCGCTTCCGAACCCATTGCAGTACCCTAGAACTCCCCGCTCCTGCCCGCCGCCGTTACACTAATGTTCTCCTTCTAATTCACATTCCTCCACCCTATGTCCAACTACAGCAGACAATTGCATACAACAAGGAAACGACGAAAACAATGGGGGTCGTCCCATACCGGTGCCAACCGATTGGTATGGGACAGCTAGTTTTCCGACTGCTCGTTCGGAGCACCAGCATCAGGTTCGGCAGTCGCGTTGACGGTGGCTGCCATGGCCAGACTCTGGCGGTTCCGAGAGGCAGCGCGTTCGGGGCATTCGCGGAGGAAGTGACCGACAGTTCCCCAATAAAGGCATTCACCCTGGACCATACGTTCCTGCCTGATACGCTTCTTCTCGGCAGTCCTCTGTGTGGCCGATAAGTCCATAGGCGCCGCGCCATAATGGCCACTGTTTGTGCCCGTTGGGTTTGCTGGAGCCGGGGCGGGGGTGCTGGCCGAGGTGGCTCCGGAGCGGGGCAGTCGCTGGGTATGGCCGGGGTGGGCCCGTTCCGCGGCACGAGTACGGATCCGGTTGTCCAACTCCCAACAGATGAGGATTAGGTGGCCCAGGCTGTCCGACCGGGGACGGGAGGTAACCAAGGCATCCTTTATTTCATCGGATAGGCCTTCGTATAGTTGTTCCCTCTGGGCCTCTTCGTTCCAGCTGAGATCTTCCATGATCCGACCAAACTCGGCAAGGTAGGCAGCGAAGGTGCCATTCTTTTGCCGGAGTTTGCGGATTTCGCGGTTCGCTGTCCTGGTTCTGTCCGGATCGTCGAACGCTTGACGAAGGAGTTCGAGGAGCGCATTTAAGGATTCAAGCCGGATTCGTCCCGTATTCTCAGAAACGTACGAACGAATCGGGTTGAGGGCGGCTCTGGAAAGGCGGTTCACGGCATATCGGAGACATGCTTGGTCGTCGGGATAATGATGGGGTTGTGCGGACAACTTGTTGCGCAGTTGGATGATCCAAGTACGCAATTCATCAGGCTTGCCTCCGTCGAACACCGGAGCATCAGGGAATCCCTTCTCTTCGGCATTTGAGTGTCCCCGAGCCGTGGCTACTGCAACGATTTGGGCCTGTAGCTGGGTGAATCGTTCATCGACGGTGGCTTCGGTGTCCATTGGTTCCGAACTCATTACGAGTAGGTTACAATAATGGATACCTTGGTTACCTCCCGTCCCCGGTCGGACAGCCTGGGCCACCTAATCCTCATCTGTCGGGAGTTGGACAACCGGATCCGTGCTCGTGCCGCGGAACGGGCCCACCCCGGCCATACCCAGCGACTGCCCCGCTCCGGAGCCACCTCGGCCAGCACCCCCGCCCCGGCTCCAGCAAACCCAACGGGCACAAACAGTGGCCATTATGGCGTGGCGCCTATGGACTTATCGGCCACACAGAGGACTGCCGAGAAGAAGCGTATCAGGCAGGAACGTATGGTCCAGGGTGAATGCCTTTATTGGGGAACTGTCGGTCACTTCCTCCGCGAATGCCCCGAACGCGCTGCCTCTCGGAACCGCCAGAGTCTGGCCATGGCAGCCACCGTCAACGCGACTGCCGAACCTGATGCTGGTGCTCCGAACGAGCAGTCGGAAAACTAGCTGTCCCATACCAATCGGTTGGCACCGGTATGGGACGACCCCCATTGTTTTCGTCTTTTCCTTGTTGTATGCAATTGCCTGCTGTAGTTGGTCATAGGGTGGAGGAATGGGAATTAGAAGGAGAACATCTTGTTGTTGCAGCTACTCTCCGTAACAATAACCATTCTATCCAAACCTCCGCAATGATTAACACAGGCGCAACGGGCTTTGCATTTATCGATGAAAACTTTGTACGCCAACACAACCTCCCCCGTTATACATTAAACCCTCCCCGAGATCTCGAAGTAATTGATGGACGACCCATCGAATCCGGCCAAATCACCCACATTACCAAGATTTCTTGTCAAATACAAGATCACACGGAAACGTTATCAGCTTTCATCACCAAGTTGGGACGCTCCTCACTGGTTCTCGGAATTCCTTGGCTCCGAAGACATGCCGTCGTCACCGGTTTTGTCAAGAATTCGGTCCGATTCCAGTGTTGCGATCACCAAAATCCACTGACGACACCGGGAAAGACGACGACGACAGGCGTGGCGCCGAAGACGACAACGACAGGCGTGGTATCTAAGTCTCCCGCGATTTGTGTGATTTCCTCGGCTTCATTGAAAAAACTAATTCGACGAAAAGAATCGGTTCGGATCTTTGCCATGAGCTTGTACGACATCAACAAAGCGCTTGAGGAGACGACTCCGACACCGAACCCGCCCCTGCAGGACACGAAGCAGGCGGAACCTCCTGATTATACGCGATTAAAATCCCTCATCCCTCCCGAATATCACTCGTTCCTTCCCTTGTTCTGTGAATCCATTGCGAATAAGTTACCCCCACACCACTCCTACGATCACCGCATCCCCTTGAAAGAGGGATTCGAACCGCCCTTTGGACCGTTGTATTCCCTTGCCCGCCATGAATTGGAAGCCTGCAAGAAATGGATTAAGAAGAACTTGGATAAGGGATTTATCCGGGCCTCTTCATCCCGAGCCGGGGCACCGATTCTGTTTGTCAAGAAGGGTGACGGATCGCTACGATTGGTGGTGGATTATCGAGGCTTCAACGAAGGGACCATAAAAAACCGTTATCCCCTTCCGCTGATTTGTGAAACACTGATGCGAATATCAAAGGTTCGATTCTTCACGAAATTGGATGTTCGTGGAGCGTACAATCTGATTCGGATGGCAGAAGGAGAAGAATGGAAAACCGCCTTCTGAACCCGTTACGGTTTATTCGAATCGCTGGTTATGCCGTTCGGCCTGACCAATGCACCGGCAGATTTCCAACGATTCATCAATGAAACATTGGCTCCGTTCCTCGATCAATTTACTTCGGCTTACCTCAATGATATATTGATTTATTCGGATAAGATGGAAGAACACACTCGGCATGTCCACCGAGTATTGGAACGACTGACCGACGCCGGCCTTCACCTAAAACCTGAAAAATGCGAATTCCACAAAACGGAAGTTAAGTATCTGGGACTCATCATTGGGGCGGACGGCATCAAGATGGATCCATCCAAGGTTGAAACAGTGAAGGCGTGGCCCCCTCCCGAAAATTTACACGACGTGCGAGCGTTCTTGGGGTTCGCAAATTTTTACCGCAGATTCATCAAAGGATATTCAAAGGTAGTCGAGCCGCCGACACGACTAACAAGAAAAGGCCAGCCGTTCCGATGGGAAACGAAACAACAGGAATCGTTCGACGGACTGAAAACTTCCTTTACGACAGCCCCCACAAACCAGGACCCCTCGAATAAGCTTCGCGGGAGCTCAGCGGTAGGAGGGGGATACTGTCACAGCACAAGTCTTGGCCCTCGGAAGGGTTGAGTCTCGGCATTTGGAAAGTTTTTGGGTTTGTTTGTTTGCGGCGTTTGGAAGGTTCGTTTGTTGATTCTGGCACTCCGGTCTGGAAAGCCCGGCCAGATTGCGCGTTAGTCCGGGCGCAGGAAGGTTCAGCGGCTGACACAGCACCTCGCTCCGGATGTCTCGATCTTGGAAAGAGTGTCGGCACCTCGTTCCGGATGTCTCGATCTCGGAAAGAGTGTCGGCACCTCGTTCCGGATGTCTCGATCTCGGAAAGAGTGTCGGTTTTGGGCCCGGTTGCGTAAGAGAAGGTTGTATGAGTACGTATGTGAGTTGCATGGGTATGAGCACATATGTGAGTTGTGTGGGTATGAGTACGTATGTGAGTTGCGAGAACTGTGTATATAAGGAGGGCTGTCTTCCGTGTTCTGTCTTCTTCTTCTCTTCATACAACCTCTCGTATTCTATTCAGAATATCAACCTCGACTCCGTTTCCTCTGATTCCTCCGTTTTGGCGACGCTCGTCCAGCGCCGTCCGCCTCTCTTCGACACGTCCGTCTGACGTTGTCTGTCTCTGTCCGACACGTCTGTCTGACGCTGTCCGTCTCTGTCCGACACGTCCGTTCGACGCTGTCCGTCTCTGTCCGACACGTCCGTTTGACGCTGTCCGTCCCCGTTCCCGTCCCCGTTCCCGTTCCCGTTCCCGTTCCCGTTCCCGTTCCCGTCTCCTGTCTGCCATTCCTGCTCCGGCTCCTGCTCCTGCTCCCGCTCCCGCTCCCGCTTCTGAACCCATTGCAGTACCCTAGAACTCCCCGCTCCTGCCCGCCGCCGTTACAACGGTGCAGGCTTCAACGTCCGAAAAGTTGGCCTGAAACGACAGGAATACCCAAGTGGGAACGCCCTGGTGGGAATGCCCCAGTGGGAATGCCACGGCAGGAATGCCCCGGCGTTGGTCTGGATGCTTGGAGAAGATTATTTTATTCTGTTGCATGAGCGAAGTGTGTATGCATGTGAGTTGTGTGAATACGAGTGTGAGTGTGAGTACGCATGTGAGTTGCACAAGTACAACTACAAGTATGAGTACACATGTATATAAGGAGGGCTTTCTTCTGCGGGTTGTCTGTTCTTCCTCTCTCATGCGGCGTCTGCTCGTTCAGCGTTCATCTGTTTCTGCTGTTCTCGGCGTTCTCCCATTTAGCGTTCGCCCGCCTGTCGCCAGTGTTCACCCGTCCACCTACCTCCGGCATTTGCTCATCTAGCATCCGCCCACCTGTTTCCCAGTCGAACCCATTTGAGTACCTTAGGCTTCCCCGCCGCTGTTGCCCACCGTCCGCCATTACAGGTTGCACTCTCAGGCTTGCCATGATCTAGTAGGTTACATACGATTAATGAAAAATAAAAAAGTACCTACTTAAAGTACAGGGACAAAAGTTTCCGTACAGGGGCCGTTTTACACCAAAAATACCCGTTTTCACACAACCAAAAACCACTCTTTACTTGACGGAAAAAAACTGTGCCTTTCACAGACGTCTTAGAATCGTAAGAATCATCATCTATAAAAATCTTGACAACTTTTATTTTATATTGGTGG
>Ga0307508_10004104_pt1 | contig 14360 bp, 22 predicted proteins | sample 9_EM_MG_FD_203089 | JGI IMG/M metagenome (GOLD analysis project Ga0307508, IMG submission 203089) | Populus trichocarpa ectomycorrhiza microbial communities from riparian zone in the Pacific Northwest, United States - 9_EM | ecosystem: Host-associated > Plants > Roots > Unclassified | place... | reverse complement strand
AAACAGCGGCGATGGATGTGACGCTGGGTGCTTGTGCTGGAAACGCGAAGTGTGGTAGTAGTATATATAGATGTACATTAGATATAGAGAATAGAACTGGACTGAGTCACTATGCCTGGAACCCGCTGAGTGTTTGTGAATGCGACGCGAGTATTTGCTGCGATGTTCTGTGCCTTGACAGCCAGTGTAACCACGGTGCCATGACACGCGTCGTCCGGATGCCATTTGCCCTGACACGGCTGCGTCCAGAAGGAAAATGCCCTGACACGGCTGCGTCCAGAAGGAAAATGCCCTGACACAGCTGCGTCCAGAAGGAAAATGCTCTGACACCGTGCGTCCAGAACGAAAATGCACTGCCACGCTCCGTCCGGTAAGCAAATGCCATGGCGTACTGCGTCCGGACGCACGGTGCCATGGCGATCTGCGTCCGAGTTAAGCAGGTTGCGTCTGAAACATCCAGAGCGTCTAGTGCGTCTGGACGCTAAGGACGCAAATTTTTTTTTTCCTGATGTGTGAGGACAGCTGGTCGTGTTGGATTTTGTTTGCCGGTTTTTGGTTTGCTGATTGAGGTCGTGATGGGTGAGATCGTGCAAAGCAGTGCATCAATGGCCGAGTTTTCTGGCTGGACACCCATCTGTGAAGGGTGAGTCACCCCACCTATCAGGGCTGCGTGGGAGAGGTGTTTTGCCACAATTGATTCCAGTAGTTTACCAAAGCATGACTGGAGCGAGATCGGTTGGTAGGACTTGGGGTGCGAGTATGACTTCTTGCCTGGTTTCGGAACAATGACACAGTTGGCTGTTTTCCATTCCCGCGGATAGGCAGTGTACCTGAGATATGCCGTGAAGAGGTGTGGGAGAAGATATGGGGCAGCCTTATTGAAGCTTTGTTGGGTACTGTAGGTAATATCATCTGGTCCGACAGAGATACCATATTTCAGACGTGTGATGGGAAAGTAGATTTCCAATGCTGTAACCACCCGCATATGATGGCAGAGGTCTTTCTTGGAGGTAAGAAGGTTCGCCGGGAGTGGTGTTCATTGTTCCATGTTGACTGTAGGGAAAAGTGCATTGCGTAGCACCTCACATTTCCCCTTAAAGTCTGACCGTCCCTCAAGTGGTGCGATTGGCTTATGGTGTGTGTTATGGTACTGGATCATTTTCCAGACTGTTTTGGTGGATGTAGTCTGGAGCTGGTGGATACAGTAGGCTGCCTTTGCGCTTCCCACCTATGTTGACCACTTGGAGCACTTTTATTGGCTGTCCTTACGGTTCAGGTCGGTGGGTTGTAAACGGACGTGCCTGTCTGCACGCTTGACACTTTGCTTTGCCAGTGTAAGGTTGTGGTTCCACCAGGGTACCTCTGTCCTTAGTGTCGTCCGCAGGGGGGCCGCCTCGTCGACTGCCTTGTGAATCAGGTGTGTAATGTTGGTGACTCCTCTCAGAGTGTCATCCATACCTTGGAGTGGTGAGAGATCCATCGGTGCAGATCGAATCTTGGAATCGAACGTTTCCCAGTTTGCCTTGTGCCAACATCTTTGGTGAATGGTTGGTGCAGTGGTGGATGGCAGGGATAGGGTGATGGTGACAGCACTGTGGTCCGAGGTAGTCTGTGTCATGAACCTGGCGCGACAGGCTCCTTGGTGCTGGTGCTGGTGCCACTCTCACCCTTGTCGCCCTGTGGTTCGTCCTCGTTTCCGCTGCCGCAGCCACAGTCATCCTCCACGCTTAGGCATCTCGACCGATCTCCACCCTATCGCTCCGGTAGCGATATCCCTGACCGCTGGCCAGTCTAGACCTCTCTCCTTTGTTTCTTCTATGTTGCTTGTGCGTCCTTCTCCTGTCCACTACGTTTGTTGTCTCCCATTGATTGAGCTTGCGCGTCCTTCTCCCATGTTCATTACTAGTATTGTTTTCCCTTGATTAAGTTGTACGTCAGTCTTCCTTTCCGTTACTGTTACTGCTTGTGCGTCCTTTCTCCTGTTGCCGTGAGTAGAGTGTTGGCTGCGCGGCAGCCGAGTGTGATCATGTGTTCTCCTTGGATGCGGTGATCGAGTCAGGATGTTAGACGGAGGAACTGTATCAGTCTTGCGGGCAAGCTGTGATTCCACAGAGGGAAGGAAAAGTATAAAGAAAGGGCGCGGTAGCTAGTCTGGAGATTCTTCTCCACACAATCTATTATCCTCACAGCACCCCCCAAAACTTCACTGTTTTCGCGACACCAAAAATCTTCTTTTCCAATTAAGTTTTCAACAACCCTGGAAAGTCACCTCAGGAGTCGGTCAATAGTTAATTAACTAGAGGCCGCACCCCTCCGGAACCTTCCGGGGAATTTTCCCTCCTGTCGCTGCCTGTTTTTCGTGATTTTGGCTCGTGTCGCCAAACTATCACCACCTCGCTTACAGGCTTCATGTCCTCCAGCAACCCCAGTCAAGGATCCCTCGACTCTTTCTTCCGCCCCACCACCCCCGCCACTGCAGAGATTTCTGCACTGAACCCCACCCAGCAAACCCTCCGACCCCCTCTCCGAATCGCAACCTCATGGTCCCCCTCCCCTGCCAAGCGAGTACGCGAGGACGACAAAGCGGCATCCGAATACGGATCCGACTCCGGCAACGAGAACGAAGAAGAAGGAGAAGAGGAGAAAAACGATGACGCCATGGACTTCCAGCCTACCCAACACATCACTGAGATCCAGGCAACTAGCGGAGATGCCAACAAACCCGTCAACACAACCCCCCAGATGGAGGCCACAATGAGCCACGAACACGCTGCACTGCGCGCCGATTTCGAATTAATCACCAACAACGTTATGGAACAACTCTAGAGGACCATCTCCACCGAGATTAAGTAACTCTTCGCCAAAAACGACACAACAATCCACAATGCCACCAACGAACTCTCCAAACAAATCTCCTCGCTTGGAACCCGCGTCACCCAGGTACAACAACAACTCCTCTCAACCGAACGTAGGCCGGCCCCCTCCGCGAAACTGACTGGGGCCTGCATCCCCACTGACGCCAACCCGAAGCAAGAGAGAAGAAGGAAGGAGAAGAGAGCGAACAACAACAACACCGATAACAACGAACCGAACACGACCACGAACACCTGCCCCACCACCCATACTTACGCTGACGCTGCCAAGACCCCGACTGTCCAGCCACAATCGCCAACCGAACAAGCCACACATGCCACCAATGTTGAAGGATGGGAGAACCTGCGAAAGAGGAGTCAGGGGAAGAAGCCGGCCCCATCCAAGCTCGTCCTGACCATGTACCCCCAGGCCGAACGTGAAGTCACATGCCATTTCTCAAGTGCAACCCCCACCGAAGCCACCAACCACGCCGAATGAAGCTATAGAACCCGTCAAGCCATCTCCGATGCCGCGCTTCACCGAGTCAACAAGGCCCTGGTTGACAACCAGGACGTAACCGCACCCCCCTTCCTCCGCGCCCGAGTCACCATGCGTGGATCCATCGTCCTCACCACCGGCAACACCCAAAACAACATCATCTACGAAGACTACGCCACGATCATTGCAGACGCCCTCTCCTACTATGGAAAATGCGAGAAGGTGGAAACAGGGAAACGTTTCAGCCAGTTCCTCCTGCACGGTGTCCCTATCCACCTCTCCCTACTCGACATCTCTAACAGCATCGCCACAAACTACCCCCAACTAACCCAAGGACAGACCCTGCGCTGGCTCACCCCAACAGACTGACACGAACAAAAATCGACCTCCACGATCGTCATGACCCTCACTGGCAGTTTCAAGATGGCCGACATCGGATGACACTACCTCACGATCTGCAACTGTGAATGCCAACTCAACGACTACATCTCATACGGGAGAAGCACCCAGTGCTGCAACTGCCAGGGCTATGGACACCCGGCAGCCCTGTGCAGGAACCCCTCCCACTGTGCCGTCTGCGCGGAAGCCCACGAGACCAAAGACCACCCCTGCACCATCCTGACTTGCAAGAAAGGTCCGGCCTGCACCCACCCGCCAATCTGCTGCGCCAACTGCCAGACCCCCCACAAGGCCAGCGACCCCAACTGCCATGAGCGAATCAAAATCCGATCCTTCAATAACAACACGAACATGAATGCCACAACCAACCCAGGAGACACCCCCATGGCGGAAGTAGCCGAATAAAATGCCGCCACACACCGTCGGGTCCGTGCAGCTGTTGAACTGCGCAAGAGGCCATATGACTACGATTTCAACACTCCGAGATTTTGCAAGAAAAACAGAAAACCTTATCTGCCTTATCCAAGAACCATGGTGCGATAGACATGGAAACCCACCACTCCTACCGAACTTCAACCTCTTCCTCACAACACCTACGAAGCCCAGATGCGCCACATACGTACGTCAACTCCCTCGGCTCAGTACCACCACCACCTTCACAGCTCAGGACTCCTTCCTAGGCACCACCATCACACTGCAACAAGAACAACACACCACTAGCTTCACCATCTTCAACCTGTACTCACCCGGAAGACCAGAGCCGCTGGCAGCCCTCCTCCCCTCGCTCAACATCCCAGCAAACTGCCTAATAAGGGTGACCTTAATGCGCACCACCCTTGGTGGCAGGGCCCCCTGCCGCACACAGCCTGCACCTCCCCCGCAAGCCATGCCATCGCACACTGGCTCGAACACAACAACCTCCACCTCCAAAACAAACCAGGAATCCCCACCCACCATCCAAGGAATGGAAGCAACCCCTCCACCATCGACCTATGCCTCACCCACAGGGACACAACTAGGTCTGCCCTCTCACTAGCAATCAACGATGATACCACCTCAGACCACAGCTCCCTGACCCTCACCCTGTCATTGCCATACACCACCCCACCACCTAAACCCTACCGATGCTGGGCAAAAGCTGACTGGAACAGCTTCGGCAGCTACATACAACCGACGCGAATGGACCTCTCAGACCTCCAAGGCACGGAAGCTACCCTCCGTGCAGTCAGCAACATCACCCTCCTCATCCACCAGGCCACAGAAGCCACCGTCCCGTACAAAAGTCAAAGGAAGGCGGAGGCATCCTGGTGGAACCACAGCCTCACACTGGCAAAAGAAGCCACCAAATGGGCAGATAGAAGAGCCCGTCTCACCCTCACTGACACCAACAGACAAGAGAGCCAATACAAACACCGCAAATGGACGACAAATGTATGCAATGCAAAAATGACGTACCACGTCCACCAACTCCAAAACGCGACAACCAGAACCATCTGGAAAACAATCCAACGCCACAGCACCTACAACAAACCCATCCCCCCACTCGAGGGACAATCCGACTTCGGAGACAAGTGTAAAGTGGAATGCACTCTTCCCCCCAGTCAACTCGGCCGCACGGACACCCCTACCCCCCGACCTTCTCACCCACATGAAAGATATACGCCACCACACAAGACCAGTCACAATACATGAAACATGCCTGGCCATCGCGCACCTGAAATACAGTACATCAGTAGGGCCAGACGACATCTCCTACACCACCCTCCGGAACTTCAACGAAGCAGCCCCACTCCTCCTCCCCGACCTCTTTACAGCTTGCCTCACCTGGAGTGTCCACCCTCCAGAATGGAAGACGGCCAACTGCGTGGTCATCCCCAAGCCCGGCAAGAAATCCTACTTACTACCCAAATCGTACCAGCCAATCTCACTTCTATCATGCTTCGGCAAACTGCTAGAAACCATCATCGCGAAACGACTAGCCCAAGCCACACAAATGTGTGGGGCCACACACCCCTCACAGACGGGTGCTCAGGCAGAGAACTCCGCAGTCGACGCCCTCCTCCAAACAATCGACCCAATCGCCAAGGCAATCAGCCAGATGAACGCATCAAATAAATTCCCACTACGACTGGCGGTACTCACCCATGACATCGAAGGCGCATTCAACCAGGTGCACCCGGCAACACTCCGAGAGGTCATGCTGCAACGGCGGATGCCACTCTACCTCACGAACTGGGTCATAGCATTTAACAGGGACCGGAAACTCGCATTTGGTTTTGATCAACACACCGAGAAACCCCAACCGTACGAGTGCAGCCTACCACAAGGATCCCACATCTCACCAATTCTCTTCCTCATCTACAGCAACGCAATGCTAGAAAACCAACATCACCCCTCCGATGCAACCGACACCTCCTACGTAGACGATGTCTGCATGGTCCAAATTTCACCCACTGTGTCCAGAGCCAACATCCTACTCGAAGAAAGGACAGGCCAACACCTACAGAGGGGATCCCGCCTGGGACTCACCTTTGCCCCCCCAAAAACGGAACTCCTGTACTGCCTCCCCCTCACCAGCAAGGATAAAAACAAAAGCCTCGCCTCACACCCCCCTCTCCGAATCGGAAACAACACCATTACGGCAACACGCCAGATTAAATACCTGGGAGTGTTCATCAACGAATCACTCAGCTTCCTCCACCACGCCACAATGGCCACAGCCAAAGGAAACAAAACACTCGGCAGCCTAGGCTTCCTACGCCACCGGTCACATGGCATTCCTGCACACATCGCCCACCATCTGGCAATGACGGTGATACTGCCAACTATGTTCTGGGCGTCCCCAGCATGGTGGACAGGCACCCCAATGGTAACAGCCACACTCAGCACCACCGATAACTCGATCGCCCGATGGATCACAGGGCTCCCACTCTACAACAGAATCTCTAACCTCCTTATACTCGCCCAATTACCACCCCTGGAAGCATACCTGAACTACCTGTCACTATGATACGCCATATGCCTCCACTTCCTCCCATCCCATCATGCACTGGGCCCCCCACGGGCCGCACCAAACACCTCCCCCAGCCTCCCGGGGCTCCACCGCCTATACAATCTAAGCAAACACTTGGTAATGGGCAAACTGGAAAACCGGACAAGTATATCCTCGGCAGAGGGGGTCCCCATCACCACATCCCTGAACCCAGACAAAACAACCCGGCTTCAAAAACTCCACGAACAATGGCTCGAATCACAAGAAAACCACACCATAATCATTTACACGGACAGCTCCAAACTCGACAATGGGTCAACTGGATATGGATGGGCAATCTACCACTGCGGCGACCAACACTTATACCAACTGGACGAGGGCAGCAGTCACCTAGGCAGCTGGGCCAAGGTGTATGACGCCGAACTACATGCGGTCCAAGAAGCAGTCTCCACTCTCCTCACCACCACAGCCCCACAGGCCACAGTCATCATGTGCATCGACAACCAAGCGGCAATGGCCACATTAAACTTTAAAAAACACAACCACGAATATGCCCAATGGGCCCTCGACTCTATCGAAGACCTGCGCACCCTCGGCTGGCAAATCTCCATCACCTGGTGCCCGTCTCACTGCAACATTAGAGGCAACAAGAGGGCCGACACACTCGCCAAGCAAGGGGCCGGCAGCCTGGTTCCATGCCGCTTCGCACTTACAACAAAAACCTGGCTACTCGTGCAAGCGTGAGTACAGTTCATGGAACGATGGAAGACCCAGCTTCCCCTCTCCACACCATCCTTCACCTTCCCCAAACACCTCCAAGAGGTGGAATGGGCCAACACACAAGCCCTCTGGTGGGTCTTCTGCAACCATGCACCAACCAACCCACCCCCCAACATCACCGCTGACCCCTGCCCATGCGGCACAGACCTCATCACCTCACACCACCTCCTCCGGGAATGCCAACTGCTGAGTACACAGCGAACAATCCTCCAACGCGCCACCACAGGGGATATCCACACCCCACAATTCATCACGTCACCAGAAAATGCCCTCAAGCTCTGCAAGTTCCTCCGCGTAACCGGCCTGGGCCACTCCATGCACCTCCACTTCGTGGTGGACCAACCTACAACACAAGGAACTGAAGACTCAGGTTCAGACTCACCTGAACCAGACTTCAGCGCCTTCGAAAATTAAAAACAATCACACGAAGGAAACGATGAAGCTCGAAGAAGAACGGACCAAGACGAATTTCCTTTGTACTGTCAGAGTGTTTCCTTGCTCGAACGTTACTGTAGCGTGTCTCTCATGGTGTTGGAATTCTGTTTTCCTTGGTGCGAATACATTCTCAGCGGAAGGGAAAGATGGAAGCCCCATGGGGGTGGTACGGCGAGGGGGAGCGTATCTTACCTGTAGTGTAAAGTGCAATAGATCGAAGTCGCATATTATCTCTCTCCACAGACCTACCTCTCTCTACCCGTGAACCAACGCTGCGACCGCCACCCCCGATAAGAACAACGAACCCACACAAGGCATGTGAGAAGACCGTGACGAGACCACGCCAGGTGTGACGGATACCGCAAGAACAACGAGCTCACGCAAGGCGTGTGAGAAGACCACAATGAGACTACGCTGGGCGTGACGGATACCGCAAGACTACGAGCAGCGTGTGAGTATGCCGGAAGTGTGACTACGAGTAGCGTGTGAGTACGCCGGAAGTGTGACTCCGAGCGGCGCGTGAGTACGCCGTAAGTGTGAATACGAGCTTGCCCCTAAGAAACCGAGCCTACGTTACCTGTCGAGCAGCACGGAGTAGTCAAGGCAGGATCTTGACAGTCTCATGGTCCATGGCAAGTGTCAAGATGGATTGTGTTGGTGAACCTCGGGAGAGGCATAAGTCAATGGTAGATAGCTGTCCACTATACCTGGGGTGGTGTGTGGGTATTGCCGGCTCATTCTGTAGATAGAAGTTGTCTTCGAGCCAATTTGCAATTGGGTGACTTGCAGTGGAGATACGAGCGGCTTGTGGAAGCAGTCCTTGGCACCACGGGTGGTGTGCGTTAAGATCCCCCATGAGTATGCAATCAGTAGGTAATTTGAGGGTTGGTAGGATTGCAGCCAGTGGCTCTGCCCATCCTGAGGAGTAGAAGTTAAAGAGAGTGAAGGTTTGCTGGTTGTGTGACGTAGTGATCGTGGTTCCCAAGAAGGAATCTTGAGCTGTAAAGACTGTGGTTGTGGTGAGTCCTGGTGCATGACGTACGTATGTCATACATCGAGGCTTTGCTGGTGAGGGGGTAAAGATATCGAATCCTGGTAATGACGGTGGATTCCCATCTCTGTCAACCCACAGTTCTTGAAGAAGGCAGATGAGGTTTTCGGGTTTTTGGGAGAAGTCTTGCAATGCTGAAATTGTCGTTGCTTGGCCTCGTGCACAGTTCAGCAGCTGTATGGACCCAATGGCACAGAGGGCCATCTAGTCGGCCACTCCCGCCATGGGGGCATCTCTCGTTGTTGCAACTTTGCTCTAAGTTCGAAGCTTGATTCGCGCTGGGCAATTTGGATCATTCGCTTTATGTGGTGCATTGCAGTTCATGCAGCGGATCGGAGGGTGAGTGCAAGTCGGGTCTTTCTTGCAGATAGGTAGGGTGCACGGACGCTCTCGAGTATGGTGGGGGCCAGCACAAACGGCACTGCAGGAGTTGTTTCGACTGAGGCCAGCGGGGTGTCCGCATGTCTGGCAGTTATGGCACTGGGTGTTCCACCCGTATGTGATGTAGTCATCCAGCTGACATTCTCGGTTGCAGACAATGAGGTTCTGGCGACCAATGCTAGCCTTTTTGACCTTGTCTGTAAGCGTCATTACTATTGTAGAGTTTGTCTTGTTTTCACATCGTTCAGCAGTGGTCAGCCAACATGGTGTCTGGCATTGGACAAGTTGCGGGTAGTTGGTGGAAATGCTGTCAGAGATTTCGGGCAGTAAAAGGTGGGTCAGAACGCCATGCAGTAGGAATTGGCAGAACCGTTTGCCAATCTCCACCTTCTCACACACTCCGTAGTAAGAGAGAGCATCAGCAATGATCGTTGTGTAATGCTTGTACACGACATTGTTCTGAGTGTTGCTGGTCATTAAGACGATAGAGCCACGGATTGTAACTCGTGCTCAAATGAAAGGCGAGGTGAGAACATCCTTGTTGTTGACCAAGGCGGCATTGACCTGGCGCAATGCAACGTCCGCAATAGCCTACTGCTCGTCATAGGTTTTGTCAGGCTGGATGCCATTCATGTCATCAGCATTGACATTCTGGAAGTGGCATGTCACTTCTCTCTTGGCCTGCAGGTACTTTGTAGGAATAAGTTTTGGAGTTGGAGTCTTCAGCTTTTTGCCTCCACTCGGGATAGTTTCCCATCCACATGTGTTGGTAGGTGTTGTCTGTGGCGTGACCAATGGTACAGAAGGAGTGGTATCAGTAGCAGTAGTAGCAGCAGCCACCTCTTGACCTGGGTTCTTTCTTGTAAGCTTCAACTTGAGAGTCTTCTTAACCAGGGCCGTTGCCGGAGCAGCCACAGGGGGAGAGATAGGGTGCTGGTAAGCCAAGATCTGCTGCTGCAGCTGAGTAACCCGGGCACCCAGCAAGTGAATCTGGCTATGCAGCTTGTTGGTGGTCTTCTGGAAAGCCGTCGCGGTATCGGCTGTGGATTTCACGATATCCACAGTAATCTGCTGGTAGAGACGGTCCATGGCCATCAGCATGATGAGCTCAAAGTCAGAACGCAGAGCCGCATGCTCTGGGTTCAGAGGCAGGGGAAGGTGGAAGGCAGCATATTCGTGGCTCTCATTACCGTCACCAACTGCCTGGGTTGCGGTGACATTCTCGGCGTGCTGGAAGTCCATTCTGTTGTCGTCCAGTTCTTCCGCGTCGGATTCGGACCCTGGAGGGCTGTATTCACGGGGACGCTTCAGCGGCGACTGGGGTTAGGTCTCAGTTGGAGTAGGGTGCATAAACGTGTGTAGAGATGCCTGGCTACGGCCGGAGGCAGACATGGAGTAGGATCTATTCGGTGTTATCTCTGCTTCTGAGCATGTGATTCTGGGACTGGATGGCTCTCTTCACAGGGAGGCTTTGGCCTGAGATGCACAAGCATCACTACCAAAAGCTTTTTAAAACAGAAGAGGAACCAGAGAGATATCCGGAGATGGCGACCAGGTGATGATGGGCAGATACACAGGGTCCGCGATGACTGAGTGAGGGTCACAGGGTGGGGGTCAAAAACTGAACTCGAGCAAATCGGCTTTCCAGCTAATGAGACTGTAGGTCTAGACGCAGGGAACGTTTTGAGAAGGTTTGTATTGAGATCGATGGCAGAAGAGAAGAGTTCTGTTCGAAAATGTCGGGGTGGGGTTGAGGATGATACACTATTTATTTCTCTTCTGCTTCAGTACTACAGACTATGTGCACTCCTCCATGCCATACCACCCCCATGGGGTTCCCATCTTTCCCAGTACTGCCTAAAAGCAAAACAGAACAAACAACATGCAACTGTAAAAAGTGATATATGACAACAGTCTCCTCCAACAGCTATGATTCCAGTGATTTTCAGAAGTATATCATGGTTAGAAAAGGGTGGGTGAATATGATAGTGGGTAAAGGAAGTAGTGCAATACCATTACCAACATTTGCTACCTCTAGGCAGTCATCATTGCATTGGCAATAGGTTTGTTGTCTTGACGTAGTGCCATCACAATTTTGACGTAGGTAGGGCAGTTGCGGTTGGAAGCTTTGTGTGGTTGCTGGCAGCTGACACAGCGAATCGGAGGATGGTTGCAGGAGTACCCAGCTTTGCAATTTCCGATTGCACATGGGTGATCTTTTGTGGCATGTGGATGTGCGCAGACAGCACTGGTATGAGTGTCCGCAGTGCAGCACTGAGTGGGATGTCCGTAGAGTTGGCATTTGTTGCATCGGGTACTAGGTGCAAAAGAAATGTATTCGGTAATCTCGCATTGGCAGTTAAACATTGCAAACTTTGTGGCTCCAAGAGACTTCTTTGTCATTTCTCCAACAAGTGTTATGACCATGGAAGAAGCCTCTTTATCCTGACAGCAGTCAGGGCTGGTAAGCCATCGTGGTATCTGACCCATTCAGAGGGTGGGATAGGTATTCTCGATTTCAGTATGAACTTCTTCAGGGGTAGCACTTGTGGGAATACCATGAACGATGAATTGGGTCCATTGCTGGCTGATCTTGAGAGAGGCAATTGGGAATTCGTGGAGTGTATCTTCAAAGATTCCGAGATACAGTTCGTAATTGATACTGAGGTGTTGAGGGGCTGTTGTGAATATTAGATTGTTGGTGGCACTGATACTCACAAAGATAAACGGTGGGTGTGAGATATCCGAGTGGTTCGTAATCGTCTTGTTGATCACCTGCAGTGCACGGTCGGCTGCTTCTTTGCAGTTGTTTGGTGCAGTTGTCAGGTTAAAGATAACTAGACGGTCTGCAGTCGGGTAAGGTTTTGGAAGGATAGTCTCCTTCTTCGCCTTTGTCTTCTTACTGCGAACCTCTGTAAATTCTGCTGGCTGCTTCTGTACCACCTGCGCGTAGGTCGATACTGAGAGTTGCAAGGGTTTTGTAGGTTTGGGGGGTGGTTGTCAAGGTGGTGAATTCATTACCGTCTTGACAATAGTTGCAGTAGCAGTAGGAACTGGACATGAGGAGAGTACTTTGACTTGTTCTGCTAGGTTTGCAATGGTTGCTGTCAATTGACAAATCTGCTTCTGGGTTTCCATCTGCTGATTCTTCATCTCATGCTGAAGAGTAGTGGAGTGATTTTTGAGCTGATATCGGATCTCATTTCGGACGAATTGGCAGATTGGTTCAAGGAGTGACGTTATAGTGTTGTTTGAGCTTTCAGTGTGGTGCTGTGCTGACTTCCAGGCAAGGAAACTTGCAAGGGTATCAGTATCATGGTCCCACTCAGGTGCAAAGTCATCAAGGGTAATATGACCGTTGACCGATCCACTGATATGGCTGGGTATTTTTGGTTCAAGCTGAAAGGGTCCGGTTTCATTAGGGGTCGAGAAAAACATAACCCTCAGGAATGGTACCAGGGGCTGATGCCCTGGTGACATATTGTTTAGGATCTGTGTCCATTTCTCAAAGGTGGGGTCGAATGTTGATCGTAACCAAAGTAGCTGGGACGTAGGCAGGGTCAAATGGTCAACCACAACAAAGAAGTGGGAGTAGGCCAGCTAGTTCGCAGATAGAAACGCCATAGAGTCAGGAAGCTCCAGAGGGAATTTCTTGAGAAATCGTGGTGGGGATAAGAAGTTATTCAGAAGGGTGTGAAAACTTTTTCAGTGAGGGCAAGAGATGATAGATTGCGTGGAGAAAGAATCTCCAGACTAGCTACTGTGCCCTTCCTTAATACTTTTCCTTCCCTCTGTGGAATCACAGCTTGCCCGCAAGACTGACACAGTTCCTTCATACCAGATTGTGACTCAATCGTCGCACCTAAGGAAACACCCAATCCTACTCAGCCCCCTTCGTTCTTCAACAGGTAATGCAAGGCAGACACGCAGACAGTAAGGAAACAATGAGGTAAGCAAAAAACATAACACAGAGTAGAGCGAGGCAGACACACAGACAGTAAGGAAACAACGAGGTAAGCAATAAACATAACACAGAGTAAAGTGAGGCAGACACGCAACAGTAAGGAAACAAGCAGGCGGACCCTGGCCGACCAGCGACCAGGTTAGTCTGAGAAATATCACTACCGGAGCGATATTTGCAAGGGCTAGGATGTTGTGTCTAGGACTGTAGGATAATCGTAGCCATGACAGCGGAGACAAGGATAAGCCACAGTGAGGCGAGGGTGGCAGTGGCTCCAGCGGCGGCACCAAGTAGCCTGTTGTGCCAGGTTCGTAACAGTATGCCCCCTGTCCAGACTGAAGCTCCGGCGAGGTCATGTCGGATAGGCACGGCACGGTGGCAGATGGGGCTGCGGTAAATGCGTATGGCCCGGCAAGCCTGCTACTGGGCTTGAAGTTGTTCATTGAGGCATTGTTGTTCGGTGACGATTTCGGCAAGGACCCACGTAATCTCCTGGATCGTTGCTGGTCAGCATTGTGTAGTTCGTCCATGCGTTGTTCCAAGGTTCGCTGGGCCACATGGTGGCAGCGGGCTTCCTGGGTAGTTATTTGATATATCATGGTGACGACTTCACTGAAAAGGGCGAGTTGTTCATCCTCTAGCATGGTGAAGGGTTCAGGAGTGTGCTCGATCAGGGCGGCTTCCTGGTCTTGCTGTGGTATGGTGTCGGCAAGAGGCACATCACTACAACAGAGGTGATAGTTTTCCATGCGCACAAGGAACCGGTAGTCAGGGCAGGCCCGCTTTCCCTCCTACCAGTCTGCGCACGACTTGTGAGGGTTGAGGCGTCGTTCGCGGGTTATCTGGAGTAGCTCTTCTGGATGGATGAGAGGGCAGTTGCATATCTGCGGACGGCAGCTCCAGTGGTTTTCGTGGGGGTAGTAGTTGTTGTCTTTCATCTGGCGGTGAATGCCACAGTAGTTGTTATAGCAGGCAGTCCAATGGAGGGGTACATGGTCGTCAAGTGGAGA